>Ga0247813_10001328_pt1 | contig 19045 bp, 42 predicted proteins | sample UWRJL169409C1_FD_180719 | JGI IMG/M metagenome (GOLD analysis project Ga0247813, IMG submission 180719) | Plant litter microbial communities from Arlington Agricultural Research Station in Wisconsin, United States - UWRJ-L169-409C-1 | ecosystem: Environmental > Terrestrial > Plant litter >... | reverse complement strand
AAAACTGCTGTCTGGATAACGGTCTTGTAATTGTTTTATAGTAATCATAATTATTTACTTTTTAATGAATCTCCTACTTTTAATCTCTTAATATCATATTCCAATAGATGTACTAATTTTATACTATCTTTTGATTTTATGATTACTGAGTTGTAATATGTATCTTTTTCAGCTACAACAAAGCCCCTTTCATTATATTTTTCTATTGGCTCTACATATTTACACGAAACCGCCGCAAAAAGAAACGGTAAAAACAAAATTAACTTTCTCATATTACTATACATTCATTAAGATTAATTAAATTCTCACCTTGCCACCCAAAGTTAGATTTAGAGTGTTCAAAAGAGGCATTTTTAAAAACAACAGTTCCTATTATATCTTCATAAAAAACTTTATCTAAATCCATATTGTCATTTTCATAATCTGTACACTTTCTTTTATAAAGCACCTTATCACCTTCATAAATATCAACTCCATTCAAGTCTTTCTCGCCTGTATATTGACTAACTGTTTTTACATCTACATGAGTGTGCTGAGTCATATTATTACCTTGTTTGTGAATTATAACAGCATGGTCTTCATTTACCATTACTCCATAACCATAAATCATTTTCCCTGTGTCAGAGTTAATTCCTCTGAATTTAAAATCTCTCATAATTATTATTTGATTTAATTGTTTGGCAAAATCGCCGCAATAAAAAGCTAAAAACAGCTAATTATTAAGCAAATATAAAACAAAAAAGCCACCTATAAAGATGGCTTAACAAAGTATTAACAGAAAGAATTAAACAGTTTCATCTTCCATCCAAAAATTAGTAGACTTAGAGTCGTCATAATCCTGTATATGGAATCTAACAAATTCTAAAAACTCCTTACTAACCTCTCCTACTTCAAAGACTTCTATTGTCCAATTTGGTTCCTCGTCTTCCTCAGCTTCCCTGTCAGCGAAGTTTTCTGGATTACTGATAATGTCTTGTACTTTTGTACCGCCGTGAGCATCCTCAAATTGAAGTGCTGCATAATCATCTCCTGAACTTACTAAAATTGCTTTCATTTTTTATTTATATATTAATGTTGTTTTATTCTTTTTTACATCTGTCAAATACGCTGACAAAAGTTTATACTCAATATTCAATGCCGTAGATGCCTCTTTTAAAGAACTATAAACAATTCCCGTAGCTGTATCAAGTACATCTTTTGAACGTTTTATTTTAGTTGGAGGATTGCCAGTTTTTAAAAATTCTTCTAAGGCTTTACTGTAACTTTCAAAAGCATCTTCCTCGTTATCAAAACAACCTAAACTAAACCCTTTCCCTTTTATTCTTAAATGCGCTCTCCACTTACTCTTATCTAAGTCCCAATGAACACCTGTGTACTTTGAAGTCTTATTTAACATTCCACGAGAAATATTATCCCTATGAGTTAAGTACCTAAGATTCGCTTTTCTGTTATCGTTAGTAGTGTTATTTATGTGGTCGACAACTAAATCTGAATCTCCTTCAAATGCAAGCATTACAAGCCTATGAACCGCCCACCTCTCATACTCATTATTCTTATATAATTCAATTTTTAAATAATCACCAGATTTCTGAGGTTTGAGTATCTTTTTACTGTTCTTTAATCGACCTAAGTTGCTAACATAATACTTACCTTCAAAACGTGGGATGTCTTTCCACTGTTCAACACACTCTACACCGTTTTCATCTTTGTAACTGATAGATTCTAAATCTAAGATTTTGTAGTATTCCATTTTTAAATATAAAAACCCCGTAAATATTAAAAGCGCATCTGAACTCGCTTATCATAAAAACAGGGTTATAAAATTTTTAGTTTGTCATTAAATTTCAGATGCTATGACTGAACCTTATATAGCAACAATCGTGCCATTGTTTTACTATAACACTTTGTCTCAAAAAAGATGTGTAATTCGTGCAATTTGCCCAAACTGCTTTGAATGTAAAAACCCTTCTATAGCTTTAGGAGCATGTTGATAACCATGTTTTGAATGCCAACCATCTGTTCCACTTGCACTTCTTAAGGATTCTACACAAACTCCCATATAATCTTTAGATGTTTTATGATGAACATGGTGTGTATAAAAATACCTGTTTTTACACTTAGTCCAATCTTCACTTTCGTGTGCCATTAGAAGGGGTAAATCTTGAAGTTTAGCTCCGTCTCCATGACTTGAACCAATTAAATTGCTGTAGTAGCTAAAATATTTTCTATGATTAACAGAACAATCAAAGGTTATATTACTACAATCCTTGAAGTAGGTTTTGATAACATCAGCTAAAAACCAGCTATTTGTCAGGTCATGATTAGAAATATTGTGAACAAAGTGTATATCAGCTACTTGCAGGAGTGTTGTTAGTACTTCTATATAAACGTCCTTAGCTAAAAGATAGTTTTCATACCACATTTTATCTGTATCTTGAGGAGTGCCCGCAGTAGTAGTCCTTTTAGGATTATCTATATGTAAAATATCATTTCCCGCTATAAAGAGTATTTTATCTACATTAAAACCCTTAACCTTATTAAGTATACCGTTTACCCCCTCTCTAACGCGTTGAACGGCTATTTGAGAGTTATAGTCCTCACCTGTTTCAAAAGAGGAAGCAAGTTTACCTATATGAATATCACAAGGATCTACTACAAGTAGGTAAGATTCGTCAGCAATTATTTCGTCCGATCTCCAATATGTTTTTGGCCTGTTTGCAATTTGAGCTATTTCATCTAATAGTTGATTATAGAACAAATCATAACTCTCAGTCTTAATAGGATTACTAGCCAAATTGTAGTAGGCTTGCTTCCCACCATTCGTGACGAGCTTATATGTCCTTATTTCTTCATATGGTAGCTTGTAACGCTCACAATACTCTTTTACAGACATAATACTACCATCATCTTTAAGTGCGCTTAGAGGGGCTGTATTTGAATACTGATTAGTCTCCGTAACACTTTCGTTTTCTAAATCACTGTCCACTTTCTTATCCACTAAGTTAGATATCCGTCTACGAATATTGTCTGTATATTCTATTCCATGTTTATCACAATATAGTCTTGCTATTTTAGTAATATTGTTTTCTTGGTCGAATAATTCCTGTAATTCTTTTTTGTTTAATTCCAATTTATTTTTGCTGTTTTAGGCGGACAAAAGTCCTTTAAGTTATTTTGCGCGATTTTAATATTAAATCTTCAATATCTCCTCTTAAAAGTCTGTGAATTACGTATTTTTTGCTATCAAAATCTTTTAATCTTTCTTGAGCTACGGTTTTCAGCCAAAATATAGGAAGTTGACTGGACTCAATAAGAGGTTTTCCATTTTCTTTATTCACTATAATGTAATAGTATTTATTCATTTCACTTCTATTTTAGTATAACTATTCCAATCCCCACATGAATCACAACTATAATTGCTTGATTCTACTTCCTCTCCTTCAAAACAATACAAAGCTATTTTAAACATTTCTGTCCTGCTCTCTTTATTTTCCGCCGCTAAAAGAATTATCTCTAATTGACGTTCTGTAGACATGTCGTCAAAGTTTACTCCATCTACTCTGAGAATATCTCCAAAGCAATGATGTCCGTATTCAATTTCCATTCTCTTGATATTTTATAAAGTTATCTAAAAGTTTCTGTATATTTTCTTTTCCTGCGGGATTTGCAGATTGAATATTAAACAAAGGAAGTTTTAAGTTGTTATCTATACAATAATCTACAAGCCATTTAGCTGCGTCATATCCTGTTTTTTCAAACTGTTTTAGCTTTCTTGACGCTCTTTTACTCATTCCTTTTTCCCGCGCCGCCAAAGCAACATAAGAAGCAATGTCATTATCAAAACATATAGCTGTAGGTAGCCCATTTAAAGTAATCCAATCAATAAACTGTTGATAGTCCTTCACCCATATAACTTCATGTGCGCATTTCAAAGGAGAATAATCTTCTACCCAGCTTCCTTCAAAAGGATTTCTTAAATCATCAAGCCAAAGTAGTCTGTGTATCATCTTACAATAATATCTTTAGGTTTTATTTCTTTTGGCATTTTTTATTTTATTATGTACTAGTATATTTAAGGCTTCATACAACTCTCCTTCTTCTATGTTCTCATTTTTAAAAATTCTGTATGCAAATTGCTATTAAGAAACAAATTAAAGTCTTAATACCTATTACCTTCAAAAGTTTTTCTTTTATTTTAGAACCTTTAATCTGTGAACTGTAATTACCATGTACACCCATAAATTGTAAAAAGTAAATAATACCGGTTACAAAAAATACTATTGAAAATGCTTCTCTCATCTTACAAATATAATCTATTTATCTTCTTTGTTATTTATATTTAACTCTATTTTAACTATCCCTTTTCCGTTTTTAAGTTTTATGCCGCCTTTTTGTATAAGATTTTCAGGCGCGGAAAAAGAATTACAATAAAGAAAATACTTCTGAATGAAATCCTGTTTAAAAAACTTCTTATCCATTTTTATTGATTTAAAGGTAGTGGACTCTGCATGCCACGTAACATAAGAGTAGTTGCGGTCTTTTGATAATTCTTAATACCTTTCTGTAAATAACTGTTATTGGCTATCAGTTCGTGTATTAATTCCTGCGCGTCTTCAAAAGAAATATAGGAAGCACCGACCCAACCACCTAAAACAGTTGAAATACTAAGGAGTCTTGTATGACCATCACAATCAATAGCGTCTACAAATTTTGTTACTCTGCGAATTACTTCTTCTCTATCTTCTTCATTAATATCTTCTGGAGGTTCAAATTCACCGTCATAAGCTTTAAAAGCATTTATTTTCTCCCCTCTTTGTGTCCACTCTGTGACTTCGTTTTCAGGACGTATTAAGATATTATGGTCGTAGGATAAAAACAAGGGTAGTGAAATGTTGTAATTAGCTGAGTCATAGCCAGTTAGCTTTGATAAGTAATAAGATATACCACAGTAATATTGTTTGTATTCTGAGATAGACTTAGGTGTCGGTATCCTAATTAAAAGCTTAACGCCTTTTTTAGAGGGGCTTAAATACGCAGCGATACAACAGCTAAGACGATTAAATAAAACAGTTTTTAATTCCTCGGCGTGTTCTACTTTATCAAACTCGCAAATCATTATTGGGTTCTGTGAAACGATTGAATCATAATTACGCTTACCTCTCATAGAACAGCTAAGTGTAAAGTAGTAGAGAAAGTTTTGTTTTAGATAATCCTTTTCTTTTAGATTCCCTTCTTCCGCCGCCTTTTCAATCTTCTTAAACACTTCTAATATTTCAGGTCGCGGATTTTTATGAGAATTAAGAAACCGTGTTAAAGTAACTTGCCCTAATAAAGTGGTATCCCAAACTTTAGCGGGATAGTAGTCTATTAAAATATCATCATAACTAAACCTCTTCATATACACTCCAACTAGATAATTCAAAAGTTAAATCAATTCTAAAAAGTTCATTATCATAATATGCCTGAGCTTTAAAACCTCCTGTACTTACCATATAATCTTCTTTATATTCTAAAGATTTGTCCCATGCTTCATTTAATAGGCTCTCAGCCCTTTTTACAAGTTTTCCTGTGCTTGGTATACCTGTCTCATTATTAACGCTGTCCCAAGTCCATTTCAAATATTCCATTACAGACTTCACTTTCTCAAAATCAAATTCCTCAATGATTTCGTTTATAGCTTTTTCTTTGTCGAGCATTTATTTTATATTAAAATTAGTAAAAATAAAATCTTCATCTAAAGCGCAAGGAATTAATACTTTAAGGTTTTTAATTAATGGTAAACTGTATGCATCATCTAAATCTACTAATACTACCTGTTCTTCCTCTGACTATCAACTTCTCTTACAAGGTCTGTAAATATTCTAAAACAGTAAACTATAGCACTGCCACCTAAAATATCCTCTTTAAATTCCATAGCAGCAAAATAATCCCACTCATTAGGATTAATTAAAACTCCTGTTTCTTCTAAAAACTCTCTTGACATTGCTGCGTGATAATCTTCATCGTATTTTTCGACTTTGCCGCCAACACCATTATAGAATCCTTTTTGCCATGCAGGTCTATTTTTTAAAATTAAAACTACATTATTCTTAGTTTCATCAAAAGCAAATCCTAAAACATATTCTTTGGGCACTAATTTATCACTCACTTCTTTTACTCTTTTTATTGTTTCTGCATCTGTTTCACTTAGTATTCTTTTAGCTGTTTCTGACCTCATAATTATCCTCTTTTAAACATTATATACAACCAAATAAATCCTATTACCTTAAATAGTATAACAATTCCTGCAATAAAAAGAAATATTGCCGCTACACTTTCTAAAAAGTTCCAAGTCCAAGTTATTTCCATTACTTTATTGTTATATTTATTAAATCATCTACATATCCAGAATAATTTTCTCTCCAAATAAGAGTTCCAACTATAGTTTTTTCATTGTAGGCATAGCTAAACATTTGTAGTTGTCCTGGCTCGGTGTCATAGCTACATAATATATCTTCCATAACTAAAGCTTTAAGTAAATCATCTGTCACTATTGATTTCTCGTTCCAAAGCTTACAATAATCTGCTTTCTTCCCTTTGCAGAAATAGTTTAAGTCTAGTGCTGTTATTTCTTCTATCATAATGTTTTTCTATTAATTCTAAAATATTCTTCCCACTCATCTTCGTTTATATTGTCATCATAAAAATCGCCAAAAGGATTAAAACAGCCACAACCTAAACAAGCTGTATAATCTATAAACGGCATAACTTTATCACATTCTGTGCAAAACTCTTCCGCATATACAAACTGTGCATGATTTTATTTTAACTGTTCCTATTTCATAGAGGTCATAGTGCCCAAAAGAGCCGTTGTTGGATAGTTGCATATTAATTCCACCAAAAATGTTTTTTAATAGGAGCTGTTTTTAATTTCTTTAGGATTTTTATTTTTGCGCCGCCCACACCTACTTCAATAATCTCATTTTTATTAAACCAAGGATCGGCAAAAATAACAGTAAAATTACCTTTTTTATTTAGCCTTAACCAGCGAAGAAATCTTCTCCACCTATTTTCATTCAATTCTGTAGTTACTAAGTATTTAGTCATATTAAATTATGTTATTTTATTAATTATGTTTCCGTAGAGTTCAATATGAATTTCAGACATAGCTCTCCCATATTTCTGTGCTATTTTAACAACATCATCATAACTGTAAACAGCTTCTTTAATTGGAGATTTAGTTCCAAACATAACTATGATATTATTTAGCATTTCTGTATTATTTAGATATATCATTTCTTCGATACTCTCTAATATTTGCTTTTCTTTCATTCTATGCAATCTTTACAATATGGTTTGGTTGTCAATTTACCACAAGTTAAACATGGATTATAAATATCAACATTCCAATATTTAGAGTTTTTATTAATCTCTGCTTGAAATTCTTCCTCGGATATTTTCATAATTTTATTTGGGGATTTAAATTTGAGTACTGTTTGTCAAAGGCTATCTCTAATTCTCTTAGTTCTAACAGTTCTTCATTAGAAAGACCAACAATATTTTTCATACATTTTAAATCATATAATCTGTCATGTATTTTCCAAATTTTCTGTTTCGTACCTAAGTTCTCTAATTCATAGAGAGTTTTGATAGCTTCTTCCGATATATTAGAGGGATGCTTAATGTAATTTACAGTTAAGTTCCATTTATCTTTTGCAGATAATTTTTCCCACCATTCTAATGCTTTATCCATGTTTAATTTTATATTTGTCCTATTTCAGTATTAGTTTTAACTAATTCTATATCTGTTTGTACTTTAGCCCAACCTTTATAAATGAGCATTTCGACAGTATTTTCACGGTAAGGTACTAAATATCCTTTACTCTTAAGACAATCGTAAGCCTTTAAGTATGTTAAATCATTATTACTTTTTAAAACGTGTAAACCGCTATTTAAAAAATTAGCTACTATCTTACGCTCTCCGTTGTATATATAATACACTTGCCTGTACTTTTCTCTAAAATCGGTAGTCTTATTTTCAAATATTAACTCATACCGTAATATGGAACCGTTAAAAATTCTTATCACTTCCTTTGCATCTTCATCTGATATATGATATAAAGATTTACATTCTAAGAAATAGTCACTTATATTATCTAAACAGCTACTATCAACAAGTAGTCTTTTATTTCCCGCACAATTTTTTAAAATATTCTGCCCCCAATATTGGGCAAAGTAACAAAATTTCTCAATATCCATGTTTGTTCCTTTAAGAGTTCATTCAATAGTTCCTTTATTTTGTAATAAAATTAAGCCAACCGTCTTTGTTAATCATTGCTATATCTATACCTTCAAACATATCGGCACCTATTTCAAAAGTCACTATTTTACCTACAGCTTCTTTTTGTATTATTAATTGAAGACAGTCCTCGGTACATAAAGGAATTTGCTTGTCTAAATATTCTATGTAGGGTAGTTTATTTACTATTATTATTTTTCCTTCTGGCATAATCTGGCAATTTAAATTAGTTAACTCTCTGAATTTTAAGTGTATATGTTTTTTATCTGGCAGGTTAAAGGCCACATTGTTCCAGTGCATCTCCATATTCCACTCCATCTGACATCAAAGAAATAACTTCAGAATATTTACCACATAGTTTACAATCTGCCATAAAACTTCTTTCTAGTTGAACTACTAAACTTTTTAATTCAGGCACAGCAATAACGACATTGTTTCTTCTAAGTTTTATTAATAAATCTGTTGTTGTCATAGTATTAATTTTTTAAATTTCGCGGGAATAAAAAACTGTAAAAAGAATTTATTTCCTCTACAAATATAACCCTATTTAATATAAAGTATTGTTAAAGAACAGTTAAATGTTTATTGCCGCAATTAAGCCAAGTTTAAAGAGTTGGTGTTTATAGACCTATTTCTTTCCATGTCATTTTTATTTATTTTTCAGTTTGAATTTCTAAAATTATGTCTTTAAGTTTTTGTAGTGGCATTTTTTGATAAGTTACTTTCCATCTAAGTGTCCTTTTAAATATTTATATTCGTTAGTATTTTCTGAAAAGGAGGCAAACGCTCTATTAGAATCTTCTTCGTTTATTAGTATAATTCTCTTTTTACCTTTTCCATAATCTTTAAATAGTGCTTTTACTCTCATACTTTTTTATTATAATTTCTTTATATTCTTCTGTTATGTCTTGTAAGGTAAGTCTTTTACTTGAATGGTATTTATTATCCGAAGATTTAGACCTCAAATAAATAAAGTATGTAAACTCCCCATCATAAATTGTGTAATAGTCGCTACTAAAATCCCACATACTTTTTACTTCTAATTGTAAATATTCTTCTAATGGCTGCACATCAGGATTTACTTTGATGACACCATCAAAATTATAAGATTCTACTCTAACATATTGAGAGCTTCCAAATATTTTCATAATTCTATATAATTGCGTTCACGTTTACATGAACAGGTTTAATTAAGTGAACAAATGCTATTTTCGCCGCGAAAAAAAAGAAATAAAAGGATATTTATCCGCAAAAACAGCTAAAATAACTGTAAAACTACTCATTTCTTCTGCAAATATAACCTTTATTATCTTAAGGATTTGTTAAAGAGGTGATTATTTTTTCGAACACTTAATATAATTATCCTCAAGCTTAAAATGTATAGCATCTCCTTCTTCTATAAAGCCTGAAATACACTCTGATAATTCTTCATAAGTTAAATGGTCAATTAATATTTCTACATTACTTGGAGACACATAGCCAGAGAATAGGTCTATGACTTCCATTGCTGAATAATTTTTATTTCCTGTGAGGATTAGTTTAGTGTTGTTCATTGTTTAAAGTTTTGAGCTGTCAGTGAATACCATTTCAGTAGAAGTTACATTACTGTACATATGTTTATTTCTCTCTATGTTTAAGTAGTCTTTAATATAATTCGTTCTTTTCAGAGGTGTGGTCAAAGCTAAGAAATCTTCTTTATCCTTAACTTCAAAATAAGCGTTTTCCATCTCTATAGGCATTAGCTTGTAAGCGTAGCACTCAAGATTAAATTTTCTCAACATTCTTGATAAAACCATCGCACCATTCCATTTAGATACATATAGATAGCTGAATATCCGACCATCTTTTTTAGCCTCAGTTAAAATGGTTGGGTAGACATCAAATTTATTTAAGAAAGGAATTATTACATCCTGTTCGTCTTCTCTTGTTTGGGCATGTGTATTTATATTATAGAAGTTGTTTTTCTTGTGCCTACTTCCATCATCAAAAATTAAGAGAGCTATCCCAAGTTCGTCCAGTTCATTAACTATTTGTTGAACTGTGTACTTCTGGTATTCTTTTATTTGAGGGTGCATCAAAGTGTCAAGCTTAAAAATAAATGCGCCTTTCTTGTAGCCGTCATTACGTTTTTTCTCAACTAATAATGCTAAATCACCTAATAATTTTTTCTTTAAGTCCATGTATTCTTTATGAATACAACTAAAGTAAGCTCTACCGTTTCTAAGACAACCATCTCCTAAGATACCGCTTAATAATACTTGTTTCTGTTCGTTAGTCAACTCTTTCATTTTTATTTATAATATAAAACCCGCTTAATAACTTAAAGATAGAGCTCTGACCTCCTACCAAATAGTTACCTTGCGGGTATAAATTGTTTTAAATATTATCTAATTAGAAGTATGAGGTTTTCAGAGCTATAAATCTAACGGGCGCAATATACAACTTTATTTTCAATTATCCAAATTTATAAGATAAAATGTTATTAATGACAACCATACCATGTTTTTTCAACAATCCATTCTACTGCAAGAGGGACATTTAACTTTAGAATTTTTTGTGTTTTTTGAATAGCTGTGTTTATTGCTCTTGATACATCATTCGGTAAACATACATACCAAGACTTACCCTCATTAATAGCTGATAATTGTTCTCCTTGCCAGTTTTTTACAAATTCTTTGGCTTCTTCTTCTGAAGTAAAGGTTTTAAATTTTACTAAATTAGGTTTAATATATAATTGGCACTCATCCTGAGCTTGTTTATGAATCGCTACTTTCAATCTCTACTTTCATAGAGTGTCGGACTATATCACGAACTCTTTTTTAAAGAGCCCTCTATCTTTTCAAGTTGTCAATCGCTTACAACCTTACTCCCTTGCGGGATAGTCTCTCGGCATTTTTATTTAGCACGGTAGTTGACATAGATATTAAAAAATACCCTTAGCTTTCTCCGTTTAGATAGATTCTTCGATGCACATCGCTATGCAAAGCCACAATGAGGTTTATGGTATTCAATCATGCTGCACACATCAGGTGGTGCTTCAAAAGGATCCAATTTGTAACCTAATTTTTCTAACTCTTCCATAGAAATAACATGAACATATTTAGCACAAAGTACAGCCCCACTTTGAAAAATACTGTTTAGTAAACTGTGCCTGCTTCGCGTTTTAATTAATCTTCCATCCAATGCAGGTACGTGTGTTTCTCCAGTGGATTCCCAATGTTTTTCAACAGCTTGTTTTAATTCCTTTAAAGCAGGTACAGATTCCCAAAAGCCTTCATATATTTCTGTTGCTCTTTCCTTATCTAAACCTAACATTTTTTGCACTTTTGATACTTTTCCACCGTATAAAAGCATATAATTTATAGATTTCGCAGAAGTTCTGTCAAGTCCTAATTTCTGTGCTGTGAGGGTGTGTATATCAAAAGGCTTTTCTGCAAGTAGTGTTTTTGAAAGTGCCTCCCCATCTGTATATTTCCAACAATAATTTCCTTGTATTCTAGCTTCAACACTGGCGAAGTCGTAACCAAATTGTAGAGCATCTTTTCCTGCACCGAACATACTTCTCATTTCCTTACCGTATACAGAACTGGGTCGTGCTATATTAGCAATTCCTATGTGTCTATACCTATTTGACGATGCGCCTATCTCTATAGCTGGTGTAGCTACTCTTCCATCTACATCTCTGTACATAGAGAGAAATCCAGAATTAGGGGATTCATTGTCAAAATCCATATCTTCTAACTCTCCTCCTGCTATACTAGATTTTCTATGTTTATACGTAAGATAAAGAGCAAAATCACTAGCGAAAGCTACTTCTTGACCTAATGATAATAAATTCGGGCAAAGATCTTTTTCAATTCCAACTCTTACTTTAGGTGAGGTAGGTAACTTAACAGGAAAATCTTGTTTTAGTTTTGTAAGTAATACTTCTAGTAATTTTTGTTCACTCTTAACTTTATAATTTTCAAAAGCTATTTCTAAACGTAATTTTTTATATTTACCTTCGGAAGTCTCTTTTAGCCATCTTTCTAAAGCAACTTTTCTTTTCTCAAACGTAAGAAGCTGTTTCTTACTGTCTTTTGTAAAATCTCTTTCTGCCCATTCTGTAGGCCGCCACTTTAAATCTATCAAATACATCTTAACATGGTCAAGGTTGTTTATCGAGGCAGGTACATGTGTTTTTAAAGAACCGTTATATGGGAGTTTGTATTTATTATCTTCAAACTGTATAAAGTAGTCTTTATCTTCGTTTTCTAAAATTGATGCCCCGACTCTCTGAGCAAATTTTATGATATGAGTTGACGGTAAGCCGTTTTTAAGAAACTGTGTATTTGGAGGTGTGAACTCGTTTAATTCTCCTTTTGTCATCGGCTTTGGCGGCAACAAAGGATTAACTTTATTAGTGAGGTCTTCCATCTTTTCTGTTAAGTCATCAAGGCATCTTAGAGCCAAATCCTTATCAAACCAAAATCCTAATGATTCTCTTCTAATAGCTAGGTCTGCCAGCTTATTTTCCATCTTAATAGCATTAGCCCAAGAATGCCCTGAAAGTTCCCTTAGAACTGCTGTATATACGTCTACGTTTACATCTGTGTCTTGCTCGCAATAAGAAAGCATTAGGGGTGTATATTGTAAGAACTCTGCTCCTTTAGGTGCATTCTTAGCTATTATTCCTGCTTCAATACAGTCAGCTCTAAAATTATCCTTTGCATTTGATAACCTCATTCCCCAAGCTTTAAGTCCATGCCCACCAAACCTGTCTGGATTTACTATTCTTGAAAGTATTAAAGAGTCAACTAATACTATAGGTCTTCCAAATAAAGTATCATCTTGGTCGAGATAACCAACTGTATACTCCATTATAGCAAAAAGCATTAAGACTATAAAATCGAATTTTATCCCGTTATGAGCGATGAGATGTGTTATATTTTTAGTAGCTTTTTTAAACCACTCTTTAGTAATTTGTTCGTTTACTGCCTCAGCTATTATTTCTCTAGTTACAGCATTTCTTATTACCACACACCAAAGTTTAGCTTCAGGTTTTAACTTATAAGGAAAAGAAGAAAAATCTAGCATGTCTTCAAGTAGCCCCGAACTCTCTATGTCTATTGTTGCAGGTAGATATTCCTTATCTAAATCCATAATCTAAATCTTTTTTGCGGACATAAGCCCTTAATATTCTCTGTTTTAACTCTTTTTTCGCGGATTTTATTCCCTCATTAGCACCATCACTTAAACCCTCATTCCTCCACTAATTTAAACAACCTATCAAATTCCTCTGTAAGACGTACGTAACGATTTGATGTTTCTAAGCTTATATAAACTGTTGCTTTTTGCCATTCTCTTGTTTGCGGATTTTTAAGTTCACAATTAGATTCTATGTAATATAGTTTATTTTTATACATATATCTTGGGTTTATAATTAAATCCCATGCTTCATATTGTTCTCTTGTAGCTTTCATTTTTTCTACTGTTTCTTTTTATTGCGGCGAATATTTAACTACATGATAATCAAAGGTGTAAGTGTTTGAACTCCTCTGAACATTTTCAGCCTCTCTTCTATTTTTAAAAACCATCTGTAAACAATTATCAGGATAAGGATGCCCATATACCCACTCGTCCATAGTTTTGTATACTTTAGGAATAATTGCGTGACGGTCGTCTAATTCAGCTTCTTTGTTATTTAAAAGTTTGAGTTCGTTCTCTAAGTCCCAAATACAATTCCTATGTTTTTCTATAGATTGAATTATAGAGGATCTTTTATTATCTATTTCTTGTTGGTTCATTTTGCGCGCGGGTTTAACTGTTAAAACATCCAATCTAAAAATTTACAAATTCCTACCATTCCTCCTATAACAAGACAAGACACAGCAAGTAATAAAAAAGCTTCATAATAATCTCTATTGAAAACATTATAATTACAGTTAATCTGGTTTTAATAGTCATCGTCTTCATCATTTACCGTTCTCAACTCTAATATATCATCTGCTATCTGAGCAATAAGTTCTATAGCATCTATTTGACATTCATCTTTCCCAACAGCAGATTCTCCTGAACTTACATTATGCTCTGCAAGCCAATCTATAATCTTTCTAAGTATTAGTTCATTCCCTGCTTCGGAGTAGTTGTATTCAACTTTAGTTTCGCCTCCATATATTTCGTAAGATTTTATCATACTAATCATTTCACTTGTTACCTGATTTTGTTTTTGCGGCGTTATTTCGCTTAATAACTGTTCTAGTATGCTCATCGTTTAACTATAATATCTCTTATTTCTTTTCTTTCCGCCCAATTAGAAGCTTCAAAAACAGCTAAAATATCATCGAGAAGTTGTTGGTCTGTATCATCTAATCTAATACTGTTAATATTAAAGCCCCTGTTTTCGAGCTCTTCTATTAAATCTCTTTTTGAAAAATAACTTATATCATTCATTGTTTTCTATTATTCTTTTTAGCGGGCAAAGCCCTTTAAGCGGAGCATGAACCACAAATATTAAACTTATCTGCAATGTCTTGAGCTATTAAATCCCGTGCAGGCTTAATAAACTGTTCGTAAATAGCTTCTGCTTTAAGATAATTTGATTTGTGTATTGGATACATACTAAAGTAATTTAAATTTATCTCCGCCTTTTAAAGGAATTAAATCATAATTTTCAGTAATAAAAGCATAAGTATTACTTTCCCAATTACCTTCACCATGTCCACCTCCTTGTTTAGCTTTACCTGTGATTTTTAATATACCTTTATTAGTGCGTTTACCAACTAATTCTGATTCCATAATTTGCTTATCAGTTTTGTCTACAAACCATATTCCGTAAGTATCATTCACTGTTATCTCCATTTTCTCTCAACTTCTATATTTATACTTTCAAGTTTTAACCCTGATTTTTCATCTGTATAATTCTCTAAAAATACAGTTATTAGTTTCTGTAATTCTTCGGGCGGATAATTAATAAAAGCACTAACAAACTCTCCCTTTATACTATAAACTGTTGCCATATTTCTCAATTATTTCTGCTGCCGTCATATTTTTAACTGTTATTATTGAATCACTGCCCTCTATATTACAATCAGATATTTGTCCGTCTTTAATTAAATACATTCCTTCTTCTTGTGCGGCGAGAAAATCATTAACAGGTATACCGACATTGTCGTATTTTTCAGATTTTGCCCAGTCTTCCATTATTTGTTCTCTGGGAGTTTCTGCAAAGTATTTCTTTAATGCGTCTACTATATCACTCATAATTATTTAGTTTTAATAAGGGAGGGTCTTCCTCCCGATACAAATATAACTAATAAATCCGCCGCTTAAAGCTTCCAGCAAAAATATTAACAAAAGATTAACTGTAAGAAAATTTGAATTTTCGCCTTAAAAAGGACTATCTTCCTCATTATCAACCACTTTAGGCTTATCAAATACACTTGAAACATCTTTAAATGCTACTTCTGGAAGAGGTTTTTCAAATATAGGAATAGCTGTTGATGTGTTATTAAAGCTTGGAATAGGAATTGAAATATTTTCCTTTTCGTCTATAGGGAGATTTGTCTCTGCCCGTGTAAACATTCTTTCTGCAAAAATATCTTTAATGTTTTTTTCATCTGCGACTGCCCGTTGTTTCAAATAGAAATAATAAACTGTTCCAAATGGGTCTAGGCTCGCTGTTTTTTCGTTCGGGTAGATTTTAAAGTCCTCTAACCAAGGATACATATCTTTACCAAACATCATAAACTTATCTCTAATTCCAAGCCTCCAAGGAATCATTTTTACGTAAAGCACATCACACAGTTTTATTAGCTGACCTGTGGAAAAAATATCTGAATCTAAAGGCCTATGATTCTTAGGATTATCCATCCTCATCAAATAATTATCATTCATTTGGTTAAGTACAATAAACGATATAAAGAAGTGTTTATTTTTTAGCTTATTGATTTTCTTTAACAAGTCATCCATAGCTTCTCGTTGACCGCCTTTTTCCACCAAAAGGTTTTCTAAGTTATCTATCGCAATTACAATTTTATTATTGGGGTATTTGGATATAAGCCCGTCAACATCTTCTTCAAAAACTGTAGCAGACACAGGCTCATTTTGATAAAATACGTTATCTCTTCTATGAGTGTCACATATCTCCTTTAGTTTTTTATTTGTTTCATCAGTTGGTGGCGTAAATAGCACTTCTCCTATATTTTTACCACTTCTAAAAGATATATCTCTGGTAAGTATTTTAAAGTGTGTTAACTCCCAATTTGCGTTCATATAGATTACATCTGGCTCATTTTCAAGTATGTGCCTTTGTATCCGTTCCATGTCATAAGATTTTCCATTCAGGGTTCGTCCTATAATTCCTACAATACTTGACGGCAATAACCCCCCTAATAAAGCATCATCTAAATGTTGAATACCTGTTGATATAGGTTTTAGCTCACCTGTTTGAAATTTATGGATTGTTTTAACTGTTTCGTCTGTTAATTCCCTGCTAGTTTTTAAACCCATATTTACTTACTCTTTTAAAATTTTATATAAGTATCGTCTCCCATGTAATCAATCCTCTCGTACATTCTAAGCAATTTTGTTACTCTACCATTAGGTAGTATATGAGGAAATTTGTTTAGTAGTTCTTTATATGCCCCGCCAAAATACTCATGTACAAAAGCTCCTATTGCAGCACTTCTCGAAATTCCCATGGAACAATGAACAAACAATTTCTTTTTATTTGAATTTTCTTTTATGAACTCAAATATTTGCTTAGCTTGTTTTTCTGATATTGCTTTATAGATAAAATTATTTCCGTTATCCATATCTTCTTCTAAGTCAAAAAATGCCCAACTTCTATAATTTCTTGTGTCCTCCATTAAAGGCTCAATTCCTGTTTCTGGGTCTAAAATAGAAATAAAGAAAGAATCTTCTGATTCTTCAACTATAGGAAGTACTTTATCGATAAACCTATTTTTATCTAAAATGTATACTTCCATTATTCCTTCGGTTTGTAATTTATTAAATCATCAATAACAGTTTTATCTAGAAAGTAAGGTTCTTTACCGTATAATACATAATCTTCAAATTCTTTTTTGAATTTTTCTTGTTCCGCCGCATATTCTGGAGTTTTCTTATATGATTCTAAAAACTCTTTTGCCCACTTTTTATCCGAGGCTGATGAAACTCCATATTTTCTCATACTTCTAAATATTTTAACTTCCATGTAAACCAATTATCACTATAGTTATACTCTTTCTGCATTTGCCTCAACTCTTCTTCTGTCTTAGGGTAATACTTAACATATTGTAGTATAAAATTTTCATCCTCGTCCATAGAATACACTTCCACGTCAAGCCATTCTCTCCAACGCTTAACTAACTCATGTCCATGTTTTGTATATTTACTGTCTGTCTCATAGACTTTTTTCTTTACTTGTCTACCTTTTTTATCGCGACTTACTACTTTCCAAACCATAATTATTCATACTTTTCAAACATTTTATCAAATTTCTCTTTATGCTTTTCATAATATAACCACAACTTAGAGTCTTCTAAAGCAGGCTCTTTCTGATACCTATGACTTGGAACCCAAAAAACATACTGTAGTAATTTACTATATTCTATACGTTCAGAGTCTTCAACAAAGGTTTTTAAAAGTAATATTAAGGAGTTTTTAGATATTCCAGAAGCTGTTCTAAACCATGCAATTAGCTCTTTAGTCTTTTTTTCTGAGCCGATTTCTTTATCGAGGTTTAAATACAAGCTTTTCATCCAATCGAAAACCAAAATATCTTCTTCTTCAACATTATACGTTTGTAAATCATTAAGAAGAGTGGCTCCTTTTTTAGAAAGTCTTGCTAAATGAAAAAGTGTAGTATTCTTTTTAGATTTTGTATATAGCACATACCCTTGCTCTGTTAACTGCTGTAGACCGCCTGCTCCACAATAATTTTCTAAATCTTGAGACACATCGCTTGTTTTAGCCTGTTTTAAGAGCTGTAGGGAGATTATCTTTGATAGGTGAATGTCTTTAGCCTTAGCTAATTTTAAATTGATGTACATAGCTTAAACTTCTTTCCAAGTATATGAAACTGTCTCTACTTTTTCAACTCTTGTTAATTCGCTTGGTGATTCATCTGAACCATATTCAGGGTCATAAATCCAAGTATCAGTTTTCCAAAATCCTAAATAGTCTTCATAGTTTTCTATGCTAGGATAATATTCTTTGTGCTCTGGTTTAAATTCTACTATGTCATACCTAAAGAAGTTTGAACCTCTTCTGTGGTCTTGAAAGTCTTCTATAGACATTTCTAATAGGTCTTCAAATAATTCAGGCTGTTCTTTATACGTTACTTTATTTATCATTTGTATATAATATATTGGTTCATTTAGTTGTTTTTGCGGCCGAAAAGGGCTTTAAGCGAAGCGCGGCCATATAGATAATATTTTATCTATGTTACCAATCGATTTTAATAGAATATTCTCCTTTTTCAATTAATCCTTTACCATACAAATCTTGAATTAATACATCTACAGAAGGATAAAAATTTCTTTCCTAAAACATATCATTCTCCCAATCATACTCAAAAGAATGTTCTTTTGGATCTCTATCTTTCCACGCTTTAAAACTTACACCCATTTCCTCACCATTAACTTCTTCTGGAAGAGTTTCATTTTCAAAGTCATCTACTCCCCACCTACTTGGGACTTCAAAATCGTAAGTACCTCTATCTTGACAACCGTCTTGCTGTTGAAATGAATAAAGTTTACCATAAGTAGTTCTTACTAATTCATC
>Ga0247813_10001326_pt1 | contig 19057 bp, 22 predicted proteins | sample UWRJL169409C1_FD_180719 | JGI IMG/M metagenome (GOLD analysis project Ga0247813, IMG submission 180719) | Plant litter microbial communities from Arlington Agricultural Research Station in Wisconsin, United States - UWRJ-L169-409C-1 | ecosystem: Environmental > Terrestrial > Plant litter >... | reverse complement strand
AACTCAGCAACGCCTTGCAGGTTGTCGGCAAGGGCGGTGCGCAGCCAGCTGTCACGCACTTCCGGCTTGGCCTGCACGTCAGCGTTGAAGCTGTCGGACGGCCAAGACTCCACGTCGATCACGTCGTCGTCTTTCATGAGGCCGGCAGCGACGGCCGTCTTGCGGTCGACGTCCTGGAGTTCCATGCCGCTGTTGAAATCAAAGGGCGGGTAATCGACGCCAAAGCGATTGATCGCCTTCCAGATCGGGTCGCTCTTCAGCGCAATCATGCGGCCGCCGTAGAACGTGCCACCGGCAGCCGCCCAGCGCGCCGCCCAGTCACGGGGCTCGGCGGCGTCCTGGACGCGGACCAGCTCCTGCGCGGGATACACCGCCAGGATGTCGTTTTGCCGGCCCTGCATCTTGTGGCCGTAGCCCTGCGCCTGCTGGAGGTTGGTATCGAGGATGAGGTTCAACCGCGCATCGCTGCGGATGTCGGTCAGGTCCGTCTCGTCCACCTCAGCGCCTAGGGAGCCGAGGAGGCGCTTGAGTTCCATGCGCTGGGTGGCGCGGTCGCTCTTGCCCTCAGCCAATGACGTGACGCCGTCCAGGGCGCGCTGGAGGAACTCGGCACTCGTCTGCCCGGCCGACATCATCGAGCGCGCACGCAGTTCGGCCGGGATCGTCGAGAGCATGGCCGTGCGCAGCTCGGTGGGGAGCAGCGTTTTTACGGCCAGCGCTTCGAGCGCCTCGGCAAACGGCATGAGCGCGGTGAAGATCACGCAACACCTCCGGTCTGGTTGACGCCAGCAGCGGCGCTGACAGAAGCGAGGGAATGAACCCTTGCTCTTGCCCCACTCCTCTCCCTTTCGACTGGTTGAGCGTCGTGATTATTCCAACCGCGATGTGGTTTGTGCTGGGGATTCCCTTGGCGTTGCTCACTGGCTTCATCGCAGCCCGTTACCTTGAATGGCACCGCATAAAAGCCGACGCCATGAGCGAGTTCGTCAGATTGCCCCAAACGCTCGGAAATGCCGCATACGAGTCGAACCCCTTTGCCATCACGACAGCGTTTCACTATCTTCTGCACCTTCAACCGCTCGAATTGATGGCCGCAGGTCAGAATCGTGCCGGAGAAGAAATATCGGCCGTGCGAGACACCGCGAAGAAAATTCTTACAGAGGCTTTGAACGACTACGATGTTCGCGTCCTTCAGGGTCTCGCAGAACCTGATGATCGCTTCCGAGGCATCTGTGTCGCTGGAGAACAGACCCTTGAACATAATAAACTGCTTATCGCCAAGTTGGTCGGGCTGGAGCCGCAGTTGCTCCCCTTTTTTAGCGGTTCGATTGCGGACATCGTCGCCCTCGTAGGACTTAAGGAATCCGTAAAAGCGCTCGGACGGACAAAAGAGAACGAGGGAAAGGTGCATTGATGAAACTGTGCGGTTATCTCAGGCTTTCGTGATGATGACCTCGCGGTAAGTGCGGTCGGTTTTGCCGGCCGTGTTGTTAATGCCGTTGGCGCGAGCGATGGCCTTGATCTTGCAGCCGGCGAAATGAGCGCGGATCTGCGAGCAGTCCTGGAAGGTGACCATCCAGGCGCCCTTCAGCCCCTGCACGGCATCGGCGAACTCGGCGAGCGTCTGCTCGGTCCAGCCTTCGTAGCAGGCACCGCCCGCATCGAGATACGGGGGATCGAGGAAAAAGAACGCCTCCTCATGATCGTGGGTTTTGAGAATCTTCTCCCATGAACGTTCCTCGATTGTGGTTTTATCGAGGCGGTCGCTGAGAGCGCGGATGGCTTCGAGCCGCGCCGCACGGGACGACATGGGCTGGGATTTGGTGACCGCGAAGTCACGGCCCATGCCGGAGAACGAGAGCTTATTGCGCAGGAACCAACGGGCGGCGCGCTGGATCTCGGTGAGACCAGGCTGGGCCTTGTAGTCCTCGAATTCCCGACGGGAGTTGAGGACGAGATCCAACTCCTTGAGCAGCTCGTCGCAGTGCGACTTGGCGTTGCGCATGAAGGCTACCAGGTCGCCGTTGATGTCGTTGATTACCTCGACCGGGGCGGGCGTCTTCGCGAAGAAGACGGCACCACCACCAAAAAACACCTCGATGTAACGACGGTGCGCCGGGATGAGCGGGAGAATGTAGGAGAGGAGACGCGTCTTCCCACCGGGCCAGCCGATGACCGGCTTGGCCTTGGGGAGTGCGGATTTAGTGACGGGTTTGGACATGGGAAAATTATGCGCCGTCTTGCTGGCGGCGGCTGAACTGCGGGCGGCGGGCCTTCCACTTCGGGGACGGCGGCGCGGCGGTGACTTCGGGCGAAGGAACCTCCGGCTGCTCGATGGCGACCTTGCAGCTCGCCATATCCGCCAGATAGGCCTCGGCGTCGTCGCTCGCCTTCACCTTTTCATCAGTGAGGAGTGCTTTGCCCACGCGCTTGCACAGGCGGTAGACCACGATGTCGATGGCTGCTGCCTCGGCCTCGTCGGGAATCATGCCGGCCGGTCCAAGCGTATTCTTGGCGCAAGCGGCGACACGGCTGCGCACATTGCGGGTGACGCGAGCGAGTTCAGTCGGCAGCGGGTCCGGCTGGTTGGTTGCCTTGGCGGCCGTGCGAGCGGCGATGAGCACGGGGCCGTTTACGCCATCGGCGATGTGGGCTTCGGTGAGCGTGATCCAGCTCATGGGCGTCAGGTGTTGCTGGTGACGTGCGTGGTGGAGTTGGGCTTGCGCACCACATCCATGAGGCGAGTCGCCGAGGACTCGGCCGCCTTCATGATCAACTCTGATTCAGGGAGAGCGGAGCACACCGTGATCTCGACGGAATTACCGAAGCGGTCGGCAATCTTGGCTGTGTAGGTGGTGGAATGATTCATGGTCGTGGTTTCACAGAAGCTCCCGAGGCCGTCCTCGGGAGCTGGAAGAAACAACAATGCGCGTGGCGTGGTCGGGTTAACTCAGCGTGATGCGCTTGCCGCAGGCCGTGGAGACGACCTGGGGGTCTTCGCTCCAAAGGACGGAGTGCACGTCCATGATGGGCTCCTCGCGATGGGTGAGGACGCTGTCCACGCTGCCGCGCAGGGTCGTGAAGCACTTCGCAAACGACGGGTCGTATTGCGTGGGGTTGGCGGAGGCGAAGAAGATGAACACTTCGGCACCGACGATGTTCACGGCGTTCTTGGCGGCACCGAACTTGGTGGTGTCCTTGGAGAGGACGCCGACCTTGATCTCGATGGCGGGGTTGAGGAGCATCGCGGCCGCCTGGGCGAGCGTGAGGCCGATCAATTCCGCACCGGGCTGGCGGGCTTTGACCAGGGCGTGGTTGCGGAAAACGCTCCAGGCTCCGATGCCGAACACGATGCGGTTGGGCATCTGGCCGGTTGCAATCGAGATCGCCAGGATCTGTGCATCGATGTCCGCGACAGGGTCGTTGGCAGGGTTGCTCCACACACCGACACCACCCACGGCAGTGACGTTGGCCTTAACCATCGCAAGCACCTTGTCCTCGTGGGAAAGGTTGGTCGTGGTGACGAGGGTCTTGATCTTGGAGTTTTCCAAGAGCTGCACGTCGGGACCGGCGGCCTCTTTCTCGGCGTCATCCACCGTGATCTGCAAGCCCTGGGGTTTGCAGTTATAGTAGGGGTCCGTGGACTCCATCTTGATGCGGTTAGGCTGGGTGCCGAGGGCGCGCGCGGTCTCGTAGACCTGGAACGAATTTTTGTCGTCGAACTTTTTGAACTGACCGTTGGCCTGGGGAACCTTGACGGTCGGGCAAATGAACTCGGCGATGGCCGAGGCGGTATCTTGGGCGATGCCGACCGCGTAGTTGGTCAGGCGGCCGTTGTAGTTGGCGTTATTACGAAGAGACATGGTGGGAAATGAAGGTGTTTACTGAGCGGTTAAACGGTCGCGGGTTAGCTGAGGGCGACCGGACGGAGGAGGACGGCTTTGACCAATTCGTTGGCCACGCCGGCTTCGAGGAATTGGCAGACCTGGACACGCGCGCCGGAGCCGGCGTCGGCTTGCACCGTGCCGTCGCTCTTGACGGTTCCGATGACGCCGGCCGCGATGGTGCCAGGCGCAGTGTCCGTCACCTTGACGGTGACAATGCCGGAGAACGCCGCGCACAGTGCGATGGTGTCTTTGCCGTTGGTGGTTTCACCATCGAGTATAAGCCCGTAAGGCAGATCGGCGGCGGAATTGACGATAGAAGCGGCACCAGACGAAAGCTCGATGAAGAAGCCTTCTTTGTCGGTGTGGTCCGCGTTGGGAGTGAGGGCGAGGATTGCCCGTTCGTTAACGATCATGGTGGGAGGTGGTGTGGGTTGCGTTGCAGACGTGAAATCAGGCGAGGAAGAGTTCGGACTTGGTGCGACGCACCACCGACTCGGCTTGCTCGTAGGAGCAGCGGTTGAGGGTCTTGTAATCCTGGATGGCGGCTTCGGCCTGGGTGGCCTTGGCAGTGGCATCCTTTTGGGCGGCGGGCGTGCCGGCAGTGCCGCGATTATGGGTGCGGGCGTAGCCGTCGCCGGGCTTACCGAGGGATTCGAGAAGCGGCAGCGCCTCTTCACGGTTCTTCGTGAGGGCGATTTGCCACTTGGTGCGTTCAGTGCCCTGGAGACCGGCGGCGTCGAGATCGCGCTGGATCTCGGCATCGAGGAGCTTCGTGAGGCGGTTCTTGGTTTCGGCCATTTCGGCACCCGCACCCTTCGCCTTTTCAATGGCGGTGGTGAGGGCGGAGTCGATGGCTTCGGGAGCGGCGTCGGCCGCGAGGGTGCTGCCGAGGGCGGCGAGCAATTGGAGGACTAATGTTTTATTCATGGTGGGAATCGGGAGGGTGGGATCTGCGCGGTTGGACAGAGGCAGCATGCCCCTGAAAGTGGGTTGGTTGGTGAACGCCCCGCCGAGGAGCGCACCGGGATGGGCGACCTCGCCCCGGTTGTAGGCCTTCGGCTGGAAGCCGAGCACGGGGGAGAAGTGCCGATAATCCCCGCCCTCCAGCGCCGCCTTGCCGCTGGTCGTGAGACGCAACTGGCCCCATAGCTCGATGTCGTTGCGGCGCTCCGCGTTCATGATCCATGCGGCGGCGCGTGTCTCCTTGCTCTGGTCGGCGCTGAAGTGATCGAAGTCGACCAGGAGACCGTCGAAGCCGGGCTCGGCCGCCCACTCCTTGAAGCGGTTGGCGATCACCGCGAGGTCGTCCGCATTGACGACCTGGCGCACGATTACCTTTTGCCCGCCGGGCATCTCCAGCTCCTTGTCCATCTCCCCCACCTTGCCGATTTGGAACCAGCAATCGGCCGGGAGCGTGAAGCCGGCGGACGCACCGGCGGCGCGATTGAGGGAGATGGCGAGTGATTGGCCGAGGCCTACGATTAAGAGGTTGGATTTCATTTGCGGAAAAGTGAGCGCGCCCAGGTGAGGAGGCCGCGCACGTTGCGGTTGCGGGTGAGTGCGGCCTGGCGCTTCGCCGCTTCGGCCGCGCCGGAGATGAGCCCAGGGCCGAGGATCGACTCCCACACGGCGGCGAGTTCGCCCGTCGTGTCTTTGGAGAGGATCTCTTTGGCGATGGTCGGCAGATCGTCGCGCAGCTTGGCCAGCGCGGCGTCGAACTTGGCGTCATCGGTCTCGTTGAGCACGGCGAGGCCGCGCACGATGAAGGGTTGAAACGCCTTCACCTGCGCCTTGGTGAGGGCGCGGATGGCTGCTTCGTTGAACAGGTCGGCACGAGCGGTCGCTGGATCGAGGCGGAAGAAGGAGCGCCACCACGACACCGGCTCGGCCGTGCGACGGTTGAGGGTCACGGCCGATGCAGCCGCCGGAAACGCAGGTGCTACCGGAGCGGGCGTGAGCTTATAGCCGGTCTTTTCAGAGAACTCGGCCGCATCGACCTGGAGGCCGGCATTCTTCGCCTTCACGGCGTGATCGAGCATCTGCCCGACGTCGGCCTTGTCCTCGGCCGCGAGTTCAAAGTAAGCGAGAACGGGTTGACCAGGGAAGCGGGCCGCGAGCATCGCCTTGTCGAGCTGCTCCTGGAAGATCTCGGAAATCTCGGCGGCCTCGGAGAGCGCCAACGAATCGAACGTGTCCTGGTGCGCGTCGCCCTGGCTACCGCCATCGAGGCCGGCCGGCGCGGTGAGCATCGTCAACTTGCCGGAGGTGCCGGCTAGGACGAGTTGCTCGTCCTGGTAGTTGAGATGTTCGCGGAAAGGGTTCGTGCCGCGTGCGCCGTCGGCGACGGTGACCACCTTCGCGCCGCTGGGAAGCACGCCGCGCATGTCGCCGATGATGGCTTCGGCCATCTCCTGGTATTCGTCCTCTTTGCCGGCCGGCACGTTGGCCGGCATCTCGATGAAGGCCGGTGGGAGGCCGTAGGTTTCGACGAAGGCGTCCCAATCTTTCTGGGAGAGGTTTTTCCGCAGCCAGCAGAAGAAGGCGATTTCATTGATGGGGTCTTCGACTTCACGGATGACGAAGTGCCGCGCATCGATGGCCATGCCCCGGCTGACCTGCGTCGCCTTGGCGTTATACTCCCAAGCGCCGTAGAGGCCGTCGCGCACCCAATGCCACTGGTCGACAAGATCCAGCTTGATGATGCCCAGGCGCGGGTTGTCGCCCTCATAGACCTTTTCCAGGTGGGCGAACCCGCGGAACTCGGCGAGGGCAAGAAACCGGATGGCTTTCTTGAGATTGGTGATCCGGTCGTAGCAGGCGCGCAGGTAATCCGCCTGCGCCTTGGCGGCTGCGGAGTCGTCGGCCCGCTTGATGTTCCAGTCGAGCTTTCCGAGGGCGGCGAGGCGCAGGCGCTTGAGGCCGCGCAGGGTCGCCTCGCGCTTCTCCAGCATGCGATAAGTCCACATGAGGTCGGCGTATTGACCGCCCTCGGCGCTCTCCAAAAGGGACACGGCGCGGTCGACTGTGAGGGCTCGAAGCGCATTGTAGGCGGCGCGCCATTTGTCCACCTGAGCCATGCGGGCGAGGTTCAAAGCGCACCTCCCTGACCCCAAAGACGGGTCTGACCGGCAAATTTGGAGGCCTTGCATTGGCCTTGCACGGCGTTTTTGGCGCGTCTGGACGCATCCTGCGCAGGGTTATACCCCCCAAACGCGTTTAAAGCGGTTTCTCGGCGTGTTTGATTCATCAGGTTGAACGGTTGCGGCGGTTGGCGATTGCGCGGGCTGCGCGGCCGGCGCGGCCGGATCGGGCACGGCCAAAGCGGCCGGAAGACGTGGTCTTGCCTGCGCCCCCGCCGATGTTCTCAGCCAGGCGGGCGTAAACGCAGGCGAGCAGGTAGTGGTTCTCGATCTTATCGACGAAGTTCTCTTCGCCGGTCTTCTCGTTGCGGATCTTCTTCGAGCCGGCCAGCAGATGGCGACCGAGCACCTCGGCGGCGGGCGGCGACCCCGGCACCACTTCGGGCGTGCGCAGAATGGGCAGGTCGCGCGCCTTGCCGTCCACGACATGGACGAGCCCCTCTTTAATGGTGAGCAGTTCGTTGATGACGCCCTGGATCGATTCGTCGCGGTTACACTGGATGATCGGGTAAAATTTCCCGTCCTGGGTGACGCCGAGCTTGTGACGCACGCCTTGTCCGTCCTTGAGCGCGAACTCCACGACGGAGGCGCGCAGGCCCTTCCAGCATTGGTTCGGGCCATCCCATGCGAGATCCCCCGGAAACTGAATGAACGCCTTTTCCGGCTCCACGATCTGCGGCCACTTGTAATCAAGCAGGCCGTGAATCGCCCAGGTGATGTGACGCGCCTCTTCGGCCGCCGGCCGTGCGTCGATGAAAAGGCACGACAGATCCATGTGCGTGAACAGCTCCACCGCCCGCGCCTTCACGCGACCGAGGGAGATCTGCTCCGAATACGTGACGCGCTTTTCGAGAGGACTGTGGATCTCGCGGCTCGTGAACCAGCAACGGTCGCCGGTATCGAGGCCGCCATAGCGAACCGTTCCAGGGGTCGGACGTTGAGAGAGGGGGAATCGGGCAGTGACGCGAGAGCGGTCAATGATCGCCTGGTCGAGCTGCTGCATCGTGCTCGCAGGCATGGCGCGGCGGTCGCAGTTGAACGTGATCATCTGCGCCGGATCGGCGACGGCGTCGCGCCAATGGGCGACGACTTGCACAAGCGCGATGGCGTCGATGCCGAACTGCGACACCCGCATCGAGAACTTGCGCTCCTTCACGCGGTCGGGACGACGGCACACCCAGCGGCCTATGCGGCGATTCAGCGGCGAGCCGGTCGTGGGGTTGGCGAGGTAGTAATGCGCTTCGTGGTCAAACTCGGCGGTGACATCATTGGAGCCGGCGCGCTTGAAAACGCCTTCATATGTGAGGCGCGGATCGTCGCGACGAGGAGCGCCATCGAGGGCAACGCGGCAAATCTCCGGCCAGTATTCCTCGGCGCAGAAGCCTTCGCCGGTCTCAGGGTCGATCAACTCCCACACTTCCTGCGTGCCCGCCTCAAACTCAGCATTCTGGCCGGCACCGGCGATGCGCTGTGTGCCGATGATCAGCGAGAAACGCTGATCGCTGGAAGTCATGCGGCCGGAGAGATACTTGGCTTTGTCGGCGGAGATGTCGTCTTTCTCGTCCTGGATGACCACGTCGGCGGAGAACGTGGTGGGCACTTTCTTATTAAGACCACGGAACATGCCGAGGCCGGTGCCTTTGCCGTCGGTCACCATGAACGCGCCCTTGCGGTTCACGGCCTTGCCGGACTCGGTCACCGACTTGCCGAGTTGCATCATCTCAGCATACCAGGGCATCAGGTCGATGACCTCGGGACGGAACTTGCCGTCGACCACGCCCTCGACCAGATCGGCGTCGGGGAGGTAGTAATGCAGGCGCTGGAAAAGCCTGCCGGTCACATAGGCAGAGAAGAGCAGACCGAGGATCGATTTGCCCCACTGCGCTCCACCGCAGATCGCCAGAACGGCGTCGGCAAGCGGCTTGCCAGTGTGCGAACCAAGAATCTCGTCAATGCGGTCGACGATGCCGATCAGGGCCTCGCGGCCGTCAAAGCTATAAGGTAACGAGCCGCCCTTTTTGGCGACGACACGGGCGTAACGGTCGAGGAAATCACGGAAGCTCTTCGCATCGCAACGCGCGACGGACACGGCCTGCTCATCCAGACGCGCGTCGAGTGACGCGAGCGCAGACACGGGAGCCTTGGGGGCGCGGCGGTTCACGAGTGTTTCCCTTTCGTGAGCGCGGCCTTCATCGCCTTGTAGTGCGCGACGGCCTCGGGGTTGTCTTTGATCTCCTCGAAGAGCGCATCGAGGCCGCGCTCGATGTCGGTCTTCTTCGTCCACTCGAACTTTTCGCGCTCCAGGCGCAGGCGGTCCTTTTCCAACTCGCCTTTGCGCAGGGCGGCGAAAAGCGCGGGGTCGCGATCCTGCGCGGCCATGATCTCAAAGTTAACCTGGGCGACCTCGGCGGCGTTCTTCGCGGCCTCCTTCATCTGCGGCATCTTCTTGAGCGTGGCCTCCAGTTGATCGGAGACGCTCGCGGCGGTGCGCAGCATGCAAGAACGCGGATACCAGTCGAAGAACTCGGTGAGGGTGGCACCGCTCTTTAGTTGAATGCCATGCTCCTCCTGCAACCACGCCAGCGTTTTGGCCTGGGTGTTTTTGCGCAGGAACTGCCAGATGCGTTCCTGGAGCGCGTCGGGCAGGTTCTTGAGGACCGCGTCGCCGCGTGCCTTGGTGTCGGAGGTGTCGATGTCGCGGCGCATTATCGGGCGGCGGAAAAAGAATCGCGTGCAGGGACTACGGTGCTGTTGGCGCGCCCCTCGGGGCTTCCGTCTGCGGCTGACGCGAAAGTGGTGCGGTGGCATTGCGCCACCAGGAAGACGGTGGTGGCGGCGATGGCCGCGACCAGAAGGCGCGTGAACGGATTGCGGATAAGCTCGATCACAGCCGCACCTCCAGCGCCCAGAGTTCACCGTCGCCGGTGAGCTTGTATTTTTTTCCGGTCTCCAAAGATGCACCCAAGATGCGAGCCTCACGCTCGGCATGACGGATCGCGTCCTCGATCTCGGCCCGCGTGGGCGCGAGCCAATCGGTCTTAATCTCCACGGCGGAAATGAGGGCGGCCTCGGGAACGGCGCGGCCGCTGACTTGGCGGAGGACGGAGATGACGGCGCGGTCGAGAGTGTGCTGGCGTTCGTTGCGGCTCATTTTTTGGGTGAGAGGTGTTTGATTTCGCCCTTCAATTGGCCGACGGCCGTGAAGAGGTCCGTGAGTAGGCGCTGCACTCCGCCGAGATCGTTCTTCACCTCCAGCTGGAGCTTTTCGCCCTGCACGCGGATGAGGCCGTAGATTTTATCCCGTGATGCCGACGAGGCCATTGCCTGGTCGCTAAAGCGCTTGTCGACTGACGCCACGAACGCCTTCAACTCGGCCGCCAGTTCCTGGTGATCTTCGAGCGGCGTGAACGAAACGTGCCCTTGCACGATGAGGGGTTGCGGCGTCTCGGCCGGTTTCTCGCGAAGGCTTTTGACGCCGCACAGCAGACCGATGACGGAGGCCGCGCCGGCGATCAGGTAGAACGCGACCTCCAACCAGGAGGCGAGTTGCTGGGGCGGAGCTTCGGCGAGAAAGAGCGTGGGAAACATCAGAGCACATTGGCGTCCTTCAGCGCCTGCTGGTAACGGGTGTCGGTGCCATCAGCTGGCGTGATCCACTGCGCGGCCTCGGCCTGCATGGCTTTGGCGGCGGCGCTATCGGCACCGACCTTGAGCACATTGTGCAGCGCACCGCTGGCGTCTCGGGCGAGTGCCTTGGTCTCGGCGAGCGTCTTGGCCCACAGCCCGCCGACCACGGCGTGCGCGGCGGTGGCGATGCCGCCGAGCGCGGGGAACGACTTGACCAGGAGCGGGAGAACGAACGAGACGAACACCCAGCCGCCGACGATCACGAACAGCCAGAGGCGCACGGTGGCACGGTAGGCCGAGGCGCTCGCGTCGTGCTCGATGAGCTTCTGGTCGGCCGTGCGCTTTTCACCGGTGAGGGTTTCGATGCGGGCGGCGAGCTTGCCCTCTCGCTCGACGGATTGCTGGAGATCGGCAGATTTGCCCTGGAGCGCGGCCTCGGCGGCGGCACGGCGGGCGACCTCGGGGGCGGTGGCATCGGCAACCAGACGGGCAACCCACTCGACTTGCTCGGGGGTGAGCGCACCGGCACCGAGTGCAAGGGCGTTGTCGGCGCGTGCAGCGGTCTTGCCGGCCAGTTGCACGGCGGGATCGGCCTTGGCCTCGGGACCGGCGGCAGCGAGCGCGGCGGTGGTGGCGGCGGCGAGCTGCTGGCCGACTTTGATCTGCGCGGCATTCTCCTGGCCAACCTTGGCGGCGGTCGCGTCTAGCTTGTCCTGGAGGTGGGCGACCTCCTTGCCCTCGGCCGTGGGCTTGCCGCTGGTCTTGTGCCCGGCGAAGTAGCCGACGACACCGGAGACCGCGAGGCCGGCAAGAAAGAGAATGGCGATGACACCGCCGTCACCACGCTGGCGGGAACGCGCCGGCCTTGCGGCGGCGGGATTTTGTGGTAGGGCTGGGGAGCTGGGTGACGGGCTCGTGGATTTCACGCCCCCACGATAAATTAAACCCCCGCGACCGTCTTTGGCCCGGTTGTCTCCGTTGTGTCCATTGCGGAAAACTTAACCAGGTTAAGATTTGGAGGCAGGGAAAACGGGCACAAAAAAGCCCCGATCTCTAGAGATCGGGGCGTGAGATAACGGCTATTATTTAGCTGGCGGTGACAGGAGCTTGAGAGCGGCGGTAACGGCTTCCTGGGAATCCTGCCGAACCGAAGTGTCTTTTAGTTGCTGTGAGAATTTCTCAACAGCACGCGTATAGATCGGAGCATTGACGTCCTTGGCCTTGATTGCGTCGGCAGCGATCTTTTCCAAAGCAGCTCCCACTGCCGTGCCGATGCCATCCTTGTTTAACCAAGCCAGAACGAATCTTATTAGCTTTGCATCTTTGCTCGTGTAGGCAACGAGGAGATCACGAGCTGTGATTCCAGGCTCAGCCCCTGCCACCAATGCATAAAGTTCGTTAGTCTGAGGCCCAGACACTCCTCTGATAGATGGCAAGGATCTCGTTACGATTTTATCTAATGCATCGGCCCCGAGCGCCGAGCCGCTTATCAGGACAGTTATGAATAAAGTGAGTAATGTTTTCATTTGGGCAATTTAAGCAGGGGCTTTTCAGTTCCGCGTAGTGGAGCAATCACGAGCGATTCTTCCTCGCGATCCGCATCGTAGATGACGAGCGACTCGACGAGTTCGCTGAGAGAAAGATTCGATCCAGCCGCCGCCTTGGTTGCCGCTTTTCGTTGAGCGCGAGAAACCGAAATCTGCATGCGCACTTTCACGACACGCGAAGGGCTCTCCACCACGGGTAAAGGCGTAAATTTGCCATTGAGGTAAGTGTGCAGGAGCGCACCGATGAAGGCGCTGCGGGTGGTAAAGCCGAGCTGCTTGGCCCGCGCCATAACGTAAGCAGGGATGCCAGGTGAAACAGTGATGCTGCCTAAGGATGAAGCCACGGCTGCACGCAAGGTGGAGCCGGTTGGACGCGCCACCCGTCTTAAGTGTCTGTTTTAGATACTCTGAATCCATAAAATTAAGCGCGTGGTTCGTTTCCATGTTTCAAAAATTCCGCTCGATGCAGATTAATGGCGGCGAGTGCCCGCCCCCAGACACCCAAGATCTAAACACCCCCATGCAGACGGACAGCTAGTGTTCCGTTTTGCCCAGGACATGAAGGTAGAGAATGAGGCGCTGATTGCTGATAACGAGCTACTGCGCAGCGAAGTGGCTGCGCTCCGACACAAAATAGACGAAATCGCGCGCATCATGAGATTTTACGCTGACGATCTTCGCCGACCACATCAGCCCCCGCCTCAGAAGCTGCCTCTGCGGCCGCCCTCGCCTTAAGTGCATCGAGTTTGGCGCGAGCCTCGTTATCTGCCCAGTGAGTTTGGGGGCGGGTGTGCTCGTTGATCTGCGACAAGAGCCAGCCCAGCTTAACGCGATCACCGGCCGCCGCACGTATCGACTCCTCCACCTTCTGACGTATCAGCACTTGGAGCATAGATTCGTCCCCCTCAGGGGATTGGTCTTTGCTATATTCTCCAGCAACCGATGGGCGGCGTGATAAAATCGAATCAGCGCCTTCGATTTCATCCGCAAATTTTGCGATAAAATCGTAATCCTGAGCGGCGACCGGCTTGCCTAAAAAAACAAAACTCACGCTTAAACTTAAGCGTCCGGCTATTTCGTCCCACTGAGAGGGGCGAGGCCTACTCCCAGCCTCCCAGCTCTTTGCCGTTGATGCGGCTCCGCCCGAAAGCGCTGCCAACCCCAGACCCCGCTTCTCCCGCATAAACTTTATGCGAGATGCGAAATCATCGAAAAACTTGCGATTTGTATCTTGCAATTGCGATTTCTCCGTAACAAATTTGCGACACTTTCGCACTACATGCGCTCCGCACACAAGCCCAAAAAGAAAACCCCGCCCAACGAGCTGAAGGCCGCTGTCATTCGTGAGCACGGCACCATAGCAGCCTACATTCGCAGCTCGGGACGGAGTGCGGGAACCGTTTACAGCGCCCTTAAGAACCGGCGCAGCGGCCCCGTTGCCCGCGCAATCCGTGAGGAGGTGATGAAGTGATCACTGCCGCTAAGCGCGTCGTGTCTTTCGTTCACGAAGCGGACGCCCGCCTTACTATTGAGGCGCGCATTCAGCTTTATCGTGCCTTCGCTAAGGTCACCTCCAGCGAGAACCTCGCCGCGCACTTTCACCAATGTGCCGACGATCTGGAGGCCGCAGAAGCTCGCTGCGGTCAACGCGTCATCAACTTCGCCTCGGAAGGCTCGGACCTCTAAATTCATGTCCGAGCAGCTCCAATTCTTCGCCAGTCTCGATTTCCCGCCGGAGCGCACATCGCTCCGCTTGGATGAGATCGCGGGGAAACTCGGCTGCACGGTGCAACACCTCCTCAACGAGATCGACTCGGGCGCGCTCACCACCCTCGACCTCAAGAGCAAGCTGGCCAAGCGCCGCGCCGCCCGCGTCCCCGTCGAGTGCTACCGCGCCTACGTGCTCTCGAAGCTCACCGGCCCCGTCGATTTCCGCATGCGCTTCCTGCGCGAGCTACCCGTGACCACCCGCATCGAACTGATCGAAGCGCTCAAAACCAGCCTTCGCACCAACCCATAACCCTCTTCATGTCCAAGCCCGCCAAAATCACTCTCGCCCTCGTTTCCTGTTCCACGTTTCGCGTGACCGCCAGCGCGACCAAGAAACTCAAGGCCACGACAATCAAACAGGTTTCAGCCGTCGCCCGCCTCGAAGCGCAGACCGCCGCCGGTGCCATCATCGCCGGCCTGAACCTCCACCGCGTCAAGGCCTCGGCCGCGCACGGCGAGTTCGGGAAGTTCATCCAAATGGAACTGGCCAAGGCGATGGAATGGACCGGCGGCACCGCCACCACCAACGCGAGCTACTACATGCGACTCTCCGGCCAGTTCGTGGAAAAAGCCGGACTCAAACAGAGCGACATCATCGCGGCACTCGATGGCAATAAAGCTGCGAACAAAATCCTGCATGCCGCCCTCGAAAAGTTCATCGATGGCAACTCCCTCACCGAGCTGCTGATCAAATTTCGCATCAAGGGAGTGAATCTCCACAAGGAACTAACGAGCGGGGAAACTGAGAACGAGGACGGCGGATTGACTGACGACCAGAAATTCACCCAAGCCCGCGAGCAGGCATGGGAGGAGACGTGGAACAGCGTGCAGCGTATCCGTGCCAGCCTTACCGAGCCCGAACAACTCCAGCTCCTCAGCGATCCCGCCCAGCTCGAAAAGCTCAAGGCCGAGCTGATCGAAGCCAACAAGCTCACCGACGAACGCCTCGACGCCCTTCGCAAAGCCAAAGCGTAACCGATCAACCGCCCGCCTCGCCAAACCCGCCATGTCCCCCGCACTCGCCACCACCGCCGCTCCCGCCCTCGAAATCGCGCCCGTCTCCAGCGCCGAGTTGATCGCGTTCCCCACCGGCCGCTACGCGATCCCGCACGACGACATGGCGGCGTTCACCACCCTGCCCATCGCCGACCAGGAGCGCATCAAGCAGGCGCTGATCTACATCGCCAAAATGGAAAAAGAGGGCGTCACGCAGATGTCGGCCACGCTCGCCTTCCAACTGCGCAACGTCCCTGGCTGGTCCCGCGCCACGCTCACCAATCTCTACTACCGGTGGAAGGAACACGGCTGGGTCGGCCTCAAGCGCAACTACAACTCGGGCAAAGACCCGCTCCCGCGTGAGTTCATCCAGCACTTCCGCGCTCTCTGCGAAAACAACGGCCGCTCCATCGCCCAGGCCCGCAACGCCCTGATCCGCGCCTGGTATGCCGGCGAGTCGATCCCAGGCTTCGGCACTTGGCGGGAGTGGCATTTCTCGATGTGGCCCGAACGCGACATCCCGCTCTCGTGCCAGCGCACGCCGGACGGGTGGGGCAAGAGCAACCTCTACACCCTGCAACCCACCAAGGCGCAACGCGCCCTCAAGACACGCGGCGTCGCCGCCGCCCGCGCCCACCTGCTCACGATGATGCGCGACCCGTCTCGCCTGCTGCCTCTCCAGCTCGTCGTGATCGACGACTTCGAGTGCGACCAGGAGTGCGTCGTGCGCGGCCAGCGCAAGCTGTGCCGCATGGTGGGCATCGCCGCGATGGACGTCGCCACCCGCCGCATCATCGGGATGGTGATGAAGCCCCGCCTCACCGACGACGAAGGCAAGCAGCAGGCGATCACCCGCGCCGAGGTGCGCGTGCTTCTCTACCAGATGCTCAAGGATCACGGCGTGCCCGCGCACGGCATGACGATCCTGTGCGAAAAAGCCGCCGCCGCGATCACCGCCGAACTCGAAACCACTTTCCTCAATCTCTTCGGCGGTCGCGTATCAATCACCCGCACCACCACCCTCGACCACAAGACCCTCGCGGGCGGCTTCAACGAGACGGGCGGCAAACCCTGGCTCAAGGGCTGGATCGAATCGTTCTTCAACCTGTTGCACAACGTCGCGGCCGGCGTCGTGCAGGGCAACAAGGGGCGCAACTACATCCACAAGCCCGCCGACCTCGAAGAGAAAAAGCGCTACACCGAGCGACTCCTCGGCACCGGCAACAAGGACGCCAACCTTACCGATGAACAGGTCGAGCGCGTCATCCTCCCTTTCTCCTCTCCCGAGGAGCTGTGCGACCTCTACCTCAAAATCTTTTCCTGGATCGAAGGACGCACCGACCACGACCTCCTTGGCTTCGATGAGATTCAGGAATGGCGCGCCCACCCGAGCGAGGCACCGCGCCCGCTGGCCGAACTCAACAGCACCGTGGCCCGCCAGTTCCCTGACTACGAAATCCTGAGCCCGCGCAAGGAATCGCCCCGTGAGCGTTGGGACCGCCTCTACCCCCATGTGCAGCGCAACGGCGTCGAGCCCTACGTGCTCATGCTACTACTGCTCACGCCCAAAAAAGCGAAGCGCTCGGGCTTCAAACTCACCTTCGCGCACAACGGGCAGGGATACACATGGGTCATCCCGCCGCGCGGCGAACTGGCCGAGACGCTCGCCGACAACACCGAGTGCCTCGTCTACTTTGATCCTGCCGATGCCCGCATCGCCCACGTCGCCCGCATGAACGGTTCATACCTGGGCGAGGTGAAGCGCTGGGGCGCGGTGGACATCACCGACTCGGACGCCGTCACCACGGCGGAGCGCGAGCTGGCCAAGCTCTACGCGGAAGTGCGCGCCACCGTCGCCGAGCGCCCGCTCCACGTCGCGGAGAACGACCGCCTGGTCGCGATGCGCGGGCACAACGACGCGATCAAGGCCGAGACCGCGCCGGCCGTCCTAAGCCTCAAGCAATCGCTCAACCGCGAAGTGCCTGCGACGCCGGACGGCAACCCCGTCACCGGCACGGGCGCGAACCTCGCGGCACGGATCGGCAACGCCAAGCAGGCCGAGGCCATCGTGCAACGTGAGAAAAAGGCGCTTGCACGACGCGTGCAGGCCCGCGCGGCGAAGCTCACCGCCGAAGACACCAACGACTTTCTCAGCAACGAAGAGAAACCGGCCGCCCCCGCGTCAACGGGAACGACCGGCTCCGCAAACACAGCCGGCCAGGACGATACCCTGGCCAGCTACCTCTAACCCAAAACCAGTCCACGACTATGACCGCAAACACAGATCATCTCCCCGCACTCAACTCCGCCGAGGCCGGCCTCACCGAGCGCCAGTCCAGCCGCGTCCCTGGCTACAAAGTTTTTGAAGTCACCAAGGAGCTGCCGGAAGAGCAGCAACTCGCGATCCGCTGGCTCCACGGCCACTACTACGACAACGAACTCTCGCTCGCCGAGGTCGCCAAGGAAATCAGCTACGACGCCGGCACGATCTCGAAAGTGTTTCACGGCAAATATGAGGGCGACCTCGCGGCTGTGACCAAGTCCATCGTCCGCTTCCGCAAGATCACCGAGGACCGCGCCGAGCTGAAAAAAGCCCCCTACATCAAAACCTCGCTCTATACCGAGATCGAGGAGTGCTGCCAGGCCGCGCTCAACTACCAGAAAGTTGTCTTCATCTACGGCGAATCGCAGGTGGGCAAAACCGCCGCGCTCAAAAAATACGCCAAGGACCACAACCACGGGGAGACGGTGTATGTCGAGATGCCGCCTGGTGGTTCGCTCTCCAACTTCCTCGCGGCGCTCGCCGCCAAAATGCGGTTCACGGCCGAGAACCGCAGCGACAACACCATGCTCAAGATCTTCAAGGGTCTCGGGCCAAACAATCTTCTCATCGTAGACGAAGCCTCTCGCGCCTTACAGGCCCGCACCTACGGCGGCAGCTCCCTCAAGACGATGGATTTCATCCGAGCCATCCACGACAACACCGGCTGCGGCGTCGTCCTTTGCGGCACCAATGTTTTCCGCGAGCAGATGGAAGATCTCTCGCTAGCGAAGTTCCTGAACCAGTTCAACCGCCGCTGCCTCCTGCGCCGCCAGTTGCCCCATATTCCGAAGACCGCCGATCTCAACGCCTTCGCCCGCCACTATGAATTGACCGCCGCCACCGGCGAAGCCCGCGAACTCCAGAACCACATCGTGCGTGAGCACGGTCTCGGCGTGTGGCTCACCACGCTCACCGCCGCCTCTCGCAAGGCCACCAAAGAAAACCGCGCCATGACGTGGAACCACGTCCTCAACGCCAACGCGCTTTTCCGCAAACTCGAAGAAATCCCCGCCGAGGAGGCCGCGTAACATGAGCGCCACACGCAAAACCAAGGGCGACATCGAGGCCGCGTTTAACCGGTTCCTGAACACGCTGCCGGTCCCCGATAAAAAGCGCCGTCGCGCTTCGTTCTTCGCACCCGTTCTCCGAGCCTGGGTGCCCAATCCAGACGGCGGCCGAATCCGCTTTCTCCAAGTCTCGCGCTACGACGACGAGGGCAACAGCCGCGACTACCAGCTCCGCCTCGCGTCGAACGATCCGCGCCCCCTCGGCGTGCAACTCTACACGAAATCGGACGATGAAATGCGGCGCTGGCACTGCAAAAATCATAGCCGCCTGCCGGTCGGCCAATGGGTCGAGATCGTTTACGAACGCGCACCCGCACCGAAACCCATCCTGCTCCTTACCTGGCCGGAGTCGAAGGAGGTGGCAGCATGAGCACCGCACCCACTGGTCAAATTGTCGTCATCGTTCGCCAACGCGCCGACACATTCATCGCCCGCGCTCCTGGTTTCCCTGGCTCCAGCTCCAGCACCAACCAGGCGCGGTTCGCCGCCCTTCGTCATGCCTCGAAAATCCACGGTGTAACCGAGGACCGTATCTATCTGACGGAGACCAAGCCAGGGCACTACACCGCTAAGGTTCTAAGCCTGCTGCAAATCGACCTGGAGGCCGTCTTCGCCGGTAACGCATTCCCGACCGGTCAAATTGCCGCGATCCTCTGCAACGATCTCAAGGCGCTCATCATGTCCAAGGAATCGGAGTGGT
>Ga0247813_10001325_pt1 | contig 19074 bp, 15 predicted proteins | sample UWRJL169409C1_FD_180719 | JGI IMG/M metagenome (GOLD analysis project Ga0247813, IMG submission 180719) | Plant litter microbial communities from Arlington Agricultural Research Station in Wisconsin, United States - UWRJ-L169-409C-1 | ecosystem: Environmental > Terrestrial > Plant litter >... | reverse complement strand
GCGTGACCACCCGGCACGCCCGGTTCATTCACGAACCGGAGGAGAACCGCCTTTCACGCAGCCCCGGGGATTTTGCGCGCGTTTCGCCAAACCATCCGGCACCGGCCCCACCTCGCCGGCAACGCTTTCCGGTGTATCCGTGGTGGGACGGGAAGAAGTATGGCACGGATTTTGAGGGCGGGGATTTGCGGGGATAATTTTTTTTTGGGAAAAGACCGATGCGTGCTTTCCAGGCGGCTTTCACCGCAACTGAAATGAAACGTTTTGGCTGCATGCTGCAGCCAACTGAGCGTCGATATGACATCGAGAGGTAGGAATGGCCCATGCCGAGCAGTTTGCATTGCGAAAGCCAGCATGACGCAATGAAGGTGGACGCCAGCCGGCCTCTTCCCCAAACCCCTTCGAATTCCGAACAGTTTAACCGGCTGCAAAACCTGTTTGACAAATCATTCAAGGCGGCTCGGGTCGGCATTTGGGAATGCACCCTGCCGGATGAGACGCTGACATGGACCGATACCGTCTACGAACTGTTCGAGCTTGAGCCGCGATCGCCGCTGGTGAGGGAGGCGACTGTCGCCCTCTATCTGCCCGAATCGCGCAAAAAGCTGACCGAAGTTCGCAGCGCAGCGATCAGGGATGGAGACGGCTTTACGCTCGACGCCCAGATTATTACCGGCAAGGGTAACCTGCGGTGGATCAGAATTACCGCGATCGTCGAAAGAGTGGATGGCCAGCCGGTCCGGATATTCGGCATGAAGCAGGATATAACGGCCGAAAAGACGTTGTTCGAACAGATTCGTCACTCGGCGGAAACCGACCCCGTGACAGGACTGGCCTCCCGAACAAAGTTTGATACTGCGTTCGACGAGGCTGTCACTGCCGGCTCGTCAGGACAAAAAGCACTTTTACTCATCGATCTGGATAGCTTTAAAGCCGTCAACGACAGATTGGGGCACCAAGCCGGGGATGAGTGTTTAAGAGACGCTGGCCGGCGAATTTCGGAGGCGACGCCCAATGCGACTGTGATCGCACGGCTTGGCGGCGACGAGTTTGCGATCATTGTTGATTGTGCCTCGGTGGAAAGCCTTGACGACATCGCCAGACGGGTCACCGGCAAGCTGGAATGGTGGGTCGGATCTTTTCCAAACAAACTCAAGGTGGGTGCCTCGGTCGGCGGAGCGATGATCCTGCCGGGTATCCCCGCCAAAGACATCTTTGCTGAAGCAGATGGGGCTCTCTATGCCGTGAAAGCGAAAAGCAAAAGCAGCCTGGGAGTGTTATCCGTGCCCAATCGGATTGCAGATGTCGCCTGACGAAAATCTGGCGGGCGTTGCTGATATTTGTGTCCCGGCCGAGACGGTTGCGCGAGGAAAGCGGGGTTTTTGACCCCTGAGCTTGCTGACAAAAGTCTTTTCTAACAATCCTGCAGGTGACTTGGGACATTTTGCGGTTGCCAAATTCCCCGTCATTCCTGTGACTGTCACAGGAATCCAGCAAGCCCAAGTCATTGGGCTGAAAGAGCCTTATGACCCGACAGACGTCGGGTCGCCGGATCCCGCCACGAGAGCTGACATGACGGAGGAGGGAGGCCGCTTTCGCCAAATAATGGCTTTAGCGTTTGTCAGCAGTCTGCGGGGTTTTCACCTCTATGATCCTGCCGCCCTGATCAGTACGACATGCCTGGCGCCATCGACCCCTTTGTAAGGCTGCTCCACTCCCCTCAAATCGGCGCCGGATACATCTTGTGCAGCTTGGCAATGCCCTGCAGCACGTCGGCTGACAACACCACGTCCTTGGCGCCGATATTGGTCTTCAGCTGTTCCATGCTGGTTGCGCCGATGATGACCGAGGTCATGAAGGGGCGGGTGAGGCTGAAGGCAAGCTGCATCTGGGCGAGATCGAGACCGTGCTGGCGGGCAAGAGCGGCATAGGCCTGGACGGCGGGCTCCTGGTATTCGGTGTAGCGGCCGCCGAGGTCGCCGTTGATCGACAGGCGCGAGCCTTCCGGGTTGGCGCCGTTCAGGTATTTGCCGGAGAGAAGGCCGGCGGCGAGCGGCGAATAGGCGAGCAGGCCGACATTCTCGTGGTGGCTGACTTCGGCAAGGTCGAGGTCGAAGGCGCGGTAGAGGAAATTGTATTCGTTCTGCAGCGAGGCGATGCGCGGCAAGCCGTGATTTTCGGCAAGCGCCAGCATTGTCATCGTGCCCCAGGCGGTATCGTTGGACAAGCCGATGGCGCGGACCTTGCCTTCCTTGACGAAGGCGCCGAGCGTTTCGAGGATGGCAGAAAGGTCTTCGAGTGTTGCCCCTGTGTCCTGATGCGAGGGATCGTAGGTCCAGGCCTGGCGGAAATGGTAATGGCCGCGGTTCGGCCAGTGCATCTGGTAGAGATCGACATGATCGGTCTGCAGGCGCTTCAGGCTGATCTCCAACGCCTCGCGCATGGTCTTCGGGCTCGCAGGCGTTCCGCCGCGAATGTAGGGCCGGCCGGGGCCTGCGACCTTGGTGGCGACGACGATCTCGCTGCGCTTGCAGCTCTTCTTCAGCCAGGTGCCGATATAGTCTTCGGTCAGGCCCATGGTTTCAGGACCGGCCGGGGTGACCGGGTAGAGTTCGGCGGTATCGAAGAAGTTGACGCCCTGGCTGACGGCATAATCCATCTGCTCATGGGCTTCCGCCTCGCTGTTCTGCGTGCCCCAGGTCATGGTGCCCAGGCAGATTTCCGAAACCGTGATGCCGGTGCGGCCGAGTGTGTTGTATTTCATGATGCTCAACGTGCCTCAAAACTTGTTCGGCGGCGAATGTAGAGGCTGTTTGCTGCGGTGCAAGGAAAAAGCGGTTGCCGTGCACAGGCTCCCGCTTTCGGCCTCAAAAGCTTGACTCGAGGCCCAGGAATGTGAATGGAGAGGAAAAAGCCTATGCCTGCCTTATGTTTGCCGGCAAAGAGTTGGAATGAAACGGCGTGGCTGGACCGCGCATGACGAGGAAAAACCTCATGGCAATTGCATTCACATTTCCAGGACAGGGCAGCCAGGCGCTCGGCATGGGCAAGGATCTGGCCGATGCTTTTCCCGAAGCTGCCGCCGTCTTTGCCGAAGTCGACGACGCGCTCGGCGAAAAGCTCTCCGACATCATGTGGAACGGCCCGGAAGAAACGCTGACGCTGACGGCCAATGCCCAGCCCGCACTGATGGCTGTGTCGATCGCGGCCCTGCGGGTGCTGGAAGCCAAGGGGCTCGATCTGAAGTCGAAGGTTTCCTATGTTGCCGGCCATTCGCTCGGCGAATATTCCGCACTCTGTGCCGCCGGCACGTTTTCGCTCGCCGATACGGCGCGGCTTTTGCGCATTCGCGGCAATGCCATGCAGGCGGCAGTTCCCGTCGGCAAGGGCGCGATGGCGGCGATCATCGGGCTCGAGCACAGCGATGTGCAGGCCATCTGCGATGGCGTCGGCGAGATCGGTTCCTGCCAGATCGCCAATGACAATGGCGGCGGCCAGCTGGTGATTTCGGGCGAGAAGGCGGCTGTGGAAAAGGCAGCGGCACTGGCGACGGAGAAGGGCGCCAAGCGCGCCATCCTTTTGCCGGTTTCGGCACCCTTCCATTCGACGCTGATGGCGCCTGCAGCCGACGCCATGCGCGACGCTCTGTCGGCCGTTGCCAAGAACAATCCGGCCGTGCCGCTGATCGCCAATGTGCGGGCAGCCCCGGTTACCGATGCGGACGAAATCGCCACGCTGCTGGTCGAGCAGGTGACGGGACAGGTGCGCTGGCGCGAAACCGTCGAGTGGTTTGCCGCAAACGATGTGACGACGCTGTATGAGATCGGTTCTGGCAAGGTGCTGACCGGCCTTGCGCGCCGCATCGACAAGACAGTCACCGGCATTGCCGTCAATTCGCCCGCTGATATTGATGCGGCGCTTCAAACTCTGCTCGGCTGAATTGGGGAGAGTGAGTAGTGAATAGTGAATAGTGAGTAGAAAAGCTGACGCGACGAATGCTCTTCCCTACTCACTAATTCCTACTCACTATTGGCTATTTGCCATTCGCCCCGGCCTATTCGCTATTCGCTCTAAAAAGAGGAACCAACCATGTTCGATCTGTCTGGCCGCAAGGCCCTCGTTACCGGCGCATCCGGCGGCATCGGCGAAGAGATTGCCCGTATCCTGCATGCGCAGGGCGCAACCGTTGGCCTGCACGGCACCCGCGTCGAAAAGCTGGAAGAACTGGCCAATTCGCTCGGCGAGCGCGTTCACCTGTTTCCGGCCAATCTGGCCGACCGGGATGCCGTCAAGGCGCTCGGCGAAAAGGCGGAAGCCGAACTCGGCGGCGTCGACATCCTCGTCAACAATGCCGGCATTACCAAGGACGGCCTGTTCGTGCGCATGAGCGATGCGGACTGGGACGCCGTCATCGAAGTCAACCTGACCTCGGTCTTCCGGCTGACCCGCGAGCTGACGCATCCGATGATGCGCCGCCGCCATGGCCGCATCATCAACATCACCTCGATCGTCGGCGTCACCGGCAATCCGGGCCAGGCCAATTACTGTGCCGCCAAGGCTGGCATGATCGGCTTTTCCAAGTCGCTCGCCCAGGAAATCGCCACCCGCAACGTCACGGTCAACTGCGTCGCTCCCGGTTTCATCGAAAGTGCTATGACCGGCAAGCTGAACGACAAGCAGAAGGACGCCATCATGGGCGCCATCCCGATGAAGCGGATGGGGACGGGCGGCGAAGTGGCCTCCGCGGTTGCTTATCTGGCTTCGAATGAGGCAGGTTACGTCACCGGTCAGACCATCCATGTCAATGGCGGCATGGCGATGATTTAAAGGCCATCAAAGGCCTGCACCGCCGCGTTTTCGCATCAATCGGAGACGTGGGGGCGAAATACCGGGAATTGCATGTTGACCAAGCCATTCCCGGAGATTTTCGGACTTTGCGACAGACTTAAACCGTGTTAAGCGGGCCATGACTGTGCGCAGTCGATCGGAAGATATGCGGTATACGCTGGCTTTGGCAGGCGTGGTTTGCCCGCTTTCGATTGAAGGAATTGCCGGGCGGATCGTCTTGATCTACCAGGCGTTAATAGGGTACCGATGTCAGAACGGCATCGTTGAGAAAAACAAAGGTCGAGGAATCCGACATGAGCGACGTAGCAGAACGCGTAAAGAAAATTGTTATTGATCATCTTGGCGTCGATGCCGAAAAGGTTTCGGAAGGCGCAAGCTTCATCGACGATCTGGGCGCTGACTCGCTCGACACCGTCGAACTGGTCATGGCATTCGAAGAAGAGTTCGGCGTCGAAATTCCTGACGATGCAGCGGATTCGATCCTGACGGTCGGCGACGCCGTCAAGTTCATCGAAAAGGCACAGGCCTGATATCAGGCCGTGTTGAGGCGGGGCGCTCTGCGGCCCGCCTTTCGTCCCTTCAGCGGGACTGCTCCCCATTTCGGGAGCGAAAAGCGTGGTCAAGGAAAGCCTGACGGCTTCCGTACCTGAGATTACGCAGTACAGCATCACGGAAAAGGATGTACGGATCCGGTTTTTAGCGCGAGGTCCGATCCGGTTCTGAGACTAACAGGCAGGATGGATCACGGGCATGAGACGTGTCGTTATCACCGGTACCGGCATGGTATCTCCCTTGGGTTGCGGAACCGAGATGTCCTGGTCGCGGCTCATTGCCGGCGACAATGCCGCCCGTAAAGTGACCGAATTCGAAGTCGACGACCTGCCTGCAAAGATCGCCTGCCGCCTGCCGTTTGGCGATGGCACCAACGGCACCTTCAATCCCGACAACTGGATGGAACTGAAGGAACAGCGCAAGGTCGACAGTTTCATCATCTATGCGATGGCCGCAGCCGACATGGCGCTTGCCGACGCTGACTGGCATCCCAAGACCGACGAAGACCAGATCGCCACCGGCGTGATGATCGGTTCGGGCATTGGCGGTCTCGAAGGCATCGTCGAAGGCGGCATCACGCTGCGCGACCGGGGCCCGCGCCGGGTTTCCCCCTTCTTCATTCCAGGCCGCCTGATCAACCTTGCCTCCGGCCAGGTCTCGATCCGCCACAAGCTGCGCGGCCCCAATCATTCCGTCGTCACGGCCTGTTCCACAGGCGCCCACGCCATCGGCGACGCGGCACGCTTCATCATCATGGGCGATGCCGATGTCATGGTGGCCGGCGGTACGGAATCGCCGATTTCGCGCATTGCGCTGGCCGGTTTCGCCGCCTGCAAGGCGCTGTCCACCCAGCACAACGACGACCCGACCAAGGCATCGCGCCCCTACGACAAGGATCGTGACGGCTTTGTCATGGGCGAGGGCGCTGGCATCGTCGTCCTGGAAGAGCTCGAACATGCCAAGGCGCGTGGCGCCAAGATCTATGCCGAAGTGGTCGGCTACGGCCTGTCCGGCGACGCCTACCACATCACCGCTCCGGCCGAAGATGGCGACGGTGCCTATCGTTGCATGCAGATGGCCCTGAAGCGTGCTGGCCTGTCTGCGTCCGATGTCGATTATGTCAACGCCCACGGCACCTCGACCATGGCCGACACGATCGAGCTCGGTGCGGTCGAACGCGTCATGGGCGACCACGCAAGCAAGGTCTCGATGTCATCGACCAAGTCGGCCATCGGTCACCTGCTCGGTGCGGCCGGTGCTGTCGAGGCGATTTTCTGCGCGCTGGCGATCCGCGACAATGTCGCTCCGCCGACGCTCAATCTCGACAATCCTTCGGTCGAAACCAAGATCGACCTGGTGCCGCATGTGGCGCGCAAGCGCGAGATCAACGTTGCCCTGTCGAATTCGTTTGGCTTCGGTGGCACCAACGCCTCGCTGATTCTGCGCCGCTACGCCTGATTTTAGCCGCAACGGGCTTGCCGGATGGCGGCCCGTCATCAACGCCGGCATCGGCCGGCGTACCCTGCAAGCACGATAATTCTCCCACTATCGTGCTTTTGCCGCATTGCTCAGTTCAAACGTGGCATATGGACGATTGCGACTGAGCCGGTAACGTCAGCAAGTGGCTTTGTGACCATGCTGACACAAGGCCAAAGGCTTAACGTCGCTACAATCGTGACAAGGTGATTCTCATTCCTGTTTCTCTTCTGGAGTTCGCATCAGGGATGGAGACGTGCATGACGCGAATTCCAGACCCAGGACACCAGTGAACGACGCAAACGAAAACAACGCAGCGCCTTTCGGCCGCAACGAGGCGGGCAATAACGGCCCGATCATCCCGAAATCGGCGAGCGAAGCTCTTCGTCCGGAAAAGGTGCCGCTGCCGCCCAGGCGGTCGCGCAAGGCAAAAAGCCAGGTCGTTATCTTTCTGAATTTCCTGATGACGGTGATCGTCTGCCTGACCATCGCTGCAGCCGGGACGGTTTATTATGCGATGTCCGCCTATGAGGACAACGGGCCGCTGACGGCCAATACCAATTTCATCGTGCGCAGCGGGGCCGGCATCCAGGAGATCGCCAGCAACCTCGAGCGAAACAATATCGTTTCCGATGGCCGCGTCTTCCGGTTCATGTCGGAAGCTTACCTTGACAAGAACGATACGCTGAAGGCCGGCGAATACGAGATCAAGGCCGGTTCCTCGATGCAGGAGATCATGCAACTCCTGAAATCGGGCAAGTCCATCCTCTATTCGGTGTCGCTGCCGGAAGGCCTGACCGTCAAGCAGATGTTTGCCAGGTTGAGCAGCGATCCGGTTCTGGAAGGCGACCTGCCGGCCCAGATACCGGCCGAAGGCACGCTGCGTCCCGATACCTACAAATTCTCGCGCGGCACCAAGCGTGCGGAAATCGTCGCGCAGATGGCTGCGGCGCAGAAGCAGCTTGTCGATCAGATCTGGGAAAAGCGGGATCCGGACCTGCCGATCGCCAGCCGCGACGAATTCGTCACCCTGGCCTCGATCGTCGAGAAGGAAACCGGCATTGCCGACGAACGCTCGCGCGTCGCTTCCGTCTTCATCAACCGTCTGGAAAAGGGCATGCGGCTTCAGTCCGATCCGACGATCATCTATGGGATCTTCGGCGGCGACGGCAAGCCGGCCGACCGGCCGATCCTGAAGTCGGACCTCGAGAAGGACACGCCTTACAACACCTACCTGATCAAGGGCCTGCCGCCGACGCCGATCGCCAATCCGGGCCGGGCAGCGCTTGAAGCAGTTTCCAATCCGTCGCGCACATCGGACCTCTATTTTGTCGCCGACGGCACGGGCGGGCATGTGTTTGCGGCGACGCTTGACGAACACAACAACAATGTCCGCCGCTGGCGCAAGATCGAGGCTGAAAAGGCTGCTGCTGCAAAGGCTGCCGAGACAGCCCCGGCTCAGGAATAATCAGACTTCCATCAGGCTTGTGGATGACACGGCTCCGGTACGCTTGACCCTTGCGGTTGACCGTACTGGGGCCGTACACATTCATGCATCAATTCAAAGTTCCGTAGCCTCCTTCGCCGGTTTTACGCGCGGATGCTGACGGGGCCGGAGGACAAGACGATGCCGCTGCAATCCATGACGGGATTTGCCCGCCGCGAAGGCACTTGCGGGCGCTATCGCTGGGCTTGGGAACTGCGTTCGGTCAACGGCAAGGGGCTCGATCTGCGGCTGCGGCTGCCCACGGGCACCGAGCATCTCGAGACCGAAGTCCGCAAGCTCGCCGGCGAATGTTTTTCGCGTGGCAACATGCAGGTTAATCTCAACGTCAGCGCCAGCGAAACCAGCGTCGAGCCGGTCATCAATCAGGGTGCCCTTTCCGCCGTCCTGTCGCTGCGCGAGCAGTTGCGCGATGTCATCGATCCGTCGCCGCTGCGCCTCGATACGCTGTTGTCCATTCGCGGCATCGTCGATTTTCGCGAGCCGGAGGAACAGGAAGGCGAACGCACTGCCCGCGACGGCGATATCCTCGCCGGACTACGGCATGCCCTTGCCGACATGGCATCGATGCGCGAGGGGGAGGGCGTGGCGCTCTACCGCGTGCTTCTGGATCAGATCGACAGGATCGAGATGCTGACCGGCGAGATCGAAGCGGATCCGTCGCGCAGCGTTGCCGTGATCACCGCCCGCCTTGCCAGCCAGATTGCATTGGTGATGGACGGCGGCTCGAAGGTCGATCCGGACCGTCTGTATGCCGAGGTGGCTATGCTGGCGGCAAAGGCCGATATCCGCGAGGAGATCGACCGCCTGCGCACCCATGTGACGGCCGCCCGCGACCTTTTGAAAAAAGGCGGCCCTGTCGGCCGCAAACTCGATTTCCTTTCCCAGGAATTTAACCGCGAATCAAATACCATCTGTTCCAAGTCGAATGCCGCTGCGGTCACTGCCGCCGGTATCGAACTGAAGGTCGTCATCGACCAGTTCCGTGAACAGGTCCAAAATCTGGAGTGACCATGAGCCCCGCCAGCCAAACCTCTACCAAAGCCATTCAGCGCCGCGGTCTCATGCTGGTGATCTCCTCGCCTTCGGGGGCGGGCAAGTCGACGATTGCGCGCAACCTGCTCGAATCCGATCCGCATATGAGCATCTCGGTCAGCGTGACGACGCGCAAACGCCGTCCGAGCGAGATCGACGGACGGCATTACTTCTTCAAGTCGATCCGCGAATTCGAGGGATTGCGCCAGACCGACGCGCTGTTGGAATGGGCCGAGGTGCACGGCAATTTCTACGGCACACCCCGCGACGCCGTCGAGACCGCCATGTCGGAGGGACAGGACATGCTGTTCGATATCGACTGGCAGGGCGCCCAGCAGCTGCAGGAAAAGATGGGCGGCGATGTGGTGTCGATCTTCATCCTGCCGCCGACCATGGCGGAACTGCAGTCGCGCCTGCACCGCCGCGCCGAGGACACCGAAGAGGTCATTGCCACGCGGCTGGCCAATTCCCGCTCCGAGATCGAGCACTGGCTGGAATATGACTATATCGTCGTCAACGAGGACCTCGACAGCGCGTTTGCCTCCGTCCAGGCGATCGTCGAAGCCGAACGCCTGCGCCGCGACCGCCGCCCGGGGCTGTTCGAATTCGTCAACGGGTTGTTGACGGAAACGCCGAAGCTCGCGTAATCGCGCGGCACGCTCCCTCTTCCCCTCTGTGGGGAGAAGGTGGCCCGAAGGGCCGGATGAGGGGGGCGCGCCCTGAATTCGCGGAAAGACCCCCTCATCGCCTTGCATGCGCTCGGCTCTTCTCCCCGTGGGGGAGAAGAGGGAGACCGGCGTTGCCATCAAAGGCAGTTCGCCAACCTGCAGAATTCTTCCACCGATAACGTTTCGGCGCGGCGCTTCGGATCGATCTCCGCTCTGGCCAAGAGGGCTTCGCCGCCGATCGATTTGACGCTCTGGCGCAGCATCTTGCGGCGCTGGCCGAACGCCGCCATCGTTACTTTCTCGAGGTCTGCAGCCGAGCAGGGGATCGGGTTTTCGATCGGCTCCAGATGAACCACGGACGAGGTGACCTTCGGCGGTGGTGAGAAGGCTTGTGGCGATACGTCGAAGGCCATGCGCGCGTTCGTGCGCCAGCCACAGAGCACGCCGAGGCGGCCGTAATGGTCGTCATCGGCGTCGGCGACGATCCGCAAACCGACCTCACGTTGGAACATCAGCGTCATCGACTGGTAGAATGGCGGCCATGCCTCGGGCAGGAGCCAGTTTACGAGAAGCTGCGTGCCGACATTGTAGGGCAGGTTGGCAATGATCTTGACGGGGCCTTCGGTGACAAGGTCCTCGAACGGTGTTTTCAGCGCATCGCCCTCGATCACCTCGAGACGGCCGGGATAGAAATCGGAGATTTCTGCAAGAGCGGGCAGACAACGGGAATCGCGCTCGATCGCAATGACCTTCTTGGCGCCGAGCGACAGGATGGCGCGGGTGAGGCCGCCGGGACCGGGGCCGACCTCGATGACGGTCACATCCTCCAATGGACCGGCCGTGCGGGCGATCTTCTGGGTCAGGTTGAGATCGAGCAGAAAGTTCTGCCCGAGCGCTTTCTTTGCGTCGAGGCCGTGGCGGGTGATTACATCGCGCAATGGCGGCAGACCGTCGATCGCCGCCATCAGTTTTTCCCTCGTGCGGCATTGTCAGCCAGTTGCCGCGCCATTCTGAGCGCTGCCAGCAGGCTGTCGGCGCGGGCAACGCCCTTGCCGGCCAAACTGAACGCCGTGCCGTGGTCCGGCGATGTGCGGATGAACGGCAGGCCGAGCGTGACGTTGACGCTGTCGTCGAAGCCGAGTGCCTTGGCGGGGATCAATGCCTGATCGTGATACATGCAGATCGCCACATCATAGGTGGCGCGGGCGCGGTCGTGGAACATGGTGTCGGCGGGCAGGGCACCGGTAATATCGACGCCTTCGGCCTTTAATCGTTCGATGACCGGGCGGATGATCGCATCGTCTTCCAGACCGAGAGCCCCATTTTCACCGGCATGCGGATTGAGACCGGCAACGGCGACACGTGGAGAGGCAAGGCCGAAGCGGTCCTTGAGGTCACGCACGGTGATGACGCAGGTCCGGTAGATCAGGTCGGCGGTCAACTGTTCAGGCACATCCTTCAGCGGGATATGGATGGTGACCGGCACGGCCATCAGTTTCGGTCCGGCGAGCATCATCACGGGCAGCAGCGGTTCGCCGGTCAGGCGCTCGCCAAGATCTGCGAGAAATTCGGTATGGCCGGGAAATTTGAAGCCCGCGTCATAGAGCACCGACTTGGCGATCGGATTGGTGACGATGGCAGAACTCGAGCCTTCCATGGTCAGCCGCACGGCGGTTTCGATGGCGCCGGTGATCGCGCCCGCATTGGCGGAGTCCGGCATGCCCGGGATGACCGGGCTGGCGCAGGCCACCGGCAAAACCGGCAGCGCATCATTGAAGGCCGCAACAGCGCCGTTGCAATCCGTTTCCCGGATCGCCACAGTGTGGCCAAGAGCGCGTGCCCGGGCGCCAAGCGCTAAGGGATCGCCCAGGAAGACGAAGGCCGGCGTTTGCCAGGCCTTCCTGTTGATCCATGCGTCAAGGGTGATATCGAGGCCGATCCCGGCCGGATCGCCCATGGTCAGGGCGAGCGGCCTGGCGCGTGTCGGGCTCATGATAGTGCTGTTACTTTTCAACGATCTGCGCGTGCTTGCGCAGTTCTTCGATATAGCGCTTGCTGTTGGGCTCTTCACCGTCGGACTTCTTGCCGAGATCCTCCGCACGGAAGACCATTTCAGCAGCCAGATCGTCGGAGACTTCGCGCTTCTTGCAGATCGCCAGATATTCGACGCCCCGTTCAGTGACGCGGGTAGAGGTTGTATTGCTGTCGCCAGCCTTTTCGATCAGTGGCTTCCAGTCGGCGGGAAGTTCCTGTGCCATCATGCGGCCGAGGTTGCGGATCGAGACATCGCGCATCGTGGCAGCAAACACCTTGGCCTGCTCACAGCCCGGAAATTGCGAACGCGAGGCATTGGCCTCCGCCTGACGCTTGCCGATAATGGCGTTGCGCTTGGCAGCAGGCACGACGAAAATCACCTGCTGCAGAAAGTATTCCGTCGTCACCGGCTTGGTGCCGCCGGCTTCCTGCATGCGCCGGACGAGTTCTTCGTTCGAAAGACGTCCGCCGCCGCTGCCGCCGTAGCGGGCATTGACGACGCGTGGCCAGCTCATGGCAACAGCGACATAATTGCGGAAGTGATCGATGCCGACGCCTGCCTGATCGAGAACCTGGGACAGTTGCTGGACACTCAGCTTGTTGCCGGCGGCAAAGCGTCCGACGGCAGCTTCGACTTCAGAGGTGCTGACGGAAGCACCGACCCGCAGGACTTCTCCGCGCTTCAGCGCTTCGTCAATCATCTGCTCGCGGGCAGCCGCAGCTCCACCACTTTGCTTTTGAAGGCGCATGAAGGCCGTGCGCTTGGCGATATCGCCGGATGTGATGGGCTCACCATTGACGACGGCAACGACCTTGCTGGTGGCGGCATAGGTGGCCGGTGCGGCAGCGAGTGTCAGGCTGCAAGCAAGGATCATTGCCGAAACCGTACGCGCGATCGAGAATTTCCCGCCCATTCTTTGTCCTCTTCATTTTCCGCCGCAGCTGGAATCTGCAGCGGCCATGATTGTGATGCAAGCGCAATCAACCTGCGCGTTTCCTTGCAAGGATGCATAGTACATGCGGCCGAACAATGACAAGACCCGTCGCTCGCCGCAAAAAGCGGTTCTGCTCGCCGCAAAGTGGCAATACGTCCGGCATGGTCGCCGGAACACCGAGGAGGGCGCCGCCGGGCGGCGCGCCTCAGTTCAAACCGTCGAACTTCGTATCGCCCACGTCGATGTCGCCGAGCGTACGGAAGCTGATGCGTGCGCCGATCGACCAGTCGTTGGCGATCGTCTGATCGGTGTCGCGCTCTTCCTTATAAACGAGCGAGAACGTTGTATCCCGGTCATCATAGGTGATGCCGACGCCGTTACGCGTGATCACGTTGCTGTTCAGATCGTAGGTGACCGAACCGAATACCGACCAGTAGTCAGCGAACTTGTACGCTGCAGCGGTCTGGATTTCGTCCTGGTCATTGAGCGAGCCGTAGATCGGCTGCGCCTGGATGCTGGTATAGGTCACCGCCGTCTGCCAGAAGATGCCCTGGTAGCCGAGCGTGGCATCGGCACGGCGCATGTCGAGGGTTTTCTCGTCAAAACGGCTGCTCAGGCTGGCGGTAAGACCAGACGGTGCATCGATGCCGATCATGGCGACATAGTCGGACCGGTCCGTTTCGAGGCCGGAATTTGCCCCGGCCTTGACCAGATCGTCGGTCGCAAAGGAGTTCAGGCCACCGAGATGGAACGACTGTCCGGCGATTGCGCGCAACGCGTAACCGTTGCCGAGTGCCCCGGTATAACGGATGCCGAGATTGGCACGCGTGCCGCCTTCGATACGGTCATAGCCTGAAAACTTGTCGCGATCGAACAGCGAGGTCGCGTCGAAGACGAAGCTCTGCGCATCCTCGTTCGGCAGGCCACCGGCATATTGCTCGTCGGGACGGGCAAAGACCTGGGCGATCGGCTCAAGAATATGGCTGCTATATTGGGTGGTCAGCAAGATCGGGTAGCGGGCATCGATGCCGGCTGTGAGCATGCGGCGCGTAGCGCCGTCACCGTCATAGAAGTTGCCGCTGTAGTTGCTGGGATCTGTCATCGACGTGCCGATCGCATCGCCACGGGCGGCGAACATTGGTGTCAGCGACAGACCGCCTGGAACGATGAAATTTCGTTTCCATTCCACCTCGGCGGATAGACGGTGATATGTGCCGTCGAGACCCGGATAGCGGTAGACCTGGTCACCGATCGGACCGACGATGTATCCGTCTTCCCGGTTGCGATTGATGTTGGTCAGGTTGAAATCCGCAGTCAGTTCACCGCCAAGTACCGGTTCGGGATGCGTATAGGAATAATCAAGAACCTGTGCGACGGCCTGCTTGTTCTCGGCAATGCTGTTGGGATCCGCATCCTGGATGTCGAAATAGAATGCCCGTGCGTCGAAATAATTCCGCTTGCCGAGACCGGTCAGGTAAACCTGGTTCGTCAGCGTCGTGCCGTCAAACGTGGAGAGCTCATAAGTCTTGGCGAAGTTGTTATCGCTCTGAACGACCACGTCCCAGCCGAACGCCCAGCGCGGATTGATATTGAACTTGGCCTTAGAGCCGATCATGCCACGGACGGTTTCCTGAGCATCGACCGTGCCATTGGTAAAGCCCTCACGGTTCATCTGGCTGATGCCGGCCATGCTGAGAATATGCTCGCCATTCTCGAAACGCTGGCGGAATTCGCCCTGAAGCAGGAAGCCCTGGCGCGTTAGTCCCGTTGCGGTGACCGTCGCATCCATATAGGGCGAAATCGCCCAGTAGTAGGGGACGCTCACACCGGCGCCGAGCTTCTGCGTATAGCCGAATTTCGGGAACAGGAAGCCGCTCTTGCGCTTGACTGTCTGGTCGGGAACCTCAAGCACCGGAAGATACAGGATCGGCTTGCCGAACAGCTCGAACTTGGCATTTTCCATGCGGATCGTATGGGTCTTGCCGTTCTGGACGATGCGCTGCGCCTTGACGTGCCAAAGCGACTTGTGATCGGGATCGGTCGCGCAAGGGGTGCAGGCTGTGTAGACGGCGTTGTTGAGGATCATTTCCTCGCCATTGCGCCGTTCGCCGGTGACGGCAGCCAGCTTGGTCAGGTCGGTCGTTTCGACCCGCAGCCGCTCGATGAAGCCGTTGCCGAAATCATCGGTCACGTCCATCTGGTCGGCATAGACCTTGTTGCCGCCCGGTTCGATCAGCTCGATCTCGCCGGTCGCGATGATGCGCCCGGTCTTCTGGCTGTACTCGACCTGCTGGGCGACCATCTGGTAGCCGCCATAATTGATCTGGACGGCGCCGCGCACGATCACGCGCTCAGCGTCCTTGTTGTAGACAAGTTCATTGGCCGACAGAAGCATCTTTGCGTCGTCGGGCATCTTGGGATTGAACGAATCGATCTTGGTTTCTTGTGCCCATGCGGGTGCGATCGGCGTCAGCACCTGGAGTGCAACACCGGAAAGCAGAATGGCCGCCAGCAGCCTGATATGTTTGCGGTTGCTTGCCGCCACTAGCCATCCTCCTCATGCAATAGAATCGTCGAACCCAGCGCCATCGCTACAACAACTGGCAACCAGGCTGCAACGAACGGAGGCACAATGCCGCTGCTCCCGAATGCTTTGACAAGCACGGTGACGACATAAAGCACGAAGCCCGACAGGATTCCACCGAGAATTACCGGTCTTGATTGGTTAAACCGGCTAAATTTTAACGAGACGCTTGCAGCGATCAAAGTCATTGCGACCAGAAGCAGCGGAAGGGAAAGCATGGAGTGGAATTGGGTCTCCATGGCATTGGTCGGGAAGCCGAACGACTTCGCCACTTCAATTTTTCGCCTAAGGTCGAAAAATTGAATAGAATCAGCCTTCGTCAACGTTTCCTGAACGAATTCAGGCTTGAGGTGAGTCGGAAGCTGTGCCGTTGCAAGACGCCGAGGTAGCTGTCCGTTGCGGGTTTCCGTCACGTTGTTAAGAAGCCAGTAACCATCTTCCAGTTTTGCTGTGGCTGCGTCCTGCCTCGAGACGATTGTGCCAAGCGGATCGAAATGGATCACCGTCACGTTGACCAGCGTCTTGCCTTCGTCCTGGACGGACCGGGCGCCGATGATCGTGTCGTCTTTTCCGTAGATCTGGCGAAGCCAGGGGATCGAGATTGCCAAAGCCGCCGAAGAGGAACTTCCCCATTCCGCCTCCAGCGCCTCTGCCTGCTTTGTGCCCCATGACGCAATCGGATTGAGCGCAATGACGGTCAGGACGCCGAACAGGAATGCACCAATGACGAAAGGCTGCAGGAACTGCCAGACAGAAATGCCGGCGGCGCGCGTCACCACCAGTTCATAGCGGCGATTGAGCGAGATCAGCGCCGCCATGCCGGCAAACAGGGCCACAAACGGCACGGTCTGCTGCAGGATGGTTGGAATACGGAACGCCGTCATCAAAAGCGCGCCGGTCACCGAATAGCGCGGCAGCTGCGCCATCCGGTTGGAAAGCTCGCTGAAGTCGATGATGAAGATCAACGCGAAAATGCCGGTCAGAAACCAGAAGGTGGTTATCGCGTAGCGCCTGAAAAAATAACGTCCGAGCGTGGTGAAGATCATGGAGACTGTTTCCCGTCAGATGCCGGGGTGGCCTTTGTCAGGCGCAGGCGTACCAGGATCTCGTTGACCTTCTGCTCCAAGGTCAGGGGAATTTCAAGCCGCTTGTTACCCATCAGCTGCCGTATCGCCAGATAGCCGGTGGCGAGCGGGATCAGATACATGATCGGAATGAAGAAGCGCGATTCCTCGGCGCTGTTGGCGGCATAGAATGTTGCCCAGCGCACGAACAGGCAGATGAGAAGCGCTGTTATCATCGGATGCACGCGGGCCTCGCGGTGTGAACGGGCATCGCTGCTGGCAACCAGCGCGATCAATGCGAACAACAGCGGAAACGTCCACTCGGTCAGGCGGCGGTGCAGTTCGGCCGTGAAGGAGCTCGGATTTCTCTTGTAGACCGGATCTTCGGGATCCGGGTTGAGCAGGAATGGCAGGTCGCGATCCTTTGCGCGGATCGTGGTTTCTCCGGCCATCTTCGTCATGTCGGTCAGGTCGAATGCGTAGCTGTCGAACTTGATGATCGAGACGTTGCCATCCGGCAGCTTTCGATGCACCTCGCCATCCTTCATCACCAGGGCCGAGCCGCTCTCGTCGACGGCGCCTTCGCGGGCGTAATAGACCAGTTCATAGGCCGGATCGCGAGAATCGGCGACGAAGATCCCGTGCAGGACGCCGCCGCTGCGGCGCGAAGCGACCTGGACATAAAGACCATCGGCAATCTTGCGGAAGGTGTTTTCCTGAACCACCGATGACAGGAGGTCGGCATGAGCGGTGGCGATCATCTTGCGCACCGCCATGCGCGAGTAGGGCTCGACGAAGTTGTCCACCGTGAACGACAGCACACTCAGCGCGATGCCGAGATAGATGACCGGGCGGATAATGGTGCTGCGCGAGGCACCGGCGGCGTTCAGGACCGTCAGTTCCGAATCGGAATTCATCGCCGTCAGCGTTTGTGCCACGCCAATGACCAGCGCAAAGGGCAGAATGAGTGGAATGATCGAAGGCAGGATAAGCGTTGCGAGACGCATGAACGCAAGCGTCGACTGGCCGCTGTCGGTGACGAGGTTGACGCTGGTCAACGCCTGCGTCGTCCAGACGATCGCCATCAGCGGCAGCAGCGTTGCAAGGAACATGCCCGTTGCCCGCCGGAGAATATAGCGCTCGATCAGTTTCATGCTGTGTTCCGGCTCATCTTCCTGCCGCATGAGCAGCCAAGCGCCACCGATAGGTCTCCGGCCGTTCCCTTTGCCCGTATTGCGCTGTTTGAAACGGTTTGCAAGTTTTTCACGACAATCAAATTGTAAAAGGGCAGGGCTAAGGCTTGGCAAAGAATGATAGTTAACAGCATGTAAACGCGCCGGTGCGGCTTGCCAAGGCCATCAAAACCAAGAACGGTGCACGAACCTGTTTCGGGCTTGCGGTTGATGGCGAATGTTTGCCACTGTAACCGCCATGTAACATGCCGGCATCTGCGCAAGGCCATTCTGGAGTCTCTTCATGTCATTGAAATTCGAAATCGGTTTCAGCAAATCAGCCCGCCTGTCCGGCGGTCCGGCGATCCTGCTCAAGACTCTTGACGGAAAAGAGGCGGCAGGGGCTGCGGAAGCCGATCCGGATGGAATTATTGCAAAGGCAGCGCGTATCGCCAAATTCAAGGCAAAGTCGCTACGCGCCCTCGATATCGTTGCACCGCAGGGGGCGCCCGTCGATCGTATTCTGGTGCTCGGCATCGGCGATGGCGCCGATCTGACGGCGCATGACTGGCTGAAGGCTGGCGGCGCTGCGGCATCCAAAGTTCGTGGTGCCGAAAAGGTCGCGATTTTTCTCGATGCGCCCGGCCTTGAGGTTTCCGGCAAGGCTGCCGCCGATTTCGCCCTCGGCATGGAAATGAATGCCTACAGCTTCGACACCTACAAGACGACGAAGAAGGACGATGACGATCAGAAGGGCCCACCCAAGCCGGTCAAGGTGACCATCGTCACGGGCGCGGTCATCGCCGCCAAGAAGGCGGCCACCCATTCGCAGGCGATCGCCGAAGGCGTTTTCATTGCCCGTGACCTCGTCAACGAACCCGCCAACATTCTCGGCCCTGTCGAATTCGCGGCCAAGGCGAAGGAGCTGGAAAAGCTCGGCGTCGAAGTCGAAATCCTCACCGAACGGGAAATGAAGAAGCTCGGCATGGGCGCCCTGCTTGGCGTGGCACAGGGGTCGGTGCGGCCGCCGCGCCTGGCGATCATGCAGTGGAAGGGCGGCAAGCCGAAGGACCGGCCGGTCGCCTTCGTCGGCAAGGGCGTGGTGTTCGACAGCGGCGGCATCTCGATCAAGCCGGGCGCCGGCATGGAGGAGATGAAGGGCGACATGGGCGGTGCAGCCGCCGTCACCGGCCTGATGCACG
>Ga0247813_10001323_pt1 | contig 19099 bp, 19 predicted proteins | sample UWRJL169409C1_FD_180719 | JGI IMG/M metagenome (GOLD analysis project Ga0247813, IMG submission 180719) | Plant litter microbial communities from Arlington Agricultural Research Station in Wisconsin, United States - UWRJ-L169-409C-1 | ecosystem: Environmental > Terrestrial > Plant litter >... | reverse complement strand
CAACGTTGAAGAATGGACAGTTGCAGGCTGAGCGCGTGTCGATCGGCGATATTGCGGGCACGCAGCTTGCTTTGTCGGGCCGGATGAGCGGCGAAATGACCGCGCCGGTGATTTCGGCCAAGATGAAGCTGGCGTCACCGGACCTGACCCCGTTCCTGAAAATGATCGAGCGCCATGCCGAAGCGCATCCGGCGCTGGAGCGGCTGGTGAAGAGCGGCCCTTATTACAGCAATGCGGCGCTGGACCTGACGCTGTCCGCCGGCAGCCAGGACGGCAAGGCGCCGGTAACATTCGGTATCATAGGCTCGGCCAACGGCACCAAGATCGCCGCCAACTATCAGGCACCTGATATCGCGCAAGCGCTTGCCGGGCAGGGCATTCTTTTGGAAGCCACGATGGAAAACCCGTCGACGCCGGTTCTGCTCGGCCAGGTTGGCTTTGATCCGTTGCCGTTCGATGCGGATGAGAATGCCATCCTGTCGGTAAAGCTCCAGGGCACCGATGGCCAGAAAGCCAATGTCGGCCTGACGTTCACCACGGCGCGCACGGCATTTTCGGCCAACGGCGACATCAACCTGTCGCGCGAGAATTTTCTATCCGGCCAATCGAAGATCTCGCTGGAAAGCCAGGATTTCGAGCCGTTCCTGCTTCTGCAGGGGATCGGTCTGCCGCAGATGGGGACCGGCCTGCCGCTGGCGCTGAAGGCGGATATAGCGACAACACCTGATGCCGTCAGCTTTTCGTCTATCGAGGGCAAGGCGGACGGAAATGCCTTTTCCGGCACTTTTGCCATCGATCGGAAAACGCCGGGCAAGGCGACGGGGCAGATCGCACTCGATACGCTGGACCTTGCCTGGATGGGCGAAGGTATATTGGGCGCTGTTCAGGATTCAACGAGCGGTGATCTGTCGGCTGCGCCGGTGGTGCAGCCGCCCTGGAGCGGTTTCGACGTGGCGATCGACCTCTCCGCCAAGCAATTCTGGCCTGGCGTCTATGGTGCGATCTCGGATATGTCCGGCAAGCTTGTCTGGAAGGGCGATCAGGTGACCATCGAGCCGCTTGCCGGTGGTTGGCTGGGCGGCAAGGCCGCGGGACGGATATTGCTGGGCAACGGCGATGCCTCCGGTTTCCTGCAGATGCGTCTTGATCTGAAGGACGGCGATTTGGCGGCCGCCGCATGGAAGACCGGCGGAGCGGCAGTGGCGGAGGGTAAATTCGACCTGACCCTTGCCATGGATGCCTCCGGCAAGACGGCAAGAGCCATGGCTGAATCCGCCAGCGGTTCCGGTGCGCTGACGCTGCGCGATGCTGTCGTTCATGGTCTCAATACCGGTGCGTTGCCTGACATCATGGTTGCTGCGGACGGCATGCAAGGCGAAATTACCCCTGATACGATCAAGCCCTTGGCGGAGAAGCAAGTGCTGACGGGGCAGGCGGCGCTCGGCGCGGTGTCGGTGCCGTTCAGTATCGCTGGCGGCACGCTCCGGGCACAGAACGTGACTGCGGGCGATGCGGCGGCCGGGCTTTCCGGAAATCTGGAAATCAGCTTTCCCGACGAGCGGATGACGGCTGACCTCGGTGTCGATTTCCGCCCGGGAGAAGAGGCGCTGACGGGAGCCGAAGCCAAGGTGAACCTTGCTTATGCCGGCCTCCTGCATTCGCCGGGCATGACCTTCGACGCCACCGATCTGTCGAATTTCCTTTCGCTCAGGGCCTTCGAGCGTGAACGCCGCCGTGTCGAGACGCTGCAGGCCAACGTGCTTGAAAAGCAGCGGTTACGGCGCGAGGTCGCGCTCTACAAGGCAAATGCGGTCGAGCGGGAAGCGGCGCGGCTACGGGCTGAAGAAGAGCAGCGACGGCGGGAGTTGGCGGCGAAAGAAGCCGCGCGGTTGAAGGCGGAGGCTGACGCACGGGCACAGGCTGAAAAGAAAGCCGCCGATGAGGCTGCGGCTGCAAAAGCTGCCGAAGACGCTGCCCGAAAGGCTGAGGAGCAAAAGAACCAGAGCCTTTTGCCGTTCGATCCGACCGGCGGCGTAATTGGAGGGGGAAACCTCTCGGCGCCGCAGGGGGGTGTCATACAACAGCCGGCTGATCGGTCGCCGAGCACAGAAGTTGTACCGCAACGGCCGCTGAATTTTGAAGTGCTGCCGGGTGTTGATCCATAGGGCTTCGTCGTGCAGTTTTGCCTGGAAATGGTTGATCTTATTTACGAAATCCAGACCAGATTGAGTCTATTACCCGCGAAACCATAGTTAATTTCAATGTAACTGCATCGCGATCGTAGGTGTCTCCGCCGCGCATAAAAAACGCCTCATAGATCTTCCCAAGAATATACAATATTAATATCCACAGAATTACCGACATGATGTATCCATTCAGGCATAGTCCCGCGACTATGGTTGTCAATATTATTCTGTATATCCAGAGATGCGTGTGTATCAGATTCAACATTTATCATTCTCGGAGATGTTGGACTTAAATTTTAGTGGAAAATAGGTCAAGCCACGTGTACGGCGACCATAGTCTTGAATTTTAATTTATTACCAAATGCGCGCGCAACCGTTGCATTTAATGCCTATAGGACTTGATCCAGTTCAGTACGTACACCCTGAGCGCCGAGGACAGGTTGCTATCGGCCGGGCGGGCGTCATCGATCTCGGCGATCAGCTGGGCGAGCGGCATTTGCCGGCTTTCAGCAATTATCTTCAGCTCCTGCCAGAACGGTTCCTCCAGCGAAAAACTGGTGCGGTGGCCGTGCAGGGTCGCTGAATGCTTGCGGATCACGATGTCGCCTCAGAAAGTGAATCACCTTTCTTTGAAAGCGATTCCGGAGATTGGGCTTATCTATTGATTTCGTTGGGGATTGAGCGCGGTCCTGAGGACATCAGGTGCTTTTGTCCTGTGGCGTTTCGCGCTTGCCTTGGTCGAGGGCTTTGCTGGCTTTGTCGTTGAGCGTCTTGGTCAGCTGTTTTTCGACCTTTGTCCGGCCGAAGGAAACACGGTTCTTCTCCGCCGTCTTGTCCTTCTCCGTCCGCGCCTTCTGCTTGCGGAACTGACGGAGATTGACGACGTCGCCGGTCATGATGAGCCTGTTTTAAGTTGGGGTTTCAGTTCTTCTTGCGGAAGGAATCCAGCGAAACCACCGAGCCGCCTTCCTTCTTGCCGTCATCACCGGCCTTGCCATTGTCGCCGGTCTTGGCTTCGGCATCCTGGTCGCCGGACTGTTCAGCCGTTGCGACCGGATAGGCGGTGATTTCGGCGCTTTCTTCCTCTTCGACGGCTGCCACATCGAACTCAAGCTCGAAATTGACGGACGGGTCGTAGAAGCCGCGGATAGCGTTGAACGGGATCACCAGTTTTTCCGGGGTGTCGGAGAAGGACAGGCCGATTTCAAACAGCGTCTCGGTCACCTTCAGATCCCAGAACTGATGCTGCACGACGATCGTCATCTGCTCGGCATATTTGGCCTTCAGGTGCTGGGAAATGCGTACGCCGGGTGCACCGGTGAGAAAGGTAATGAAGAAATGATGATCTCCGGGAAGAGCCCCCGTGGCTGCGACTTCGATCAGGACCTTGCGAATGACGCTGCGAAGCGCATCCTGCGCCAGAATGTCGTAGCGGATATGGTCTTGGCCCATAAGATCCCCGTCTTTCTTGTAACTCAACTCTGTCACACTTATGCCATTTGCTCTGTACGCAGGAAAGTCCTGACATACGAGTCATTTGCATCATCTATAGACCATTTCAAGGCAACCGAGAAGGCGGCGTAGACGGTGAGACGGTTGGGGAGAGATGGGAGAAGTGGAGGTTTCTGTTGCCAGGTACCTCCGAACCCCGCCTTACGGTGCGAACCGGAAGGACTTGATTTGAAGTGTCACACTGCGATTAAGCAGCGAGACGAGCTTCCGCATAGTTGTCGTTTGCAACTACAATTTTAGCCCGATAACGGTGGTACAATGCCGAGCAAAAAGTCGATCTTTACACCCTTGTCGATCCTATTTCGCCCCCATCAAAAGCCGGTCTGCCATTCTTGACATGTAAGTCACGTCTGACCGGTTTTTGGTGGAGGCGCCGGGTACCGCCCCCGGGTCCAATAGGCTTATTCCATCGCCTGTTTATCGCCATAGCCGCCCGAAGACGGCAACTGTCATATAGGTCCTAAACTGCGCCAAGAAAAGGGCCTTTTCAAAAATACAATCGGGGCGTCGCGCGCATCCGGGCCGGATGGCCCTTGACATGCTCGCCAAGCGTGAAAAAACTCGTGTTGCGCATCTTTCATCACGAAGATGCGCGGCATGAAGCCAAACCGTGTGAGGAGACACCATGACGGATTATCTCGCAGATGTGAAAAAATACGATAGTGCCGCCGACGAAGCCGTTGTGAACAAGATCGTCAAGCATCTGGGCATTGCATTGCGCAACAAGGATTCTTCGCTTGTCTCCGCTTCCGATCCGACAGAACTCGACCGGGTCAAGGAAAAATGGTGCGGCAAGAAGCTTGGCGTTACCGGTCCGGACGCCGATGCAGCCGTTGATGCCGTTGCCAAGACGATGGCCGGCGACCGTTCGAAGTCCCGCGTGACCTTCTACTATCTGGTGGCAAAACACCTCGACAAGCTCGCGACGCTCTGAACGTTTACCTCTTTTGAAATCGAGCCTGGGGAAACCCGGGATTTACCGATTGGTTCGCCGCCGCCTTGCGCCTATTTTACCGCGAAACGAATCGGCGGCGGACCCTATGAAACAGTATCTCGACCTCTTGCGTCATGTGATGGAGACCGGCTCGGACCGAGGCGACCGCACGGGCACCGGTACGCGATCGGTCTTCGGTCATCAGATGCGTTTCAATCTGGCCGATGGCTTTCCGGTCCTGACCACCAAGAAACTGCATCTCAAGTCGATCATCCATGAGCTGCTCTGGTTCCTGAAGGGCGACACGAACATCGCCTATCTGAAGGAAAACGGCGTCCATATCTGGGACGAATGGGCCGACAAGAACGGCGATCTCGGTCCGGTCTACGGCTACCAGTGGCGCTCCTGGCCGACCCATGATGGCCGCCATCTCGACCAGATCGTCACGCTGGTTGAAGGCCTGAAGAAAAACCCGAATTCGCGCCGCCATATCGTATCCGCCTGGAACCCGGCGCTGATCGAGGAGATGGCGCTGCCGCCCTGCCACTGCCTGTTCCAGTTCTATGTGTCCGATGGCAAGCTCTCCTGCCAGCTCTATCAGCGGTCCGGCGATGTTTTCCTCGGGGTACCCTTCAACATCGCCTCATACGCTCTCCTGACCCTGATGGTGGCGCAGGTCTGCGGCCTGCAGCCGGGCGATTTCGTTCATACGTTCGGCGATACACATATCTATCACAACCATTTCGACCAGGTTCGCGAGCAGCTGGCCCGCACGCCGAAGACCTTGCCGAAGATGGTCATCAATCCGGATGTGAAGGACCTGTTTTCCTTTCGTTTTGAAGACTTTGAGCTTGTCGGCTACGAACCTGATTCACATATCAAGGCACCGGTTGCTGTGTGACCGTAATGATGACACTGTCGCCAGACAGGATGACCGGAGGTTGAACGGTCGAGGAGGACCCCATGCTGACGTTGATCCATGCGCCACAGTCGCGTTCGTCGCGCATCATCTGGCTGCTTGAGGAACTGGGGGCGGACTATGAGATCCGCTATGTCTCCATTCGCCGCTGGGATGGCTCGGGCGGTCCGGACGACAACAATCCGCATCCGCACAAACAGGTTCCGGCGCTTCTGCACAATGGCGCGCTGATCACCGAATCAACCGCCGTCGCCCAGTATTTGGTCGAACTCTATCCGCAATCGGAACTCGGCCGTCCGCCGGGGCATCCGGAACGCGGCGCCTATCTGTCGTGGCTTGCCTATTATGCCGGCGTGATAGAGCCGTCCGGCAGTGCCTTCCTGTCCGGCGTTGCGGCCGGCAATCCAGCGCTTTTGAAGGTATACGAGGACATGTGCATGCATGTGGTCGAGACACTGACGAAACAGCCTTTTCTGCTGGGCAACACGGTCAGCGCCGTCGATCTCCTGCTGGCGAGCGCGCTGACATGGATGCGCAAGCTGCTGCCGGACAGTCCGGTCGTCGATCAATATGTTCAGTCGATGATTGCGCGCCCGGCGCTTGCCCGTGCCCGCGCGGTCGATGTCAAACCGGATGGATTTCATGACTGAACCGAAAGTTAGTATCGTTGTCGCGGTGTCCGCCAATGGCGTGATCGGCAGGGACGGCGGCCTGCCGTGGCACCTGCCCAGCGACCTCAAGCGCTTCAAGGCGTTGACGCTCGGAAAACCGGTGATCATGGGGCGAAAGACCTGGGCATCGATCGGAAGGCCGCTTCCCGGCCGCCCCAACATCGTCATCAGCCGCGACCCGCATTTCGCGGCTGAAGGTGCAATTTCCGTTCAGTCGTTGGAGGCGGCGATGGTCGAGGCACGAAAATTGGCCGCCGAGCTCGGCGTCGACGAGGTCTGCGTCATCGGCGGCGGCGAGATCTACCGCCAGGCGATCGATAGCGCCGATATCTTGCATATCACCACGGTCGCGGCCGAGGTTGATGGCGATACCCGTTTTCCTGTGGTCGATACTGCTATCTTCGAAAAGATCGCCGATGCCCCCCTGCCGCGGGGCGAGAAGGATAGCCATGCCATGCATTTCTCGACTTGGCGGCGGAAAAGCTGAGCAATGCTAACTATTTTGCCGGATTTACGGTGAAGTTGGATACGCCGCGTTGAAAGGCGTTCTGGAGATACCTATAACGGGTTCACATCATGGCCTGCGGCGTGTCCGCGGGGCATTGATCTCGGAATTTTTTCTATGGAAGAGGTATGAATGCCCTGGAGCAATCAGAACGGCGGCGGCGGTGGTCCTTGGGGCGGCGGCGGCGGTGGAAACAAAGGCCCCTGGGGCCAGGGGCCAAACCGGCCGCGTGGCGGCGGCGGTGGCCGTGGCAATGGCGGCCCTCCGGATCTCGAGGAAATCTTCCGCCGGGGGCAGGATCAGCTGAAGAGCGTGGTTCCCGGTGGTTTTAACGGCGGTGTCGTCGCGATCATCGGCCTTCTGATCGTCGGCTTCGTCCTGATGAATTCGATCTACACCGTCCAGCCGGACGAGCGCGGCGTCGAAATGCGTTTCGGCAAGCCGAAGGACGAGATTTCGATGCCGGGTCTGCACTACCATTTCTGGCCGCTTGAAACGGTCGAAATGGTCAAGATCACCGAGCAGCAGCAGAATATCGGCAACAGGGCAGGCGTCGGCGACCAGGCCGGCAGCGGCCTGATGCTGTCTGGCGACCAGAATATCGTCAATGTCCAGTTCTCCGTGCTGTTTTCGGTGACCGATCCGAAGGCCTATCTCTTCAACGTCGAGGATCCGTCCGACACGCTGCAGCAGGTTGCCGAAAGCGCCATGCGCGAAGTCGTCGGCCGCCGTCCGGCACAGGACATCTTCCGCGACAACCGTCAGGCGATCGCAGCCGACGTGAAGACGACGATCCAGGCGACGATGGACACCTATGGTGCCGGCGTCTCCGTCAACACGGTCGCCATCGAAGACGCAGCACCGCCGCGCGAAGTGGCCGATGCGTTCGACGAAGTGCAGCGCGCCGAGCAGGACGAAGACCGTTTTGTCGAGGAAGCCAACCAGTATGCCAACCAGGTGCTGGGTAAGGCCCGCGGTCAATCGGCACAGTTGCGCGAAGAAGCGGCCGCTTACAAGGATCGTGTCGTCAAGGAAGCACAGGGTGAGGCGCAACGCTTCATCTCGGTCTACGACGCCTATGCAAAGGCACCCGACGTGACGCGCAAGCGGCTCTATCTCGAAACGATGCAGAGCGTTCTCGGCAAGTCCAAGAAGGTTATTCTCGACGAGAAGAACGGCCAGGGCGTGATGCCTTATCTGCCGCTCAATGAAATCGGCAAGCCCGCGCAGTCGGGAGGGGCCCAGTAATGACCAATCGTCTTCCTTACATCCTCATTGGCTTGGCGCTCGTGCTGATGGCGGTCTATTCCTCCGTGTTCATCGTCAACCAGCGCCAACAGGCGATCGTCGTGCGCTTCGGTCAGATCAAGGACGTCAAGACCGAGCCGGGCCTCTATTTCAAGCTTCCGTTCGCCTTCATGGATGCCGACCGCGTTCAGTATGTCGAAAAGCAGGCCCTGCGCTTCGACCTCGACAACATCCGCGTCCAGGTCTCCGGCGGCAAGTTCTATGAAGTCGATGCCTTCGTCGTCTACAAGATCGCCGACGCCCGCCGCTTCCGCGAAACGGTTTCCGGTGATCGTGCCTCGGCCGAATCGCGTCTTCGCACCCGTCTCGACGCCTCGCTGCGCCGGGTCTACGGTTTGCGTGGCTTTGAATCGGCACTATCGGAAGAGCGTGCATCGATGATGCGTGAAGTTCGGTCCGACCTGAAGACCGACGCCGAGTCGCTCGGCCTCAACATCGAGGACGTCCGCATCCAGCGCACGGACCTGACGCAGGAAGTCTCGCAGCAGACTTTCGAGCGGATGAAAGCGGAACGTCTGGCGGAAGCCGAACTGATCCGCGCCCGTGGTAACGAAAAGGGCCAGACCCGCCGCGCCGTTGCCGATCGTCAGGTTGTCGAATTCGTTGCCGAAGCGCAGCGCGATTCGGAAATCCTGCGCGGTCAAGGCGAAGCCGAACGGACTGCCGTGTTTGCCGATGCTTTTTCCCGCGATCCGAAGTTCTTCGAGTTCTACCGCTCGATGACCGCTTATGATCAGGCAATCGGCAGCCCGGACACGACGCTTGTCTTGTCGCCGGACTCGGAATTCTTCCGTTATTTCAACAGCTCGGATGGTGCACCCGCTCCGTCCGACACTCAGCCCGCTGCAGGAAACTGATCAGCGAAATGAGTGACTTTCTGACGGGGATTGCTTTTTTCCTGATCATCGAGGGGCTAGTGTACGCACTGGCCCCTTTGGTTTTGGTGGAAATGGCAAAGCGTTTGCCCCATATACCAGAGCAACAGTTACGGCTGTTCGGGCTCGTTTCCGTCGTCATCGGCGTCGCACTTGTCTGGATGGTGCGAGGATAGGACATGACACATAAATTGCTCATTCGATTGGTGGACGCGGAATATGCGATCACGAGGCTCAATATCGGAACGCCGCTGCCGGATTGGCTGCCGGGAGCAGGCTTCTGGGCCGTCTCAAGTTCCCGCGAGGAGATGACGCTTGTCTGCCGGGCGGCGCGCATTCCATCGAGTGTCCAGTCGTCCGGCGGCTGGCGCTGCTTCCGCATCGAACAGCATTTCACCCTCGATATTCCTGGCATTCTTGCCTCCGTGCTGAACCCGCTTTCCGAAGCCGGCGTCGGCATCTTCGCCAATTCCACCTTCAGCACCGATTACATCTTCATCATCGGCTCCGACCTCGACAAGGCCGTAGCGGCATTGAAGGCGCACGGTCACGACCTGATGAATTGAGGGGTGGCCCAGGCGAGCCCTTGAGACGCTGACGAAAAGATGACTGGACGCGTCCCAAATCCGCCTTATCTTCGAGCAGATACTACGCCATCTTGCGCGGCAGAGAGGTTGACGGAAAGCCAATCTCGAAACCGTGACGTCCGTCCGCAGGACGAACATTTTTTGCCGGCCGTTTTGCATCGGCTGCCTTCCCAATCGAGAGGACCCCATGGGCTTGTCCATCCGCGCTTCCTTCTTCCGGTCCGTCACGTTCGCTGCAAGTGCTGCGCTGCTGATGAATTCCGTGCCGGTCCTGTCCGTGGCGCATGCGCAGATCAAGGCGCCGGTGCCGACCCAGCAGGGGCCGGAATCAGTTGCCGATCTCGCCGCCGGCCTGCTCGATGCGGTCGTCAATATCTCGACCTCGCAGAAGGTAAAGAACGACGACGAGGCACCGATGCCGCAAGTGCCGGAGGGATCGCCGTTCCAGGATTTCTTCGACGAGTTCTTCAAGGGGAAGGGCGGCGAGGGCGGTAGTCGCCAGCGCACCGTCGATTCGCTCGGTTCCGGCTTTGTCATCGATCCCTCGGGCATCATCGTCACCAACAATCACGTGATCGAGGGCGCCGACGATATCGAGATCAATTTCGCCAATGGTTCCAAGCTCAAGGCCAAGCTGATCGGCACGGATACCAAGACCGATCTTGCTGTCTTGAAGGTCGAGCCGAAAAAGCCTTTGACGGCGGTGCCGATCGGCGATTCCAGGCAGATGCGGATCGGCGACTGGGTGATGGCGATCGGCAATCCGTTCGGGCTGGGCGGCACGGTAACGGTCGGCATCATTTCGGCGCGTGGCCGCAACATCAATGCAGGCCCCTATGACAATTTCATCCAGACCGATGCTGCGATTAACAAGGGCAATTCCGGCGGCCCGCTCTTCAACATGAAGGGTGAGGTCATCGGCATCAACACCGCGATTATTTCGCCCACCGGCGGCTCGATCGGCATCGGCTTTTCGGTTCCGACGGAACTTGCCAGCAACGTCATTTCCCAGCTTCGCGAATTCGGCGAAACCCATCGCGGCTGGCTTGGCGTGCGCATTCAGCCGGTGACGGGCGATATTGCCGAAAGCCTGAAGATGGACACGCCGAAGGGCGCGCTTGTCGCCGGGATCATCAAGGGGGGTCCGGTCGATGGCGGTGAGATCAAGACAGGCGACGTGATCCTGAAGTTCGATGGCCGTGATGTCGTCGAGATGCGCGATCTGCCGCGTGTCGTCGCCGAAAGCCCGGTTGGCAAGGCTGTCGATGTCGTGATCATGCGCGATGGCAAGGAGATGACCGTCAAGGTGACGCTCGGCCGTCTCGAAGACGGTGAAAACCTGGCCGAGGCAGAGGCAGCAAAGACCCCGCAGGCGGACGAAGGCACCGATCAGGCCGAGCCGCCGGCTGCCGAATTGCCGGCATCCGATGTGGTGCTCGGCATGAAGCTTGCCGTCCTCGATGCCGATAGCCGCAAGACCTATGGAATTTCCGAGGATGTCGAAGGCGTTGTCATCGCCGAGGTTCAGCCGCAATCGGCAGCTGCCGAACGGCGGATCGCATCGGGCGACGTCATCGTCGAGATCGGTCAGGAAGCGATGAAGACGCCGGAGGATGTCTCGGCCCGGATCGAGGAACTGAAGGCGGACGGCCGGCGCAATGCGCTTTTGATGATCGCCAACAAGACCGGCGAACTGCGATTTGTCACGGTGCGTATGGAATAGTTTTCGTCCGCAGGCCATGACGGATTTGAAGGCGGGCTGAAAAGTCCGCCTTTATCGTGTCAGCCATTCCTCGCGGCTGAGCGCATAGACGACGTGATGCTTGAGATGTGGCGTCGTATCCGGCACGCGCGGATGCTCGAAGTCGCGGGCCGCGTCGCGGCGCAGGCCGATCCGTGTCATCACGGCCGTCGAGCGCGCGTTGTTCTCCACTGCAAAGGACACGATTTCCGCAAGGCCGTGCGTTTCGAAGCCGTGCCGGAGCATCGCGTTCCCTGCTTCGGTGACAAACCCCTGCCGCCAGAAACGGACGGCCAGCCGCCAGCCAATCTCGACGGTGCCGTCCGGCAGGAAGGGCTCGAGGTCAGTGCGGGCAAGGCCGAGAAAACCGATGGGCTCATCGGTATCGTTGAGCGCCAGCGCAAAGAAGCCAAGCCCGCTTGCGTTGATCCGCGTGCGCGCCTCATCCATCAGCGCATCGGATTCTTCGCGTGGGCGGCGGCGCGGAAAGAATTCCATTACCTTCGGATCGGCATTGATTTCGGCAAACAGCGGCCGGTCTGTTTCCCGCCAGTTGCGGATGCGCAGGCGCTCGGTTTCCAGGATGATCACCGGACGAAATCCGTCTTGCGGTAGCCTTGGATATAGAGAAGGGCTGTAAGATCGGCGTGATCGATGCGGATCTTGACCTGCGCGGAGACCATAGGCTTGGCATGCAGCGCGACGCCGGCGCCGGCCAGATGCAGCATGCCAAGATCGTTGGCGCCGTCGCCGACAGCAAGGGCATCGGCGGTCGAAATGCCGAGCCGTGTGGTGATCTCGACGAGTGCGTCCACCTTGGCCTGCTTGCCGAGGATCGGCTCCGCGACAGCACCGGTGAGATGGCCGTCCTTTTCCAGCAGGGTGTTGGCGCGGTTTTCATTAAAGCCGAGCGTCGCTGCGATCGGACCGGTAAAGACGGTAAAGCCGCCGGACACCACCGCGGTATAATAGCCTTTGGCTTTCATGGTCGCGACAAGTTCAGGGCCGCCCGGTGTGAGTGTGATGCGCTTTTCGATGACGTCGCCGACGACGCTGAGCGGCAGGCCCTTGAGCAGGGCGACGCGCTCCGTCAGGGCAGGCTCGAAGGCGATCTCGCCGTTCATCGCCCGGGCGGTGATCGCTGCCACCTTGTCCTTCAGGCCGACTTCGGCGGCAAGCTCGTCAATGCATTCTTGACCGATCATGGTGGAATCCATATCGGCGATCAGCAGTTTCTTGCGCCGTGTCTCGGCGTTCTGGACGATGACATCGATGGGGGCATCGCCGATGACGCCGCGCAGCAGCGCTTCCTGCCAGTCCGGATTGGCGCCGTCCTTCAGGGCGATATCGCAGGCGACGCCGTCGGCCAGCCAATAGAGACCGGATGCGTCGACGGCGGCTGCAGCCTCCTCGGCGAGCGCTGTGGTCAGGACGGGATTTGACGGATTGGCAACAAGCGTGGCAACGAAGGCCATGATGAAAAACCTTGAGATTGGACAGGACGCAATCCTGATAACCGGGCCGACTGCCAGCGGCAAGTCCGCTCTCGCTGTTGCGCTGGCCAAATGGCACAATGGCGTGGTGATCAATGCCGACAGCATGCAGGTCTACGACACCTTGCATGTGTTGACGGCGCGTCCGTTCGAAGCGGATATGCAGGGCGTTGTGCATCATCTTTATGGGCACGTCCCGGCATCACGGCATTACTCCACCGGTGAGTGGTTCCGCGACGCCGTCGCGCTGTTGCAGATAGTTCGCAGCGAGGGCAAGATCCCTGTCTTCGTCGGAGGTACCGGGCTCTACTTCAAGGCGCTGACCGGTGGCCTGTCGGATATGCCGGCCGTTCCTGCCGTGATACGTGACGATGTGCGGGGACGGTTGCTTACGGAAGGGGCGGAGGCTCTGCACCTGGTCCTGTTGCAGAAGGACCCGGAAACGGCGGCAACGCTGCGGCCGGGCGACGGGCAGCGTATCGCACGTGCACTGGAGATCTTTGAGGCGACCGGCCAGTCCATTCGCGTCTTTCAGGCGCGCCAAGGGCCTGTCGCCATCGATCCCGATCGCGCCATGAAAATCGTCGTGCTGCCGGAACGGGCGTTGCTGCGCCAGCGGATCGACCGCCGATTTGCCGGGATGCTGGAAAGTGGCGCTGTCGAGGAGGTGAAGGCTCTTCTGTCGCTTGACCTCAAGCCGGAAATGCCGGCGATGAAGGCGATCGGCGTGCCGCAGATTGCCGCCATGCTGTCCGGCACGATGAGCAAGGCTGAGGTGATCGAAACGTCCTCGGCTGCGACGCGGCAATATGCCAAGCGGCAGATGACCTGGTTTCGCAATCAACTGGACGATAGCTGGCTGCGCTTAGACCCGGCCAGCGCCTGAGATCGCCGGTATTCGCACTACTTACGAATGATGCTGCTCAGCGGCTTTTTCAGCAGGCTTTCGCGCAACGACGGCCGGGGTTGCTCCGGATTGGGCTGGGCAAAACTCGGCGCGGTGCGGGCCGGGCTCCGGTATGGATCAGGCCGGGGTGGGGTCGGCGATTCATCCGACAACAGCTGACTGCGGATCTGGTTGAACCGCTCAAGCTGCGGATTGGCTAGTTCCATGCGTGGCAGCATGGCGGGATTGTAGGGTTCGACAGCCGATTCAGAGGTTTCGTCTGCAGGCTCGGGAGCGGTTCGGTCAAACCTGCTCGGGTCGCTGAATGTTTCTTCCATCGGCGCGTTATTGCTGTCGAACCCGCCGACGCTTGCCGTATAGGCGTTCTGGAAGCTGGAAATATCCGGCCCATTCATGGCGCGCATGCGCGAGACGACGTTGCGCAGATCGACGGTGTCGGGGGTTTCGTCCGTCACCTTGACGGCGACGCCGTTGGCTTTTGGCAGGCTCTTTTCATCGACGCGGGTAAAGCGCATGCGCATCGGCACAGCCACGGCCTCACCGAAGGCGATTGCCTCGCCATTGCCGATCGACGAAATGAAACTGGTTGTCGAGATCGACGAATTGGGGATCGCCGAACGGATGATTTCCTGGTCGCGGTCGTTGGAGAGCCGCATGGCAAAGACTGTCGAGCACTGCGACAGGATGGTCGGATCAAGCTCACCTGGACGCTGGGTGATGATGCCCAGCGAGACGCCGTATTTGCGGCCTTCCTTGGCGATGCGGGCGATGGCCTGGCGGGTCGGCACGAAACCGAGGCTCGCATCGGCCGGAACATAGCGGTGCGCTTCTTCGCAGACGACCAGCATGTGAACGCCGCCATTGCTCCAGAGCGCGATTTCAAAGGCCATGCGGCAGAGCACGGAGGCGACCGAATTGACGACCTCCGACGGAATGCCGGCAAGCTGAAACGTGGTGATCGGCCGGCCTTCGCCTGGTATCCGGAAAATCTTCGCGATCGTCTCCAGAATGGTATCGGTGATCGTGTTCGACGAGAACATGAAATTGTAGCGCGGATCGTTGATCGCGCCGATCACCTTCACCTTCAGCGACCGCAGATGCGGCTTGTCGGTGCGGCCTTCCAGGCGCCCGATGCGCTCGTCGATCATCGCCAAGAGATCGGCCATGCGGTAGGGAACCGGCGTATCGGCAGTGATCGAGCTCTTTTCGCTGGTGCGGCGTGCCAATCCGGAGTCTGCCGACCCTTTGAAGGCCCGTTTTGCTTCCGGAATGACATCGCGCAGGATATCGAGTTCTTCAGGAACAGGCGGCCGGCCGCGGAAAACCACCTCGGCGAATTCCTCAAGCTTCATCAGCCAGAAGGGCAGATCGAGATTGTCGGTGTCGATGACAACGGCGATGTCGGGAAAGGCGGCGGCGAATTCATTGTGCGGATCAAGGATCAGCACCCGCAGTTTCGGATCCGAGGCGATGGCCTTGTGCAGCAGCAGGCTGACAGCCGTCGATTTGCCGACGCCGGTGGTGCCAACGATGGCAAAATGCTTCGACAGCATCGAGGGCACATGGATGGCGGCGTCAAGGCTATCGTCCTGGGTCAGCTTGCCAATGACGCATGTGTCATTCTTGCCGGTATCATAGATGCGGGCAAGGTCGGCCGAGCGGATGCGGTGCGCAATGGCGCCGAGATAGGGGTATTGGGTAATGCCGGCGGAGAATTCTTCGCGGCCGTTCGGGCTCAGATGAACTTCCCCCATCAGTTCCACTTCGATGCGGAACGTATTGTCGAGTTCTTCGCCCCATTCGTTGGTGGCTGTCTGCATCGAGTAGACGAGAGCAACGACACGGTTTTCGCCGACGGTAATGGAAATAAGCCGGCCGACCGACCACAATTCGGTGAGCGAGGTTTCGCCGTTTTCGGCAATGGCTGCAATCGTTGCCCTCGAACCACTGCACGCAACGACGCGGCCGAGGAAACGGTTGCCCCGTTTCAGGGTATCCCGTCGATCCTGCTCTCCGGCGCTGATCGAAGAATGGAGCTCATTGTTCAGCAATAGGAAACCTCTGATCACGAATGCGCCATATTATCGGAAGGGATTTAACAAGTTGTTTCGCGGACTTGAGCGTGTTTTGTTGAATTAAACGCGTTATGGTTGTTTTCGGGAAAGACGTTGACGGAGCGGATATTTCTGTTTATCAATCCCGCCCATGATCAATATCGCAGTTATTCTTGTGGTGGGACGGCGCATGGGCAGGATGGTGTAACCATCCGGCGATAGCCACCCATGCGCAAAACACCAGGCCCTCAAGGGGCCTTTTTTTATGCCTTCAAACACGATACAGCCAAAGCGCGAACATGGACGGAAACAGGCCAATGAGCGGTACAGACAACCAGACGGAAGCAAACCAGATGACAGGGGCGGAAATTGTTCTTCAGGCACTGAGGGACAATGGTGTGGAGCATATTTTCGGTTATCCGGGCGGTGCTGTTCTGCCGATCTATGATGAAATCTTCCAGCAGGACGATATCCAGCACATCCTCGTCCGCCATGAGCAGGGCGCCGGCCACATGGCCGAAGGTTATGCCCGCTCGACTGGCAAGGTCGGCGTCATGCTGGTGACTTCCGGTCCGGGCGCGACCAATGCCGTCACGCCGCTGCAGGATGCGCTGATGGACTCAATTCCGCTCGTCTGCCTGACCGGCCAGGTTCCGACATCGCTGATCGGCTCCGACGCTTTCCAGGAATGCGACACTGTCGGCATCACGCGGCCCTGCACCAAGCACAACTGGCTGGTCAAGGACGTCAACGAGCTGGCCAGCATCATTCATGAAGCGTTCCGCATCGCCCAGTCCGGCCGTCCGGGCCCGGTTGTCGTCGATATTCCGAAGGACGTTCAGTTCGCCACCGGCACCTACACGCCGCCTTCTGCTGCAAAGATCCAGAAAAGCTATCAGCCGAAGCTGCAGGGCGACATGCGCCAGATCGAGCAGGCGATCGAGCTGATGAAGACCGCCCGCCGTCCGATCATCTATTCCGGCGGCGGCGTCATCAACTCCGGCCCGGAAGCATCCAAGCTGCTGCGCGAACTGGTCGAGCTGACCAATTTCCCGATCACCTCGACGCTGATGGGACTGGGCGCCTATCCGGCATCGGGCAAGAACTGGCTCGGAATGCTCGGCATGCACGGCACTTACGAGGCCAATATGGCCATGCACGACTGCGATGTCATGGTCTGCATCGGCGCCCGCTTCGACGACCGCATCACCGGCCGTCTCAATGCCTTTTCGCCGAATTCGAAGAAGATCCATATCGACATCGATCCGTCGTCCATCAACAAGACCGTTCGCGTCGATGTTCCGATCATCGGCGATATCGGCAATGTTCTGGAAGACATGGTTCGTGTCTGGCGGGCTTCCGGCAAGGATGCCGACAAGACACGCATGGCCGAATGGTGGGAAGGCATCGTCCGCTGGCGCGGCCGCAATTCGCTGGCCTACAAGATGAACGACGACGTCATCATGCCGCAATATGCCATCCAGCGCCTGTATGAGCTGACCAAGCATCGCGACACCTATATCACCACCGAAGTTGGCCAGCACCAGATGTGGGCGGCCCAGTTTTATGGTTTCGAACATCCGAACCGCTGGATGACCTCGGGCGGCCTCGGCACCATGGGCTACGGCTTCCCGGCGGCGATCGGCGTTCAGGTCGCCCATCCCGATGCCCTCGTCATCGACATTGCCGGCGATGCCTCGATCCAGATGTGCATCCAGGAAATGTCCTGCGCCGTGCAGCATAATCTGCCGGTCAAGATCTTCATCCTCAACAACCAGTACATGGGCATGGTCCGTCAATGGCAGCAGCTGCTGCATGGCAACCGCCTGTCCAATTCCTACACCGAAGCCATGCCCGATTTCGTCAAGCTGGCCGAGGCCTATGGCGGCGTCGGTATCCGCTGCGACAAGCCGGCCGATCTCGATGCTGCCATCCAGCGGATGATCGACAGCCCGGCGCCGGTGATCTTCGATTGCCGCGTCGCCAATCTCGCCAACTGCTTCCCGATGATCCCGTCGGGCAAGGCGCATAACGAGATGCTGCTGCCGGACGAGGCCACGGACGAAGCGGTCGCCAATGCGATCGACGCCAAGGGCCGCGCACTGGTTTGATGGAATAGGAAAAGGACACGATCATGAACGCACATCTTCAGCCGACCGGCTCCGCCTATTTCATTGCCAAGGAAACCGAGAAGGCGGAAAACCACACGCTTTCGGTTCTCGTCGACAACGAACCCGGCGTCCTAGCCCGCGTTATTGGCCTGTTTTCCGGCCGTGGCTACAATATCGAAAGTCTGACGGTTTCGGAGACCGAGCATCAGTCGCACCTGTCACGCATCACCATCGTCACGCGCGGCACGCCGCACGTGCTGGAACAGATCAAGGCGCAGCTGGAGCGCATCGTTCCGGTCCACCGCGTCGTCGACCTGACGGTTCGGGCTGCCGAACTTGGCCATGACCGGCCGATCGAGCGCGAAGTGGCGCTGGTCAAGGTCAGCGGCCAGGGCGAAAGCCGGGCAGAAACGCTGCGTCTTGCCGACGCCTTCCACGCCAAGGTGATCGACGCGACGCTCGAGCATTTCATTCTCGAAATCACCGGAAAGTCCTCCAAGATCGACCAGTTCGTTGCGATCCTGAAGCCGCTCGGCGTTCTCGAAGTCTGCCGCACCGGCATCGCGGCGATGAATCGCGGCCCGCAGGGGATGTAAGGCAGTCAGCAGTTTGAATGACGAAAGGGCGCCACGAGCGCCCTTTTTCATGTCTGATGACGGTTTGTTCAGATCATCTCCAGCGGCATTTTTCTGCCTGGAGGAGGGAAAGCTCTGTCGAGGATGGCGAGATCCTCAGTGGTCAGTTGAATTTCCACAGTTGCCCGGTTTTCACGCACCCGTTCCGGCATCGCGGTCTTGGGGATGACGATGACGCCGGGGTTTCGGATCAGGAAGGCGAGGGCGACCTGGGCGACGGTTGCCTGATGCGCCTTGGCGATATGGATGAGATCGGGGTGGCGCATCAGCCGGCCTTCGTCGAGTGGCGAATAGGCCATGATCGGAACCCCGCGGGCCTGGCTGTCCTTCAGCAGGTCATATTCGATGCCGCGGCGGGCAAGATTGTAGAGCACCTGGTTGGCGGCGGCATGGCCACCATCGGTGACCGCGAGCAGCTCTTCCATGTCGTCGGCATCGAAATTGGAGACCCCCCAGGCACCGATCTTGCCGGATTGGCGCAACGCCTCGAAGGCTTCGACAGTTTCCGCCAGGCGGTAGCGGCCGCGCCAATGCAGGAGATAGAGGTCGATATGATCGGTGCCCAGCCGTTTCAGGCTGGCTTCGCAGGCCTTGATCGTGCCGTTCAGGCTGGCATTGGTGGGGAGTACCTTGCTGACGACGAAGGCATCATTCCTGCGGC
>Ga0247813_10001321_pt1 | contig 19106 bp, 15 predicted proteins | sample UWRJL169409C1_FD_180719 | JGI IMG/M metagenome (GOLD analysis project Ga0247813, IMG submission 180719) | Plant litter microbial communities from Arlington Agricultural Research Station in Wisconsin, United States - UWRJ-L169-409C-1 | ecosystem: Environmental > Terrestrial > Plant litter >... | reverse complement strand
TTTTTTTTTTTTTTTTTTTGTAACTTAATTGGGTTGGTTAGTTTAATAGGTGTTATAAAACTTTACAAATATAAATAAAAAAACAAATTGTTACAAATATAACAATAAAAAATTATGTTAAAAATGATAAAAAGCGTCGGTAAGATGTTCAATAGCAAATGATTCTCCATTTTTGTGGATAGCAATAATGTCAAATCTAATATTTAAATCATCGCAAAAATCCTTTTCCCTATAGTTTATGTAGGCATTTACTGCTTTTATAAGAAGTTGAATCTTTTTTGGCTTCACAAAATCCTGAGGAGAACCAAAATCCAAACTTGATCTTGTCTTAACTTCTATAACGGCCAAAATATTTTCTTTTTGTGCAATAATATCTATTTCTGCTTTTTGATAAGTCCAGTTTCGATCTAAAATTTTATATCCATCCTTTCTAAGATATTCAACCGCAAGTTCTTCTCCTTTTTTTCCAAGTTCGTTGTGTTCTGCCATTTTAAGTTATGAGTTACGGGTTATTAATTATGAGTTGGTTTCGCACGCAAAGACGCTAAGTCGCAAAGAATTAAAATAAAACTTTGCGACTTAGCGTCTTTGCGAGATTATTATATATGTGGTATTTAGAAATCCCAGATTAAAGAACTTCCCTTATCAAAAATTATTTCTTAAAAGTAAGTGTACTTCCAGACGCATTCACATCAATTGTAACAGTGCTTCCCATAATCAAAGCTCTGTTGTCCTGAATGTGACCTGCAGGAAAATTAAAAATTACCGGAATATTATATTTTTTAGTTACATCATCCACAATTTCAATAGCATTTTTACCCCAAGGCACTTCATTGTCTTTCATTTTGGTCATGGCGCCAACGACAATTCCTTTTAGGTTTTCGATGCATCCATTTCTGCGTAAATTCATCATCATACGATCAATATGATATAAATATTCGTCTAAATCTTCAATAAATAAAATTTTATCCTTGCAATCTATCGCCGATTGTGATCCTAATAAACTATATAAAATAGATAAATTTCCGCCTACTAATTCGCCGGTTGCAGTTCCGAAACGATTCATTTTATCGGGACCAACAGAATAGGAAAGAGGCTCGCCGAACAAACTCGATTTCATAGAACTAATTGCGGCCGGAGTAGCGCGCGGAATCGTTACGGGCATTACGCCATGAATCGATTTGTAACCCATTGTATTTAAATGGTTATGCAAAACGGTAACGTCGCTAAAACCAACAATCCATTTTGGGTGTTGTTTAAACTTGGTAAAGTCTAAAAGATCAATCATTCTTACGGTTCCGTAACCACCACGAACACACCAAATAGCTTTAATATTTGGATTGTCTAATTGTTTTTGAAAATCAGCAGCACGTTGTTCGTCTGTTCCGGCCAATTGATTAACATCAAGTCCAATTGTACTTCCTACAACCGCTTCAAGACCCCAACTGTGCAATAAATCTATGGTTGGTTTTAAATTATCATCGATATTTTTTCTGGCAGTTGCTAAAATGGCTACCGTATCTCCTTTTTGTAAATAAGGTGGTGTTATCATGTTTTGTTGAGATTGACAGGTGAATGATTGTAAGGCAAAGATAAGAAATGCGAATTTGCATTTTGAAAAGTAGTTCTTGAAGTTTTTTATTGCGCTCATGTCATGTTTGCTTTACTAATCATATAAAGGTAAACAAATATAGAAATTTTAAAAAATAAAATAATTAGAAAATTCTTACAAATAAATTAATTTTTATTTAAATTAGTCGATAAATTTTGAGTTCTACTATGTATATTAAATTTAAAGTTTGTTTTATTTCTATATTTTTTATTTGCTGCGTACAAGCGCAATCTAAAAAATACAAAATTCATACCGTTGCTTTTTATAATTTCGAAAATCTATTCGACACAATAAATGACCCAACTACCCATGACGACGAATGGACACCGACGGGAATTCAAAATTGGACGAGTGAAAAGTATCATCAAAAACTAAAAAATCTTTCCAGAGTTTTGTCAGACATCGGAACAACGGAAAATTCAAATGCCCCCACTTTAATTGGCGCATCTGAAATTGAAAACCGCGGCGTTCTTGAAGACTTAATTAAAGATGAGAAAATCTCGAATTTCAATTACGGAATTATTCATTTTGATTCTCCCGATAAACGCGGAATCGATGTCGCTTTATTATATCAGCAGAAATATTTTAAACCAATATCGTATTCAAACATACCTTTATATATATTCAAAAACAAAGAAGTGATCAAAGAAGATGATAAAGAGGAAATCGAAAATGAAGAAGTGAAGATAAAGCCTCAAAAAAACAGGGTTTTTACGCGGGATCAGCTTTTGGTTACGGGATATTTAGAAGGTGAAGAAATAAGTATCATTATCAATCACTGGCCGTCACGCTCGGGCGGAGAAAAAGCTTCGAGTAAGTTTCGGGAAGAAGCAGGCAAATTAAACCGAAGAATAATCGATTCGCTGCAGCGAATAAACCCAGACGCCAAAGTAATTACAATGGGAGATTTGAACGACGGACCTTATAATAAAAGTGTTAAAGAGGCTTTAGGGGCAAAAGCAAAAAAAGCTGATGTTCCCGTATTTGGCGTTTTTAACCCGTTTGAAGAAATGTTTTATAAAGGAATGGGAACGTTGGCTTTTAGGGATTCCTGGGATATTTTTGATCAGATTATCATCACTAAATCATGCATTGACCCTGATTTTGAATCGTTTAAATTTTGGAAAGCAGGTATTTTCAGCAGACCTTATCTTATTCAAAATGCCGGCAAATACAAGGGATATCCGTTGCGACATACGTTGACAGAAGTTGGTTTTAGCGATCACTTTCCGGTTTATATTTATTTGATAAAAGAGATGAAATGAGTCGCCGTTTTTAGTTGGAGTTTACAGTTTTAATGCTTAAAACGAATACTGCGACTGAAAACTTTTCACTAACTTAGCTACATAGAAACTTAGTACCTCAATGAAATGTCAATAGCAAAACCCTTCAATCTTACCAAATGGATCGACGAAAATCGTCATTTACTTAAACCGCCTGTTGGAAACAAAAATCTTTATGTAGATTCCGGCGATTATATTGTAATGATTGTGGCGGGTCCGAATGCCCGAAAAGACTATCACTATAACGAAACCGAAGAACTTTTTTATCAGCTTGAGGGAAATATAAAAGTGGTCATTCAGGAAGAGGGAGAGCGCAAAGAAATGGAATTAAATGCTGGAGATATGTACTTGCATCCTGCCAAAATTCCGCATTCTCCAGTTCGTTCTGAAGGTTCTATAGGTTTGGTAATCGAACGCAAACGTGCCGGAAAAGGCTATAGTGATGGATTGCTTTGGCATTGTGATAATTGCAATCATAAATTATATGAAGTATTTTTTGAATTGCATAATATTGAAAAAGATTTTCTGCCTCATTTCGAACATTTCTATAATTCAGAAGACTTAAGAACTTGTGATAATTGTGGGACTGTTATGGAGTCTGATCCTCGATTTGTTGCGAAGAAGTAGTTTAATTTGGAGCTAATTCCCGCTATCCGTTCCAATCTTTTGTGCCGAACCCCGGCACAAAAGGATTTCCACTTCTATCGGGGCTAGGCCATTCGTTTTCAAAAGAAAATTTAATGAGTTAAATATTAAGATGTGAAAGAAACCTTTGTCAAAGTTTTAAACTTTGACAAAGGTCTGCACAAGAAAAATATTTTTAACTAATAATCTGTAGCTAAGAAAACTATAACTCAAATCTTTTCCCTTGTTTAGGATAAATAATCTTCAGTCCTAGATCATTTTGGTTTTTCAATTGCTCCTTAATTTTTACAATATTTTTAGTGGGCGGTTTCAAATGTGTAATGATAATTTTAAAACCTTTTAAAGAATCTCTTCCACCGAGTTCTTCTAAAACATGAAGTTCTTTCATTAAATAATTTGGAGTCAAATGCCCAAATAAAAAGTTGTCAGGCTGTTCATTTGGAAAAGAAACCTCAATAAAAATTCCTTTCAATTGTTTCTCTTTAACCAGCGGAGCAATTGCCGTCCATAAATCACGTAAATCATTGCTTTTTTCAACAGCATCAGGTCCGGTATCTCCTAAATACAAGGCATAAGCGTCTCCGTTTTTAACTAAAAAAGCTGTGCTTTCAAACGGATTTACGTGACTTAACGGAAAAGCTTTTACTTTCATCGTAGTGTTAGTTATTGGCGTTTCTTCATGAATATTTAAAGTCTGAAAGTGATATTTCTTTAACGGAAAACCAACACCCGCGTCTCCAAAATTTGCCCAGGTTTGATCATTGAAATAATGGTTTTCCATCATTTCCATACATTTATTAGTTGCATAAACTGTTTTTGAAGAATCGGCTGGAGAGTTAATGATCAATCCTGAAACATGATCTAAATGTGCGTGCGAAATCAAATATCCTTTTATGTATTTTCTTAAAACTTCACTTGTTGAAACTTTAAAAACTTTATTTTCAATTGCTTTTTCGATTCCGGCATTTACAGTTCCCGCGTCAAGACATACATAATCTTTTGTATTTGTTGGGGCTAATAAATAAGCGGATAGGTTTTTTTCATCAATTCCGCCTTTTACTCCTAAAGGAACAATCTGAAATGCAGATTTTTGTTCTTTTTGCGAAAATGCATTGAAGGAAACTAAAACGAATAGAACCAGAAAACGATTGAAAACAGACATATGTAGATATTTTTGCAGCTACAAATTTCATGAATTAAAGCGAATAAATCGGTTTGTATTTCTGAAATTCATATGAAATAACGCTAAATTTACGTTCATTTTAATGACAGATTTGAATTGAAATTCACTTCGAAACAATATCTTTACATAAAAATATAACAATTTTAACTAAAAAAGTTACAATGACAACAATAGCATCACAATTTGGAATGAATGAGGCTCTGGATAAATTGGGCATCAAACTGATAAATGAAGGAACATCAACAGGTATCAACAATTTTTCTTCAGGAGAAATTTTAGATAGTTTTTCGCCAGTTGACGGAAAATTGATTGCTTCGGTAAAAATGTCCACACAGGAAGATTATGAAAGAGTAATGCGTTCGGCTACCGAAGCTTTCAAAACTTTTCGTTTGATTCCTGCTCCGCAACGTGGAGAAATTGTTCGTCAGTTTGGGCAAAAATTACGTGAAAATAAGGATGCTCTCGGTAAACTGGTTTCGTACGAAATGGGGAAATCATTGCAGGAAGGTTATGGAGAAGTTCAGGAAATGATTGATATCTGCGATTTTGCAGTTGGTTTATCACGCCAGTTGCATGGATTAACAATGCACTCAGAAAGACCTGGACATAGAATGTATGAGCAATATCATTCATTGGGAGTTGTCGGAATTATTTCTGCCTTCAATTTTCCAGTTGCGGTTTGGTCCTGGAACACGGCTTTAGCATGGATTTCCGGAGATGTTTGTGTTTGGAAACCTTCTGAAAAAACACCTTTGTGCGGAATCGCTTGTCAAAATATTATAGCTCAGGTTATTAGAGAGAATAATTTACCTGAAGGAATTTCATGTCTTATCAATGGAGATTACCAAATAGGAGAGTTGATGACTGCCGATGTTCGAATTCCTTTAATATCCGCGACGGGTTCAACCCGTATGGGGAAAATTGTTGCACAAGCCGTCGCAGGTCGTTTAGGTAAGTCATTATTAGAATTAGGAGGAAATAATTCCATTATTGTAACTCCGGATGCTGATATCAAAATGACGGTTATTGGTGCTGTTTTTGGTGCTGTAGGAACTGCCGGACAGCGTTGTACATCAACACGTCGCTTGATTATTCACGAAAGTATTTATGATAAAGTAAAAGATGCTTTAATTGCTGCTTACAAGCAATTACGAATAGGAAATCCGCTTGATGAAAACAATCATGTTGGTCCGCTAATCGATACACATGCAGTCGAAATGTATGCTATTGCACTAAATAAAGTGGTTGCAGAAGGTGGAAAAATTTTAGTTGAAGGCGGAGTGCTTTCGGGAGAAGGCTATGAAAGTGGCTGTTATGTAAAACCTGCAATTGCTGAAGCTGAAAACTCATTTGCTATTGTACAGCACGAAACATTTGCTCCGGTTTTATATCTAATTAAATATTCTGGAGAAGTGGATAACGCAATTGAACTTCAAAATGGAGTTGCACAAGGATTATCTTCTGCGATTATGACAAATAATCTGCGTGAAGCGGAACGATTTTTATCTGTTACAGGCTCTGATTGTGGTATTGCGAATGTAAACATCGGAACTTCAGGAGCTGAAATTGGGGGTGCTTTTGGCGGCGAAAAAGAAACCGGAGGCGGACGTGAATCAGGATCTGACGCCTGGAAAATATACATGCGCCGTCAAACCAATACGATCAATTATACGACAAGTCTGCCATTGGCTCAGGGAATTAAATTTGATTTGTAAACCGAAGATTTGCACAATTGATTCAATATAAAAAGGCTTCCATATTTTTGGAAGCCTTTAATTTTATAGCTTATTCTTTATTTTATTTTTTGATAATAGTTTGATTCAATGAACCATCAACCGTGAAAATTTTTGCTAAATAAGTTCCGGAATTTAGTTGACTTATATCTGTACTTTCACTTCCTTTTTGAATAGTTTTTACAAGAGATCCGAAGATATTATAAATTAAAACTTTTTCTACTTTCTGATTGGCATCAGATAAGAATAAAGTTCCTAGTGCAGGATTTGGATACAAGAAAGCTTTTTCTTCAGTATTACTTAATACTTCTGCTGTTTTGGCTGCACGAAGCGTTCCAGAATTATAGACGGTGCTTATGTAGAATAAATTAGCAGTATCTTTCTTTGTAATTGTGTGACTTCCGGCAGCCAGCGACACAGTTACAATTCCGCCTGAGGCAGTTTTATCTACGTTGTCAACTTTAATAGTTGCTGCCGATTCAACAAATACCAAAGTCAAAGTGCTTGGCTGTATTGTTGTAAAAGTTATACTTGTAGATGATTCAATTTTAAGGCATTGAGTCAATGTTAGTCCATTGTATGTTACAGTTCCTTTTGATGTCGAAAGATTTCCGGTTATACTATAAAAAGAACTCGTTTTTCCCGAAGTTGTAAAATTGTGTATTTCATTTCCAGCAGGAGTTCCGGTCGTTACGGTTATAGTTCCTGATCCTATTGCAGCAGCACCAGAAGTTCCTGTTGTGGCAATTGAATAGGATAGGGTAGCTGTTGGCGTTCCTGTAATCGTTATTGTTTTTGCAGAGGTATTTTTAACAAAACTTATTCCCGATGCTGGCAATCCGGTTACTGTTGCATCTGTTGCCGTTCCGCCCCAAGTAAATACAATCGAGGCAATTGCTGAACCACTGGCAACTGTTTGATTATTGTTTGTTGTAGAAGTTAATGTTTGCGCTCCGGCTGCAGTAACAGTAATTGTTCCAGATCCTGTTGCAGGAGTTCCTGCTGTGCCAGTTGTAGCAATTGAGTATGTTACTGTGGCAGTTGGAGTTCCCGTTATAGTAATTGTTTTTGAAGTTGTATTTTTTACAAAACTAATTCCTGATGCCGGCAATCCTGTTACCACTGCATCTGTTGCATTTCCGCCCCAGGTAAAAACAATCGAAGCGATAGAAGTGCCGCTTGAAACGGTTTGATTGTTATTGCTTGTTGAAGTAAGAGTCTGGTTACTTGCAGGAGGATTTCCTTCACCTTGTACTGCCACTAATGTTCCTGTGTAATTGGTAAGTGCAGATTTTAATGCTGTAATTACAAGAGAAGACTTGTCGTCTACACTATTATTAAATGCCCATTTTAAATCGCCTCCCGAAACGCGACCGGCATACTGTGTAGTTTTTGTTTTGGCAACCGCGGGCTGATCAACAACTAAATTTTTGACATACAATGCTGAATTGGTGTCAAAATTATTGTAAGTATTTGCTCCTGATTTAGACTTTACATTACTGCTCACAACCTCACCTCTTGTTGCTGCAACATACGCATCAAAATCTGTTGTAGAGCTAATCTTTCCCGAAATATTGTATAAAGGATTTGTGTCTCCGTAAGCAACAAACCGCATATTGTTTGTAGCAATATCCGCATCAAATGTATTGTTGAATGCTTTAATAGTACCTCCGGCTTCACCTGAAAATGTTCCCATTGTTCCGGCGTTATTTACCTGATTGGCTTCATCCCAAATGTCACTTCCTTGCAATGAAGTTAGCATCGGATATTTACTATTTCTGTAATAATTTCCTTCAACAAATAAGGAAGAACCTAGTGTAGAACCTGATCCGTATTTTGAAACGCCATCAAAATAGTTGTTGTAGATGTGTGCAGAATAATAACGAACGCGTGGATGGCGAGAATCTGAATGGTCAAACCAGTTGTGGTGATAAGTAATATATAAACCAGTTGTAGTACCTTCGCTTAATCCTAAAAGACTTGCTTTTCCGCTATCCCAAAAGTGATTGTAAGCCAGCGTTATATAGGTTGATGTTTTATTGTCTAATGCACCATCTCCCTTTATTTGATCAGCATCGCTACCGGCATTTCCATAAAATAAGTCGCAGTTGTGAACCCAAACGTGATCATTATCTTGCTGCATTCCAATATTATCTCCTGCTGTGCTATTGCAATTCATAACACCAAGATTGCTGATTTCAATATTCGAAGCCGATTTAAGGCGTACTCCCCAACCGTTAGCAACAGCATCTGTTCCAACGCCTTCTAGAGTCACATAACTAGATGCATTATTGGCATTTTCAATTACAATATCTCCGCCTTCCATAACAGTCATATCAGTAATATTTCCAATCAAACGAAAAATAAACGGGCGTGTGTCTTTTCCTTTTTTAATTGCATATAAAATATTTTGTAAACCTACACACGGATTAGCACTTGCGCCAGTAATATTCATTGAAACTGTATTTTTTGTATTTTGTGTAATGTAAACAATTACAGCATTGTCTTTAGGAGTTCCATCAGCTTTATATCCTCCCGGAATTCTACCGCCTTCAAATGCAAAACCATTACGATCATGTGCCATAACAGTAAGATTACCTGTTACTGTTCCTGCACCTTCTGTTCCTGAAATTACTGGTTTTATTTTTACCGTGTATGTTCCGGCTTTTAACCCAGGAATATCTGCACGAAAATAACTTCCATAGCTTCGAATAAGTTGATCGTCGATTTTCCTGTCTGTTATTCCTCCGCCAGAATAGTACACATTATAAGATTGTGCATTGCTTACCGGTTGCCATTTTACAAATAAAGATTCAAGCCAGCCGGAAGATTCATTTATTTGCTGTGCCCAACTTTGGAAGGCAAATAACATTAAAGTCAAAAAAAGTAAGTTTTTTTTCATGATAGTTTGTTTAAGTTAGTAAAAGTAACTATGTGGTTATTTTTCACATTACAAAAAGTGGTTTTATTGTAATCGATTACACAAAAATACATAAATTTTCAATATTCAAAATTATTTTATCATAAAAAAACATATTGCATAATAAATGTTTAGATAATTGATTATTATGTAATAAATTGCACTGATTGTAATTTATTACATAACAAACAAAACCTTTGCGAAGTGCTATTTTTATTACATTTTTTAGCTATCGAAAATTCAATCTAAAATTAAAAGAGGAGATCTTATACAATAATTTGCATAAACTAAAAGAGGAAAAAGACTGTTAATTTTTTAATGATAAATAAAATATTTATTGAATAGTAATTTTTTAATCTGGATTTGGCCTAAAACATAGTCTAAAAATGCCGAAAAAAATATTAATTAAAAGTGAACAGTATTAAGCTAATAAGATTATAGATTTTAAGTGGTTACTAAAAATTCTGCATAAAAAAAGCCTTTTGAATTTTCAAAAGGCTTTGTATTTATAAGCGAAAAAATTTAATCTTTACTTGATAGTTTTGATAGTAATCTTAAAAATTCAATGTATAGCCAAACCAATGTTACCATTAATCCCATTGCGCCATACCATTCCATGAATTTAGGCATCCTTTGTTGAACTCCCTTTTCAATTTGATCAAAGTCTAAAAATAAGTTTAAAGCAGCAATAATAATAACAAAAACACTTATCCCGATACTCATCATTGAATTTCCGTGGTGAACAGGAGTAAAGTTGGTGAACATAGAAACTAACCATGAAATTAAATAGTAAGTTGCTATAGCTAAAGTAGCTGCAACAACTACAGATTTAAATTGCTCTGTTACTTTTACGATTCTAAATTTATACAATCCTAAGCAAACTAAGAACGTTACTAATGTTGCACTAACAGCGTTAATTACGATTCCCGGATACATAGCTTCAAAAATTGCGGAAATTCCTCCAATAAATAACCCTTCAAATAAGGCGTAACCTGGAGCCAAATAAGGAGAATATTGTGGTTTAAATGCTGAGATAATAACTAAAATAAGTCCAACAATTGCACCTCCAATTGTTGGTAGCATCGCATTCATTCCGTTAAATGCCATCCACCATGTTACCATAGCAGCTCCGCATAAAATTAAAAATAAAATAGCTGTTTTGTTAATTGTACCCGAAACACTCATTTCCTGATTGTAATCAATAATTTGTGCGTGGTGCACTTCTTCAGCTTTTGAAACAGCATTTGATGAAAAACGCTTGTTGCTTAAGAATGGATTTTTTGAATTCATACTCATATTTTAATGCATTTAATTGGATCCAAATATATGGAGTTTTTTTGATGTGTAATTGGTTCTTCATTTATTTTAACATGATTTTCTTCTGAATAGCTTTATTCTTAAATAAAAAAAATCCATTCGCTTAAGAATGGATTTTATATCTTTTTTTGATTGGAAATTTTTTATCTTAATAAATCTAAAACTAATGAAGGAAATAAACCTAGTGCAATATTTAAACCAATTGAAACTATTGCAACGGCATAGATAAGGAAAGGTTTACCATTGCGTTCTTCGTTTGGCTCTTTAGAGTACATGGCCAAAATTAATTTGAAATAATATCCAACACTAATAATTGAATTGATAACAGCAACAATTACCAAAGCTATGTAACCTGCCTGAATCGCTTGATCGAATAAAAATAACTTGGCAAAGAATCCAGAAAAAATCGGAATACCCGCCATAGATAATAAGGAACCAGTTAATATTGCTGCCAATAATGGATTTGTTTTCCCAAGACCATGAAAGTTGGTTATATCTTCGTTATCCTTTTTGCATACATATAAAATAACACTAAAAGATGCAATTCCGGCTAATGCATAAGCTGCTGTATAATAAAGTAAAACTCCTGCTGAAGTTGCAATACTTAAGAAAGTCATTAACATAAAACCTGCATGTGAAATCCCTGAGAAAGCCAGCATACGTTTTACATTTACCTGACGCAAGGCCATAATATTTCCAACTGTCATTGAGGCAATTGATATAATTACAATAATATTTTCAAATGTTCCCAGAAGTTCCTGATTTTCAAGAGACGGAATGAAATTTAGCCCGTCAATTAATTTAAAAAGTGTTGCAATAGCAATTACTTTAGCCAAAGTACTCATTAAAGCAGTTGTTAAAGCCGGAGAACCTTCATAAACATCCGGAGCCCAAAAGTGAAATGGAACTGCGGCGATTTTAAAGAACATACCAATAATCATTAAGATCATTCCAATAGGAAACCAGATTGGTAACTCTGCAGATAATGAACTTTCGTGAATTTCAGCAATATTAAAGCTTCCCATTGCGCCGTAAATCAAACAAATACCAAATAAAATAATTCCTGATGCAAAAGATCCCATCAAAAAGTATTTCATACCAGCTTCGTTACTTTTTAAATTCAAACGTTCACTCGCTGCTAATACATATAATGCAATTGATAGAATCTCGATTCCTAAAAAGAACATTGCTAAGTTTCCAAAAGAAACCATAGCAACACCACCTGCTAATAAAAACACTTTTATTGCAATAAAATCGGAGATTTTAGTTGGATGATTTTCGTAAAAATTATGACTTAAGGCTACTAAGAAAATGGTTAAAATAATAAACAATGATGAAAATGCAGTTGAGAACTTACTCACTGTAATCATATTGTTATAGTAACTTTCTGTCGATCCAAATTCCGAAAAATTAAGAGCCAAGACAGCCAATAGCCCAACTATTGTAACTGGAACAATGGCTTTTCTTAAATTAAGAATTTCAAATAATAGGCAGAAAATACCCAATCCCGTAATTGCTATTAATGTATTCATTTTTGCTTTTTTGATTTAGGAAATCGAAAACTAATGATGCCCTAATTTATTTTTATTTAAAATATTAATTTTTATTGATGACGTTTAAAATTGTTTCTAAACTAGGTGTAATCAAATCTGTAATTGGTTTTGGATAGAATCCGAAGAACATTAATACAGCAATAATAAGTACTAAAGAAATTCCTTCATTAACAGTAATATCTGCAAAAGTTTTCGAGTTTTTTTCACCCAACATTACATTCTGAAACATTTTCAGCATATAATAAGCTCCTAAAATAATAGTTGTTCCGCCTAAAACAGCAAACCAGATATCAATTTGAGAAAGGCTGTATAAAACGGTAAACTCTCCAACAAAATTAAAAGTACTTGGTAAAGCAACTGATGCCAAAACCAAAATTAAAAACATGGAAGTGAATTTTGGAGATTGAATACGAATTCCGCCCATTGCCCCAATTTCTCTTGTTTCAAATCTTCTAAAAATGATTTCAGCAGCAAAGAATAAACCAACGACAACAAAACCGTGAGCGATCATTTGTAAAACAGCACCACGCAAACCATCAATTGTTAATGTGTAAGTTCCGGCAGCAATTAATCCAACGTGCGCTAAGGATGAATATGCTAGTAATTTCTTTAAATCTTTTTGTCTTAAAGCAACAATAGATCCGTAGATAACGCCTGCAATTCCCAAAGCAATAAAAATGTTCATATACTCTTTTGCAGCAATTGGTGCAATTGGCAATTGCCAGCGAATGACACTATATAATCCCATTTTTAACATGATACCAGATAAAAGCATTGTTCCAACTGTTGGTGCTTTTTGGTAAACGTTTGCCTGCCATGTATGAAATGGAATAATTGGAATTTTAATTGCATAAGCTAAAAAGAATGCCAAGAAAATCCAGAATTGCTCACAAGCAGATAGATTTACTTTATATAAATCCTCGATAAGGAAGCTTCCTGCTTTTGTGTATAGATAGATAAATGCAACTAACATGAATAATGATCCTGCAAGTGTATAAATAAAGAATTTAATTACTGCTTTTCTGCGTTCTTCTGCATCACCATTACCCCAAATAAGAGCAATAAAGTAAATAGGAATAAGAGATAATTCCCAAAATATATAATATAATAGACCATCAGCAGCAAGGAAAGTTCCTGTCATTGCAAAGGCCATAAATAAAATTAAAGCATAAAAACCTTTGGCATTTTTATATTCGTTACCAAAAGAAGAAAATATAATAATAGGCGTTAAAGCCACTGTTAACAAAAGCATTGCAATTGCTAATCCATCAGCATTTAAAACAAATGAAATTTTAGGCTGAGTTATCCATGCATGGATTAAACTAATGTTTTCACCAGCATTAAAATGATTTAACAAAACTAAAGAGCAACCCAAAGCAGCTAAACTAAAGAACAAAGCAACTTTTGCAGCTAGTTTGTCACCAACAAAATAAGTGACAAATGCACCAATTAAAAGAATAATTAATATAAGAGAAACGTTCATAGTTGTTAAATTATTTAGCTAAAAATATATAGGAAACAATAGCGCAAAGACCTAAAACAAAAGCAAAAAGATATAATCCGATGCTTCCACTTTGTATTTTTTTACCTTGAAAACCTATTTCATTGGTTACTTTTCCTAATCCAAAAACAAGTGCTGATAAACCTGTTTCGATAGTATCTCTAAAGAATTGTGATAATCCGTTTATAGAACGAACAAATATTGCGTCGTAGATTTCATCAACATAATATTTATTGTAAAGTACTTTTGTTAAGCCAGTTATGTTTTTATCTGCTTCAGGAACATTATCTTGTTTGAAGTATTTGATGTAAGCAATCAAAATACCTAATAAACCTCCTAAAACAGCAACCCCCATTAAAGTATATTCTGTAGTTCCTAAATGATGTTCTTCACCAGCCGCTTTTGTAAAAAGAGGGGCAAGATATTCATTTAACCAGCTATTTCCAGGCAAACTAATTAGTCCTCCAAAAGTAGCCAAGACTGCTAAAATCATTAAAGGAAAAGTTATTAATCCGTCACTTTCATGTAAGTGATGCTTTTGTTCTTCAGTTCCTCTAAAATCTTTAAAGAAAGTTAAGAACATTAATCTAAACATATAAAAAGCCGTCATGATTGAAGCAATAGATCCAATAACATATAATGGAATACTATGGTGGAATGCGGTCATTAAGATTTCATCTTTAGAAAAGAAACCTGAGAAAAATGGAACACCGGAAATTGCTAATGATGAAATTAACATTGTCCAGAAAGTAACAGGCATTGCTTTACGCAATCCACCCATTTTACGCATATCCTGTTCTCCGTGCAGACCATGGATTACAGAACCCGAACCTAAGAATAAACAAGCCTTGAAGAACGCATGAGTTATTACGTGAAAAACAGCTACTTCATAAGCACCGAATCCTAAAGCTAAAAACATTAATCCTAATTGAGAAACGGTAGAATATGCCAAAACTTTTTTAATATCTGTTTGAACCAAACCTATTGTTGCTGCAACTAATGAAGTTATAGCTCCAATAACTGCAATAATAGTTTGAACGTCTGGTGCTAAATCAAAAACAAAATTTAGTCTTGTTATCATGAAAATACCTGCAGTAACCATTGTTGCAGCGTGAATTAACGCAGAAACAGGAGTTGGTCCGGCCATTGCATCAGGTAACCAGGTATATAACGGAATTTGTGCAGACTTACCACAAGCCCCAATAAACAAGCATAAAGCTGCTAGAGAAAGCAAAGGCAAATTTACGTTCGTTGCTCCGGCAATTGCTGTTTTTAAAGTAGCATAATCTAAAGTCGAAAACATAGAACCAATAATAAACATTCCGATTAAAAGACCTAAATCTCCAATTCTGTTCATGATGAAAGCCTTTTTCGCGGCATCATTGTAGTCCTGGTTTTTATACCAAAATCCAATTAGTAAATACGAACAAAGTCCAACACCTTCCCAGCCAATAAATAAAACTAATAAGTTACTTCCAATTACAAGAGTAATCATGAAAAATACGAACAGATTTAAATAGGCAAAAAATTTGTGCATATTTTCATCATCGTGCATGTAACTAATAGAGTATAAGTGAATCAAAGAACCAATACCTGTTACGAAAAGTAACCATAGCAGAGATAGTTGATCTAATAAAAACCCAAGATTAATATTTAAATTACTGATTTGAATCCAGTCAAATAAAGTGATTTGAATGGCTTTATCACTTTGAGTAAGTTGATTGAAAAAGAAAATTGTAACAAGAAAAGAAACTAAAACAGAAACAGTTCCAATAATTCCGGAAGCTGTTTTTCCTAAAGTCTTTCCAAAGAAAACATTGATTAAAAATCCTAAAAAAGGAGCTAATACTAAAACTAAAGCTAAATTGGTATCCATTTCCATTTATCCTTTTAAATTTTTTAAATTATCGATACTAATCGAACCTAAATTTCTAAAGATCGAAACTAAAATAGCCAATCCTACCGCAACTTCAGCTGCAGCAACTGCCATCGAAAAAAATACAAAGACTTGTCCTTGTGCATCTTGATGATAAGTTGAAAAAGCAACAAATAAAAGGTTTACAGCATTCAACATGATTTCGATAGACATAAACACAATGATTGCATTTCGTCTATACAATACACCAAAAACACCAATAGAGAAAAGTACAACACTTAAAAAGATGTAGTTTTCAATACCTATTTGATTTAATATATTACCCATTATTTATTTAATTTTTCTTTTTTAGACAATAGTACACTTCCAATCATCGCTACCAAAAGTAAAACAGAAGCAAATTCAAACGGAACCATATATTCATTCAACAATATTTTACCCAGTACTTTTATAGATTGGAAATCTTCTCCTGTTGAATCGTAAGCACCAACAATTGGTTTAGAATTGATGAAGATTGCAATTAGTACAATACAAATTAAACAGAAAGAAACAATAGCGCCTAAACGTGTAATTCTCGGTCGGTGCACATCTCGTTGTTCGTTTAAATTCATCAACATGATCGTAAAAAGGAACAAAATCATAATTGCTCCGGAATAGACTATAATATGTACAACAGCAAGAAATTGAGCGTTAAGCAATAAGTAATGACCTGCTATAGAAAAGAAACAAATTACCAAATAGATGGCGCTATGAATTGGGTTTCTGCTAAAAATGGTTAAAAATGCGGTTATTACCGTGATAAACGCCAAGAAACAAAATATAACTTGAACAGTTGTTGCATGAGCAAAATCAGGAATATGTATCATTTAGTTAGCATTATTAAGTTGAGCATTTTTGATCGCCACATCAAGTGGCATCACTAATCTGTCTTTTCCAAAAATGAAATCTTCTCTTTCATAACTAGAAGGAACCAATACCTTTGATGTAGTCAGGTAAATTGCGTCTTTCGGACAAGCTTCTTCGCATAAACCACAAAAGATACAACGCAGCATATTGATTTCATAGATAGAAGCATATTTTTCCTCTCTATATAAATGTTTTTCATCTGCTTTGCGTTCAGCAGCCTTCATTGTAATCGCTTCTGCAGGACATGATAAAGCACATAATCCACAAGCAGTGCAATTTTCGCGGCCTTGCTCATCACGTTTTAACTGGTGTTGACCACGATAAACAGGACTCATTTCACGCACTTGTTCAGGATAGTGAATTGTCACTTTTTTTCTGAATAAGTGTTGAAGAGTAATGAACAATCCTTTCACAATCGCCACAAGATACAAGCGCTCCCAAAAGGTCATCTCTTTATTAGAGACCATCTTTTTTCTACCCGATAATGATATAGTTTCTATTGACATTTTACTATTATTATTTGTGATTTCTATTTGAGTTTAAATCAAATCCAAAATCTATTTTATTTTTATTTGAAGCTAATCTTTTTCATTTTATTCTTCTAGAGAAAAATAACGATGATATACTCCAGTCTTAAAATCCTAAATAGGCCGCAATATCGTGTCTTAATATAACAACACCTGTAATCATAATATTAATAATCGAAAGCGGAATCAAAATTCTCCATCCCAAATTCATTAATTGATCATATCTAAATCTTGGAATTGTCCAACGGACCCACATATAGAAAAAGATGAAGAAACACACCTTTGCAAACAAGGCTGCCATTCCTAAAACGTTTCCAATATTTACACCAACATTTTCAACCATCCATTGCATTCCAGGATAATTATACCCTCCGAAAAACAATACAGAAATAATCGTTGCAGAAGTAAACATACTTGCATACTCAGCAAATAGATAGAATCCCATTTTCATGGATGAATATTCAGTATGATAACCTCCAATTAACTCAGATTCGCATTCAGCTAAATCAAAAGGAGTTCTGTTAGTTTCTGCAAATGAGCAAATTAAGAAAATTAAAAATGATAAAGGCTGATAGAAAACATTCCAGTTCATTCCTTGTTGCTGTAGTGAAATTTCTTTTAAACTCATTGTTCCGGTCATCATCAATAATGCAATCATTGATAATCCCATGGCAACTTCATAAGAAACCATTTGCGAAGCGGCGCGAACAGCTCCCATTAAGGAGAATTTATTGTTAGAGGCCCATCCACCAATCATGATACCATAAACTCCAACAGAAAGAACTCCAAAAATGTATAATAAAGCAATATTGATATCAGTTGCCTGAAGAATTACATCTCTTCCAAAAACATGAAGTTTGTCTCCCCAAGGAATTACAGCACTTGTCATCAAAGCTGTGCTCATGGCAATTGCCGGACCCACAACAAATAAAAATTTATTAGGTGTATTTGGAAAAAATTCTTCTTTTGAAAATAATTTCATACCATCAGCCAGAGGTTGTAATAAACCTCCCCAGCCAGCACGGTTAGGTCCTACACGGTCCTGAAGAAAAGCAGCAACTTTACGCTCAGCCCAGGTAGAATACATTGCCATAATCATTGTTACAGCAAAAACCACGACAATTACAACACTTTTTTCTATAATAAACGCACCATCTACCATCATTAAGAAATTTTGTTGTTAGTGTTTAATGGAATTTCAGCCATACTAATTTTTTTACGGTCTTCATCTCTACCTAAAAGAATATTCTTTTCAGTATCAATTTGTACCTTTTCTAATTTTTGAGTGTAGTTATTTTGATTGATAACAGAATCTTTTTCAAATTCTCTTGGTCCTTCAATAACCCAGTCATTTACATTTTTATGATCAAAACGGCAAGAGTTACAAATAAACTCTTCCACTTCATGATACTCATCTTTACGACCCGTTACACGTTGGATTTCTCCTCCAAACATCCAAACTGTAGTTTTTCCACAACATCCCGGAGTTGTACATTCTCTGTGTGCATTGTAAGGTTTGTTGAACCAAACTCTCGATTTGAAACGGAAAGTTTTATCCGTTAATGCTCCAACAGGGCATACGTCGATCATATTTCCAGAGAATTCATTATCGATAGCTTTTGAAATTCCTGTTGAAATGTTAGCGTGATCTCCACGATCTAATACTCCGTGAACTCTGTTGTCTGTCAATTGATCTGCAACTTGTACACATCTTTGACATAGAATACAACGGTTCATATGTAGTTGAATATTCGGACCAATATCTTCTGGTTCAAATGTTCTTTTTTCTTCAATAAAACGCGACTTTGGATTTCCGTGCTCGAAACTTAAGTTTTGTAAATCACATTCACCAGCCTGATCACAAACCGGGCAATCTAATGGGTGATTGATCAATAAAAATTCTGTTACAGATTTACGGGCTTCTGTTACTCTGTCAGAAGATTTACTGTTTACTTCCATTCCGTCCATACATCCTGTTACACAAGATGCCATTAATTTTGGCATTGGTCTTGGGTCAGCTTCACTACCTTTAGAAACTTCAACTAAACAA
>Ga0247813_10001320_pt1 | contig 19112 bp, 14 predicted proteins | sample UWRJL169409C1_FD_180719 | JGI IMG/M metagenome (GOLD analysis project Ga0247813, IMG submission 180719) | Plant litter microbial communities from Arlington Agricultural Research Station in Wisconsin, United States - UWRJ-L169-409C-1 | ecosystem: Environmental > Terrestrial > Plant litter >... | reverse complement strand
CGCGGTCGCCGTGCAGGCCGTGCTGGACGGCGTCGGCGGCGACCTCGGCGAGGCGGACGCCTTCGCCGCCGAGCACGACGCGCTCGGGCATCGTGAAGTTCGCGACCGCGGCGATGAGGCGGCCGAGCGCGCGTCCGCTCGCGTCGACGAGGTCGCGGGCCACGGGGTCGCCTGCGGCCGCGAGGTCGAGCAGCTGGTCGTACGTGACGTCCCGGCCGAGGTGTCGGGAGGCCTGGGTGACGAGCGCCCCGGTCGTGAGCATCGCCGTCGCGCAACCTGTGTGCCCGCACGGCCCGACGGGCCCGTCGGGGGCGAGCGGGAAGTGCGACAGCAGGCTCAGGCCGGCCTCGGGGCTCTCGACGGCGGCGTCGTGCACGACGAGCCCGTAGCCGATGCCGGCACCGATCGTCACGAGCGCGAAGCGGGAGCAGCCGTGCCCCTCGCCGAACCAGTGCGTGGCCTCGGTGACCGCGACGATGTCGTTCTCGACGACGGTCCGCAGGCCTGTGCGCTCGGCGAGCAGCGCGGCGAGGGGCAGGTCGCGCCAGCCGAGGTGGTCAGCGAGGGTCACGTCGGTGCGTCGCTCGACGTGCCCGCCGAGGCTGACGCCGAGCCCGGTGACGGATGCTGACGGCCGGACCGTCGCGAGGGTCGCGACGAGCTCGTCGACGAGGGTTGCGACGACGTCGACCACCTGCTCAGGATCGGTGGCGTCGAGCGGTGCGTCGGTCGCGGCGACGACGCCTGCGCGCAGGTCGGTCAGCGCGGCGTAGGCGTGGTCGCCGGTGAGCTTGACGCCGATGAAGTGGTGGGAGGACGGGTCGACGTCGAGGGGCTGGGCCGGCCGCCCGAGACGGGGTGCGTCCTCGGTCTCCGCAGGGGTGAGCGCCTCGACGAGCAGCCCGGCGTCGAGCAACGGCTTGGTGAGCCGGGTGAGGCTGCCGGGGGAGAGCCCCAGCCGCTGCGACAGGGCGCTGCGTGACAGCGGCCCGTCGAGGAGGACCTCGAGAGCGATCTGGCGTGTCGGCCCGGACAGCGGTGTCCAGGCTGTCGGCGCGGACGGCGCCGACACCGTCGGCTGGAGAGGGAAGTTCATGGTGTGGACGAGTTTATTCCACCTGTCAACTATGTGTTGCCCGCTCCCTGCCCCGGTCACGCCCAGGTCGTCCCATCAGGTCCGAGGTCGCACGGACACGCCAGATTCGCGGGTTCTCGACGATATCTGGCGTGTCCGTGCGACCTCGCGCGACGACGTGCGACTTCGGGACCCCACCCTTGACAGTCCTTTAAGTTTTGACGTAGAAATAATGCTGACGGGCGTCAGCAGTCGACGACGCTCGGCGGCTGCCGACACCGCCGTACCCGGCAGCAACCCAGCAGCACCCCGCGACGACGCCCTGACGAAGGAGTCACCCCTGTGACGACTGCAGCACCCGACCTCCTGCACCTGCGCGCGGCCGGGGTCAGCCTCGTCCTCGACGTGTCCGGGACCCTCCTCCCTCGTGTCCTGCACTGGGGGGCCGACCTCGGGGACGTCTCCCAGGCCGAGCTCGTCGAGCTGCGCCGCGCGAGCGTCCCGCAGGTCGCCGGGTCGAGCTTCGACCAGCCCGCAGCCCTGACCGTCGTCCCCGAGGCCTCCGCAGGCTGGCTCGGGACCCCGGGCATCAGCGGCCACCGCGCCGGAGCCGACTTCACGACGGCCCTGCGCACCACCGGGCCCGAGGCGATCACCCTCGGCGCAGGGGAGCGTCCAGGCTCGCAGCGCGTCACCATCCAGGCCGAAGACCCCGCAGCCGCCCTCGCACTCACCCTCGACATCGAGCTCACCGCAGCCGGTGTCGTCCGCACGCGCTCGTCGGTCACCAGCACGGCCGCCGCGGACCGTGCTCCCTACACGCTGTCCTCCCTCGACGTCTCGCTCCCGGTCCCGACCGAGGCCGACGAGATCCTCGACTTCACAGGTCGCTGGATCCGCGAGCGCTCGGCGCAGCGCAAGCCCTTCACCTACGGCACGCACGTCCGAGAGGTGCGCAAGGCTCGTGGCCTCGACGCGTCGTTCCTCGTCGCGGCAGGGCGCACGGGCTTCGGCTACCGCTCGGGCGAGGTGTGGGCCGTGCACGTCGCGTGGTCGGGCAACTCTCGGGTCGTCGCCGAGAAGGTGATGAACGGCGCCCGCCAGCTCGCCGCCGGTGAGCTGCTGCTCCCCGGCGAGATCATCCTCGCGGCCGGCGAGACGTACACCTCTCCGTGGGTCCACGCCTCCTACGGCGACGGTCTCGACGAGGTGTCGGGCCGGTTCCACACCGACCTGCGGGCCCGCCCGCAGCACCCGTCGGTCGCGAACGGGCGCCCCGAGCGCCCGGTCCTCATCAACGTGTGGGAGGCGGTGTACTTCGACCACCGCCTCGACAAGCTCAAGGCCCTGGCCGACGAGGCTGCGGCGATCGGTGTCGAGCGCTACGTCCTCGACGACGGCTGGTTCCGGCACCGCCGCGACGACAAGGCGGGTCTGGGCGACTGGTTCGTCGACGAGGGTGTGTGGCCCGACGGTCTCGGACCGCTCGTCGACCACGTGCACGGCCTCGGCATGCAGTTCGGCCTGTGGTTCGAGCCGGAGATGGTCAACCCCGACTCCGACCTCGCGCGGGCGCACCCGGAGTGGATCTTGCGGCCCGGCGACAGGCTGCCGCTCGAGGCCCGCTGGCAGCAGGTCCTCGACCTCGGGCACCCGGGCGCCTACGACTACGTCCTCGAGCGCGTCGACTCGATCGTCTCCGAGTACGGCGTCGACTACGTCAAGTGGGACTTCAACCGTGACGTCGTCGAGGCCGGTCACACGACGACGGGCCAGGCCGGTGTGCACGAGCAGACGCTCGCGGTCTACAGGCTCATGGACGAGCTGCGCCGTCGGCACCCCGGTCTCGAGATCGAGAGCTGCTCGAGCGGCGGCGGCCGCGTCGACCTCGGCATCCTCGAGCGCACGGACCGCGTGTGGGCCTCGGACTGCATCGACGCCCTCGAGCGGCAGAGCATCGAGGCCGGGACCGGTCTGCTGGTGCCGCCCGAGCTCATGGGCTCGCACATCGGCTCGCCGCACTGCCACACGACGGGCCGCCGCCACGACCTGAGCTTCCGCGCGGGGACGGCGTTCTTCAGCCACCTCGGCATCGAGTGGGACCTCACGTCGGCCTCGGACGAGGACAAGGCGCAGCTGGCCCGCTGGATCGCCCTGCACAAGCAGCACCGCGGTCTGCTGCACACCGGGACGGTCGTCCGCGCCGACCACCCGCAGCCCACCACCTGGGTGCACGGTGTGGTCTCGACCGAGCAGGACGAGGCGATCTTCGCCGTCGTGCAGCTCGCCTCGGGCCCGGACGAGTACCCGGGCCGCGTGCGTCTGCCCGGCCTCGACCCGGCGCGACAGTACAGGGTCACCCCGATCGACCCGTCCGGCGCGATGGGCACCCGCTCGGGTGCCGCCCGCCTCGCGTGGTGGGACGAGGGCGTCCAGCTCTCGGGCCGTACGCTCGACCGCGTCGGCGTCCAGGGGCCGACCCAGAACCCGGAGCACCTGGTGCTCCTGCACGTCGAGGCCGTCTGACCGGCCACCGAGAGACCTGCTCCGCCCGTTCGACCACCCACCCCGCACCACCCGAACCAGAGGCCATCATGACCACGGACTCCTCCGCACCCCGCGTGCGTCGCACGGCGACGACCCTCGCCGACGGCCGCGACCTCTTCTACTTCGACGACTCCGAGCCCTACGTCTCGGGCGAGCAGACGCGCCGCCTCGACGACCCGCGCCCGCTGCCCGGGCGCTACGAGCCCGTCGTGACGATCGGTGCCGACGGCGTCGAGACCGTCCAGCCCGTCACCGGCCCGACGATGCGCTACGACGTGCTGACAGGCGAGTGGATCCCGCACGCCGCACACCGGATGAACCGCACCCACCTGCCCCCGGCCGACGCGAACCCGTTGGCCCCGGCCAAGCCGGGCGCCGCGTACTCCGACGGCGAGATCCCGGCCGAGGACTACGACGTCGTCGTCTTCGAGAACCGTTTCTCCTCGCTCATGCGCGTCCCGGGGACCGTCGACGAGATCACCCACGTCGACGGCGAAGACCTGTGGCAGCAGCGCCCGGCCGTCGGCCGCTGCGAGGTCATCTGCTTCTCGCCCGACTCCTCGAAGTCCCTCGCGCAGGTGAGCCCGCGCCGCATGCGCACCATCATCGAGGCCTGGGCCGACCGCACGACCGAGCTCGGCAAGGTCGACGGCGTCGAGCAGGTCTTCTGCTTCGAGAACCGCGGCCAGGAGATCGGCGTGACGCTCCACCACCCGCACGGGCAGATCTACGCCTACCCGTACCTCATGCCCAAGACCGAGACGATGCTGCGCCAGGCGCGCGCGCACCGCGAGAAGACCGGCCGCAACCTGCTCGCGGACGTCCTCGACGCCGAGCTCCGCTCGGGCCGTCGCATCGTGCTCGAGTCCGAGCACTGGGTCGCCTACGTGCCGATGGCCGCCCGCTGGCCCATCGAGATCCACCTCGCGCCGCGCCGCGACGTCGCCGACCTGCCTGCTCTGACCGACGCCGAGCGCGAAGACCTCGCGACCGTGTACCTCGAGCTGCTCGGCCGCATGGACAGGTTCTTCCCGGCGGCCGAGGACGGCACGCCGACCAAGGCCCCGTACATCTCCGCCTGGCACCAGGCCCCGGTCCGCGAGGGCCGCGACGACCTGCGCCTGCACCTGCAGATCTTCTCGATCTTGCGGGCACCCGGAAAGCTCAAGTACCTCGCCGGCTCCGAGTCCGGCGGTGGTGCGTGGATCTCCGACACGACTCCTGAGCGCATCGCCGACCGTCTCTTGCAGGTGGCGTCATGACGAGCATCGACGTGGACTGGCTCGACGCCTGGGACGTCGAGGACGGCAGCGCGCAGGCGCGTGCCCTCTTCACCGAGGTCTTCGACGCAGCGCCCGACGGCGTGTGGTCGGCTCCGGGCCGCGGGAACCTCATCGGTGAGCACACCGACTACAACGGCGGTCTCGTGCTGCCCTTCGCGCTGCCGCACCGCACCTACGCGGCCATCACGCGCCGCGCAAACCGCACGGTCCGCCTCGTCTCGGCGCAGGAGGCCGGCACCGTCGTCACGGTCGACCTCGACAGCGTCGCCCCCGGCACGGTCACCGGGTGGGTCGCATACGTCGTGGGTGTCGCGTGGGCGCTCGAGCAGGCCGGCGCGACGCTCGGCGGCTTCGACGTGGCGATCACGTCCTGCGTGCCCTACGGCGCCGGGCTGTCGTCGTCGGCTGCCCTCGAGGGGTCGGTCGCGATCGGTCTCGACGCGCTCTTCGACCTCGGGCACGGGGCTGACGACGCAGGCCGTCAGCACCTCGTCGCTGCGTGCATCCGCGCGGAGAACGAGATCGCCGGTGCACCGACGGGTGGCATGGACCAGGCCGCTGCGCTCCGCTCGCAGGAGGGGCACGCGCTGCTGCTCGACTGCCGCAGCCTCGAGGTCCGCCAGATCCCCTTCGACCTCGCCTCCGACGGGCTCGCGCTGCTCGTCGTCGACACGCGTGCCCCGCACGCCCTCGTCGACGGTCAGTACGCCGCGCGCCGGGACACCTGCGAGGCGGCCGCGGCCGTGCTCGGCGTCGAGACGCTGCGCGAGGTCACCGACCTCGACGCCGCACTCGCGACGCTCGCGGCCCCCGGTGCGCTCGATGCCTCTGGGCAGGACCCCGAGGTGACCGCGCGACGCGTGAAGCACGTGGTCACCGAGATCGCCCGCGTCGGCGAGGTCGTGTCCCTGCTCGACTCCGGACGGACGTCCGAGGTCGGCGCCGTGCTGTCCGCGGCCCACGCCTCGCTGCGCGACGACTACGAGGTCAGCTGCCACGAGCTCGACGTCGCCGTCGACGCCGCAGTGCAGGCCGGTGCCCTCGGCGGACGGATGATCGGCGGCGGCTTCGGCGGCTCTGCGATCGCCCTGGTCCGCGTCGAGGACGCCGAGCAGGTCGCCGGCGAGATCGCCGCAGCCTTCGAGTCCGAAGGCCTGACCGCACCCGGGTTCCTGGTGGCGGTCGCGGGTGGGCCCGCGAGCTGAGCTGGAGTCCTGAGCGGGTTCTTTCAAGGTTTAGCCGGCTTTTGCAGATCTCCATAGAGACCGCAGGAACACGACTGGCGACCCGCAGGCCTGATGCCTGCGGGTCGTCGTCTACGGCGCCTCGAAGAAGCTACCCACCGTCCAGATGTACTCCGTGCAGTAGCTGTTCGCACTGGTCCTGATGTCGACTCTGGTGAAGTCTTCGTCGACGATGTCTCCGGCACGGTCGGCAACCATGTGGTCGTCGTACCCCTCCCGCAGCGCCTGGCACGCTGCGCGACCCGCGACGATCCAGCGCGCCGCCTCCCTGTCGCTCAGCTCGGGCCGGGTCAGTCGGAGCGACGTCACAAAGGTCGAGTCCTCGTCCGACCACTGCTCCGGCGGCGGTCCCAGCTGGTACGGGTCAGTCGGCCCGCACGCTACCAAGAGTGATGCTGCGCCCAGGCACGCGCCCAGCCAGATGTGCGCTGACCATCGGTGGTTCCGGCCCCTGGTGTTCCTCGAGATCATCAGCCAAGGCTACTGTGACCGCGCGCCAGAGGTGTCTACGCCCGCCTTCTTGCTGGGGCCGACGAGGCACCTGCCGACCTCTTAGAAGACGCCCGTGTTGAGGCGGCTCTGGAGGGCGCGGACCAGTCCCGAGGTCGGTTCCGAGATCACGCCGTCATAGAGCGTGACCGGGTTGTACATGGTGGGATAGATGTACCGCTGGAGCGCTGTAGCCGTCAGGGATTTCACGGTGTTCGACTGAACGATTCCCAGTCCGTCGACGACGAGACCCGCGCCGATCTTTGCGTTGAGGGTTCGCTGGACGGCCTTGACCAGATCGACGGGTGCAGGGATCTTGCCGTTCACCGTGGTCAGCATGATCTCTTGCCACCGGCGAATCGTCGCGGGTCCGAGAATTCCGTCGATCTGGAGCGGAGGCCGCTCGGACCATGGACCGGTCGACCTTGTGAGCTGGACGACCTGGTCGACCTGCGCGATCCGGGCCTCGCCTGGGCAGATCTTCTTCTTCCTGGCCCACTGCTCTCCAGCAGGTAGCTTGTACTCGGGGACACCCAGGCGATGGTAGCCAATGCCTCGGGACGCCTTCATCGAGTCCGACATCCGCTGCACCGGGATGTCGTGGGTGGCGCAGATCCAGGCGAGGAGCTTCGCGATCGCCCGCAGCTGCCGCGGGTTCCAGGGCGTCCGGTCGATCACGTAGTCGGAGAACGGCGGCTTCGCACCATCCCACGTCTCGATCGACACGGATGACTGGTTGCCCTCGAAGTCCGCGACGGACGCGAACTTCGTGTCCATGTACTGCTCGACGTTCCCGTCGATGTCGACGTAGAAGTGCGAGCAGACTTCCGCCTCCTCGAAGAACTGCGGGTAGAGCGATCGAGAGTTCGAGACCGCGGTGTGGAGGATCGCCTTCCGCACCGGTTCGGTCCTGATATTTTCGTCAGACTCGCCCCACGGAACGGGCAGGTAGAAGGCGCCAGGGTAGATGGCCATTGTGCTCCTCAGATCAGATTATCGAACGTGTGTTCGGTGTGCTAAGTCTGTGGTGGGCCGTGGCTCCGCCCAAGACCCTGCTCGGGGAAAGTGTCGAGAGGGTGGCCGCGTCGAAGTCGATGTGGAGCTGGCTCGCCGACGAGGTCTACAGCGAGACGTCGTGCCTCCGTGTCTTACCGGTCGCTGCAGAGCCGTCCATAGATGCAGAGGTCGTGGCGGACGCCGTCGATCGGGTACGCCTCGCGGAGCGTCCCCTCGAGGGTGAAGCCGAGGCGGTCGGCGAGCGCTCTGCTGCGGTGGTTGTCCGCTGCCGTGCGCAGCTCGACGCGGTGCATCCCCTCGTCCTCGAAGAGCGTCTGGACGACGGCGCGCACCGAGCGCGTCATGATCCCGAGCCCCTGGTACGCGGAGCCCAGCCAGTAGCCGATCTCGGCTTTGTCGACCTCACGGGTGATCCGGGCGCCGACCACGCCGGCTATCTCCCCGCGGTAGACGACCGCGCTCGGGAGCGCGCGTCCTTCGGCCCACGAGCGCTGGCCGGCGGTGACGTACTCGAGGGTCTCCTCGCGGGTGAGGTCCGGGCGGGCGATCTCCTCCCACGGCCGGAGGTGGTCGAGGCTCGAGAGCACCAGCGCGTGGATCGCGTCGGTGTGGTGGTGGTCGAGCAGCACGAGCTCGATGTCGTCGTCGACGCGTGAGGCGAAGGTTCTCGTCATCCCCCGACCCTAGCGACGGTATGCCGTCCGGAGAGGTCGCACCTCTCCGCCGAGGTCGAGCCCCAGGACCGCGACCTCGCCGCAGCCGTCAGCTGCGCTTCGCGACCGTCAGCAGCACGACCGAGTCTTCGTCGGCCTCGAGGGAATGCCGGGCGTCGGGGATCACCAGCAGCGCACCCGGCGCCCCGTCCCAGCTGTCCTCGCCGCAGACGAGGCGGACCCGTCCCTGCAGCACCTGCAAGGTCGCCTCCCCGGGGCTGTCGTGCTCCGCGAGACCTTCACCGGCGGTCAGGGCGATGATCGTCTGCCGCAGCGTCTGCTCGTGCCCCCCGTAGACGGTGTGCGCGCTGCGTCCGTTCGAGGACATCCGGGCCTCGTCGAGGGTGGTGCGGGCCTGGGCTGTGAGCGAGAGCTTCTCCATCTCTCGAGCCTCCCAGCACAGAGGTCGCAGCACACGTGACCTAGGCCCTGGATCACAAGACCTCACAGTCGTCCAGCGAGGCGGTGAGTCCGTTTGGCGGACCGCGTCCCGCCTGTCGGACTGGGTCCTAGGACCCCGGAGGGCCTCGGGAAGTCGTCGGACGATAGTGGTACCGGCGTACCCGCCCGGCCCCCCACCCCGAAGAGAAGATCACATGAGCTCCCTTCCTCACGGCCGCATCGTCGTGGTCGGCGGCGGCATGGTCGCGCACCGCTTCGCCGAGCACCTGTGCCAGCGCTCGCCCGAAGGCGACTGGACCCTCACCGTCATCGGCGACGAGCCCCACGCCCCCTACGACCGCGTGCACCTCTCCGAGTTCTTCGCAGGGCGCACCCCGGACGACCTCGTGCTCGACGCCGGACCCTGGTCGGACCCGCGGGTCACCCTCGTCACCGGCGACGCCGTCGCCGCCCTCGACCTCGCGGGGCAGACCGTCACCACCCGTTCCGGCCGCGTCGAGGCCTACGACGACCTCGTGCTCGCGACGGGCTCGTGGGCCTGGACCCCGCGCACCGACGGCACGGACCTGCCGGGTGTCTTCACCTACAGGACGATGGCCGACGTGGTCGCCCTCGACGAGTGGGTCCGGCTGCGCTCGGAAAAGCTCGGCCGGCCGCTCGCGGGGGCAGTCGTCGGTGGGGGAGTCCTCGGCCTCGAGGCCGCCGCAGCGCTCCAGACCCTCGGCACGAGCGCGACTGTCGTCGAGTTCTCCGACAGGCTCATGAGCGTCCAGCTCGACCCGGGCGGCGGTGAGGCGCTCCGCGTCCTGGTGACCGACCTCGGCTTCGACATCCGCACCTCGACCGGTGCGACCCGCCTCGGTGCGGCTGGCGACGGCGCCGTCGCCACGATGGAGCTGTCCGACGGGTCGAGCGTCCCCGCCGACGTCGTCGTCTTCTCGACAGGCGTGCGCCCCCGCGACAGGGTGGCCCGCGAGGCCGGTCTGGCTGTCGGCGAGCGCGGGGGCGTCGTGGTCGGCCCGACGTGCCGTACCTCCGACCCGGCCGTGTGGGCCATCGGCGAGTGCGCGTCCTACGAGGGCGAGTGCACGGGCCTCGTGGCGCCGGGCAACGCGATGGCCGAGGTGGTCGTCGACCAGCTGCTCGGCGGCACGAAGACCTACGAGACATTCCCCGAGGGCACCCGCCTCAAGGGCGTCGGCGTCGAGGCCGCGAGCTTCGGCGACGTCTTCGCCCTGACCCCCGGCGCGCTCGAGGTGACTTTCGCCGACCCCGTCGCCAAGACGTACAAGAAGCTCGTCGTCTCCGACGACGCGAAGGTCCTGCTCGGCGGGGTCTTCGTCGGCGACGTCGCGCTCTACCCCTCGCTGCGCCCGATGCTCGGCCGCCCGCTCGGCGCCGACCCGTCGGCCTTCCTCGCCCCCGAGGGCGGCGCCGGCGTGCCGTCCCTCGAGCTGCCCGACGACGTGGTCGTCTGCTCCTGCGCGAACGTCACGGCAGGCACCGTCCGCGGTGCCGTGACCGAGCACGGGTGCACGAGCGTCGGCGAGGTCAAGGCCTGCACCAAGGCGGGGACAGTCTGCGGGTCGTGCGTCCCGCTGCTCACCAAGATCGTCAACGCGACCCTCGAGAAGTCCGGCATCGAGGTGTCCCGCGCGATGTGCGAGCACTTCTCGATGGCCCGCGCCGAGCTCTACGACCTCGTGCGGCGCGGGGGGCTGCGCACCTTCACCGACATCGTCGGTGCCCACGGCACAGGCCGCGGCTGCTCGGTCTGCAAGCCCGTCGTCGCGTCGATCTTGTCCTCCCTCGGCCCCGGCCACGTGCTCGAGCCCGAGCAGGCGGCGCTCCAGGACACCAACGACCACGTCATGGCGAACATGCAGAAGGACGGCACGTACTCGGTCGTCCCGCGCATCCCCGGCGGTGAGATCACCCCCGAGAAGCTCATGGTCATCGGCGAGGTCGCGCAAGAGTTCGGCCTCTACACGCGCATCACCGGTGCCCAGCGCATCGGGATGTTCGGGGCGCGGATCGACCAGCTCCCCGCGATCTGGACCCGCCTGGTCGACGCCGGCTTCGAGTCTGGCCAGGCCTACGGCAAGGCCCTGCGCAACGTGAAGTCCTGCGTCGGGCAGGCCTGGTGCCGCTTCGGCGTCAAGGACTCCGTCGGCATGGGGGTGCGCATCGAGATGCGCTACCGCGGGCTGCGAGCGCCCCACAAGTTCAAGATGGGAGTCTCCGGCTGCGCCCGCGAGTGCGCCGAGGCGCGCGGAAAGGACGTCGGCATCATCGCGACCGAGAAGGGCTGGAACGTGTACGTCGGCGGCAACGGCGGCTTCACGCCCCGGCACGCTGACCTGCTCGCGGAAGACCTCGACGACGACCGCCTCATCCAGGTGATCGACAGGTTCCTCGCCCTCTACGTCCGCAGCGCCGACCGTCTCCAGCGCACAGCGCCGTGGGTCGCCGACTACCCGGGCGGCATCGCCGAGCTGCGGCGGGTGGTCGTCGACGACGTCCTCGGCATCGGCGCGGAGCTCGAGGAGTTCATGACCCGCCACGTCGAGAGCTACCGCGACGAGTGGGCCGAGACCCTCGACGACCCCGAGAAGCTCAGCCGCTTCGTGTCCTTCGTCAACGCCCCCGACCAGCACGACCCCGACCTCGCGTACACCCCCGAGCGCGGCCAGGTGCGGCCCGCCCGGACCGGCGAGGTCTCCGACCCGAACCCCGTGATCGCTCGGACGCTGGAGGTGCGACGGTGAACGCCATGACCACTCGCTGGACGCGAGTCTGCGCGCTGACCGACCTCGTCCCCGAGCGTGGTGTCGCGGCCCTCGTCGAGGGTGTGCAGGTGGCGCTCTTCAGGCTCGACGACGACCACGTGCTCGCCGTGCAGCAGCACGACCCGTTCTCCGGGGCGAACGTGCTCTCCCGCGGTCTCGTCGGTTCTGTCGGCGACGTCCTGGTGCTCTCGTCGCCCATGTTCAAGCAGGTCTGGGCGCTGGCCACGGGCGAGTGCCTCGACCCCGGGGGCAGAGAACCGCACGACCTCACGACGTACCCCGTGGTGGTCGAGGACGGCGACGTCCTCGTCGGACCGGCGGTCACGCCGTGACCAGCACCGAGGTGCCGACCAGCGTCCCCGGCTCGGCCGACGCGACCGCCGCTGCGGCTGCGGCCGCCGGTGCCGCACCGACCGGCCCGGCCGCAGCCTCCGCCCTCCGCGGAGCCACGGCCGGCTCCCCGGCGACAGCCCCGACGATGCTCGGGCTCGACCTGCGCGGGCGACGCGTCCTGGTCGCGGGCGGCGGACCTGTCGCGACGCGGCGCGTCGCCGCCATGCTCGACGGAGGCGCTGACGTCCTCGTGGTCGCCCCCGAGGTGGGCGACGAGCTGCGGACCCTCGCCGTGACGGGCCGCGTCTCGCTCGCCGAGCGGACCGTCGAGCCCGCTGACACCGACGGGTGCTGGCTCGTCCACGCCTGCACAGGAGATGCCGTCGCCGACGCGATGCTCGCGGCGCGTGCCGACGCCGACCGTGTGTTCTGCGTCGTGTCCTCCGACGTCTCGCTCGGCTCTGCGCGCACCCCCGCCACAGCGTCGGTCGCCGGCATGGTGCTCGCCGTGACCTCGGCGGGTCCTGCCGACCCTCGGCGGGTCGCCGCTGTGCGCGACAGCCTGGTCGCGCTCGTGCGCGGCGGGCAGGTGGACCTCGGTGCCGTGCGTCGCGGGGAGGCCGGGCTGCCGGGTGGTCCTGGAGGCGACCTGAGCACCGAAGGGCTCGACGGCTGGGCTGCGGCTGCCGCCGCAGGTATCGCAGTCGCCGCGGCTGCCGCAGCGACCGTGGCGGCGTCGGTGTCTGGCGCCACCCCGACGGTCGAGCCGTACACCTCTCTGCTGGGCGGTCCCGTGCTGCACCCGGGGACCGTCGCTCTCGTCGGAGGTGGCACCGGAGAGCCGGACCTCATGACCGTCCGGGCGCGCACCCTCCTCGCCCAGGCCGACGTGGTCGTCGCCGACCGTCTCGGCCCGACGTCGGTGCTCGGCGAGCTCGCCGACGACGTAGAGGTCGTGCACGTCGGCAAGAGCCCTGGCATCCACCAGGTGCCCCAGCCGGGCATCAACCAGATCCTCGTCGACAAGGCCCAGTCGGGGCTCCGCGTCGTGCGGCTCAAGGGTGGGGACCCCTTCCTCTTCGGTCGCGGCGGTGAAGAGGTCCTCGCCTGCAGGGCCGCCGGGGTCCCGGTCCAGGTGGTGCCCGGCGTCACCTCGGCGGTCGCCGCCCCGGAGGTCGCGGGCATCCCGGTGACGCACCGTGGGACCGCTGACGGCGTCCACGTGGTCAACGGCCACGGCCGGCTCACCGACCTCGACCTCGCGGCGCTCGCGACCCCGGGTGTCACCGTCGTCATGCTCATGGGGCTGGCGGGCATCGAGCGGATCGTCGCCGAGGCGCTGGCCGGCGGGACAGCCGCGAGCACCCCCGCAGCCGTCGTCGTCCGGGCGACGCTCCCGGGCGAGCAGGTGGTGCACGCGCCCCTCGCCGAGATCGCCGACGCCTGCCACGCAGCCGGTCTCACGTCGACGGGGGTCATCGTGGTGGGAGAGGTGGCCCGCGAGGGATTCCTCGACCCGGCGTCTCCGGGTCGCGCCGCCGAGGCCCCACCGAGCCGCAAGCAGCTCCGCGACGCAGCCGCCCGCGTCTGACGGACCGGGCAGGGCGCGCCTCCGGCCGTGCCTCGGCCGAGGCGCACCCGCCTGCTCTACCTCGAGTTCGCCTGCTCTACCCCGAGGTCACGTGCTCTGCCGCGAAGTCGCCCCCCCCCCCCCCCCCCGCGGGCGAGGTCGCACTGACACGCCAGGTCTGCTCTGGCGAGCGGGATCCTGGCGTGTCCGGGCGACCTCGGCGTTGGTGGTGCGACCTCGACCGGGGTCGACAGGCCCGGGTCGACCGACCTGGACCGGCTAGAGGGTCCCGTCAGCTGAAGCTGCACCACACCGCTGATGTCACGATCCCCACGACGGGTCCGTGCAGCGACTCCCACTGCGAGGCGAAGAGCTCGGCGTCGCCCCGGTCCGCGAAGATCACGCCGACCCCGGACCCAGGAGACCCTGGTGCGACGTCGGGGACGCCCAGCATCCCCGGAGCCTCGTACTGGCACTTGAACGGCACCTCGGGATCGACGTACCCGAGATCGAGCACGCGCGTCCCCGGCAGGTAGAGCGCGGGGTCGACGTCCATGAGGTACTCCCTGTCGCTCACGGCGAGCCAGACGACTGTCTCCTCGGGCCCCTCGGCCGTGCGGAAGGCCTCTTCCTGCGAGACCTGCGGGGGCCAGCCCTGCGCGACTCCCGGGGACGGCACAGAGCGGCCGGCATCGTCGATCCACAGCGAGGCGACGTCACGCGAGGCCACGACGTCCTCTGAGGTGGCGACCGGTGCTGCCACGGCTCCGGTCTCGTCGACCTCGGCACGCTCCGTGACGGTCGCCCGCTGTGATACCCAGACGGAGTACCGACCGGCGGGCAAGGGGGTCGCACCATCACTGCACAGCGTGTGCGCGAGCGAACCGGTCGACTCCACGCTGCTGCCGAAACCCTCGAGGTCGAAGGACACGGTGGCGTCGGACGGAACCTGTTCGGTCGATCCGACGACCACGCCGTCCTTGACCGCCACCGCGGTCAGGTGCGTCGACAGGGCACCGGAGAGGTGGTCGCCGTTGCCGCTGCGCAGGGTCGCGGTGATCGTGTCGCCGAGTGCCCCCTCGGCCCAGACCGGAGAGAAGGAGAGGTCAGGGCTGCCCGAGGTCGGCTGGACCAGCGCCCCGCACGCGGGGAACACGGCGGTCGGGTCTGCCTGGGGCAGGGCGGCGGGCTGCGCCGGCTCGGGCGCTGTGGGAGCCGTGGGCTCGACAGGGGCCTCGCTCTCGGCAGGTTCCGTGGTCGGCTCGGCGGGTGCGGTCGTCTCGCTGGGTGTCGCGCCGGGCTGCGGCGACCCGATGACGTCCGGCAGACGTGCCGGGTCGTCCCCGAGCAGCTGGACGGCGGCGAAGGCCCCGCCACCGACGAGCGTCAGCCCGGCGACGGCCGACCCGACGACGAAGAACGGCCGACGGCGGCGCTTCGCGCGGATGCGCTCTGCGGCGGCGCGGCGGATCTGGTCTGCTGTCATGGCCCCGTCGACGGCGTCGTCCGCGGCGCGGGTGAAGGTGGTACGCAGGTCGTCGTTCACCGGTGGCTCCTCGGCTCGGTGTCGGTCGGGTGGTCGGTGCCGGCTGCGGGCTCGGCGGTGGGCTCCGCGGTGCTGACCGTGCCGACAGGCCGGTCCACGCTGTCGGTGCCGACCCTGGCGGCTGCACCTGTCGCAGGAGCAGGGGCGAACCTGTCGTGGCCGGTCGCACCGGCGGGACGGGCGCCGCTCGTGGCGGCCGGCGCCAGGTCTGCCAGCAGCCCGCGCAGCGTCGTGTGCGCGTCGGCGACGTGCCGTCGGGCCGTCCCCTCGGCGATCCCGAGCTCGTCGGCGATCTGCGGGACGGTGAGGTCGTCGTAGTACCGCAGCACCACGCAGGCACGCTGCCGCGGCGACAGCCGCTGGAGGGCGACGGCCACGTCGACCTGGTCGCCCGTCGCAGGCGCCGTGCTCTCCTGACGGTCGGCGCTCGCGGTGAGGTGCCTGACCCGCGACCAGCGCGTCCGGCGGCGGTACCCGTCGAGGTAGATCGTGTAGATCGCCCGTCGTACGTAGGCCTCTGCCGCGTGCGGCTGCGGTGCGGACTTCCGCGAGAAGACCTTCACCAGCGCGTCCTGCACGAGGTCTTCGGCGTCGCGCACGTTCCCGCTCAGCAGGTACGCGTACCCCAGGAGTGCTCGGTGCCGAGTGCGCACCAGCTCTTCCATGTCGTGCTCCCAGTCGTCCATCTCGTCCCCTGTCCCGGTGGTGCTGTCACTGATCATGACGCTCGGGCTGGTCAGAACAGTGGGGCTGAGAACTGTGAGCCCGCGTCCGGCCCGGTTCCTCCCGCTGATCGTCCCCGACCCCGGCGGGCCCCGGCCCAGCGACGAGACGACGCCTCGGGCACGGCGACGGCCTCACCCCCAGATGGCAGGGGCGGGGCCGTCGCGGTGCGTCGTGGTCAGCCGCCCGGGCAGGTCGGCTCGGTCTCGACGATCCCGAGCACAGACGCCCCAGACAGCGCCACGAAGGACTCGGCGCTCGCCCGGTCCGCGAAGACCACCCCCACACCGAGGGTCGAGGGGTCTCGACCGAGCGCTGCCGACGGATCGGCCGGGCAGTGCCCGACGAGGATCGGTCGACCGTCGTACCCGAGGGACTCGACGGCGACCGTCGCGTCGTGGACCTCCTGCGGGGTGTCCCCGAGCGCGAACCACACGATCGCGACACCACCGGGGAAGGCGTAGGACCACTCGACAGGTGCGGGCCACCCCTCGGCGGGGGCCGGACCCGTGGACGGCTGGCCGCCCTCGCCGACCCACAGCCCGCCGACGAGGTCGCTCGCCGTGAAGGCGTCGGGCACCTCGGTGACGGGGCCGCGGAGGTACTCCTGAGGTTCGAGGACCTTGTCGAGCACCGTCCAGCTCTGCTGCGCCCACACCTCGTAGTAGCCCCCGGGGAGAGCTACGGTCGCGTCAGCCCCCGGGACGCACCCTGACGTCGCGATGTCGCCCGAGAACATCGAGATCGAGTTGGTCAGCGGTGACACGACGCTCGTCGTGCCCGGCTGCGCGAGCGATCCTACGACCCGGCCGTCCTGGACGAGGACGAGCGTCGGGTCCGCGACCTCGGCGGTCAGCTGCATGACGCTGCGGTTGACCGCCCGGACGTCGATGCCGTCGACAGCCCCGTCCGACGGTCCGGCGCTCTGCCGCTCCAGGGACAGCCCGACCGGGCTGCCCGGCGTCGCGACGGGTGCGGCACCGCACTGCGGGAAGGTCGCTGCGGGGTCGAGCTGGGCCAGCGTCGGTGCGGCCGGGGCCGGGGGTGCTGGTTCGTCGGTCTCGACGGGCTCCGTCGGAGGCGCCTCGACAGAGGGCTCCGGGCTCGGCTCTGGCGCCTCGGTCGTGACGGTGGGGGTGGGGCCTGCTGTCTGGGTGACCGGAGGGCGGTCGGGGAAGACCGAGGCGTCGTCCTGGGTCGCGGAGTACACGGCCGCGGCGGCTGCACCTGCGGTGAGGATCGAGACGGCTGTGACAGACGCGATCATCACCGGGCGACGGCGGCGCCTGCGGTCGACGATCTCGGAGGTGGTCCGCACGACCTCGGTCGGAGGGGTCGTCTCGGCGCTCCCGGCCCGTGCGAGGTCGGCGAGCGAGCGTCGCAGGTCGTGGCTCATGAGGGGCTCCCGGAGGTCGTCGGGTTCGGTGCGGACGGGGACGGCGACGGTGGTGCACCGGGCGGTGGGTCTTCCGACGGTCGGGGTGCTGACATCAAGGACTCGGCAGGGGAGGGCGGTCGGAACCTGTCGACGGTCTCGTCTGGCTCGAGCGGCGTGAGCTCGCCCAGGCGGCCTTGGAGGGTCGCGTGCGCGTCGAAGATGTGCCGCTTCACGGTCCCGACGGAGCAGCCCATCTGCTCGGCGATCTGCGGCACGGTGAGATCCTCGAAGTACCGCAGGACGATGGCCGACCGCTGCCTCGGGGTGAGCGCGTCGAGGGCTGTCGCCACGTCGACGTGGTCGGCTGTCGACGACTCGTGCCCGCCCGTCTGCTCAGGGCTGCCGACGAGGTGGCGGATCCCCGACCACCGCTGCCGGCGCCTGTACCCGTCCAGGTAGATCGTGAGGATCGCCCTGCGCACGTACGCCTCGGCGCCTCCCGGTTCGGGTGTGCTCTTGCGCGTGTAGGTCTTCACCAGTGCGTCCTGCACCAGGTCTTCGGCTTCCTTCGTCCTGCCGGTCAGCAGGTACGCGTAGCCGACGAGCGCCTTGTGCCGCTCGTGCACCAAGGTGCTCAGCTCGTCGTGCCAGTCAGGCATGTCGTCTCTCTCTCCCCCACGCGGCCCGGTATCTCGGGCCGTCACACATCATGACGCGCGGGGGGTACGAAACGTTGAGCGGGGACCACGAGCAGGTCCTGCCGCCCGCGCTGCTGGGTCAGCCGCAGGCAGCCTCGCCGTCCACCTGGACCGGCGCGTAGCCGAAGGCCTCGGTGAAGAGGTCGACGAACCGTGCGGCGTCCTCGGGAGTCTCGAAGGCCACGGCGTACCCGAGGGTGAGCTGCAGGTCGTCTGTCGGCGACACCCCGGCGAGGGTGCCCGCGGCCTCGGGCTGGCAGGTGAGTGGGAGGACGTGCTCTCCAGGGGCGTAGCCGATGTGCTCGAGGGTCGTCCAGGCAGCTTCCTGGACGATAGCGGCGTCCATCCTGTCGGTCTGGCTCCGGGCCCCGAACCCGGCGATCGGCGAGAACCAGACGACGCTCTGGGCTGTCGCGGTCCCGGCCTGGAGCGCAGGCGTGACGTCGGCGGGCCAGTCGAGCGAGGCGGACGACTCGTCGAGGGCGACCTCCGGGCTCCCGGCGGCCGAGCCGTCGGGAGCGCCGGCGCCGGTGGGGGTGCCCTCGGACATCGTCCCGGCCGCGTTCCCGAAGTACCTCACGACACCACCGTCGTCTGTCTCTGCGAGCGTCATGCTCAGCGCTGGTCCGACGACGAGCCCCGGGTCGCCGATCTCGGGCCAGGTGGCAGGACTGGGCGCGTCAGGGTCTTCGACGCGGGTGATGCCGTAGACGGTGTAGGTCCCGGGCTCGTACGCACCCGGCTGGGAGACCTGACCGCAGGCCTCGACGCCCCAGCTCGACAGCACCGCGACGCTGTCCGCGTCGAGCGAGGTCTGCATCCTCGACCATGTCGTCGGGCTCGCCGGAGGGGTCGCGACGACCACGCCGTCCTTGACCAGCACGAAGCCTGTCGGGCCGACGACCGTGCGCTCCACCTCGTCGGCACGGATGTTGACGTAGAGGGTCGGCAGAGGCTCGGTCGTCGAGAACGGCCGGTCGTCGAGCGGACCAGAGGTGATGTCGTCGCCGTCGAGGTCGCCCACCGCGGCGGGACGGTCCGCGGCGAAGGAGTACATGATCGACGGGGACGCCGTGGCCTCGAGGTAGTCGGGCGCGGGCTGCCCGCACAGCGTCCTGATGCTCTGGCCGCGCGGGTCGTCCGGGAGGGCGACGACAGGTGCGTCGTCGTCGCGGAACAGCTGGAGTGCGGCGAGGGCGCCCGTCGCGGTGACGGCGAGGCAGGCTGCCGTCGCGCCGGCGACCAGCACGGGCCTGCGCCGCCTGCGCTGCCGGACCGTCGCGAGGACCTTCTCGGAGGCCGCGT
>Ga0247813_10001318_pt1 | contig 19153 bp, 19 predicted proteins | sample UWRJL169409C1_FD_180719 | JGI IMG/M metagenome (GOLD analysis project Ga0247813, IMG submission 180719) | Plant litter microbial communities from Arlington Agricultural Research Station in Wisconsin, United States - UWRJ-L169-409C-1 | ecosystem: Environmental > Terrestrial > Plant litter >... | reverse complement strand
GCCGCTATTTACGCCACGTGCCCGTAGCTCACATACGCCGCGCTCAACGCCCACAGCAGCACCGCCGACGGCAGCACAAACAACACCCCCGCCACGATCCCGCCCCAAGTGCGATGCAGCAGCCACCCGCAATAAATCGCCAGCTGTTGCGCCTCGGGGCCGGGCAGCAGCATGCAGAAATTCAACGCATGTAAGAACCGCTCCTGACCAATCCACTTTTTCCGCTCCACGAGTTCCTGCTGCATGATCGCGATCTGTCCCGCCGGCCCGCCAAAGCTGATAAACCCCAGTTTAAGCCAGAACCGAAACGCCTCACGAAATGAAGGATGCGCCGACATATTTATATCACAGCCTCAGCCAAACCCCCTTCGTCGCAAAGCCGTAATTCCCCGCCACCCAAACGTAACCCGCCCCCGTATCCGTCTCCGAACGTAGCGGGGAGCGTAAGCGACCCGATCCGAGTTCCGTCATTGGAAGTTGAATGTTCAACGTTGGATGCTGGACGTTCGGCGGTGGCCGCGAGCTCGCTCGCGCTCCGAGTTTCCTCCTACCACGTAGCGGAACGGCGGAGCCGTTTCGTCCGTCGAGCAGTGCTCCGACCCGTCACATCCATCCCTCCGTCATCTGTGTCTATCCGTGTTTTCTCTGTGGTTAAAAATCCGTCCCACGTCCGCCACGACCACCTTCATCATTGAGCGATCACCATTCTCTCGCTGGTCTCCCTGCATCGAATGTCCTCCACCCCTCTCTCGATCCCACCGCCGCCCGCCGTCCCCGCACCTCTCACCCGCCCTCGTCGTCGCCGTTGGCCCTATGTCCTCGGCATCGTCGCCCTCCTGCTCGGCCTGCTCGTCATCGCCAGCCTCGACGAACCGCCTCCCGACCTCAGCGACCTCACCTTCGAACCGCTCCCGCTCGCCCCTAGCGAAAACGCCTACGTCCTCCTCACCGCCGCCGCCGAACGCGCCCAACAACTTCTACCGCTCACCGATGAAGACAGAGACGCCCTCGACAGCTTCCTAGACGGGGAAGCGTGGAATGACGCCAAAATCTCCGCATGGATGACCACGCTTTCGCCCGTGTGGCCCGAATGGGAACGCGCCGCCCACACACCGCTCTCCCAAGCCCCCATTCTTCATTCACCCAGCGATCTCATTCCTGAAGTCGGGCTGATCCAAAACCTCAGTAACTTATCCCGCCTGCGCGCGCTTAAGTCACTCAACGACGGACGTCCCGACGAAGCGATTGCCATCGCGCTCCTGACGATGGAAGCCGGCCTCCGCCTCGAACAAAGCCGTGGCTCTCTCATCACCTACCTCTCCGGCAGTGCGATCAAAACCAAAGCGTGCGAGGTCATCACAAAAGCCGCTCGAAATCCCGCGAGTTCATCCCTCGTGCTAAAAGAAACTCCTCAAAAGATCGCGGCGTTACGCAGTTCCACTGAAGCCCTCGGTTATTCCTTTCGCAGCGAGATCTACCTCCTGAATGGCGTGCTCCGCTTAACAAAAGAAAAGGGCATATCCGCACTCCCAGATATCCAAGAACCGGCTTTTATGCGCCTAGCCGCCCACTTCCCGCTGTCCAATAAGCCTAATAAAACACGCCGCCTTCATGCTGAATCTGTGCGCGAAGCCCTCACTTATTTGAATGCAAACAGCGTTAAATCGAAAATCTACGGAGAGACTTTGGCGACCCGCCACGCCAACCTGTTCCTCCTAAATCCCAATAACTTCATGGGAACGATTGTATTAAGAATAGTCGTTCCAGCTTGGCCTACGATCATCCGCTCCTACGCCACGTCCCAATCCCGCCTCTCCGCTACCCAAGCCCTCCTCGCCGCCTTACTCTATCAACGCGACCACGGCACCCCGCCCGCCTCGCTCGACGCCCTCGTCCCCGCCTACCTGTCGGCCATCCCGCGCGACTACGCCACCGGCACCGCACTCCGTTACTCCGCCGAACTCGGCGTCATCTGGTCGGCCGGTGAAAACAACCTGATACTCACGTCCCGCGACCAAAACACCGAACCTCGCGACGTCATCCTCTGGCTCGTCGAGCCGACGGTTGTCACCGAAACTCCCACCCCGTAGCCCAAAGCGTGAGCCAGGGGGCCGTCGCCCCTCTATCTGTGCCCATCGGTGTTATCTGTGGTTAAAACTCCGCCCCCTCCGACTTAGAATTTAGCCGCTTAGAGCATAGGATTTTAGTGCAGGCGCGCAGGGCGCGTGCCCTGCACTGCGTCACTTGCGCGAGCCCATCACGATCCGCAGCACATACCAGAGCAGCAGCATCACGCCGGAGAACAGCGCCAGCGAAGCCGCCACATGCTGGTTCGGGCGATAGTGGTGAATGATGTTCGACGTCGTATAGAGAATCGAACCACCCGCAAAAAACACCATCACGCCGGCAAACAACAGCCCGAGCGTAAACCCGAACAGGATGCTGCAAATGATCACGCCCATCGCGATAAACCCGGCGATCGTCAGCGCACTCCCGAGGAACGAAAAATCCTTCCGCGTGATAAACGCCGTCGCTGTCAGACCCGCGAACAACAGCCCGGTGATCACACCCGCCATCGGGATCACCGTCGGATCGCTATAGTATCTCGCGATAAACATCAGCGGCAAAAAGATCACCGCCTCGGCGACCACGAACAGTCCGAGTCCAAGGTATTGGGACGCCGGCGACGCATCCGACCTCGCCCACTTGTCCGCCAACCACGACACCAGCATAAAACCACCCAGCGTCACCAACCAGCCCATGCCGCCCGTCATCATCCTCACGAACTTCTCGATGCCCGGCGTGCGCAGCAAAATGGTTTCCAGCACCACAAACGCCAGAATGGCGCCGGCCAAATGCAGGTAAGTGCGACGGATAAATAACGCGCGCTCCGAAGGCTCCGCGTCAGCTGCCGCAAGGAATGGATTTCCGGAAGAAGTATTCATAATGGAAGGGAAGGAAATGTGAACGTTCAGATACCAACTTTCGCTAGCAGAGCCTGTTCCTCGACCACTCGCCAACCGAAAATCGCCCCGCTCCAAACCGGCCTGCTTCCCTCCGCCATCTGCGCATCCCTGCGCCATCTGCGGTCAAAATTCCGCTCCCCCGATCCGCCCGCGGCCCGTCCGCTCCGATTTAGAATTTAGCCGCTTAGTATTTAGGATTTGAATGCAGGCGCGCCCCAGCGCGCCTGCATTCTCACAACGCCGCCGCCGCCCAGCCCGGCACTTCCAGTCGTTTCCCGCAGGCCCGATCCGTGACCAAATTCTGCAACCACTCGCGCGAGCAGGTGCAAGCCGTGATCTCCACGAAGCTTTTCCCGCCTTCATTGATGATGCGGTAGCGCTCCACCCGCACCGTCACCGGCTCGCGTTCGCCCAGCAGCGCGCACGTGACATCCACGGTCTTCGCCTTCGAATCGATTTTGAGTTCCTTCACTTCGCCGTAGCGGGTGATCAATCCGTTGACGTAGCTGCGGGCGGCCTGGCTGGAAATCGCGTCTTTGGCGGCGGTAAACATAATAAAAAGAGGCCGTCCGACGTCATGCCGGCTGGCAATCCCCCAGTCACCCGCGCCCGCATTTGGTTCCCGCGTTTCCCCTCCTCCTCGTGCCCCGACGTAGCCCACATCCACCCATCCTCCCCCGGTTCTCCTCAAACTCCATCCGGACTCTGTGCCCTCTGTGTCACTGCCTTAAACTCCGATTCCGTCATCCGTGTGAATCCATAAAATCCGTGGTTAAAAACTTCGCTCCACTCCGCCGTCTCCCTCCGCCCTTTGTGCCTTCGTGTCTTCGTGGTAAATCCGCCGCCGCCTCCGATTTAGAATTTAGCCGCTTAGAGCTTAGGATTTGAGAGCAGGCGCGCGTTACGCTCGCCTGCTCTCCATCATTGGATGTTGAGCGTTCAACGTTGGATGTTGGACGTTCGGCGGCTCCGCCGCCGGTTCCCAAATCTCCCGCGAACCACCGGCTCAAATCGTGGTCGGTCCCTTTGTCCAGCAACCACGTCGGTGTTCAACGGCAACTCGCATTCCCATGAAAATCTCTCTCAGCCACCTCAAGCGCTACAAACAGATCGCCTTCCTTCTCTGGAAATACGGCCGCTCCGATCTCGTGAAAAACATGGGCTTCGAGGAGCCTTACGATCCCGAAAAAGAGGGTCAGAAAATCGACAACGTCACCCCCGACCAGCTCGCCGACGATCTTGAGGCGATGGGCCCCACCTACATCAAAATCGGCCAGGTCCTCTCCGGTCGCCCCGACCTCCTGCCCGCTCCTTACCTGAAGGCGCTCGAACGCCTTCAGGATAAAATCACGCCGTTCTCCTACGAGGAGGTCGAGCAGATCGTCATGACCGAGCTCGGCGTGCGCATCTCCAAAGCCTTCTCGCGCTTCGACACCACGCCCCTCGCCGCCGCCTCCCTCGGCCAGGTCCACTCCGCCGCCTTGCGCGACGGCCGCGAGGTCGTCGTCAAAATCCAGCGCCCCGGCATCCGCGCCCAGATCGCCGAGGACTTCGAGGTCCTCGCCGAGATCGCCACGTTCCTCGACGAACACACCGACATCGGCCGCCGCTACCGGTTTGCCACCGTGCTCGAGGAGTTCCGCGTCTCCATCCAGCAGGAGCTCAACTACGAAAACGAGGCGCAGAATCTTATCACCGTCGGCCGCAACCTCGTCGAATACCCGCTCATCACCGTCCCCCAGCCCGTCCTTGATTACAGCACGCGCAGCGTCCTCACCATGGACTACGTGCAGGGCCATAAGGTCACTTCGATCAGCCCGCTCGCCCGCATCGATCTCGATGGCTCCGCTCTCGTGGACGAGCTCTTCAAAGCCTACCTCAAGCAGGTGCTCGTCGATGGTATTTTCCACGCCGATCCGCACCCCGGAAACGTCTTCCTCACCAGCGACCACCGCATCGCCCTGCTCGATCTCGGCATGGTCGGACACACCGCCCCCGGCATGCAGGAAAGCCTGCTCAAGCTCCTGCTCGCCGTCAGCGAGGGCAAGGGCGAGGAGGCCGCCGAGACCGTTATACGCATGAGCGAAAAACTCCCGGCGTTCGACGCCCCCGAGTTCCGCCGCAAGATCAGCCAGATGGTCGCCGTGCGCCGCGACCAGGGTCTCGAACAGATCAAGGTCGGCCAGTCCCTCCTCGACGTGAGCACCAGCGCCCGGGACACCGGACTCTTTGTCCCGAGCGAGCTCACCCTGCTCGGAAAAACGCTTCTCCAACTCGACGAGGTCGGACGCATTCTCGATCCCGCCTTCGACCCCAACGCCTCCATCCGCCGCAACGTCACCGACATGATGACGAAGCGCATGAAGAAGGATCTCACCCAAGGCAGCGTCTTCAGCTCGCTCCTCGAATTGAAGGATTTCACGACGCAGCTTCCCGGCCGGCTCAACCGCATCATGGACGCCGTCACCAACTCCGAGATCGAGGTGAAGGTGAAGGCCGTCGACGCCAAGGTCATGCTCGACGGCATGCAGAAGATCGCCAATCGCATCACCAGCGGTCTCATGCTCGCCGCCCTCATCATCGGCGCCGCCCTCATGATGCGCATCGAAACCCGTTTCCATCTCTTCGGTTATCCGGGCATCGCCATCCTCTGTTTCCTCACCGCCGCCGCCGGCGCGTTCTGGCTGCTGATCACGATCTTCATGCACGACCGCCGCACCAACGACGAACGCTGATCCGCACGTCATGAAGGCCCGCGCCCGTCCCGACCCGTTCTTCATCCATCGTTTCCCGCGCCTGCTGTGGCGCACCACGAAGGCGTTTTTCTCCGACAACGTCAGTCGTCTCGGGGCCGCGCTCGCCTTCTACACCACCGTGGCGATCGCGCCGCTGCTCGTGCTCGCGATCGCCGTCGCCGGCTTCTTTTTCGACAATGCCGACGCCGCCCGCGACCGCGTCCTCGTCGAGATCGAACACCTCGCCGGCCCCCAGGCCGGCGCCGCCATCGAGGCCATTCAGAATCCTGCCGACCACACCGCCGGTCGCATCGCCACCCTCATCAGCGCGGTCACCCTGCTGTTCGGCGCCTTCGGCGTGTTCCACCACCTGCAGGATGCGTTGAACGATATCTGGCATGTGCCCCCGCCCAAGGAGCCCAATCTCTGGCGCACCGTGCGCAAACGGCTCTTCTCCGTCGCGATGGTGCTCGTCACCGGTTTTCTCCTGCTCGTCTCGCTCATCGCCAGCGCCGCGCTCAGCTGGCTCAGCGCGCACACCGTCGCGCGGCTCGGACTCCCCCCGGTGGTGCTCCAGTCGCTCAATCTCGTGCTCTCCCTCGCGATGGTCACGCTGCTGTTCGCCGTCATCTTCCGCCTGCTGCCCGACACCACGGTGCGCTGGCGGCATGTCTGGCTCGGCTCGGCCTTCACCGCCGTCTTGTTCACCATCGGCAAAACCGCGCTCGGCCTCTATCTGGCCAACGCCAGCGTCGCCTCCGCCTACGGTGCGGCCGGCTCGTTGATCGTGCTGCTGCTCTGGTGCTATTACGCCGCCCAGATTATTTTTTTCGGAGCCGAGTTCACCCGCATCACCGACCTCAGTGATGGCGGCCGCGATTTCTCCAGCCTCGACCGCCGCGTCCGCCGCAACCTGTCGTTGTAACTCATGGGAGGGACGACCTCCGTGTCGTCCGCGTCATGCGGGTTCCGAGGGATTCCGCCCTCCGGCATCTGTGTCCATCCGTGCCATCTGTGGTTAAAAATCCATCCGCCGTCGCCTTCTCCGATTTAGAATTTAGCCGCTTAGAGCTTAGGATTTGAGAGCAGGCGCGCGTATCGCGCCTGCTCTCGGGAACATCCGCCGCCCGTTGTCCACCGTAGGCGCTAGCCCGCCTTCACCTCTTCGACGGCAGGCAACACCTATGGCCACCAAATCCACCTCCAGCACCCCGGCTGCCAAGCCGGACGAAGCCTCGCACCTTAACGTCCCTCAAAAAGCCACCGTCGGCACCGGCGGCGCCTTGCTTGGCGCACTGGTCGGCGGCCCCATCGGAGCCGTCATCGGCGGCGTGATCGGTCTCGGTCTCGGCGCCGCCGCCGACCAACCCTCCGCCAAAACCACGAAGGCCAAGGCCGACGTCAAGACCGCCGCCACCTCCGTCAAAAACGCGGCGAAGTCCGCGGTGAAAACCGCCGCCGCGAAAACCAAAACGGCCGCCAAGAAAGCCTCCGCCTCCACCCAGTCCGCCGCCAAGAAGGTCGTCGCCAAAACCAAAGCGGCCGTGACGCCCGCAAAAAAATCGCCCGCCAAGGCGCCGGCCAAGCCCTCCGTCAAAACCGCTCAAAAACCCGCGCCCCAATCCGCGAAGAAGCCCGCCGCCAAGCCCGCGAAAAAAGCACCGAAGCCCGCCAGCGTTCAAAAATCGCCCGCGAGCAAAAAAGCCGCTCCTGCGCGTTCCAGCCGCAAGCGCTGATCACGCCATCAAGGAATTTCCCGTGCCCACCCGCACTTCCGGTCTCCTCTGAAAAACGCGAAATTCCCCCACACCACCGCGCCCTCACCCGGCGCGGTTTTTTATTTTTACCCGGCGGACCCCGTGGAGTGTTCCCCCATGCCACGCTCAGTATGAATGGAATCGATTGCCGGTTGCCCGGCCGCCTTTCCCGCAAAAACGTGATGAAGTCCCCGACGGCGGGGCACCCAAACCAAACCTAAGACCAAACCAAAATGAACAAAACCAAACTGATTCTCGCAGGCGCGTCCCTGCTCTTCGCCGCAACCTTCGCTTCGGCTCAGACCACCACCGACACCGTTCCCGTCACCACCAGCAGCTATCGCGTGAGCGAGTTCGGCGCTGTCAAAGGCGACTGGGAGTTCACCCTCGGCGGCAGCGGCGCCTCCAACAAGGACTTCGACAACTCCCTCGGCGGCCTGAACCTCTCCCTCGGCAACTACCTGACCGATTCCCTGGAGCTCTCCGTTCGCCAGTCCGGCAACTACTCCAACGGTTCCGGTGACGCCACCTTCGATGGTTCCACCTTCGCCGCCCTCGATTATCACTTCGGCACCGGTCGCTTCCGTCCGTTCGTCGGCGTGAACTTCGGCGCCATCTACGGTGAAAACACCAGTGACACCTGGGCCGCCGGCATCGAGGCCGGTGCCAAGTTCTACGTTCTCCCGAAGACCTTCATCTTCGCCCTCGTGAACTACGCCTGGACCTTTGAAGACGCCAGCGGCGCCCAGGATAACTTCGATGACGGCGCCATCCTCTGGACCGCCGGCGTTGGTTTTAACTTCTAAGCCGACTGATCGCTTAATCGCTTAAGTTAAAAAAATCCCGCGCCCCGCAGAACTATTCTGCGGGGCGCTTTACTTTACCCGCATGACGTTGCTTCCCCATCTCCACCGGCTGCGGTCCTGGTTTTTATTGCGCCCGCGCTTCTGGCTCGTGATCGGCATCATCGCCGCGCTGCTCCTCGCCGTGCGCCTCGCCCTGCCCTCCGTGATCCGCCACGCGATCAACCAGCGCCTCGCCGAGGTCGAAGGTTATTCCGGCACCGTCACCGACATCGACCTGCAGCTTTTTCGCGGGGCGTATCAAATCAACGGCGTCTCCATTCTTAAGCGCGAAAACGCCCGGCTCGAACCGTTCTTCTCCGCCGAGCTGGTCGATTTTTCACTCGCCTGGCGCGAACTCTTCCACGGCCGGATCGTGAGCGACATCTTCCTCGACGCGCCCCGCCTGCAACTCACCGCGTCCGGCACGCCCGTCGATGCCGGTGACGAAGGCCGGCGCTGGCAGGATGTGATCACCGACATCTTCCCCATCGAAATCACCCGCCTCGAAATCCGCCGCGGCGAACTCGGTTTTGTGGACGCCACCAGCCAGCCCCGCGTCAACGTCTCCATCCGTGATCTGCATGCCGTCGCCACCGGCCTGCGCAACGCCCCCACGCCCGAGAGCGGCCCGAACCCCGCCCGGCTCGACGCCCGCGGCACCACCATCGGCAACGGGCGCTTTACGCTTTCCGCCCAAGGCGATCCGCTCGCCGATCAACCCACTTTCACCCTTAAACTCGACCTGAAGGACGTCGAACTGGTCGCGTTTAACGACTTCCTCGAAGCCTACGCCAACGTCGATGTCTCCGCCGGCGTGTTCCAACTTTACCTGGAAATCGAAGCGGGCGGCGGCGCGTTTGCCGGCTACGTGAAACCCTTCGTCGAACACGTGGAGTTCAAAAACATCTCCGACGAAAACAAAGGCGTCTGGCGCCGCATGTGGGAAAGCATCGTGAGCGGCGTCTCCTCCCTCGTGAAAAACGACGACCGCGATCAGGTCGCCACGCGCATTCCGTTCTCCGGCAATTTCGAAAAAACCAAAGTCGGCGTCTGGTCCACCATCGTCCACCTCGTGCGCCACGGCTTCGGCCGGCCGATCCCCGAAGGCCATGACGACGCCCCCCTGCTCACGACCGACTTGAAGCAACGCCAGGAAGCGGATGCCGCCGAAGCAAAACCCCAGGTCCCGGCCGAGCCCAACAATCCTAAGATCCGCCGCCCATAACGCACCTTCATCACCGTCCGCCTCAACCCTCCCCGTCCCCTCCGCCATGCCCGCACCCATCCTCTCCCTCGCCGGAAAAGTCGCCCTCGTCACCGGTGCCGGTTCCGGCATCGGCAAAGCCACCGCCCTCCTCTTCGCCGAGGCCGGCGCCTGCGTCGGCGTGCTCACCCATAACGCCCGCGAAGCCCGCCTCACCGCGCGTGAAATCACCGATTCCGGCCGCCAGGCAATTCCTCTGGTCGCCGATGTCTCCTCCGAAAAATCCATGAAGGCCGCGTTCGCCCTCATTAAAAAAACCTGGGGGCGTCTCGACATCGTTTTGGCCAACGCCGGCATCAACGGACTCTGGGCGCCTCTCGAGGAAATCAAAACGAGCGACTGGGACGACACGCTCGGCGTGAACCTGCGCGGCACGTTTCTCACGGTGAAATACGCCTTGCCGCTCCTGAAGCGAACGGGCGGCTCCATCGTCATCGTCGCCTCCGTCAACGGCACGCGCATGTTCAGCAACACCGGCGCCAGCGCCTACGCCACGTCGAAAGCCGGCCAGGTCGCCTTCGCCCGCATGGTCGCCCTCGAGCTCGCCCCGCACGCCATCCGCGTAAACACCGTTTGCCCCGGCGCCATCGAGACCGACATCGGTGACAACACCCGGGCCAAACACTTGGGCCGCATCCGCACACCCGTTAAATTCCCCAAGGGACAGGTTCCCCTCACGCACGGCAAACCCGGCCACCCCACGCAGGTCGCCCAGCTCGCCCTGTTCCTCGCCTCCGACCAGGCCTCCCACATCACCGGCACCGAGGTCTTCATCGACGGAGCTCAATCGCTTTTGCAGGGATAAAAGCGCCGGTCACGCGGACCTGCCCCGCCGGATGTTATCAGAGTGTAAACCTGCGCTTATAGATCGCCCGCCGTGAAACTCGGCCCCCTCCGCGTTGTCCCCGGATTCCGCGCAACCTCCACCGCGGCGTTTGTATCCGAAAATCCCCCATGCCGCATACGGGTTCGCTCTGATTTCGCACATTCCCGCAACCCGTTAATCTCCGTCCTTCGTCGTCACACTTTCATGAATAACACCACCGACCTCCACCAACCGTCCTCCCTGGCCTGCCCGCCGACTTACGACGACATCGATGAACGCGCGCTGGAACTCTGGGAGTGCTACCACCGGCCGGAAGGTCGCGATGAGGAAATCTGGCTGCAGGCGGAGCGGCAGTTGCTCGGTCTTGAACCCTTGGTGAACCCCCCGGATCCCGCCGCCCTTCCCGCTCACGTTTTTGACCAAACGCCTTCGCGTGAAAAAACCCGCACGCGCCTTGAACAAGCGATCATCGCCCAAACCGCCGCCGCCCACGCCGCTTGAATCAGTTTACCATGAAGAAAAAATCCGCCATCCAAACCGCCACGATCATCCCCCCCTCGCACGAGGACATCTCCCAACGCGCCCGCGAACTCTGGGAGAGTTATGATCGTCCCCAGGGGCGCGACGAGGCCATCTGGCTCGAAGCCGAACGCCAGCTCCTCGGCATCGACCCGAACGTCGAGAGCAAGGACAACATCGCCGTCTCCGCCCGCGATTTCAGCCAGTCCGGCGACCAGGGAAAAACGCGCGCCCGCCCCGACAAAAACCCCGCCGCCCGCGCCGCCTGATCCGTCTCCCGTTTCGTTTGTCCGCGCTTCTCGCGCGCCCCTGAAGACCCGGCCCCCGCCGGGTCTTCTCGTTTTCCGTCTGCCCGCTCCAGTAAACGCCCTGATGCCCTTTTCTCCGCCTCGGCCTTACACTCGCGCCATGAACCCCATGGACTTCTTTAAACGCCCCGCCCCCGCCCCTGTCGGCAATCCCGCCAACCCTTCCATCGAGGAACGCGAACGCATGATCGCGAAAAACAAAAAGAAGGAGGAGCCCGTAAAAAAGCTCCCCGCCGCCGAACTACCGCGCGCCGCCAAGGACTGATCGTGGGTGGCCACCACGTTCTACGTTCTGTATTTTCTTTCGCTGCTGACGATTCCGCACCTGCTGTTTCGTAAAAAGCACCCGGCGGCGACGCTCGCCTGGCTGTGGGCCATCATCCTGTTTCCGCTCGCCGGAGCGTTCTTCTACCTCCTGATCGGCACCGACCGCCTCAAGCGCAAGCGGCTCCATCGACGCGCCTCGTTCACCACCGTCCGGTCCAGGCGCAAAAAGCAGCCGTGGAAACACCCCTCGCTTTCCGCGCCCGACGCCGCGCTGTCCGCCCTCATCTCACGCCTCAACGAGATCCCCGAAACCCAGGTTGAAGACGCCCGTCTGCTCCCCGATGCCGACACGTTTTATGACGCCCTCATTCGACGGATCGAGGAGGCGCAGCATCACATCCACATCCAGTTTTTCATCTGGCGCGCCGACGCCACCGGCGACCGTTTTCTCGACGCCCTCATCGCTGCCCTTCGCCGCGGCATAAAAGTCCGCCTGCTGCTCGACGAGGTCGGCTGCCTCCTCACTCCGTCCGGTTATTTCAAACGCTTCATCGACGCCGGCGGTGAGTTCTCCTGGTTCCTCACAATCAGCCCGCGCCGCCACCGCTATCTCCTCAACCTGCGCAATCACCGCAAACTTCAGGTCATCGACGGAGCCATCGCCTTTGTCGGCGGCATGAATATCGGCCGCGAATACCAGGGCCTCGACCCGTCCGTCGGCGGCTGGCGCGACATGCAGATCGAGCTCACCGGCCCCGCCGCCTGCGTGCTGCAGGAGTCCTTCGCCGACGACTGGTTTTTCGCGACCGAGCGCAACCTCGATGAGGAATGTTATTACCCGCCCTCCCCCCGCGTCGGCCCGTTTACCACGCTGGTCATCGCCGGCGGCCCCGACTCGATTCATTCCCCCGTGCAAAAGTCGCTCCTCGCGATGCTCAACCACGCGCAAAAACGAATCTGGCTCACGAGCGGCTATTTTGTTCCCAACAGCGTCACGCTCACCGCGCTGCAACTCTGCGCCGCGAGGGGCGTGGATGTGCGCCTGCTCATCTCCGGCAAAAGCGACCACCCGTTCCTCCTGCACATCGGCCGTTCCTATTACGAAGACCTGCTCGAAGCCGGTGTCCGTATTTTCGAATACAACGCCGCCATTCATCATTCGAAGGCCGGCATCATCGACGAAGACTGGCTGCTCGTCGGCTCGGCCAATCTGGACAACCGGTCCATGCACCTGAATTTCGAGCTCAACGTCCTGCTCAACCACCCCGCGCGCGCCGCCCAGCTCGCCGGCCTCCTGAAGAAAGACTTCGATTCCGCGCTGGAGATAAAACTGGAAAAATTCCGCCGTCGCCCGCTCGGCCAGAAGTGGATCGAAGCCCTCTACCGCCCCTTCGGCCCCGTCCTCTAACCCTGCCCCTCGGAGTTTCTAATTAGACCAAGGCCTGAGCGCACGGAGTTCATATCTCCCCTCCGTCATCTGCGCCCATCTGCGAAATCTGCGGTTAAAAAATCCGCCCCGCCTCGTCGCCGCGCCCCTCAAATCGCCTCTTCCACCGCAAACGGCTCGATCACTCCCGGCTGGCGTTTCCGTTTCCGATAAAGCGTCGCCTGATTGATCCCGAGCACTTCCGCCGCCTGGCCGAGCGTCTGGGTGCGCGCCACCACTTCGCGGATGTGCGCCTCTTCCAGCTCCGCCAGGCTCACCAGATCTCCCACCTGCGGAATCCCCTCGCGCGTGCTCACCTCGAAAATCGGGAAATCCTCCACATCCAGATTGTCGCGGTCCGACAAAATCGCCGCGCGCTCCACCATGTTGCGCAACTCGCGCAGATTTCCCGGCCACCCGTGCTGCAACAGCGCCTGACGCGCCGCCGGCGTGAACGCCCGCGTGCCCCGCAACCCCGCACTCTTGCCCACCTCGCGCAAAAACTCCTCGGCCAGCGACAGGATATCCTCCGGCCTCCGGCGCAGCGAGGGCATGTCGAGCGTGATGACGTTCAGCCGGTAAAACAGATCCTCGCGGAAACGCCCCGCCTTCACTTCCTCGCGCAGATCCCGGTTCGTCGCCGCCAGCACACGGATGTTGGCCGTGCGGGTCTTTGTCTCGCCCACGCGCTCATATTGGCGGTCCTGCAGCAGGCGCAGCAGCTTCGGCTGGATCTCCAGCGGCAGTTCGCCGATCTCGTCGAGAAACAGCGTGCCGCCTTCCGCCGCCGCGACTTTGCCCAGCGTGTCGTTGATCGCGCCCGTGAACGAGCCGCGCACATGGCCGAACAGTTCGCTCTGCAAAAGCTGCGACTGAAGACACGGGCAATTCACCGTCACAAACGGCATCTTCTTGCGCAGGCTCCGCTCGTGAATGCCGCGGGCCAGCGCGGTCTTTCCCGTGCCGTTCTCACCGAGGATCAGAATGTTCGCCGAGGTCGGCGCCACGCGCAGCGCGATCTGCAACACCTGGCGCATCGGCTGGCTCTGCGATCCAAACGCCACCGGCGACACCACCGCCTGCTCAGGCTCAGGTGCTTCATCCGTTCCCTCGGTCGCGCCGCGTGCATTTGCCGGCGCCGCTGCCGCGGGGCGGGGGGCGCGCGCCGATTTTTTCAGCAGCGTTTTCAGCTCCTCCGTCGAAAAGGGTTTCATCATGCACTGGCTCGCCCCGTATTTCCGGGCGGTGCCCGCCGTGATGGAGTCCGCCACCGTCGCCACCACGGGCAGGTCCGCATCGATCTCCTGCAGTCGCTCAACCAATTCGCAGGCCGAGGCCGACTTCATTTCCCAATCCAGCAACGCCACGTCGAACGCGGTGGTGGACGGCAGCGCATCGAGCGCCGCGAGCGAGTCGATGCTCGTGACCAGGTCACTTTCGCCAACGAGACCAAACGCCAGCAAACGTCGGCTGCGTGCTTCGTCGCCGATCATAAGAACCATCAACGGCGCAGGTCCCGCCGGGTTTTGTTTTCCGGTCGCCGGACTGGAGGCCGGTGATTTTTGCACGAATTTCATGAGTTGCGCCGTGCATTTTACATCAAAACCGGACCAAAAAAATCCGGCTGATTTCGTATTGCCTCACCCCGATTCCCCTAGGCCCCCCATGGGGCATTCCCCGACACCCCGCCCTCTGCTCCTAGCCCGAAAGCGTTGGCCGTTCGCCAGCGCGCCCGCCGCCGAGGCTCTCCGATTTAGAATTTAGCCGCTTAGAATTTAGGATTTTCTAAGTCCCGGCGGCCCCCGCCGGCACTTAGACGATGTTTTCGCTCTTCACCCACTGGATGGCGTGACGCACCAGGTCCGCACCCTTCTCGATGTGCAGCTTCAACTTCAGATGCTCGCGGTAGGAATCGATCGTCTTGACGCTCAGGTTGAGCTTCGTGGCGATCTGGCGCGTGCTGAAGCCGTTGCCGATGAGCTGAAACACCTCCATCTCGCGGTCGCTCAGCGTATCGATGGAAAACACAACCTCGTCCTTCCGGTTGTGCACGAGGCGGTGCAGCATCTTTTCCTTCATCTTTTCGCTCAGATAAAGCTCGCCGCCGAGGATACGGCGGATCGCGCTCAAGATGCTGTCGCTGGCCTCCTGCTTCATCACGTAGCCCTTCGCGCCGGCGCGCAGCGCGCGTTCGGCGTAGAGGCTTTCGTCATGCATCGACATGATGAGAATCGGCAGGTCCGGCAGCAGCACCTTCAAGTTTTTCGTCAGCTCGATGCCGCTCGTCGTCTTCAGTGAGATATCCACCACCGCGAGGTCGGCGTTGGCTTTCTGGAGGAGATCGAAGGCTTTCGGCGCGCTGTCGGCTTCGCCGCACACTTCGAGATCGGGCTCCTGGTTGATGAGCACCGCGACGCCTTGGCGGGTGATGGGATGATCATCGACGAGGAAGATGCGGCGCTTGGCGGCGACCGGAGTGGCCGTGGAAACCGGCAAAGTCGGGGCTGCGAGGGTGGATGATTTCATTTTGAGAGAGAGAAGGGAAAGATGCACTCGACCCGCGTTCCGCCTTGCGGTTGCGACTCGATCGAAAGATTTCCGCCGATCATCGCCGCACGGTAACGCATCAGACGCAATCCGACGCCGGCTCCCGCGGGCTTCGACTGGGAGTCAAATCCCTGGCCGTTGTCCTCGATGGCGAGGCGGCGCCCGGTCGGACCGGAATCCAGAATCACCTCGATGCGCTTGGCATTGCCGTGGCGCGTGGCGTTCTGCAGCGCCTCCTGCGTGATGCGGTAAAGGTGCAGCGCGCTGTCGTGCTCGCACTCGAAGGGTTCGTCGGCCGCGCGGAAGTGGCACTCGATGCCGTGAACGAGTTCCATCTGGTAGGCGAGGTGCTCGAGCGCCGCGAGCAGGCCCGATTGGTCGAGCTGCACCGGACACAGGCCGCGGGCCAGCGCGCGGGTCTGCGCGGTGGCTTCGTTCACCAGCCGCGCGATGTCGTCGGCCTGTTTCATCTCGGGAATATCACGCGCCTTCAACCGGTCGCGCAGCGCCGCCGCCATGCACGCGATGCCCGTCAGGTGCTGGCCGAGCCCGTCGTGCAGGTCGGCGCCGATGCGCAGTTGCTCCGCATCGCTGATGAGCAGGAGTTTTCGCTCCAGCCAGCGGCGTTCGGTGATATCGATCGAGAAACCCACCGCGCTGCGTCCGCGTTGCTTCGTGTGATGGAAAAAGGTGTCGAACGCATGCTCCCGCCCGCCGTGGCTGATCGGCAGAATGAAATTCGCCGCACCGGTCTGGAAGGTCCGCGTGATCTCCGCCGCCGCCGCCGTGGAAAAATCCGCGATCGACCGGCCCACGAGTTGCTCGCCGTTCAATCCCATCGCATCCAGTCCGCTGCCCCGCGCCTCCAGAATCGTGCCTTCCTCATCCACGCTCCACGCGATGACCGGCAGGCTCTTCAAGATGCCGTTGAGCAACGCCGTCGCCTTCAAGAGGAGTTCCTCGGCCTTGATGCGCTCGGTGATTTCGATGGCCGCGAGGCCCTGCAACCGCCCCGGCCCTTCCTCGCCCATCGGAAACGAGTTCACCAGCCAGTAGTGCTCGCCGTCGGTAAACGACCGCGGCTCGGCCGATGCGGTGGACTGCCAGATCGAGTCCTTCGGCGCGTTTTCGAAATGCGTCTGGAAGCGTTCGTTTTGGAAAACGTAACGGCCTTCGTCGTCCCGGATGCTCACCGCGCAGGGCACGTTGCGCATGAACAACTCAAGCTGGTGCTGGCTCTTCTTCACCGAGGTAAGCATCGCCGCATGCCGCAGCGAATAGCGGATCGCGCGTTCCAGCTGCGTGATGTTGAGCCCGTTTTTGCAGATGTAATCCGACGCGCCGGCACCGAGCGCCTCGCGGTCCACCTCCGGGCTGTCGTGGCCGGTGAGCAGGATCACCGGTTGCTCGCAGCCCAGCGAAATCGCTTCGCGCAACAGGTCGAGTCCCGTGCCCACTCCCAGATTGTAGTCGAACAGCGCGACATCATGCCGGCGCTCTTTCACCGCCTGCAAACCCAGCTCATACGTCGCGCACCAGACGATCTCGTAACGCGCGAACACCGCCTTGCGCAGGATGCGCTCGAGATAGATGTAATCATCCTCCGAATCTTCCACCACCAGCACGCGGATGGTTTTTAACGCTTCTCGGGGCGCGGAAATACGGGTCGGTGTGGTGTCGGTGATCACAAGTGTAACGGTAGGACGTCGCTGGAAATAGTTCCCACGGAGAATGCTGGAATTTCATCCCTGACGCCATCGGGGATTTCCCGAATCGCGCCGTTATTACTTCGGAAACCCACTCCCTGCAACCGGGCGGCCACCCCGCATGGGTAATAAACCCCTCCCGCCCCTCCCCAAACCTCCCGGTCACTTCGGATCGGCGTTTCGGAAAACCCCCGGACCGTTTGCATTTCCAAGCCACGGATAATCTCCTCCCGCCGGCTTTTTACCACAGCCCCATCCCCCGGTAGGGCTGCAGCCCGATGCCGCCCGCATCGTCTTCTCGCTATAGTTTTATTCATAGCTGCAACGCCCGCCCCCGTCGCCCCCTCGTCATGAACTCACACGAAACCAACTCCGGAAAAACTCTGCTGCACGGCGCCGAGGCAGGCGAAATCACCAGCGCCATGATCGAAAACCGCGCCCGCGAAATCGCCCTCATCGACGGCCGCGCCTTCACTTCCACCACTGACCGCCGCAAAGCCCGCGAAGAACTCCAAGGCCGCGCCCTCCCCGACACCACCTCGGATGACAGCGCTTCCATCGCCCGCTCACTCAACCGGGATCCCAGTGATCCTGTCTCCGTCCCCGGACACCAGACTCCGGATCACCCCAACGAAGGCGACGATCCCGACATGATCGAACGCCTCGCCATCGAAGGCGTGGAGGAAGCCCAGCATGATCAAATGCTCGCCGCCCGCCGCCGCCACGCCTCCTGAAAACCGTCCGTCAACCCGCCTCCCATGCAAGCCACGCTTTCGTTCGCCTATACCCCGTCCGCCGCCCCTGCCCCCGCCCTCGATGACGACATGCTCCTCGTTCAACGCTACCGCCAGGGTGATTCCGCCGCCTTCCTCGCGCTGATCCGCAAACACCACCGGCCCGTTTTTCACTTGTCCCACGCCTTGTTGCGCGACGAGGTCGCCGCCGAAAAAATCACCCAGCAGGTCTTCGCCCGCGCCCGCCGCCAGCTCGCCCGCATGGCCGACACCGCCTCCGTCGGCGCATGGCTCTACTACGCGAGCCTGCGCTTTGCCCGCAGCCACTATTGGTATGCCAGCCACCGCGCCGGAGTCCGCCGCCTGCCCAGCGCCCCCATTAACGACCAGCCATCCCTCGACATTAAAACCCTCGCCCACGTCATCGCCGTTCAGACCGAAAAAATCGAACCGCGTGACTGCGAACTGCTCGCCCTGCGCCATGTGCTCGGCCTGTCACTCGCATCCATCGCCCAACTTCTGCGCATCCATCCCTACGAGGCATCCAACCGCCTCATCTGGGCCCGCGAACGCGTGATGAAACTCGAGCACCAGCACGCGCTGAAAACCGCCAGCGAACACCCGTTCTTCGCGCTCAGCGCCTGAACTCGCCTGCTGCGTCCCCAGTTTAGAGGAGCCCTGTCGCCATCCGGCTGCCTGCGCGCAGACGTCATCGGGACCGTTCCAGCCTCCACCTCCATAGTGCGACCGTTCGCGGTGCGCGTATCGGGGATTCCCCCATGCGCCCCTCAGGCATTGCGCGGTTCACAGCAAATGTGAGTCCGCCGCTCTCGACTCTGATCCACGGCCGGACGTTGTTTCCATCCGACCGTCGGCACGCGCGCCGGTCCTCAAGGATACACGCTCTCCCTACTTCCTTTAATGAAAGCCCTTTCGAATCCAGAAACTCCGTTTGTCTTCAACATCACCGGGCCCAACCCCGTGCTGCTCGTCGACGATGACGATGACGCCATTCTGCTGATTCAGCTCCTCCTCAAGCGCGCCAAGGTCACCGCCCCCGTCCACATCACCACCGATGGCGAACAGGCCATCGCCTACTTCCAGTCCCGCCTCGACAACCCGGGTGAACTCCTCCCGTTGATCGTGTTTCTCGACCTGAAGCTTCCGCGGCGCAACGGCTTCGAGGTCCTCAAGTGGGTCCGCTCCCAGCCCGCTCTCAACCGGCTTCCCATCATGATCATGAGTTCGTCCAA
>Ga0247813_10001317_pt1 | contig 19156 bp, 11 predicted proteins | sample UWRJL169409C1_FD_180719 | JGI IMG/M metagenome (GOLD analysis project Ga0247813, IMG submission 180719) | Plant litter microbial communities from Arlington Agricultural Research Station in Wisconsin, United States - UWRJ-L169-409C-1 | ecosystem: Environmental > Terrestrial > Plant litter >... | reverse complement strand
CCATGCGTAACTCAAAACCGACCGCCCGCCAGCCTTCGCTCACACCAAGTCTCTTTACCTCCGCCACTTCACTCCACCCGCCGCGCCGTCACCGGCTCCACGTCGGCCAGATACGCGAGCATCGCCGCCGGCCAGGCTGATTCCCCCAGCAACGCCAATCTGCGCACCTGCACCAGATTCGTGCTCCACGTCACGTTGGCTTCCAGAATAAGCACGCCCGCCTCCGTCGGCACCAGATCCCAGCCGACCGCCGGCACTTCCGGCAGCAACGCGTGCGCCGCGAGCGCCTGTGCCCGCATCTCCGGCCATTGCGCAATCACCCGCCCGTAAATACGCGCCTTCGTCACGGGATGCACCGCCAGTTCCCCGCCCGACATATCGAGCCCTTCCGCATATCCCATCACGCCGCTCTCCCCATACACCGGCACAAAAAACCCGGTCGCCACATCCGAACAATGCTCCTCATGCCCCGGCATGACGCCACGGAGTCGTGCCGGAATGGGTCGATGGATTCTTTATTCAGCGGCAGGACTCCGCGGCTTCTCCCACAAATCCCACGGGAACGCCGCCATCAACCGGTCCTTTACCCCCGCGGGAATTCCCGGCGGCGGCTCCCGTCTCAAGGCGTCCGCCACCGTCTCGGAAAACCCGGGAAACTCGCGACCCGTTCCCTCATAATAATCCTGATATTTGAACGGATGCTCTCCGCTGCGATTGATGATGGGAATCGCCGGGATTCCATACGCCTCGGCCAGCACCAACCCGTGCAGCGAACTGCTCACCACCCGCTGCGCCTGCACCAGTTTGCGCAGGAATTTTCCCGGCAACTGTTTCGGCGACAGCAATGGTTGTCCCGGATATAAATGAGCCGGCTCCCGCAAATGAGGCACCACCCAATAAGGCTTCGTCCCCGTCGGTCGGAGCGGAAAATACCGGTCGGCCAAAATGCCCGGATCTCCATAAATGTCCGGCACCTCCATGCCCATTTCGCTCAGCTTGTGCGCCGTCAGCGGACCTCGCACGGCCCGGAGATCCAAGCGGTGAAACCCCTCCCACCGATGGAGGGTTTTGCCATTGATGCCGCTGCCCCAGACCACGTCGTTCTCCTGCGCCACCCGCAATACCGATCCCACGGCAAACAGCCGGCGCGTCCCGCCGTTATAATGTCTGAAACGCATGCCCCTCTCGGCGATGATTCGCGCCACCAGATCGATCGCCAACCGGTCCCCCACATTAAAAGCCTGGAAAAAATGGAGGTATTTCTCCGACGGACGCCAACTATACACGGGCTCCTTCCCGGTCATCATAGAAGCGATCATTTCACTCAACATATTGGGCGGACGTTAAGAGCGGGATGAGAGGTGTCAGCTTCCAAATGGGCGCGTATGAACCTTCTGCTCCGTCTGAATGGCCGGTTCAGGCGCTCGAGCCCTTTTGACCCGAATCCGCCTTCGGCCGTTCGTCGGCCAGATAAGCCAGCATCGCCGCCGGCCAGGCCGATTCCCCCAGCAACGCCAATCCGCGCACCTGCACCAGATTCGTGCTCCACGTCACGTTGGCCTCCAGAATAAGCACCCCCGCCTCCGTCGGCACCAGATCCCAGCCGACCGCCGGCACTTCCGGCAGCAACGCGTGCGCCGCGAGCGCCTGCGCCCGCATCTGCGGCCATTGCGCAATCACCCGCCCGTAAATACGCGCCTTCGTCACGGGATGCACCGCCAGTTCCCCTCCCGACATATCGAGCCCTTCCGCATATCCCATCACCCCGCTCTCCCCATCCACCGGCACAAAAAACCCGGTCGCCACATCCGAACAGTGCTCCTCGTGCCCCGGAATACGCAGCGCCGCCGAAAACACCGAGACCGTCCCGTCCGTCGCGCGGATCGTCAGCACCCGCACATTGATGAGCGCCCGCGTCGCCAGATCCGCCAGACTCGCATGCGTGCGCAACCGGGGCTGCACCAGCACATCCGCCGCTCCCGCCGCCGCGCTCACGAACTCCGCCAGCGCCCCCTTCGCCACAAAACCCTCGCGCTCGCCGGACGCCTGCCAGCCGCCTTCCTTCGCCCGCCACTCCAGCAAAATCGTGCCCTTACTCGCCCAGCCGATATCCGGCTTGATGAATAAATCATCACCCGCCTCGAGCGCCGCCGCATCCTTCACCACAAACTGTCCGCCCACGACTCCCGCCACCGTCGGCACCGTCCGCAGCCCGTGCCTCGCGCAAAACCGGCTCCAACCCTGCTTGCTCCACACATCGAGGTGCTCGGTGCGTCGCTCCAGAATGAGCAACCCCGTCATCACCTCCGTGTGACTGAACGCCGCCAGCCACCGCTCCCGCGGCACACGAAACAACCGCGCGCGGTAATAAAGCGACGGGGGGAAATTATAACGAAACGCCACATACGCCAAAGTCACCAGTTGCCGGATACGCGAGACACCGAAGCCCCGCCGGCATTCACCGCTCTTCCGCCGCCAGCACAACACAATCTCCCGCCCGGCCCGCGCGGCATGAAGCACCGCCGCAAAACACTTTTCACCCGCACCCGCCGTCGCCAGCGGCGCGCCCCAATCCAGTTCCATCACCCGCCGCCGCAATGCCGACGCCGGATCCGTGCGCCGATTCCAGATAAACCAGGGCATGGGCAGCCGGCAGTGATCATACGCGCAGTAGCGCTCATAAGACTTCAGCATCCTTATCATTGAGCACAGCACCGTGCACATCCCGGCTCGTCTGGCTACACCTCACATCTGGCCACAATCCGCTTCTCACCCCGCCCGCCGGCTGTAAACCTGCCGCCCATGCCCCGCGCCTCACTCGCCCTGCTCACCTTCGCCCTGCTCGCCAGCCTCACCGCTCCGCTGTCCGCCCAGACCGCCATCCGCACCATCAAAACCACGGAACCCGTGGTCGCCCTCACCTTCGACGACGGCCCTCATCCGGCTCAAACCCAAGTCCTTCTCGATTTGTTCGCCCGCGAAAAAATCAAAGTCACCTTTTTCGAGGTCGGCAAAAATGTCGCCAAATACCCCGAACTCGCCCGCGCCATCCTCGCCGCCGGCCACGAGATCGGCAACCACAGCAAGACCCATCCCCAGCTGGGCGGAAAAACCGACATCTCCGTCGTGCGTCCCGAAGTCGTCGAAACCCAGGCCATTATTAAAGAAGCCACCGGCTTCACCCCGGTCCTTTTCCGAGCCCCGTTCCTCGCCCATGGCCCCGCCCTGTGGACCGTCCTCGACGAACTTAAATTGCCCTCCATCGCCGCCGCCCACTCCGCCTCCGACTGGGATGGCAGCGTCACCAAGGAACAGATCATCGAAAACTGCAGCAAGGCGGGCCCGGGCGACATTGTGATCCTGCACACCTGGCCCAAAAAGACCGCCGAAGCCCTTCCCGAAATCATCATCCGCCTCCGCGCCAAAGGCCTCCGCTTCGTCACCGTCTCCGAACTCCTCGCCCTCGCCCCGCCCAAAAAATAACCGCCGCGCGGCCGTCGGAGTCCGACTCCCGCCCGCATGTTGATTTTTCATCGCCCTCACCACAGTTCACACTCGCCTGACAACCGGTTCCCTCTCTCCTCTTCCCGCCCGAACGGTCCGGCTATCGTCAGCCAAACCACACCCGTAATCACCGGCCCCGATCCTCTTTCCACCGAGTCCCGATGCGTGAAGCGCGCAACACCTCTTCGACAGTTCGCCCCCAAGACACCGCAGTCGCCCGCGGTCGTCGTCTGCTCACCAAAATCCGGGCGCGCGGACCCAGAAAAATCTCCGCAAAGCTGACTCCGGCCGCCGTCCGGCTCTTCCGCTTCACCGAAAAGATCCTCGGCGTCCCGTTCGTCCTGACCGTTGCCTGGGGTATCACCGCCGCGAATACTCTGCTCCGCGCCGACGAGTGGACCCGCTTCCGGCGCCTGTATGACCGGCTTCCCGCCAGGCTTCGCACCGGTGCCTCGGCCCGCCGCACTTACTGGCGCATGTTATGGTCGTGGCACTCCGGCCTCTGCCTTTCGTTTCTCTACGACCGGCTCGGCGAACCCCGCTGGGCCCGCCGCATCACCGTCCGCGGCCCGTTTCACCCCGCCCATCACGACCCGAAACAACCGGTCATCCTTACCTACCTCCACGCCGGCGCCAGCATGACGGCCATACCGTGGATGCGGTCGCTCGGCTTCCCCGCCACCTGCTACATCGTCGCGAACCACCCCTTCATGATCGGCGCGTTCGCACCCATCCAGCAACAGGGCGATGCACGCTACGGGCTGACGAATATCCCGCTGGCCGTGGTCGGCACGGGACCGCGGCAACTCCGGCAGCTTTCCACCACGTTAAAAGCGGGCGGCATGATTGCCATCGCCTTCGACAGCGGCCTCAGCCCCGCGCAACTCCGGGTCCCCGCAGCCGGCGGCTCGATCGCCCTGCACGATGGCGCCATCCGCCTCGCCATGGCGCGCAAAGCCCTCCTGGTCCCCGGCATCCTGATCGAAGAAGCGCCCTTTCGCTTTGCCTTCATTTTCGGCCGTCCCGTCCCGACCTCCCTGCTTGAGTCCGGCGACATCCACGGCGCGGCCTGCCACCTGGCCAACGAGCTCATGCCCGTCATCGAAGCCCACCCCGGCTGCCTCACCTGGACCACCATGGATGCCGTGTGCGGCGGCAAAACCACGGAACGCCGGTCCTGGCCCTGAGCGCCCCTCAACGCCAGCCCGGGCCGCTGTTCGCCTTTTTCCCGGAACCGCTTCCCTCGGAAATCGACCAAGGCGCATCCGGCGCCCACACCACGCGCAGGTGGTCGTAAGGCAGATCCGCCACGTTGGGCGTCGTGAGACCGTCGAGAAACGGCACCGCCCCGGCCGGAAGTCCGTCCGCCTGCCACGGCTCGCGCGACAGCAGCCGCCCGTTTACGCACGCAAAGCGCACATGGTCCGGCTCAGGCGCGTAACTCATTTCGAGCAGGGTCGCGCCGAGCTGATATCGCACCACCCGCATTCCGAAACTCCAGTAATCCACGCACCGCGCCCGCAGCACGCGCGCCTGAAACGCCTCCGAGGTCTCCTCATCGCGCAGGCCCATCGTGAATGCAAAACCGTTCAACGTCCGCCCGAGCTCCTCCCGCGTGAACACGCGCTCCGGCCCCTCGTAGTTAAAAAAAGATACGAGCTGATAATTGCTCTGCCGCTCCAGCCGCACCGCCTCCTCACCGCCCCAACTGGCGGGATTCAGCGGACGGATCGCCAGCCGCATCACGCCGTCCTCGATAAAGACATGCCCGTCCCGTTGCTCGATTTTCTCAACCTCCCCGAAATGCACGGGCAGCAGCAGCGAAAGCCGCAGCCCCGTAAGCGGCTTGCCCGCGAGATCAAGCCGCGGCCGCGCCAGCACCAGCGCCGTGCGGCCGTCCTGCAGCGTGTGAATGTTTCCGTAGGTCGAAAGCCCCTCCGCCGGATCGCGCGGGCCGTCGCCGTTGATGAAATATTTCACGTAGCCGACGCGAATGTCCTCCAGACGCGCCGCCGGCCGCGTCTTACGATACGTCAGATAAAAAACCTCCGACTGCATCTGCGACCACGACTCTCCCTCCGCCGTGCCGAGCGAAAAATCCGCCTCCTGATGGTGCGTGACGTTGATCTCACCCGAGTGCCCGCCGGTGTCCGCGCCCCCGCGCTCAGCCGTCGCGTGCAGCGAAAACGGATACCGCCGCGCGTGCGCCCAGTCGGCCAGATAAGCGGGCGGCTGCAGCTCGCATGAGGCGATCCACGCCATGCGCCCGAGTGACTCGGGACAAAAACCGTGCGGGTGCAGCAACCGGATCGGGTCACGCGCGTATTCCTCCGGCGGATTCGGGAAAACCCCATCACCGTGCACGAGCCAGAGCAGGCAGCTCATCGACGACAATTGAGCCGCCGAGTCAAAATGGTAGGCGCGTGAAAACGGACCGCCCATCACGCCCGTGGGCGCGTGGAAGTGCGCGAGCACGTCGGCCCACACGCGCTCGACGCACAACGCAGCCAGCTCGCGCGCCTCCGGATGACGGGCGCGTTGCGCGATCTCGGTCAGGTTGACCAACGTGAACGGCGTATAGGTCGGGCTGTTGTATTCGCTGATCAACCCGCGCCGCGTGAGCAGGTCGCGGAGCTGGCGCAGATTCCACAGCCCGTGTTCCAGCGCGACCGGATCATTGAAATACTCCCCGCCCAAAATGAGCCCCAGCGTGGCCTTGGCCGGCATGTTGTCGTTGAACCCGTGAAACTGATAGTCGGCCTGGCGATTCCCCATGTAATCGGCGAGCCCGGCGCGCGCCCACAACTCGATTTTTTCGCGCACGGCGGCATCCAGTTTCCCTCCATGCAGCACCAGCATCTGCACGGAGTGGTTCGTCACGAAGATATCGAAATAACTGCGCGTCTCCGCGTCGCTGCGCGCATGGACGTGCCTGTAAAACTGCGCACGTGAGAGAATCGCGTTGGCCAGCTTCACATCGCGCTCATCGCCCGCCATCAGCCCCATGCACAGCCAGAAGCTCAAGCGTGTGATGGTGCTGGGAAGTTTCTGCGGTGGGTTGATCCACTCACCGTGCGCATCGATCCCGACCGGGTGCACCCAGGCGCCGGAGGCATCAAACCAACGATGACACGCCTCGCTGGTGAGCCGCACCGCCTGCCGGCGGCGATCCGCCGAATCCGATTTCCATGGGTTGCCGGGCGCTGGGGTGGCGGAGCACATAAACCCCATCATTACACCCTCCGCCCGGTTTCGGGCTACCGTTTAAACCTGTCTTAATACTGTTCCGATGCCCCCGCCTCAGCGCGTCAACCGCACGCGTTCCGCCTGAATGGGCCTGCCCAGCAGTTTCTCTCCGCGCGCCGCAAACCACGCCGGATCATCCGTCGTGCAATACCGCCGCGTGCCGCCGTGCGTCAGGTGCTCCGCCTGCTCCGGATGCCGGCGCAACCAGTCGGCCAGTCGTTCGGCGACCAGCCCGCCCTGACCCAGAATCTCCGTATCCGGCGGCAAAATACGCCGCAGCGCGGGCTCCAGCAGCGGATAATGCGTGCACCCGAGCAGCACGCGCGAGGGCACCTCGTTGGGCGGTAGCAGCGGGGCGAGCGCCTGCCTCAAAAAATACTCCGTGCCCGGCCCGTCGAGCTCCCCCGCCTCGACCAGCGGCACCCACAGCGGACATGCCTGCTGCACGAGGCGCAGTCGCGGCGCGAGTTTGCGCAGCTCGATGCCGTAGGAGTCCGAAGCGATCGTCGCCTCTGTTCCCAGCACCGCCACCAGCCCGTCGGTCTCCGCCGGAGCGGTCTCATCGGGAATCGCCACCGTGCCGACGGGAATGCCCGCAAGAGCCTCCACGGACGGGCGAACCACTCCCAACACGCGACGGCCGGGCCAGCGCTTCGGCAGGTGCAGTTGCTGGATGTTGCGCAACGCCCGCGCCGATGCGGTGTTGCAGGCAAGGACGACGAGCGGACACCCCTGTTCAAACAGCCAGTCCACGGCCTCGACCGTGAATTCGTTGACCAACTCCGCGCTGCGCGCGCCATAAGGAGCCCGCGCGCTGTCAGCGAGATACAGGTAGTCGTAGCCCGGCAGCTCACGCATCAAAGCGGAGAGCACGGTGAGCCCGCCAAAACCTGAATCAAAAACACCAATCATGAGCCCACGGACCTAGCAAATGCGTCCCGCAATACAAGACGCGGCCCAAATCATTTTCTCCGCGCCCGCGATGTGCGGCCGAGAAGACAACGCGGGCCCGCCTCGGTTCCATTCGCGGATTCAATAGCAGCTGGTTCCGTAATTTCGCTGGCAAACCGCAGTCAAAAAATAGAAATATTCCCCCACTCTTCTACCTCATCATGACCAAAACCATTATCCGCGCTCTTGTCCTCGGCACCTCGATGCTCACCGCCAGCCTCTGGGCCGTCGAGACCGTCACCTTCCCCGGCGCCACCCCCGCCGCGCCTGCTGCCGCTCCCGCTGCCGCCCAGCCGAAACAGCAGAAACTTCTCAAAGTGTGCTCGATCACCACGGCGCAAGGCTTCCAGGAATTCCAAGCCAACGTTCAAGTCGTCCAGTCGCAGCGCCAATTGGTGATCGAAGCCAACGCCGCCTTCGAAAAGGAAACCAACGCCGCCAAGAAAAAGGAACTCAAGGCCAAGGTCGATGAGCTCCTCGCCAAGCTGAACGAGAACAACCAGACGATGATCAAAACCTACGGCTTCTCGCTGGACCGCTCCTACACGGTCTCCGTCGAAAAGGCCGACGTCTACATGCTCGTTTCCGACGAGGAAGCCGCGAAGATCGAACAAGCCCAGGCCGCCACCGCCGCCGCCGGCACGAAAAAGTAATCCGGCCCTTGGCCTCCCCGTTATACGGAATCAAAAAGCCGCGGATTAACTCCGCGGCTTTTTTACGCCCGAACGAAGGACTCGGATAAAGTCGCAACCGCGAGCGTCGCCCTGCCTCCCCCGCCCTATCCACGGCGGAACCGCGCCTCATCCCTGATCGGTTATTCAACTTAATCTTTCATCCTCACCTGCGACGCTTCGCATTACCCCGCTCATGAAATCCCGTTTTTTTCCGATCTTAACCGCCCTCGCCGCGCTCTCCGTCATGCCCGCCCGTTCCCCCGCCGCCGACCAGCCCCAACCCATCGCACTGCCCGCCTCCCCTGAAACCGCCGCGCTCCAACCCGCCCGTCGCGCGCTTCCGCCCCACCCGCGCCTCCTCGCCACCGACGCCGACTTCGCCCGTATCCGTTCGGCGGTGACAACTCCCGGCCCGCTTCACGACACCTACCTGCTCCTGCTCGAAACCGCCGAACGCGAATACGCCGCACCGCCCTTCCCTCGCGAGGTCATCGGCCGACGTCTCCTCGGCACCAGTCGCAACGCCCTCCGTCGCATCACCCACTTCGCGATGGCCTACCGGCTCACCGGAGACAAAAAGTGGGCCGCCCGCGCCGAACAGGAAATGCTCTCCGTCGCGGCGTTCTCCGACTGGAACCCGTCCCACTTCCTCGACACCGCCGAAGCCGCCACCGGCGTCGCCCTCGGCTACGACTGGCTCTACGACACGCTTTCGCCCGACACCCGCCGCACGCTCCGCAAGGCCCTCGTCACCCTCGCTCTCACTCCCGGCGACAACGACAAAAACGGCTGGCGCCGCACCGCCACCCCCAACAACTGGCTCCAGGTCTGCGAAGCCGGCCTCACCCTCGCCGCCCTCGCCGTCGCCGAGGACAATCCCGATCTCGCCTGGCGCACCATCGAGCGCGCGCAACGCAGCGTCCCCAAAATCTTCAGCACCTACGAACCCGACGGCGCCTACGTCGAGGGCACCCTCTATTGGGACTACGGAACGACCTACCACGTCATCCTCATCGAAGCCCTTCGCTCCGCCACCGGCTCGGCCGGTCCGCTCGCCGAAAACCGCGCCTTCCTCCAAAGCGCCCGCGTCATGAACCTCCTCACCGGCCCCACCGGTTTGTTTTTCAACTACGGCGATTCCCGCGAAGAACGCATGTTCTCCGCCGCGATGTATTGGTTCGCCCGCGAAACCAACCAACCCGGCCTCGTCACCACCGAACACACCCGCATGCGCGATCTCCTGCACAACGCCCCCGCCAGCTCCGACAACGTCCCGTTCCCGTCCCGCTTCCTCGCATTGTCCCTCCTCTGGATGCCCGCCGGCCCCGCTCCCGCCGCCGCCGCGCTGCCCGCCAGTTGGTCCACCCAGGGCCCGAATCCCCTCGGGGTCTTCCGCAACGGCGAAGGCCCTGCGTCACTCTTCGCCGCGATCAAAGGCGGCAAGCCCCGGCTCAGCCACGCGCACATGGACTCCGGCTCTTTCCTCCTCGATCTCGGCGGCGTGCGCTGGACGACCGACCTCGGCATCCCGAGCTACAACACGATCGAGCAGGCCGGCATCCAGCTCTTCGGCAAAGACCGCTGGAAAGTTTACGCCCTCAACGCCTCCAGCCACTCCATCCCGCTCATCGACGACGTGCAGCCCGATGACCAGGCCACCGCCACACTTCCCGAGTTTTCCGCCGAAACCCAAACCGCCACCCTCAACCTCACCCCGCTCTACGCCAAACAGGCAAAGTCCCTCCGCCGCACCCTCCGCGTCACCTCGCCAAACACCATCGAACTTCGCGACACACTCGCCGGCGCGCAGCCCGGCGCCCGCTACCGGTTCTCTTGGATGACCCGCGCCGCGGTGACGACCGACGCCGCCGGCGCGACGTTCCGCCTGAAAGGAAAAATCCTCCGCCTCGACGTCACCGCCGACGCCCCGTTTGAGCTCGTCAACGAAGACGTCTCGCAACCGCCCGCCGCCTACGACGCCAAACAACCCGGCCTGCGCCGCGTAAGCGTGCTCTTCACCGTCAGCCAGCCCGTCCACACGCTCACCGTCACCGCCCGTCTCGTCGAGTAACCGCACCACCGATCTGCCCGCATAGCCCCGTCCGCCTTCGCGTAGCCCCAAGCGTGAGCTTGGGGAGTTCACTCATCGCACGCACCCGATCTCCCTGAGCTCACGCTCAGGGCTACACCCGCCCCCGCGCGCCCCGCCTCCGTCCTTAATCTTCGCCTCTCATCTTAACCTCCGGCCCGATCACGGCAGCGTGATCTCCGCCCGCAGCACGTTGTTCTTCGCCTCAACCGTATCTGTGAAATAGAAGAACACCATGTTGCCGCCGACCGAAACCGTCTGCTTCCCCTCTTCGCCCGCCGCGCCCCAGACGCTGCCGTTGAACTTCAGCGCCATCGGCCCCGACTGCGTCGAGTAAGTCACGATGCCCGGCTCCACCACCGCGCGCTGTCCCAGCGATAGCGACTGGCGGTTCATCTTGATCGTATAAACGCCCGAGATCGGCCCGCGCGCTTCCTGCATGTTGAACGGCTTGAAAACCGTCTCGACCTGCAACTTGTCCGGCAGACACGTCACCACGGTCTCGATCATAAAACGCGGATGCATGCCCTTGATCTCGAACACCACCTTGCCGTCGCGCACGAGCTTGGTGATCGACGGGGTGAACTCCTTGTCCCCCATCGTGCCCGCATAAAACGGCTTCGACGTGCCCGTGAACACGCCCTGCAAATCCAGCCAGCCAAACTCGTCGATGATCGTGCGGTTGCCCACGCCGACCAGCTTGCGCAGGAACCCGCGATCCGAGACTTCAAAGCTGTAGCGGTCGTTGCGGAAACTCCGCGGCGTCTTCAACTCCTCCGCCAGCATCCGCGCCTCCTCCGCCTCGCGCATCCGCGCTTCCTCCGCCGAAACCGCCGCCACCGCCGGCGTCGGCGCCACCTCGGTGCCGCCGGATTTGCCCTTCATCGCAAAAAACGCCCCCGCACCGCCCAGCACCACCACCGCCGCGATGGCCGCGAACAACACCGCGGGCTTTTTCTTCGGCGCCACCGCTTCACGCGTTTCCTCGATCACCACGGCTGCGGCCACCGGTGCCGCCACGGGCTCCGTCACAAACAACACCGGCTTGTCAGGCGCGGCCGCCGGCTTCGTCTCCACTTTGGCCGCCGCCTTCACCGGCTCCACCTTGGCCGGGACTTTGGTTTCAATCTTCGTTTCCACCTTCGGCTCGGCTTTGACCTCGGCCTTTGCCGCCACGGGCGCGGGCGCCACCGGCTTCACAATCGGAGCAGGCGTGATCACCGGCGCCGCCGCAGGGGCCGCCGCGACCGGCTTTGCCGCGACAATCTTCGCCGCCGCTTTCGTCGCACCCGGCTTTTCAATCGGCGAAGCCGAACCCGATGAGGTCACCGGCACCGGCTCGGATTTGATCAGCGGCGCGGGAGCCGGCGCGGCCGGCGCCTTCACCACCGGAGCCGCCGGTTTCGGAGCCACCGGTGCCGCCGCAGCCGCCACGGGAGCAGGGGCCGTAGCCACCACGACCGGCGCAGGCGCAGCAGGCGCCGGCGCGTTCACATCCAACCACTCCGGCTGCCAGCCCTGCCCGCCACCTTCACCCGCCGAAGCCTGGAACAACACCCCCAGCGCCGACACCGGCAGCGCCGCGTTCACCGCGCCGCCCGTCAGCCCGCGCTGCGCGCAAAACGCCGCGATATCCGGCGACAGCGGCGCGAGTTCGAGCGCCGCAGCCACCGCCTTCGCCAGCCACGCCTGCCCCGCCGGCAAACCCGCCACGTGCAACGCCGTCGGCGCGCAACCCAGCGTCGCGATTGCCGGCCGCAGCAATGCCGCGAGTCGCTCGGCGACCGGGCCCGCCGTCTCCGAGAAATCATAATCGTTGTTAAAAAACAGCTTCGACGCCGCCGCGCGGAACTTCAGCCCGAGCCCCGCCTGCACCGCCTCATAGATCTGCGTGAACCCCACCGCCGCCCCGCCCGCCGCTTCACAGCCCGCCGCCGACACACACGCCAGTTGCGCGTCGGTCTCGCCGACCTGCCACACGAGCACGCGCGTCGCTTCCGGCATGTCCTGGAGCGCTGTCACCACCGCGCCGATACGCACCGGCAGCGCCAGCCGCAGGTTCGCCCCCGTGAAGCCCAGCGAGGTCAGCTGCGCCTTGGTGGCGTCCACCTGCGCGGTCGCCACGCCCGCCAGCACCCACGGCGTCGATCCCACGGTATCCACCCTCACGCCCGTCACCGCATCCAACGCCACCACGCTCAACGGCGCTTCCAGCCCGTGCGGCGCGCTCTCGGCGCGGGAAAGCAGGCTCTTGGCCGTGCGCATCGACGCGGCCTCCTCGGCCGTGGACCGCAACACGAAACCCGCCGGCGGCACCAGCAACACCTGCGCGTTGGCGGCCGACACGCCCGGCGCGATCTCGGCGAGTGTCGCCGTGACGGAGGCCGCATCGAGCGCGCATTCCTTAAAACCTTCCAGACGGCCGGCGGCGTTGACCAGCGCGAGTTGCACGGAGTGCGGGGCGAGTTCGACGAGGAGACGGGGAGCGGATTGTGAAGCCATGGACGGGTGGGTTTGAAACGTGGACGATGAGATGATCAGGTGGCGCTCATCATATCTTCAATGATGCGGCGTTTTTTGGCCTCGAGGGCCTGTTCTTTCGCGGTGTGCGCGGCGATTTCGGCGTCGAGCGCCTGACGGTCGGCGGCCAGCATCGCCTGCGCATTGCTCGCGGCGGCAAGGTCTTTTTTGAGTTGGGCGGCCAGCGCGGCGGCTTGTTTTTCGGCCTCGACCAACTGGGCCTCGCGCTTCGCCTGAGACGCCGCCTTCTGGTCAAACGCGGTCTTGGCGGCGGACAACTCGGCCTGCTCTTCCTCGGCGGCGGCCATGTCGGCATCGAGCCGGGCCCGCAACGAACCGACTTCTTTTTCGCGACCCGCCAGCGTGGCTTCGCGCGCAGCCAGCGCCGCGGCCTTGGCTTCGACTTCGGCGGTGCGGGCGGCGACTGCTCCCAGCGCCTTTTCCTCGGCGGCGGCGGCGTGCGCCTCGGCTTCGGCGGCGGCCTTCTCGCGTGTGGCCAATGCCTGCTCCTGCGCGGCCATCTTCTTCGCCTGCGCCGCGAGTGCTTTCTCGCGCACCTCGGCGTCGGCCTGCGCCTCTTCCAAGCCGGCGGCGTCGGCTTCAACGCGCGCGGTCTCGGCGGCGAGCTTCACCTGCGCCGCTTTAAGTTCGTCCTTCGCCGTCTTCACCTGGGCTACGGCCTGCTCGTTTTCGGCACGGGCTTTTTCCAGCGAGGCCGTTTCCTTTTCGAGGCGCGTCGTTTCCGCAGCCAACCCGGCCTCGATTTCGGCGAACCGCTGCGCCGATCCCGCGACCACCGTCTCGCGCTCCGCCAGCGCCTTTTCCTGCGCCGTCAATTTCTTCGCCTGCGCGGTGAGCTGCTTCTCACGCACTTCGGCTTCGCCCTGGGCCTCTTCCAGGCCGGCTGCATCCGCGGCGATCCGCGCGCTCTCGGCCGCGAGCTTCGTCTGCGCGGCCTTGAGTGCTTCCTGGGCCGCCTTCGTCTGCTCCGCGACTTTCTCGTTTTCGACGCGGGCTTTTTCCAGCGAGGCCGTTTCCTTTTCGAGGCGCGTCTTTTCCGCAGCCAACCCGGCCTCGATTTCGGCGAACCGCTGCGCCGATCCCGCGACCACCGTCTCGCGCTCCGCCAGCGCCTTTTCCTGCGCCGTCAATTTCTTGGCCTGCGCGGTGAGCTGTTTCTCACGCACCTCGGCTTCGCCCTGGGCCCCTTCCAAGCCGGCCGCATCCGCGGAGATTCGCGCGCTCTCGGCCGCGAGTTTCGTCTGCTCGGCTTTGAGCGCTTCCTGGGCCGCCTTCGCCTGCTCCACGGCCTGCGCAGTTTCAGCGCGGGCTTTTTCCAACGCGGCGAGTTCCTTCGAAAACCCTTTTTTCGCGATGGCCAGTTCGGTTTCGGCCGTGGTGATTTTCGCCTCAGCCTCCGCCAGCGTCTTTTCGCGTTTCGCCAGTGTCTCGTCCTGCGCGGCGAGTGCTTTTTCACGTTTCGCCACGGTCGCCGTCTGCGCTTTCAGCTCGGCCTCGGCGCCTTCCAACTCGGCGGCATCGGCTTCAATCCGGGCTTTTTCGGAGGCGAATTTCGCCTGCGCCGCCTGCGCCGATTCCAATTCAGTGCGGGCTTGCGCGAGTGCGGTGTCGGCCTCGGCGCGCGCCTTCGCCAGCGCGGCGGTTTCCTTCGCAAGACGGGCTTTCTCCCCGGCCAGATCGACTTCCGCCGAGGAGATTTTCTCTTCGTTCACCAGCAGCGCCTGCTCGCGCTCGACAAGTTTCCCCATCTGCGCGCCCAACGCTTTTTCCCGCTTGGCCAGATCGGCGCTTTTTTTGGCGGACTCGGCTTGCTCCGCTTCCAGCGCGGAGGCGTCCGCCTCAATCCGCGAGACTTCATCCGCAATCTGCTTTTGTTCGCCGGCGAGCTCGGCGCGGGCTTTCACCTGGGCCGCCGCTTCGCGTCCGAGGTTTTCACGCAGCGCGGTCAACGCGGCGCGCTCCTCGGCGAGGCGCGCCTGTGCGGCGGGCAGGTCTTTTTGCGCGGCCTCAAATGCGGCGCGCGCCGCGACCAGCTGTTTCTCCCGGCCGGCCAGCAGTTGCTGGGTGACTTCAAACTCGGCGCGCTCCTGTTCGTGCGCGGTCGCATCTTCGATGAGCCGTGCCTCGTCGTCCTTGAGCTTTTTTTCGCGCGCCAGCAGCGCGCTCGTCGCCAGTCCGGTGTTGGCCTGCGCGGCTTCCAGCGCTTCACGCTCGGCGCGCACCGTCGCAAGTTCGGCCGCCTGCCGTTTTTTTTCCACGCTCAGCGCCGCCTCGGTGTCGGCCAGCGCCTGCTCGCGCCCGGCGATGTCTTTTTCACGCGTGCCGCTCGTCGCCACCGCCAGATGTTGCTTGTCCAGCGTCTCCTGCAACTCGCGCCCGAGGCGATCGCACTCGGCGCGCAGGGTTTTCAACTCGCGGTCGTCACCGCCCGCAGGCGCCGCGGCTTTGCGGGTCACGCTGCCGTCGTCCGCCAAAAAGAGCGTGAGCGAGGAACGGCAATAACGCAGGAAAGCGCCGTCTTCTTCCTTCGTGAACACGGGCTTGAGCAACTCGTCGGCCCGCGTGATCAGCGCACCGAGGTTGACCGGAGGATGAAACAGATCGCGCACGCCAAAGCGGATCGCCTTCACAATAAAATCGAGCTGCGGCTTTACGCAGAGGAGCAGAATTGGCGCCTCGGCCTGACGCCCGCGTATCCGCTCCACCAACTCCAAAAGCTGGTCGTCCTTGGCCCGTCCGTCGCAGACGATCAGATCGAACTTTTCCCCCTGAAACGCCTGCTCCAACTCGGCCTCATCCCCAAAAGCACGATCATACAAACCGCTGGAAGCCACCACAAGGGCTTGAGCGTGGAAGACGGCGGAGCCGGTCCTGATGAGGAGGATTTTTGCCGACACGAGTTTGGGGTGTTAGAAAACCGAAGGGGCTAAAGCGGAGCGTCAAAGAAAGCCCGCTCATACACGCCACCGGCAACCACAAACACGGCCGCCAGAGGGGATTTTACGTTTTTTTACCAGCGCCCCGTAACCAAAAACACACTACAAGCATACCGCCAAAACACCCATTTTCATGGGATGAAAACACCCATTAACGTATCCGTAACCTTTCCCCGGCCTCTCTCCGGCGCAGCCCTGAGCAAGCGCGCGGGCTGCGGGGTCCGGAGGAGTCTCCGATTACGCGATCACCAACTCGTCGCCAGCCACCTTGAAGGTCACGTCGGTGCCTTCCTTGACGGTTCCGCCAATCAGCGCACGCGCCAGCTTTGTCTCGATTTGACGTTGCAGGAAACGCTTGAGCGGACGCGCGCCAAACACCGGATCGTAGCCCTTCTCGGCCGCCCATTCCTTCGCCTTTTTGTCGAGCGTCACGGTCACGCGACGGTCGCGCAGGCGGGTGTTCAAATCGGCCAGCAGCAGGTCCACGATGCGGGTGATTTCTTCCAGTGTGAGCGGCTTGAAGAGGATCGTCTCGTCGATGCGGTTAAGGAACTCGGGGCGGAACGCCTTGCGCAACTCCGCCATGACGGACTCGCGCACGCTTTCCGGAATCGTGTCGCCGGTCACGCCCTCCAGCAGGAAACGCGAACCGAGATTCGACGTGAGGATGATCACCGTGTTTTTGAAATCCACGGTGCGGCCTTGTGAATCCGTGATGCGTCCGTCGTCGAGCACTTGGAGCAGGATGTTGAACACATCCGGATGCGCCTTCTCGATTTCGTCGAAGAGGATCACCGCGTAGGGCTTGCGCCGCACGGCTTCGGTCAACTGGCCGCCCTCGTCGTAGCCGACGTAGCCGGGAGGCGCGCCGACGAGACGCGCCACACTGTGCTTCTCCATGTATTCCGACATGTCGATGCGCACGAGCGCCGCTTCGCTGTCAAAGAGCGTCTCGGCGAGCGTCTTCGCGAGTTCGGTTTTGCCCACGCCGGTCGGCCCGAGGAACAGGAAGCTGCCCACGGGGCGGCGCGGGTCTTTGATGCCGGCGCGCGCTCGCAGAATCGCGTCGGTCGCGAGTTGCACCGCCTCGTCCTGGCCGATCACGCGCTCGTGCAACACGTCGCCGAGGCGCAGGAGTTTTTCTTTCTCGCTCTCGACGAGGCGCGTCACGGGCACGCCGCTCCATTTGGCGACGACCTCGGCGATTTCCTCGGCGGAAACCTCTTCCTTAAAGAGCTCGGTCTTGGCCGCGGTGGTCTCGGACTTTTTCAACTCGGCTTCGAGTTGCGGGATCTTGCCGTGGCGCAGCTCGGCGAGCTTGTTCAAATCGTAGGCGCGCTCGGCTTTTTCGAGCTCGATGCGGGCGGCGTCGAGTTGCTCGCGCACCTTGCGCACGGCTTCTACCGACGCCTTTTCTTTCTGCCATTTGGCGTTGAGTCCGGCGGCCTGCGAACGGGCGTCGCCGAGCTCCTTGCGGAGCGCGTCGAGGCGGTGTTTGGAGGCGTCGTCCTTTTCAAGTTTCAACGCGGCTTCCTCGATTTCGAGTTGGAGCACGCGGCGCTGGAGCGCGTCGAGTTCCTGCGGAGCCGAGTCCATCTCGGTGCGGATCATCGCGCAGGCTTCGTCCATCAAATCGATCGCCTTGTCGGGCAGGAACCGGTCGCTGATGTAGCGGTTGGAAAGCGTGACGGCGGCGACGAGCGCGTTGTCCTGAATGCGCACGCCGTGGTGCAGTTCGAAGCGCTCGCGGATGCCGCGCAGGATCGAGATCGCATCCTCGACGGACGGCGGTTCGACCATCACGGGCTGGAAGCGGCGCTCAAGCGCGGCGTCCTTCTCGATGTGCTGGCGGTATTCATCGAGCGTGGTCGCGCCGATACAGTGCAACTCACCGCGCGCGAGCATGGGCTTGAGGAGATTGCCGGCGTCCATCGCTCCGTCGCTCTTGCCCGCGCCGACGATGGTGTGGAGCTCGTCGATAAAGAGGATGATGCGGCCCTCGGCCTGCTTCACCTCGTTGAGCACGGCCTTGAGGCGCTCCTCGAATTCGCCGCGGTATTTCGCGCCGGCGACGAGCGCGCCCATGTCGAGGGAGAAGATCGTCTTGTCCTTGAGCCCCTCGGGCACGTCGCCGCGCACGATGCGCTGCGCGAGGCCTTCGACGATGGCGGTCTTGCCGACGCCGGGTTCGCCGATGAGCACGGGGTTGTTTTTGGTTTTGCGCGAAAGGATGCGCACCGTGCGGCGGATCTCGTCGTCGCGGCCGATGACGGGGTCCATCTTGCCCTTCTTGGCCTGCTCGACGAGGTCGATGCCGTATTTCTGCAGCGCGGCGTAGGTGGACTCGGGATTATCGGTGGTCACACGTTGCGCGCCGCGCAGCGTTTTGAGCGCGGCCAGAGTCTTGGCGCGTTCGATGCCGAAGGATTTAAAATACTTCGCAAGCGAGTCGGGCTTGGCGACGTCGAGCAGACCGAGGAACAAGTGCTCGACGGAGACGAACTCATCTTTGAGGGACCTGGCCTCGGCCTCGGCGCGGGTGAGGACTTCGTTGACGGACTGGGTGACGTAAACCTTCGACGTATCGACGCTGCCGGAGACTTTGGGCAGCCGGTCGAGCTCTCGCTCGGCGGCGAGTTGGAGGGCGCTCACGGTGAGGCCGAGTTTCTCGACGAGCGCGGGGACGATGCCGGCCTCCTGCGCGAGGAGCGCGTGAAGCAGATGCCAGGTGTCCACTTCGTTGTGACTGCGACGGCGTGCCTCGGCTTGGGCATCGGTCACGGCCTGACGGGACATCTGGGTAAGTTGATTGGAATCCATGTTGGAAACCCTATCGCACGACCCGCGCCATTGCCAATCGGGGCGCTTACCTAGGCAAAAGATGACCCGGCCCACGCCCGCTGAGTCAGAAACGCCACACGGTGTGCCACGGACGGCGCACATTGGCCCAAGGTGCGCCGCCGGGCCTCAGAGGCTTACCCATTCTTGAGCGAAGACATGTCGATCGAGAAACGGTATTTCACGTCGCCCTTAAGCAGGCGGTCGTAGGCTTCGTTGATCTTTTGGATCGGGATGATTTCGACGTCGGCGGTGATGTTATGCTCACCGCAGAAATCCAACATCTCCTGCGTTTCCGCGATGCTGCCAATAGGCGATCCCGAGAGGCTTTTGCGTCCCATGAGCAACGAGAAAGCGGACACCGCCAGCGGCTTTTC
>Ga0247813_10001316_pt1 | contig 19172 bp, 22 predicted proteins | sample UWRJL169409C1_FD_180719 | JGI IMG/M metagenome (GOLD analysis project Ga0247813, IMG submission 180719) | Plant litter microbial communities from Arlington Agricultural Research Station in Wisconsin, United States - UWRJ-L169-409C-1 | ecosystem: Environmental > Terrestrial > Plant litter >... | reverse complement strand
TTAAGATCAATTATAGTTACTAATTTATTAGCGACGACAATCTCAATTGCTCGCATCAATTCGGCTACCTTATTATCAACTGATGTGATATTGACAACATAATTCGATCCAACCAATGGTATTTTAGGGTTTCTAACAACTTGCACATACCCGACCCCTTTAAGTAATAAAAAACTGTTGTTTTTAACTATCGTATCCAAAGTTGCTGTTACCAAGCGGAATTTACTATTACGCAATAACTTTACCTCAACATTAGCGGTTTTGACAGTGTCGACCAAATTTATAGCTCTAATAGTAAAGGGAGACTGATGAAGTTCTAAGAGCCTAACCCTTCCTTCCTTATAATAGGTAAAGTTCAAATTCAAATCTTGAACTACCTTTTCCATTAGCATTCTTGATTTCAAGATCTCAGCTTCATTATCAACTGTACTCTTACCACCTAAAAGTCCTCCTAAATCACCGAGTAAATCTCCCCCCCCCATTAAACCTCCTCCTTTTTTCTCATCATTTACTAGAACGCGAGCTGAAATCTTATAGATAGGGGTTGAATATCTAAGATAGATATATCCAAGAGCCGTAAAAAATGCTAGGGATAGTACAAACCAAACCCATTTTGATAAATATTTGCCAACAATCTTTCTAAAGTCCAAATTAGACTCATTTTCGCCGTCATTAATTTGATTATTTGATAGTGTATTCATAGGATATTATAGGTAAATGAACTATTACTCGAGGATAGGTTCACTTTTAAGTTCTAGAAAATAATACGATAAGGACAGACAGCGCCGTTCCGATTAAACCGATTGTCTGTACCCTTGCTGAATTAAGAGATGCAGCCTTGCCCTTATTTGGTTCCACATAAATTACATCATTCTGTTTCAAGTAGAAGTAGGGACTATTAAACAAATCTACAGAGTTCAAATTAAGGTATTTAAGCTCCTTTTTGCCGTTATTATCCCTGATTAATAATACGTTTTCTCTCTTTCCGAAGATGGTTAAATCGCCTGCCAATCCCAAAGCATCCAAAACTGTAACCTTCTCATTTGGTACCGTATAAGTTGCAGGTCGTGAAACTTCTCCTAATATGGTCACTTTAAAATTAGCAAACCGAACTTGGACACTAGGATCTGTAAAATCTTTATTCGCCTTTTCTCGTATCAGATCCCGAGCCTTAAATGTGGTCAAACCTAATAAATTTACTTTCCCGATTACAGCTAGTTCAATATCCCCATTCTTATCCACTAAAAAGCCATTGATCGTTGGCGCTACCGAAATACCAGTTGGAGCATTTAAATTTTGTATGGCCTGAGAAGCTACCTGATTAATCAATGCCCCGGTTTTAGGGTCAATGGTAAATATTGATATGGACAAGATATCATCAGGCTGTATAGTTGGCTCCATAAAAACTGCCGAATTCGTGATACCCGAATCAGCTAAAATAGCATCTTGGAAGTAAGGCACATTCTTTGTACTCGAACATGCTGTAATAAATAATAGTATGCATACGAAAACAACGTTTCTTATGCGGCGGAAGGGTGGTACTTTATTCATAATTTAACATAGGATTATAATGCGAGTGTAAATATACTAAGATAACTATAATTTAGGCCGATTTTCTTAACTTTCATCCACCATACTACATATTGCCAAACATTTTTTTGTTCTTAAATGGATAACTTCCAATAGCTTTATATAATTCTCCATTTCTGACTTTATCTTTCAAAACTGACAAATGTTTGTCGTGATGCAAATCAGTTCCTGCTAAATCATATAAATTATTTTTCAATAAATAGCTTGCTATTTTTTTTACTTCTTTACCATAATAGCCCGTCACAGAAAGCAGATTAAGCTGAAAAAGACAACCAAGTTCCTTTAAGCGTTGATATCTATCTAAATTTAAATGGTAAAAATTGTAACGTTCTGGATGTGCCAATATAACAACGTACCCTTTAATTTGAAGATTGAAAATTATTTGATCAATATTGGGTGTCTCTGCTAGATATGACATCTCAATAAGCAGATACTTATCCTTCAAACACAACAACTCATCAGTTATGATGAAACCATCATCTATCATGTACTCTGCTGCTGCATAAATCTCAACCCCAAGCTTCTCATCTTCGAGCTTATCTGATATCAATTGAAGTGAATTGTTAATCGTTTCTCGAGTATTCGGGTAAAGCTCTTTCAAGATATGAGGTGTACAATAAAAACTCTTGATACCTAATTGAGTAAGACCCTCAATCAATCGCATTGAAGTGGCTAAATCCGGAGCTCCATCATCTATACCTGGAAGGAGATGTGAATGAATATCAACACCCAGCCAACTTAAATCGTTGATAGATTGTGAGTTTTTTTTAAAGAAGGAAAACATAGAGATATATAAAATAATTGTTTATTAAAGTTCAAACGTCTCTATATTTGGCGGCTGATGAACTAAGATAAGAATATTTAGTTAAATCATTAATTATTATTCAAAATAATTCAAAGTTTTAAACCCACCATCTTTCAAAAATTCGTCTTTCTTCATCAACTTTAAATCTGCTTGCATCATATCCTCTACTAATAACTGCAAATCGTATCTAGGCTCCCAACCTAATTTAGTTTTAGATTTGGTAGGATCGCCCAACAGCAAATCTACCTCAGTTGGCCTAAAATACTTGGGATCGACTTTAACAACTGTTTCTCCCAAATGTAAGTTGGCTAAGCTTAAGCCTAACTGCACCACTTTATCTTGATCGATATTAATAATTACACCTTTTTCATTTTCTTCTTTACCAGAAAATTCTACTTCAATCCCTAACTCTGCAAAACTCAATTTCACAAAATCACGTACAGTAGTTGTAACACCGGTAGCAATTACGTAATCTTCTGCCTGCTCCTGTTGTAGAATTAACCACATCGCCTCAATATAATCTTTAGCATGGCCCCAATCGCGTTGCGCAGAAAGGTTACCTAAGTACAAACATTTTTGCAAGCCCAAACCTATTTTACAGGCTGCTCTCGTAATTTTACGTGTTACAAAAGTTTCGCCTCTCAACGGGCTTTCGTGATTAAATAGGATACCGTTACACGCAAACATTCCGTAGGCTTCTCTGTAATTCACGGTAATCCAGTAACCATATATTTTAGCAACAGCATAAGGAGAGCGTGGATAAAATGGAGTAGTTTCGCTTTGAGGGACTGCCTGCACTAATCCGTACAGCTCTGAAGTAGAGGCTTGATATACTTTTGTCTTTTTTGTCAAACCTAAAATACGAACAGCTTCCAACAATCTTAACGTTCCGATACCGTCTGCGTTGGCCGTGTATTCTGGCATTTCGAAACTTACTTGCACATGGCTCATTGCGGCTAAGTTATAAATCTCGTCGGGCTGTGTTTCTTGAATAATTCTGATGAGATTGGTAGAGTCCGTCAGATCACCATAATGTAATTTAAAATTAACATTAGTTTCATGCTGATCTTGATATAAATGATCTATCCGATCGGTATTGAATAAAGAACTTCTTCTTTTGATACCATGCACAAAATAACCTTTTTTCAACAAAAACTCGGCTAAATATGCACCATCTTGGCCGGTGACACCAGTAATAAGAGCAACTTTCATATAATTATGCAGTGGAGTTCTAAATAATTACGAATATAGCAAAATTCTATAAAATTACAATCGAGCATCTACGAACCTTCGATCGATAAATGATTTGGTATCGAATATAATTGCTCCATTTTCTTTAAGGCTAGCATAGTCTAAACTTAAAAATTGTTGATGAGAAACGGCCAGAATAATAGCATCATAATGTTGGGAATCTAACTCAGGCAATAAATCAAATCCGTATTCTTTTTTTACTCTATCGGCATTCGCCCAAGGATCGAATACTTCAACGTTAACCCCAAATGAAAGCAGTTCTTTATAAATATCTATAACTCGTGTATTTCGTATATCTGGGCAGTTCTCTTTAAAGGCGAATCCTAAAATGAGGATTTTAGAATTTTTAATTTCTCTATCTTTTGCGATTAACAGTTTTACCACCTTATTCGCTACAAACATACCCATGTTATCGTTTACTCTTCGACCGGATAAAATAACTTCGGGTTTGTAACCTAGTGCTTCTGCTTTATGTGCCAAATAATAAGGATCTACGCCAATGCAATGCCCGCCAACCAAGCCTGGTTTGTAGGACAAAAAATTCCATTTGGTAGCTGCGGCGGCCAACACGTCTGCAGTATCGATGCCCATTCGATCGAAAATGAGCGCCAACTCATTTACAAATGAAATATTTACATCCCGCTGCGCATTTTCAATTGCCTTGGAGGCCTCTGCCACTTTGATACTTGGGGCAAGGTGTGTACCCGCTGTTATAATCTTACCGTACAATTGATCTATAACTTTTGCTATTTCCTCATTGCTGCCAGACGTCACCTTTTTTATCTTGGTTAATGTATTTATCTTATCGCCAGGATTAATCCGCTCAGGAGAATAGCCGCAGAAAAAATCTTGGTTATAGGTTAATCCTGAATGTTGTTCAAGAACAGGCACGCAATCTTCTTCGGTACACCCCGGATATACTGTAGATTCGAAAATAACAATATCGCCTTTTTTTAACAATCGTCCTACCATCCCCGTAGCTGACAATAAGGGTGCTAAATTGGGGATCTTCAAATGATCGACAGGCGTGGGTACGGTAACAATGTACACATTGCAATTTTGGATCTTTTCAATTACAGTGGTGAAGCTAACTTGAAGTTTATCGACCTTACTTAAATCTGCTTCTAAGGTGTAATCTAAACCCGAATTTAATTGCAAAATTCTTTCCGCATCGATATCGAAGCCAATTACTGGATAATGCTTTGCAAATTCAAGTGCTAACGGGAGGCCCACATAGCCTAAACCCAATATCGCAATCTTAAAATCCGTTTGTACAGCCTTATCCATTCATCAAAGATATTTATTTAAGTCTATTTTTACGTTGATCTAGGCCTACCGTTCCAAATTTATAACGAACACCTGCAGAAAAATAAGTATACACATCATTATAATTGCTGTAAGGATTTAAATCGCCATCCAATTTATCAGCCAGCAAGGTTACATACTGCATATTTAAATTCAATTCCCAGCGATCTCGTCCATACGAATTTTTAAAATAAAAATTAACACCAACATGAAGAGGAAATATAATATCTGTATTCACATCGGTAATCTTTATTCCTTCACGTGTAATTTTGTCAATTTTATAGGCATCCACATCATTTCGAATATAGCCAATGCCAACTCCTGCATATAAACCTCTCATTAGCGAGGTTAGCGTAGTTAATCGATCGTATCGATCGTAAAATTGCCCTAATAGCATTCGGGCATTCCATGTATTTAATCTAAAGGTATTGGTGAAGTGGTCTCTATCTTTTTCGCCACCTCTCATATTACCAAATTGGAATTCGAGGCCTGTATTAATATAAGGTGTGAAGTAATAATCAATCACAAATTGATTGGCCAACGAATAATTAGCTTTTCGGGTATCTGCAAAAGGCAAAGTAACACCACCGCCAATCCCTACACTATACTTGTAAAAATTGAATTGAGCAGCACAAGGCATGCAAAAAACAACAATAAGGGAGAGCTTGAAAAAAATTACAATTAAATATCTTTTCAAAAGGTAGGTATAGATTTACAGCGTAGCAAAGATAGACAATATTATTTACGTCAATTTTTACCACTCGGATGTTGTTAGTGTTAACGATAAGCTAACAAAGATAGTACCGAAACCACTTAGGGTTTTCGCTTTATCTCTTTTACCCAATAAATAATGTAAGCAATAACGGCTACAGCTGCGGATGTAGGTGCAAGTAGGGTAACGTAATCAGGAGTATTAAACTCATAGCACATATACTTTACAAAGTTATATGCAGAGGGTACGAGTGCACAAAATATAACTACTACTAAGAAGTTCTTCTGAATCCTATCAAAAAGTCCATTGCCATTACCCTGTAAAGAGTCTTTAGGTACAGGTGGGAGTAATTCTGGTAGCGCTATACTTAAAGCTTTTGCCAATTCTGCCACTCTTTCTGTGTCTGGAATAGTAGGGCTTTTTTCTATACGCGAATAGGTTGCTTGAGAAATATCAAGGCACAGCGCCATCGCGTCTTGGCTAATCCCCTTTAGCCGCCTAATCTTGTATAGATTTTCTCCAAAATGAAAATGCCCCATTGCGATTTGGGTTAAGTGAAACGTTAATTATTTGTTAATCTAATATAAACAAAACCTATATTTTTTACAAAACACTTGCTACTAGTTAATTAGCAATTAACACCCAATACTCCGTTCATCCGGGATAAACGGGGCGACTAACGTCATTTTGAATAATTTATTCACCAAAATGGGGGTTTTATTCACCAAATGAATGGTTTATTCACACGGTTTGTTCCAGCTTTGTATGTAATGGAAAATAACCGTCTCCTAGAAATGTTTCAGTGTATGCTCGATCTCCAAAAGGAGATATTGGCACAGCTGAAGATTCTATCGAGTAAGGAAGATCCATTACTATCTCAAATGCCCAGCGTTGAAGAAGAGGAGATGACCCGTCTTCAAGTAATAAAATATTTGGGTATCTGTCCAAGAACCTATATCCGCAAGGTAAAAGATGGTACATTGAAACCAAGGAAAATGCCTGGCGGCGACCGCTTTTACAAAAGCGATCTAATTGAAGCCCATAAGGAAAGCATCAGGAGAGGTCGAATTTAAGACATGTTTCGGGACTGCTTCGGGACTCCTATCCACATCCTATACCTTTTCTTTACTTATTCTATACCTTTTCTTTACCTCCGCTATACCTTTTCTTTACCTATAGGTAAAGGAAAGGTATGGAAAAGGTATAGCGAGAGTAAGCGAATGCTATACCTGGTACGAAGCAATTCCGAACAGTGTCCGCCGATAAGTGACATTTGGTGACATTTAGTGACATTTGGTGACAAAAGTTGAACAGCCGTTCTGGCGAATATACATTTGCTTCCATAATCACTTACCGGTAACAATAGATTATGAGCAAACAATTTTATTCACAATTTAAATTTTAAAAATTATGGCAAAGTATTCAAGAGGCACATATGGCCTCATCTCTGGAACAGTAAACAATGCGGTAGGCAGCAGCTGGCGCGGCGTTAATTACCTGCGCAACGTCGCAAAAAAGAACAGTAGTGGCCCCTCGCCAGGCCAGTTAACCGTGCAGGCCAAGTTTATATTGGCAGCCAAACAGCTGTCGCGCATTAAGGCCGTGCTGAACCTTGGTTTTGGCGATAAAAAGTTGGACAAGACCACGGCCTACAACGCAGCCGTCAGGGCATTTATTAACAATGCAGTTACAGGGGACTATCCCGATTTCGCTGTCGACTATGCTAAAATGCAAGTAAGTAAAGGTTCATTAAACGAATTAAAGAACGTGACCCTTATAGCTGCAGATAATCTGCTTACGCTAAATTGGCCAGTGACTCAAGATCCGTTTCTCGGCAACTCCGACAACGAGATCCTAGTATTGCTGTACAATGCGACTTCGGACGATTACATGACCAACATGTCTGCCAAGCGCTACGATGGAGAGCTTGTTTTGGAATTGGCCGAGAAGCCTGGCAGCACCATTAAAGTTTGGCTGTTCTGTGTAAGTAAAGACAGGAAATCGGTTTCTAACAGCCAGTATATCGGTTCGGTTACCTTACCTGAAATTATTTAATTATTAACCTTAATCTGCTGCACCTCTATTTTTTTGATGGCGCCCTGTATGGGCATTCACAAGACGGCCAAACACAAATCTAGCGTGCAGCAGATTTTTAAAAATCAAAACTATGACAACTTTACAAATTAAATCGGCATGGCCAAAAATAAAGGACACAATGCTATGCTTAGCAATAATCTTTGCTCCCTTTTTTCTCATTTACCTAGGTAGGGAAACACAAGAACTAGATCCAAGCATGGGGCTGCTGGACGCAGGGGTTTGGCAACTGCTATTCTTGGGCATCATTTCATTTCTAGGGTTCAGCGCCCTAGCATGGTGGCTGCTACAACAGGCCTGGCTAAGTTTAGGCCTTCCGAAAATAGAACAGATGGTTTTACAATTTAAACAATTAACGTTATGGCAACAATTCGCATTATACTGGGCATCCTTTGCTTTGCTATTATTGGCCGGAGTACTGAGCCTAACGGCAGTGTTCTAGCACGGAGCGCTTGGCCCAAAGCTCAAGTATTAAGTGACAAAAACAAGGATATAAATAGCAAAGCAATTAGGGCAAAGCTTTTGGCAGTAGCTCGTTCACAAATTGGCGTCCGCGAAGCAACCGGGAATAACGACGGTAAAAAAGTCGAAGCCTATTTAAATGTCACCAATCTATCCAAAGGCTATCCATGGTGCGCCGCTTTTGTAAGTTGGGTATTTAAACAAGCAGATTTGCCTATACCCCGAACGGCATGGTCGCCAGCTCTGTTTCCTTTAGCTCGCCAAATAGTAACGCCTAAACCTGCCGATGTGCTGGGTATTTATTCAATAAAATTAAAGCGTATAGCGCATTGTGGCTTGGTAGAGCGAAAGCAAAATAATTGGATCATTTCTATCGAAGGCAATACAGATCCAGACGGGAGTAGGAATGGCAATGGGGTATATCGCAAATGGCGCCACATGAAAACGATTGCTAAGTTTGCCGATTGGGTGCGTTAGGTTGACTACCTCACCTCGCGAGTGAGCTCTTTAATTTCCGTCTTCTCGAGCGAGCGACCTATTTAGTCACGCCCCTCGAATGAGCGAACTAGTTAATCCCGTCCTCTCGAGTGAGCGACCAAAGGAGCGACGAGAGATCTAGAAGGTAATTGCACAGATATCTCGTCGCTACGCTCCTCGATATGACGGGTAATACTCACTCGATAGGACGGTTAAGGTCTACTAGGTATGACGGTTAATAAAAAACAACTTAAACTTTAAAATCATGAAAACAAAAACAGCCTTGATAATACCCTTAACGCTCTCCATATATTCATGTGCGTTACTCAACAAACAGAAGTTGGGTGTTAAAACTAAAAGCGAAAAGGAAAGGGTTCAAATCGAAAGCCTTCAGACTTCAGAGAGCCAAAAAAAGCAGCTCTTTGTTATGGATAGCAGCCATAATGATTTTACCATTCTGATTTGGCCAAAAGGAACCTTTAAGTTCTCGGCAGCCCATGGCTTTGAGGGTGAAGCCGAAAAATTAGTGATGCGAGGCAAGCACACTCAACAGCAAACGTTAAGTATAACAAATGAGATTAAAAAAGATAGTGTAGCGCTAAGCGCAAATTATATCCGTACCAAAGACAGCAGCCAAACCCTTAAAAAAGATAAGGTAAGTATAGGTTATAATTGGAGCTGGTTAATTGGAATACTGATTATTGGTATTGCGGTTTGGGCTTATAGGAAGCTGAGGCATTAGGGTTATTTATAATAACTCGATATCTTGAACACTCAATCCTGTAACTTCAGCAATATCATTAAATGGCATACCTTTCTGTTTTAGATTTTTGGCTATTTTTTCAGCAGCCTTTTTCTCAGCGAAACGTATACCTGCATTCCAGTCAGATTTCGCTTTCACATCTGAATAATAAAGTCCATGTTCTTCTTTAGTCATTTTGCTTATCGTAAGATGAGACCTTAGGATTTTTATAATAATTCTATATCTTCAACACGCAATTCTGTAACTTCAGCAATATCATTAAATGACATACCTTTCTTTTTCAGGCTTTTAGCTATTTTTTCAGTTGCTATCAAAGTTGCATTTGCAGTTGCAATAGCAGCAGCTTTTTCAGCAGCTTTTTTCTCAGCGAAACGTATACCCGCATTCCAGTCAGATTTCGCTTTAACATCTGAATAATAAAGTTCATGTTCTTCTTTAGTCATTTTGCTCATCTCTGCAATTTTAAATATCTTCTGGAACACCCTTTTGTCTAGAAATTTGGGAATCTGCTTTAACTTACTCAAGTTTTTCAGCAGATAAAACCACTTATCTAGATCGGTCTTCAGATCCTGTTCCTTTTTGTCAAAGTTAGGCAATTCTAGAAATATTAACCGGATATAACCGGTTATCTTACGGCTAAAGAATATACATATCGCATCTTTACATTGCGAATGCAGCTAGAAAAATCTAGTTGAAACTTTTTTTACAATATCCCAGGCATGCCGGTGAAAGTCTGGCAACTCTTCGGTTTTCCGGCTGTGTTCGCAGTGACCTGGGTTTTTAATTTCAAATATGCGCACACAGAAAAACCCATTTGCCTCTTCACAATTAAAGTTCATATTGAAAAAATCTCCGAACGTGTACAAAATTAATACGAATAAAGACGCCTATGTCTATCTACGAGCAATTTGGGATAAGGAGCTCATCAATGTGCAAGAACAGATTTACGTACTTTATTTAAACCAAGTACAGGAGGTAATTGCTTGGCGTTGCTTACATACCGGCACCATGAAAGAAGTGCTCCTTGATAAACGTTTACTCTTTGGCTTCGCCTATGGCTGCATGGCTGCTGGAATTATACTACCGCACAACCATCCCTCGGGCATACTGAATCCCTCAGCCGCAGATTACACCATCACTAAAGATATTGCTGCCGCAGCGAAACTACTCGACATTCGCTTTCTCGATCATCTTATCGTGAGCAGTACGGATTATTATTCGTTGAGGTTAGATTTCGTAACCAATTCTGAGACTGCATAGATTGGATATACTTCTACTGACTCGTAAGATGAATAATTTTCGAGCGAAAAACGTACGCCATAATCCAGCTTTTTTTCCGCTAAGAACAAAAAGAGGCTTTGCATCGATCCTTTCTTTCCAGATTTAACTTCTATAGGTAAAATTTGGTGATTCTGCTGAATTACATAGTCAACCTCTGCATTACTACTTTTAGCCTCTCGTTGCCAAAAATATAAGATTTCTTGCCGGTAACATGAACTGTTTTTTATTAATTCTAATCCTACAAACTGTTCAGCAATAGCACCTTTATTAATCACATCAAAATCTTCTTCAAGTACAATTTCAGCTATATTTAAACCTAGCAAATGCTGGAATATTCCCGTATCAAGTAATAACATTTTTCGCTTTTTTGGATTCGTTTCGGCCCCTAAAGGAATTCCATTAGCTGAGGAATGAGTTACTGGGATGACCAATCCTGCCATAATAAGCAAATTTACCGCCTCTACAATCTGCTTATGATTAGCTTCTGTAGCTGCCTTTGCATAAGTAAATTTATTTCCTGATTGCTGTATTACAGAATCGAAAACTTCAGAAATACGTAAAAAAGGAACTTGTTTCTTGTACTTAGCAAAATCAGCCTTTAAAGATGTAATTAGATCATCTAATACTGGCGAACAATGTCTAATATCATGGTTGTCTATATAAGAAGCAACAACTTCGGGCATACCACCAATGACTAAAAACCGTTTAAAATACTTGATGAGCTTTTGGTGCAGGGGATCAGCAAGAGGCATATTTTTGTTCGCCGTTTTCTTCGCGTCATATAACGATTGTTCTCCACTTGCGATTAAAAATTCGTCGAACGATAAAGGGTACATGAACAAAGACCGTACTCTACCTACTCCAAAAGATGGGATTTCTTCTAACGCAAATTCTAAAAGTGAGCCAGCAGCAATAACGTGCAACTTAGCATACTTCTCATAAAAAAACCTTAAAGAAGAGATTGCTGGGATACAGGTTTGTATTTCATCAAAGAAGAGGAGTGTTTTTCCGGGAATGATCGGAACATTATAGAGAATAGATAAATTTTCACATAAAACTTCAGGGTTCAAATCTCCATCAAATAACCGATGTACTTGCCGTTGTTCTTCGAAATTAATTTCTAAGTAGTATTCAAACTGACTCCCAAGATGCCTTATCGCCGTAGATTTACCAACTTGCCGAGCTCCCCGAACAAGAAGAGGTTTGCTCTCCTGTTGATTTCTCCATAAAGTTAGTTCAGCATCAATTTTTCGACGTAAGTACATTTTTACAAGGCAATAACAAGATATATTTTACATTTTTACAAGGCAATGATAAGGAAAATTTTACATTTTTACAAGGCAATAATCTCAATAGGGCGATTCGTCTCGACGAGAGGAGAGATCTAGAGATTAATTCTAATAGATATCTCCTCGCTGCGCTCGTTCGATAGGACGACAGGTACTTGACTGCGTCCACCGGATGGTCAGTTTGACTGTGTTCAACAGGACGATTCGTCCTCTCGACGAAAGGAGAGATCTTTAAAACCAGTTTATGGATATCTCCTCGCTGCGCTCGATAGGACGGTAAGATTAATGTTCGATAGGACGACACGTAGTCGACTGCGTCCACGGGACGCTTGATGTTACTTTATAATACGCAACAAATACTCTCCGTAACCGCTTTTAACCAAAGGCGTAGCGATAAGTCTTAATTGTTCTGCAGTAATGAAACCCATGCGGTAAGCAATCTCTTCGATACAACCAATTTTTAAGCCTTGGCGTTCTTCGATAATTTGAACAAACTGGCCTGCTTGCATTAAAGAGGTAAAGGTACCCGTATCGAGCCATGCGGTGCCGCGACTTAATACGCCCACCTTCAATTTGCCTTGTTCTAAGTACACTTTATTTACATCGGTAATTTCATATTCTCCACGCGGAGAAGGTTTAATATTTTTGGCGATCTCTACTACAGAATTATCGTAGAAATATAATCCTGGCACCGCATAATCAGACTTCGGACTGGTTGGCTTCTCCTCGATAGAGATCGCTTTCTTATCCTCATCAAACTCTACCACACCATACCGCTCTGGATCTGAAACCTGATACGCAAACACTACTCCACCTTCGGGATCTGAACTTGCTTGCAGCAATTTTGCCATTCCATCTCCATGAAAGATATTATCCCCCAAAACCAAAGCTACCTTATCACTTCCGATAAAATCGGCCCCAATTACAAAAGCCTGAGCTAAACCATTAGGCTCGTGTTGTACGGCATAAGAAAATTTACAACCAATCTGACTACCATCGCCTAATAACTTTTCGAAGTTCGGCAAATCGTGAGGGGTAGAAATAATCAATACTTCTCGTATCCCAGCCAGCATTAAGGTAGACAAAGGATAGTAAATCATCGGTTTATCGTAAACCGGCATCATTTGCTTACTGCAAGCTAAAGTTAAAGGATGTAAACGAGTACCGCTGCCGCCAGCTAAGATTATGCCTTTCATTATTTTGGGTTTTTTTTGATTAATTGGTTAACCTTTCAATACATTTCTCTAAGCTTTGTCTCCAATAGGGGATTGCTATGCCAAATGTAGATTTTATTTTCGCCTTATCCATTACTGAAAATGGAGGCCTTTTTGCTTTGGTTGGGTACGCAGAACCGGGAATAGGATTTACCTTTACCGTAGTGCCACTAATTTGAAATATCGCCATCGCAAAATCGTACCAAGAGATTACGCCTTCATTGCTGTAATGATAGGTGCCGTAATCCGTTTTACCGGATAGAATGATATCAAAAATAGTATTCGCTAAATCGATAGCATAAGTTGGGCTACCTACCTGATCGGCAATAATGCCAAGTTCATCGCGCTCTGCACCTAACTTTAACATCGTTTTTACGAAGTTATTGGCAAATTCAGAATACAACCAACTGGTTCTTAAAATGAAAAATTCTTTAAGAACTGCTGCGATAGCTAATTCGCCATCTAATTTGGTTTGCCCATACACACTAATAGGCTCGGCTAGGTCTTCTTCTTTTAATAACTTTACGGCATCGCCAGCAAAGACAAAGTCAGTAGAAATATGCACTAAAGTTGCACCAACTTGCTTACAGGCACTCGCTAAATTGCCAGCACCGGTAGCGTTAATAGCCTGCGCTAAATCAAGTTCATCTTCGGCTTTATCTACCGCAGTATACGCTGCACAGTTAATTACGTGCGTAGGCTGTTCTTTTTCGAACAGCGCTGCTAACAAATCGGGCTTTAAAATATTAGCATCTTGTTCTGCAGGTAAGATTAAAGCGATTCCTCTTTGATCGGCTACTGCTTTTAAACATTGGCCTAACTGCCCCGCTGCACCAATAATTAGTATCTTATCCATGGCTTAGGGCTGCAAAAGTATTTAAAATTAAATCTTTATCTGAGACTGCTGCTTTATCTGCAGGAATTTGCCAATCGATGTTCAACGCAGGATCGTTGTAAATTACCCCAAGCTCTGAAGCTTTATTGTAAAAATTATCGCATTTATAAAAAAATGTGGCCGTCTCGCTTAGTACGGAAAAGCCATGCAAAAACCCTCTTGGAACATACAATTGTAGATTATTTTCTGCACTTAATTTTACCGAAATATGTTTACCATACGTAGGTGAACCTGGCCTAGCATCGACAGCTACATCTAGCACTTCGCCTTGTAATACACGAACTAGTTTGGCTTGTGCAGCGTCACCTCCTTGTGCATGTAAGCCTCTGATTACTCCGTAAGAAGAATACGATTGATTGTCTTGCACGAATTTACCCGAAGAGCCTGTTTTGGCCTCGAAGGTTTGCTGATTAAAACTTTCGAAAAAATAGCCTCTTGCATCCTCGAAAACCCGAGGTTTAATAATTACGCAACCTTGTAATCCTGTTTCTTGTATCTCCATTAGTCTCTATCGTATTGTTCTTTATAATAAGATTGATAATTGCCCGAGGTCACATCGGCTAACCAAACCGGATTATCTAGATACCAATCTACCGTTTTAGCTAAACCTTCTTCGAATTGTAAGCTAGGTACCCAATCTAATTCATTTTGCAGTTTGGTAGAATCGATGGCATAGCGCAGATCGTGTCCCGCTCTATCGGTAACGTAAGTAATCAACTTTTCAGACTCTCCGGCTGCGCGCCCTAATTTTTCGTCCATAATACCGCACAACAACTTTATCAAGTCGATATTTTTCCATTCGTTATGGCCGCCAATGTTATAGGTCTGCCCTGTTTTAGCTTGGTGAAAGATAACATCGATTGCACGAGCATGATCTTCTACCCACAGCCAATCGCGCACGTTTTCTCCTTTACCATATACCGGTACAGGCTTATTATTTTTAATGTTATTGATAGCTAGTGGAATTAGTTTTTCAGGAAAGTGATGGGAGCCGTAATTATTAGAACAATTAGAGATTACACAATCAAGTCCGTAGGTGTCGTGGTAAGCGCGAACAAAATGGTCTGAACTTGCTTTCGAAGCCGAATATGGGCTGTGTGGATCGTAGGCAGTAGTTTCAGTAAACATCCCCTCTTCGCCCAAGGCACCATATACTTCATCGGTACTGACGTGATAAAAACGCTTTTTATCGTAATCGCCTTTCCAATAATTTCTAACTGCATTTAATAAATTTACCGTTCCGATTACGTTGGTCATTACAAAGGCCGTAGGATCGGTTATGGAACGATCTACATGACTTTCGGCTGCCAGATGGATCACCGCATCGAAGTTTTCTTTCTTAAAGAGCTCGTTGATTTCTTCCGCATCGGTTATATCGGCTTTCACAAACTTATAGTTGGGCTGATCTTCGATATCTTTTAGGTTGGCCAAATTGCCAGCGTAGGTCAATTTATCTAAATTTACGATTTGATAATCTGGATAATTGGTTACGAAGCGACGAACCACGTGCGAGCCGATAAAGCCGGCTCCGCCGGTTATTAGAATTTTCTTCACGATAGGGAGGTTATATTTTCAATGCCCCTAAATTAAGGCTTGAGAATTTAATATACAAATAAACTAGGTGATGTCTTCAACAATTCATTGTAGTGGTGAAGAATTGGTTTGATGTTTTTGTGATGTGGCGCCAACGGCAGAGGAGGGTTGCTTCATTCCGTCATATCGACGTAGCGTAGCGAGGAGATATCTGTTGAGTTATTAGCTAGATCTCTCAGTCGTGCCGCCTTCGAGATGACGAGAGATATCTATAACTGCGCAACAGACTCTTCCAATTCCGTATACCATTCCAATCCGTATTTACGAATAAGAGGTTCTTTTAAAAACTGGTAAACGGGTACTTTGAGTTCTCTGCCAAAGGTACAGGCATCGCTACAGATATGCCAACGATCGTAATTTAACACTTCGAATTCTGGATACTTTGTAATTCGAATAGGGTAAAGATGGCATGAGATGGGCTTTTTCCAATCTACTAAACCTTGCTCATAAGCTTTCTCTATCGCGCATTTGGTGATGCCATTTTCGAAGGTTACATAGGCACACTCCTTATTTCCATCTACACAAGGCGTAGTTAAATCGCCATCTAAGTCTACTACGGAAGTACCTTGCTGTTCGATAGCCTGGATTCCCTTAGGTGCTAATAGATGTTTGATTTTGGGATAAATTTCGGCTAATATCGCCGTTTCTGCTACCTCTAATGGCGCACCTGCATCGCCCTCTACACAGCAAATGCCTTTACACTTATTTAAATTGCAAACAAAGCTTTCGCTAATTACTTCTTCGTGTACAAGGGTATGTTGAACTTCGATCATGGGACGACAAAATTAAGGCTTTAGATGGGATTTACCTAATTTAGTACTAATTACTATGTACCTACAACTATCCCTTCCCTATCGGATATTTCAGCCCTTCTGCAGATTTGATTTCCATAGTTACCGAGCCTACCAAGATTTCTACTTCGGCTTTTACCGGTACACGGTTACCATCGTCGGTAATCCATAGGTAGAGTTTACTATCTTTTTTGAAAATTCGACCGGGCTTAATGGAGGGACTAAATTTTAAACAGCTCAAGTTCCCTAATTTACTCTTTACCATTTCTTTTCCCATGTATTGTATTTCTAATGCAGAAATTTCGTCACCCAAAAAGTAATTCAGCTTAAACTTGTCGCCCACCTTCAGCTTCGAAATATCTAAACTTCGCGCAAAATAATAGGCCGAAACTAAATCGAAAGTCTGCGTAGTTGGGGTAGTAAATGTTCCTTTATTGGCCACTACCTTTTTCGAATCTTGATAAAAGCGTGCTTTATCTTGCCTACGGTAACTTGCTTCTCTAATGTTCTCTTGATAGAAATAAGGAGTTAAATCAGTTTTGTCGATATAGGAATCGTAATGATCTCTGATCTTATAAAAAATATCGAAGGTACCTGATGTTTGGGCATCGACTACCAACTTATAAGTAGGCTTATTGTCGAATTTTAAATCAGACGCCTGTACTTTAATAGTGGCCTCGGCTGCTGTAATAAAGCCGTATTTTAACTTATACTGTAAAACCTCCCCTTCTCTAAAGATAGGATCCTTTTTCAGTGGCAATTCTTGTGCATAACCCACTAGGCTAACCAAACTTAGTAAGAATGCGATCATTTGTGGTTTCATAGCGAGAGTTATGCAAAAACTAATCCAATTATGGCAGTTAGTAATTAACAACTAAGCATTAACTACTAACTTAATCTTTTCTCTTGTAGATAGGCACCGTAGAACAAGGCTCGCCATACATGATGCTTTTAGCAACAGGGCTAAGTAAGGCCGTAATTTCTACATAAGCCGCTACTGGTACTGCAATATCTGCACAACCTTTAACCACTACCCTAGCGCCTGCAAAATCATTCATATCGATCTGAGCTAGCGCTTTAGTGAAGAGTACCGCTTCTAGCGTCTCTAAGCCACCAAATACTACCTCATGCGCATACGGCTTCATCTTCGTGGCCAAGAGCATATAGGCCCAAGTAGGCACGATCGCATCCGCACTACAAATGATCGAAATATTTTTATCTTGATATTGAGACCAGTCATGATCTTTAATAAAGGCCCTAAAATCTTGTTCTTTTAAAATCAACCCATGAAATAGATTGTCTTTAATATCATACACAACGCGTTCGCCCGTATGGAAATAGTCTTCCAAGTTTAAGGTAACTAAACCGCTATTGGCTACTTTATTGATGATGTTTTCTTGAATTTCCATTTTTGTTATGATTTAACCATCGTCAAAATTATTGCTTATTGTTGGCATTACAACAGAATGATCAGTTAATGACCCAGCTTTGATAAAAGTTTCTTCCCAGCCCTCTCTAGGTTTCCGCTTTAAGGGTTTAATGATAATATAATCTCCTTTAATTTCAATTCTTACTTCGTCTTTAATTTCGCATTGCTCCATCATTGACTTAGAGAGAATAATGCCTGCAGAATTTCCGATTTTTCGAACCTTAATAATTATACACAAAGTTAACACCAAGTTATAACATTAGCAACTGCTTGCCATCGTATCTATGTCCTACCGTCCTATCGAACTTACTTCCTACCGTCCTATCGAACGAACGTAGTGAGGAGATATCTATGGAGGGGTTCACCAGATCTCTCAGTCGTACCTCCTTCGAGAGGACGCTCGACTGAATCGTCTTATCGAAACTTACTTCCTACCGTCCTATCGAACGAACGTAGTGAGGAGATATCTATGGAGGTGTTCGCTAGATCTCTCAGTCGTACCTCCTTCGAGATGACGGGAGGTACGTTCGAGATGACGGTACGTACCTTCGCGACGAGGAGTAATAAACCAAAAAAGGCAATGAACCTACGTCCATTGCCTTTTTTTTATTCGTGCCTCCTTCGAGACGACGACTAGTAAAACTTAACTCTATTATCTTTAATTTCTGCTTTATCTTGTAAAGTTTGGAAAGCAAAACCTAATGAACGTTGAGCAATGCCTTCAACCATCGTTTGTTTTTGTTTAAAGGTATTCGCTAATGGTGCTGGGTTAGCAAAACCATCTACTACAAATGCATAAACTCCGGCACTGCCTTCGATTGCTTTTGATAATTTACCTACAGGAGCACCAAATACTGCACCAACCAATTTATTCTCTTGTGCTACTCCAGGAATAACTGGGTTAGCAAATACAATATTTTGAAGTGTAATGGCTGGCTGACCTAATTTCTGGCCTACTTGCGTAATGCTAGATGCACCTGCTAATGCTTTATTTAATTTTTCAGTTAATAATTTAGCTTTCTTTACGGTAATTACTGCCGTTTCGATTTGCTTTTTAACATCTGCTAAGGCTAATTGACCTTTTGGTTGAACGCTAGCTACACGAGCTACCACAAAACCATTGTCCATCGTAAATACTTCTGAAAGTACATCGCCTTTATCGGCTTCGTAAGCCGCTCTGATTAACTGACGTGGATTGTCTAATCCTGGCGCATAACCTTG
>Ga0247813_10001315_pt1 | contig 19205 bp, 12 predicted proteins | sample UWRJL169409C1_FD_180719 | JGI IMG/M metagenome (GOLD analysis project Ga0247813, IMG submission 180719) | Plant litter microbial communities from Arlington Agricultural Research Station in Wisconsin, United States - UWRJ-L169-409C-1 | ecosystem: Environmental > Terrestrial > Plant litter >... | reverse complement strand
CGCTCTACAGATGGAGAGCACTTTGAACAGATCGGGACCAAAGCAGGGGCTGTGAATAGTAACACACTCAACAAATACCTATACACAGACCGAGATGTAAAAAAAGGAACTCCTTATTACTACAGGATCAAGCAGCTAGATATAGACGGGCACTATACCTATTCCAAGATACAAGTGATTACTGTTTCAGCCTTAAATGAAATTCATGTTTATCCTAATCCTTTTCAGGAAAGCCTTACCGTATTTTTTTCTGAGCAAGACATTGGAGCATCGGTCCTATTGACAAACTTGTTGGGACAAGATCTCGCACACTTTACCGCTTCCGAAACATCGTTGCAACTGGGAGCTGATTGGCCAAAAGGGATATACTTGATGACGGTGATGAGTAACCGTCAGTCTAAGGTATTAAAACTATATAAAGAATAATTTTTGGAATTTTTATTTTAGCCGCGTGGCTTTCGCTACATGCATAGCGCCGTCTCCGCTTTTATAAATAATCAAATACTGATCTCCTCTTTCCACAAGTTTGAATTGTTTTTTTACTTGTTCCGGCGTAAGAGTCGCATTACGCGTGAGCACATGGAAATCTTTTTCTTTTTCAATCAGCGCAGTGATATTACTTTTACTGTAAGGCTTTACTGATTTCACTTGAAATACCTTTCCAGGAAAATCAACGTGCATGTGTTCTGAAGTATACAAGTGTGTATGCGCCTGTATTTTTTTTAATCCCTCATCCACCGCTATTTTCTTAAAGGCACCTGCTTTTAGTAAAGCAGCGTCCGGCTCATAGATATAGAGTAAAGGATCACTAAATAAAGGGGATGCCAGCTGTTCTTCTGAAGCATAAAAACTATATTTTTTTATACCTCCACCTTGTAGCAAAACCGCGTGGATGAGCGGCTCTCCTGCAAAATGCTGTTCTAACTGCAGCAATACTTCCTTGCATTCATTTCTATCGGATACAACAAACACTTCCTTTACTTCTCCTAATTCTTTGCAAACCGCAGTAATGTCTGTCATGGGAGATAACTTGATCAGGATATTGTCTGTCACTTTCCACAATTGAGGTTTTAAACCTACGATATCCGGCTCCCACTCTTTGTAATCGGATAAACGTTTTCCTTCCTTTCTTCGCGAAGGGTCAATGTAAATCAATTGACTATGCCCTTTGTAGTGGTCTAAAAACTGAGCAGCAGTAGCACATACACACTGTACATGATCTGCTTTCAAAGCGTTGAAGTTATGTGCTGCAATGTCCAACAATTCTTGCTGAGGTTCTACATAAATCATTTCCTTACAGCGCAGACTGAAAAAATAAGTATCGATGCCCATGCCTCCCGAAAGATCAATCATCTTTTCTGCCGCAATGATGGATGCCTTATAGCGAGCCGTTACTTCAGATGAAGCTTGTTCCAGCGAAACAGCAGGAGGATATAAGATCCTTGCGTTCTTATAGAAAGTAGGAAATTTTTGTTTGGCGGTTTTGAGGCCTTTCAATTGACGAACTAGAATCCGTGTATCCCAGCCTTTATTTGTAAGTGCCTTCGACAGCAGCAAACTCTCCGGTTCTTTCTCCTCATTCTTCTGAAGAAAGTCGATGGTTTCAGGTTCAAATAACCATGAAATGGAAGGTGCTGTCATAGCTCAAAAGTAAAAAATAGTCTTAAGTAATGACGGATAAGTACAAAGTATTTTTAAAGCAATAACAACCTAAACTTTAGTCGCTGAAACGGCCAAAGGAGGAATGCTGTATTCCTCTGTACTCACTTTTTTACAATACATGCATTCATAGGTCTTCACACAGGTTCCATTGAGTTTATACGTCGGGGCCACTGTAGTAATGTCTGACTGTAAGAAAGAAGCTTTGGTGCCGCAATAAGAACAGGGAGTGTATTTGGAAAATTTAGAATTGTAACCCAATGCATAGTGTATGTCGCAAGACGGGCATAGCCATACATCGTAATCGATAGATTTGATAGACTCCTCTAATATCTGGCTTTTTTTAAGGTACTCGTCTTCCTTCTTTTCATCCAACAAAATCATCGTGGTACCACAACCACCGCAAGAACGTTCATGACGACGGATGGCCTTCAATTTCTTATTGTTTTGACCATCCGTAAACAAAAAAGGAATCGGGAAAAACACCGCTGCGAGTCCCCAATTGTCAAAGTAACGATTGAACTGATTGAACTGATTGAAATAATCACCTTCTTTATAACTGGCGGCATAAGCTTTCTCTCCTCGTGTTTTTTTATCTACCAAAGCCAATAAAATCATACCGTACGCTCCGGCAATCAAAGTAGCCGTGTAATAAGGACCACGATAAAAATAAATCATGCCGGCATAAAAAAACAACGGCAAAAAGAAATACAAGAGCAACCAGCGCCAACGGGGAATGGTCAATGACACGTTTCTCTTTTTAGCTTCACTTAATTTTGCATAATCTTCTGTAAAGGCTCCTTTTGATTTTTTTACAAAATAAAAGACACTCATAAAAAGCAAGTAAGGAACTGCCAGGATCCAAACAATGATTTTTTCTACTGCCTGAGGATCATCTTCTTTACGGAGTGATGAAGCCTCATTATTCTGAGGATCATTCAACACTTTGATCACAGCAGCCAATCCTTCTAGCACCCCTTGATCGTAATGCTTTTCTTTAAAGTGCGGGGTCATGTGTTCTTCTATAATGCGCTCGCAAACCACATCTGGCAGCACACCTTCCATGCCATAGCCCGTTACAAACTCTACGCGAAGAGGCTTCATGAGCAATAAAATTAAAAGTCCATTATCTTTATCCTTCTGTCCTATTCGATACCTATTATATAAGCGGCTGGCAAAATCCCTAGAAGACGCTCCTCCAATAGAATGCAATACCACCACAGCAATCTGATCTGTAGTAACTTTTTCCAGGTAATAAATCTGTTCGTTTATTTGTCGAATCGTTTCATCTTTTAATATATGCTCGGGATCGCTCACATAACTTTTATTGATCACCGCAGGTTTTGGAGCGGTTTCCACTGTATACACTTTTCCCGCCCAGGCGATGGAATAGAAGCTGAATACAACAATGGCAAAAATCTGTTTCATAAGATTGCAAAAATCTGTAGTATTAATACGAATAACAAAACTAGATGTTATACAAGTATCGAATATTAAGACAAGTGATTTAAACCCATAATACAAAAAAACTTTGTTTTAACATCGTATCGCTCTATTTTTGAACTCGCGAAAACCCATTTCTCATCATGCGTATCACTGATATTTTTAGAACCCAACGTTCAAAGGCTGAAAATCAGGCTGAGAAAATAAAAGATTATAGAAATATTGTGATCCTTCAGACAGCCATTATTTCCTCAGCCTTATTGCTGAGAGAAATTTTTGACATGGCTGGAATGGCGCCGCATCTCTCCAGTATGATACGCGACATATTGTTCTTATTTTTTGGGGGCTTATATGTGTTGATCCTTTGGGATTTGCTTCGAAATTTCACAAAGAAAACAGCACTGGTTACTGTTCTTTTTCTGGTGATTATAGGAAGCTATGTGTTGGCACTTTTCACCGTCAATCCTTTGTATGAATTTTTCCATACTGAATCAGAAAAACGTCCTTATCTATTCATCATACACCTGGTTCTTTTTTCAACAGAAGCGATTGTCATCTACCATGCGATCTTTGATATTTTCGCAGGAAGACGTTTGTCAGAAGAAAAACTCTGGGGTTCTGCGTGTATCTTCCTCATGATCGGCATTTGCTTTGGAAGTTTATATGACCTGATTAACATTCTCAATCCTGGCAGCATGGGCATTCCATTGTCTTTAGGATTGGAAAGTTATACGGCTTGTATTGCCTTTAGCATGACCATTATCGGTGGACACGAAGCCTATCCTAACGCGATTCCATTGATCCTTAATCTGAGCATTGTAGAAGCCGTGTGGGCCAATTTATTTGTTGTACTCCTGGTTGGGCGTTTATTGGGTCAACCAGACGGTGGCGGCGAAGATAAACAGGCTGAAAATAAGCCAAAAGACGCTCAATAATTTTACACATTGGGGATTTATCTCCTCTATGTTTACTGTTTGTTTATAAATGTGAGTGGTAAGGAAGATTTTTATAATTTCTGGCCGCCTTATTGCATTATACTTATTTCTAAGAGATTAAACACTTATAATACAAACTCCGCTTAACAATATCAGGCAATGGCATGATTTTTCATATATAACTGAAAAAATTATACTGTTTTAGCTCGATGCATACGTTAAGAATAAGTGAAGAGTCTTTCGAAGACCTTATTTTATCCAATCACTTAAATCAAGATCAATTGATCACGAAACTTAGAACCTTAGCAGGCAATGCTTACAAAGTAATGCTGAAAACCCGATTTGTGGCTAGTGCCATGAAACGTCCGTTTAAAAATGCAGAGCACTATTCCAGTGCTATTATGGACTCTTTGACAATCTATGTGAGTCAACTTCAGAATATGGGAGATGCGAAAGCTTCTATTTCTGCTATTGCAAAATCCTACGTACTACATGAAACCAAAACAGATTGGAGACAACCTGTTCGTGAACTTATCGCCTTGCATACAGAAATTAAAAATGAAATTCTCAGTATCTTCGTTCACTACAAAGAATCGGATTTCCCAGAGACTTTTAAATTCCTAAGACAACAGCTTTTTCTGCACGAAGAGCAATTGTGGGATTACAAAAGTCAATTAGAAAACTAGAAACCAACAACCGATTACAATAGAAAGCCGGAGCATTTGCTTCGGCTTTTTTTATTAGCAAAATAAAAGTGAAAGGACAGGATAAAAAGAGAATAAAGATCCTCCCTAAAATGGATAGCCAATAGCAATATTCAACATCAAATTGTCGCGCCGCCAATCTTTCTTTCCGATATAAATATCATCCAACACCCACCGTTCGCCTTCTGGCAGCCAGGGTTTTCGCACAGGCGTTGCAAGATCCAATCTGATAATAAAAAAACTAAGATCCGCACGGATACCGAATCCTATACCTGCTGCCAATTCCTTGGGCACATTTGCCAAATTAAATTGCGCATTCGGAATGGTATGATTTGTTGGATACAACCAGGTATTACCTATATCAGCAAACAGCGCTCCTTTGATCACACTGATAATAGGAAAACGATATTCCGCACTCCATTCCAATTTGATGTCGCCGCCTTGCTGGAAAAAGAAAGCATTCTGCAGACTGTCCGGCAAGCGGTAAGTTCCAGGACCCAGTGAGTTCACAGGAAAGGCACGGATACTGCTGGCCCCACCGGAGAAGTAACTTTTAATAAAAGGAAGTGCTTCAGAATTACCATAAGGTATACCTACTCCCACTACCATGTGTGCCGCAAATTGAGTCTTTCGGGTTAGCTTCAAATAATTACGAATATCCACTCCGAATTTTCCATACTGAGAATAAGCAATGCCTAAAAACGTTTGCGTGTTATTTGCATTTCTCTCTTCCCCGATAGCATCACTCATTAAAGCCAGCGTATTTCCGGCTATGTCCACCGTCGCGTTGATGTAAAACTGATTTTTCCTGTCAGGGTAAACTTGTTCGTTGTACGTATAAGAATACGTAATGCCTGCAATCAACTGGTCTTCGTACTTTCTGCGTAAGCCTTCATTACTTTCTAAAAATGACATGAAATAATCGCTCACATTTCTAATGCGAAAAAAATTAATATTCAATGGCATCAGTTCGTGTGTGATCGCTAAATTTTCTTTCCAGCTGTAACCAAACCCAAAACGCAAGGAGGTTAAATCAAAATAATTAACACGTCTGGTGAAATTATAATCGGCTGTAAAAATAGTTTGTGGCGTAAAATAACTGGATGCTTTTACACGGAATGGCAATATAAAATGCGGGACGGTCAGTTTCACCGAAGGTCCGATCTCATAGGTGTACAATCCTTTGAACTCGCCGTTGAACTGCGTTTCTACCGATCCATGCAAATTGATCGTCAGGTGTTCCGCGCCTTTGAAAAGATTCCGGTTCAGGTAACTCAGGATCACTCCAGGACCGGCGAAGTTATTTGACTTGGTGACCAAATCCAGTTCTGCACTGAGTGATTTTTTCTTCAAGGGTGAAAGATAAAGGAAGGCATACAACCTCGCTGAATCCGTTTCTTCTATCTGAGCATCCACGTACTTGAACAAATCCATACCCATCAGCCGGTTGACAGAAAGCTGCTGGTTCTCTCTGGAATAATAATCGCCTTTTTTCAGGTACACATAACGTACGACAGCTGATGCCCGCAAGTCCTTTCCTACACTCAGCGTCACCCCTTCTAAATGTACGGTGTCCGATAAGTCAATCTCATTTCTTCTGGAACTAATGCTATCAATGAAAACGTATACTTCCTTCATCTTATAACGAAGCATTGACTTATCAGGAATGGAAGGTTTTAGCTTTAATTTTACATTTACCGTAGCATCACTACCATTAGTGTCTGCTTCAAAAGAAAAATAGTCTGGATTGAAATGGTAGTACCCGTTATTTTTCAACTCTTTATCTATCCGGGCACGCTCTCCTTTCAAGCGGTCCAAGTTATAGCGTCTCCCTTTTTTGATCAGTGTTTTGTCTGCAGAGCCCGCAATGATTTTATTCATGGCTGTATCAGACACGATCATGTTGTAACTATTGATTCGGTAAGACCGTCCAGGATTAATTGTATAAATGACTTTTACTTTCTTCTTCTTTTCATTCAGAATTACCTTGTGCGTAATCTTAGGATCAAAAAACCCACGATTGTATAAATCCGACTTTAATACTTCTTCAGAAAATGAAGGATTTACTTTAGAATACAATACAGGAGCTTCACCAAGCTTGCGGCGTAATTTATACCTTGCACCCTTTTGTTTTTTAGGTGTTCCAAGAAAATTATAAATACCGAGCTTAAGCGGAATGCCCAATATTTTTTTGTTCGGCCTCGGTTTGATGTCTTTCTCCAAATTACCTCTAAGTCTCCTCAGGTAACTCTTCTTCTCGTCAGATTGAAATTCAATTTCTGCACCTGTATACAATTGATCTCCATCCGGTACATATTTAGTGGTTTTGCAACACACCATCAAAAGAGCGATGACCGCTACACAAAAATAATTTGCCACTTTTTTCATTAGTCCTGCACCACGTCCTGTTTCTGTTCGTCCTTCTTTTGTTTCTTTTTCTTCCTTGACTGAAACAAATCGCGGGTACGGTTATAATCTCTTGTATAGACTACCCCTACACCCGTTTGTATAATGATACCGTTCGTCACACCATCCAGTTGATTCAACCTGAATCCTTTTAATTTGTAACGGCCATTTTCAGTAAATTTATATTCAATCACCACATCACCGGTAATGTTCTGTGCGTTGTTCGTGGCTGTGGGATCTGAAGTATTTTGCTGCCCTTCCAGCATCACATTTCCGCCCACCTGCACACTTAGCCGATCATCGAATAATGTTTTCTTCACCCCTACCTGTAATTGTGTGTTACCTTGTTTTTGATTGGTCGCCACATCGTTCTGGTTGTAAGAAACCAGATCGACATCCACTTCCACTCCTTTTATGTATTGAGCAGAAAGCTTGTTCAGCTGATCGCTCATCAACCGGCTCACACTGCTTCGCGCAAAATCACTGGCGTCAGCGCCTGTAGATCCGTTAGAGGAAGCCATGAAACTATTGAATACCAACAACGAAAAGACTTGTTTGTTCAATTCCGCTTCGTCCGAATTGATCGTGGTCAATTTCCCATACACTGCTCCTCCACCCGCACCTTTCTGGCTTTCCGGCATGTCTAGTCTGAAACTGATTTGTGGTTGTAACAAATCTCCTTTCATCATCATAAAAATATAGAAAGGTAAAGGCTGTGAATAAGCCGCTGATTCGGATGGAGTAAGACCGGACCCAATACTCATAAGAGCCGTTGGCTTCACTCTTGTATCGTAACGCGCTGTTACATCTACCCGTGCATCCAATACATCACCGTACCATTCAATTTTACTTCCTCTTACAATTTTAAATTCTTTCGATACAAATCCATCCAGCGTAGCTTTATAGCTTCCTTCAGATATGACATACCGGCCTGATAACCCCATGTCTCCGCTTGGATCTAAAGAAAACACTAAGTCGGCTTTTCCGCTGACATGCAATGAATCACCTGAATAAGGATCGACGAGCAACGTAAACGATGCCTCTCTGTCAACGGCTACTTTGGCTTTCAAAGAAATTCCCTTGATTTTATCGGCACCTGCAATTCCATCCTGACGCAACATGATCTTATCGAAGTAGGTGGAGTCTTTTACAAACACAACAATTCCTTCTCCCCTGTCTGTACTTACCTGAGATTCCGGAACAGCAAAAGAGAAATGACTTCCTTTTTCTATTTTCAAATCTGCTGTAATCACGGGAAGTTGCGGCGTCCCTTTAACATTAATCTTGCTGTCCAGGTATATCCTACCGTAATACAATTTATTGTTGATTTCTGTGGTGTTCAATACCATGAAATCATTCGTCGTTATTTTAAGATCAAAAGATGGTTCTGTAAACGATTTCAATAATACGGCACCATTAATTGTGGCCGTATTGCCTTGAGAATCCTTGATGTTAAATGAATTGAAATAAGCTCCACCCGGTTTTAATGTCAGTGTTTCATTTTCCAGTGTTACGAATTCATTCAGGTAGGTGATGCGTGTTCCTACATTTACAAACTCCACTTTCCCATTCATCACCGGTTCTTTTACTGAACCGGTTAATTTCAAATTACCTTTGACAACCCCTCTGCTGTCTGCGATTTGTCCTGCAGTAAAAGATTCCACAGAAGACAATCTCAACGAATCTATATCGACACTAAAATTTAATGCATTCGTTTCCTTGGCTGCGTAATAACCTGAAACAGATAGCTTGTTGTTCATTCCGGTTAACACTGCTTTCATGCTGTAGCGATTTTCTGTCAGGTTATCCGCCTGTATATCCAGGTTCCCTATTTTAGATTGTTTGTAAGCCAGGTTTGTCAATTTTAGATCAGAGGTAAAAGCGGCTTTGTTAAACAAGTCTTTAATCTTGATGTCACCATTCAATATTCCCTGCACCAGGGAATCGTCTTGCTCGGCTACTTGCGCAAGCGTATGTAAATTAAATTCCTTGAATCGAATGCCAAGATGTGTACTGTCAGATTGTGCACTGATCGATTGCGTTTGATAGTTCCATTGCATTTGATTGACATACAAATGCTTTTTACCAAACTCTATGTAGTTCTTAGGATTCACTTCCCAGGCATTGCCTTGCAAGGTGAGTCCGTCTTTCAATATTCTAAATCGGTAATACAAGTCATTGTGTTTAGCAAACTGAGAATGCAACACCAATTTCTCTATTTTCTCTGCATCCTTAATGGTCAGGTGGATAGAAGCCGTGTCTTTGTGTATGTCACCGGATAAAGTCGTTTGCTGAATAGCCAGGTCACCCGTTTTAAATATTTCCCATCCGGTATTATAATTTAAATTGCCGGGATCTGAATTTAAGGAAAGAGAAAACTGCTGCAGTGTTAAATCATCATAGGTCAATTCAGGTAAGTTCACATTGACCCATAAATGAGACGAATCGCTATTGAATCCCCCAGTGATATGAATGCTTTCGTACGCAGTAAGTTTAGGGAAGATAACTTCTCGTAATACTGGTGAATCATTGACCTGCAATTCAAAACTAAAGTTCTGTGGTTCTGTTTTTTCTTTTTCCACGCCTGGAATAAAATCGAAATAGCGATCCAACTGCTTTTCAACGGCTGGCACTACAGACAATAAATCCATGTTTCCTTTGAAGCTAGCGGCCAGCATAGAACTGTGCAATGTCGCTTCTGTATTCTTCTCTTCATTTAATGTGGCAAATACTAAGGAATCAATTCTATACTCCTTCGTATTTTTGATCAATAAAATATTTCGAATAGCGAGGTGGCCATTTAGATTTTCAGAAGAATTTCCCTTAAACTGAACTTCTCCTTTCGCACTCATTTGGATGTGATCATTAGTAAACCCTAATGCGCCGAAATCAGCACCTTTGAGATCCAACTGAATGTCGTATGATTCATGATCTTTGTTGATGTTGATTTTACCTACTACCTCCGCATGCAAATTCGAATCACGAACAGCTCCCTGCAGATTGACAAAACCCGTATCTAAAAATCCTTTTAATGTAACGTTGCGGTAAGCATACTGACTCACTTCTATTTTCTGCAGGTCTGCTTCTACTTTTGCGTGCATCAACGCGACTTGTTTACCTGAACCGTTTACATTCACATTTCCTGACAAACGCCCAACTGTTGTTTGCTTCAATAAATTGCCCAATTGAAACTCTACCGTTTTAACTCCCAATTCATAACTCGGCACATCGCTTTGCAGATTGGCCATTAAGGCATCGATGGATACATCGCCGAAAGAAGTATTGGCGGCTAATTGCGTTTTAAAATCTGAAAGCGTTCCCTTATAATTTCCGGTGATCAAAATTGAATCGGGAATTTCAATAGAGGATGGCAACAAAGAGTCAGGAACAAAGGTGTGAATGTCTGCTTTACCTGATTGAATTTTGTCAATCTTCAAGTCCAGAAAAAGCTCTTCCGGTTTCGTCATGTGTTTTACGATTCCGTTGATGTCAATGCTTGTATTTTTTGCAGCTGATAATTTTAATTGCTCTAAGGCTAAGCTTTCGGTATTCCCTTTTGCCTTCAGCGTAAAATGAATGATTTCATCTGCATTGCTATTTACAATCTCTTGTTCACGCAGATTGGGTTGAATCAACAATAGATCCTGAACAGCCAAATGATTATCTACCATGTTGCACTGAACCTGCAACGTATTGACAATTTGATCAAGGCTTGCATATTGAATATATAACTGTTGACCAATCGTGGAATAATTGGTTTGTAAAAACAAATCTTTCAATTCTGCCTGGTGTGCATCCATTGAAAATTTTGTTCTTAATGCGCGTATGCCCAATCCGCTTCTGTCCTGAGCAGTCAGTTTTTTTACGTTTCCTTTCACCACAGGACCGTTGTATAGTGCATCTGTAATTTCTGCAGCAATTCCCTTCAGGTATAAATGATTCCAGTCTGCACCGTTCGCTAATGCAGGCACGTTTGTAAAGTCAAGTTTAAAAGAATTGTTTTCCAGTTCCGCTTCATCGAGTGAAATCTTCCAATCTTTCGTCACCTGATTCGTTTGTATAGCTACTGCTGCTGTAGTAGAAGTATCTCTTTCTAACTGGATGGTAGAAATACTATGATCCAATTTCAGGCCGCTGGCTTGAATAGTTTGTGCAATTAAACTCATACTGGACTCGCCTAAATTGAAATGACCGACTTTTGCAAAAATGCTCATGCAGGATAAAGGATCATTGTAACGGAAAACGGATTGCTCGATCTCTACAGATTCAACCGAAACTTTATCCCAGCCTTGTCCTTCTGAAGTCGTTGTATCCGTTGACAACTTGGTTTGTTCAATGGTGGTTGTCGAGCCCAATAGCCGGATATCGCCTGCACTCACTGATTGAGAGGCCAAATCCAGTTTCTTTAATTCTATATCTGCTTCTTTTATCGAGGAATGCAAAAACAAGCCGCTGTAAGCATCTTCCATATCAAACCTGCAGGCACGCAGCGATACACGGTCTGCTTTGATGATCCAGTCTGTGCCTGTGGTATCAATAACGGCAGTTTGTTTATCAGGGCTGCTAAAAGCATCAATCAAAAATTGGAAATTAAAGGTAGAGTCATTGTTCGCTCTGCCTAATCTTCCATAAGCATTCTCTAAACTTAATTGCTGTACAGAAACCGTGTGGTTCAGTAAGGCGAACATACTGATGTCCACTTTTATTTCTTGAACAGATAATAACGTGTCTTTATTTTTATCATCCAGGAAAATACCTTGCAAGACGATTGATTTGGGAAATTCTAAATCGATGTAAGCGAGCTCTACCCTTGTATGTGTTTTGCTGCTCACATAACCTGTTGCTTTACTGACTAAAAAATTTTGTACTGCGGGTACTTTCAATATTCCCCAAGCCACAACAAAAAGCACCACGAAAGCAATCAGGAAACCTACAACGGTTTTGATGATGATTCGTACTGCTTTATTTGGTTTGCTGACCATCTACAGAAGGGCAATATGGATTTGATGAATTACCTTTGCGGAATCACAACTATGCATTGAAAAGCGCCGGTATAGCAAATATACTACATTTCCGTGCCAAAAAACGTTACTTCCATTTGATTGAACAACCTATTGCCTTTGTTTCCTTCACAACCACTTCCTGCCCTTTTTCCAAGGCAGCTATAGCGTCTTCAAGGTAAGGCTTTTTTACGGCTGATTCGTTCTGGTAATTGTCATCAATTGCGCCTACATATTTGATTACATTTTTATCCTGCTCCTTGTGAACAAGGTAGACATCCGGTGTTTTCGTTGCTCCAAAAATGTGCGCTACGTCTTGCGATTCATCGTGGAGGTAAACAAAAGGATATTTTTTCTGAGCCGCTCTCTTTTTCATGGCCTCAAAACTATCGTCTGGGTAAGCCTTTGCATCGTTGGAATTGATGGCAATGACCGGATAGCTTTTCCCATATTTTACCTGCAATTTAATGATACGTTCTTCATATGACTTCGCGTAGGGACAATGGTTGCAGGTAAAAATGATGATGAAACCCTTTGCGGTGGGGTAATCTGATAAACTTACCATTCTTCCATCTACGTTAGGAAGTTTAAAATCTTTGATCTCATCTTCCAACTTGTAAGCATATAGGATGAATGCAGCATTGATAGAAACCAACACCAGCATGATGAAAATAGCTAGGCGTGTCATGTAATTAAGGCTTGTGGATGTCATGGATGATTTTTACTAATTCCGAGTAGGTTAAACTCTTTTGATAAATGTGACGTTGATTATTTTGATCGATCACTACCGTTGCAGGGATTGCCCCACTCCAGGAAGGATCTATTTTATTGATCCATGTATTGGAATCCACTTCGTCCAGCAATAAAGTCTTCGCGGTGATTCGGTTTCTTTCCAATACTGGATTTACTTTTGTTTCTTCAACCGATTCTTTATCTAAACTCACTAGAATAACTTCTACCTGATTCCCAAAACTTCGATGTAATTGCTCAAAATGTGGCAGTTCTTCTACACAAGACTTGCATCCTGTCATCCAAAAATTGACCACTTTGATCTTTCCGTTTTTGGCCATCATTTCTTTCTCCAGCCCCTGCCATTTTACTACCTGAACACTAGCTGTTTGATTCATAAAAAAGGGAACGAGCATTAATACCAGTAAACTTTTCATACGAGTCCGTGAATGGTGATGCTGTATATACGGCAAACCATGGACCAGGTATTCGGTTTCAATTTTTGGAGGTTTTTATAAAAATCCAGTGGAAAACGACTGCAGACAGCGAAATATTACCGGGATTTCCCCAGCGTATGTGTTTAAACGGAAATCTTAAAAAAAATACGCTGTGAGTATTAAAATGGGGTGAAATTAGCAACGATCTGCCGATTGATTTTTTTTAAATCTATTCTAGTATTTAATACAGTTTTTAAAGTATAGTTGCGATTTTTTAGTTGGCCTTTTCCAATTCAAAGAGCTCTGCGAGCAATTCATAGGATTTAAGCCGATCGTTAAAATCATAGGTAATTGTCGCAATCACCAATTCATCTACTCCATAGGATGCAGCCAAAGCGGTTAATTTTTGCTTTACCACTTGCGGTGTACCTACAACCATGCGCTGGCGATTGTATTCTATCATTTGCAATTCAGATTCTGAATACTTCGTGGATTGAATGTCTTCATAAGAAGGGAATCCGTTGCTGATGCCTTTGCCGATATTCACTAATTGCCAATCCATGACGGCCTGCGTCTGTCTTACTGTTTCTTTGTCTTCCGAGCAAAACACAAAAATACCGACACTGGCTTGCGGCTCTTTCAACTGTTCAGATGGTGTAAAGCGAGCTTTGTAAGCCCTGATCATCTGTGCCCCTCCAACAGGATTAATAAAATGAGCAAACGAAACGCCCATTCCAAAATGGGCGGCGATCACGCCACTTTCTCCGCTTGAAGTCAACATCCACATATCCGGTGAGGTATCTGCAATAGGAATAGCGCGTACATTTTGATGCGATGCACCGGGTGAATGTGTATCGTGTAAATAATCTTGCAGGTCAATTAATTGTTGCAATAGATCTTCTTCCTTAAAACGGTTGGAAGGATTCAAGATGGTAGAAGTGATGCGATCCGTGCCGGGCGCACGGCCGATACCCAGATCAATGCGACCGGGAAACAGCGCTTCTAACATTCGAAAATTTTCCGCTACTTTCAGTGCGCTGTGATTCGGAAGCATAACGCCTCCTGACCCTATGCGCATATGCACTGTTTGACCAGCTAAATGTGCAATCAATACTTCCGGAGTAGAGCCGGCAAGACTTGTTGTATTATGATGTTCCGAAACCCAATAGCGCGTATAACCCAGGCGATCTGTCAGTTTTGCTAATTGAACGGATTCCTTTAAGGCTTGTACCGCAGTTCCTCCTCTTCGAACGGGAGACTGGTCTAAGACACTGAGTTTGATTTTATGTGACATGGAAATGAATCGAACGATGGCGAGAGAAAAATCCTCTCAGCTCTTTAATGCTTTTCTGGCGGATATAGTTCCAAATAAAAACCAGATCTGGGCTTCAAAGATACAAGTGCTTCATTCTCACAAATCTTCTTTCAATCTTTCCGAGTATTTAACGTATCCGGCTTGTGGTAAGTATCCCAAAGCTTGTTTCTGAATTTATGATGCGGATCCACTTTTCTTTTTAATGCAAAAAAAGAATCCGCATTGGGATAACACGTTTGGAATTGTTCCTTCGTCGCGTGAATTTGATAAGGCAAATAATAGGTGCCGTCTAAGGAAGCCGCCAAATCAATCAACTCACGCGTCCATAACGCTACTTTTTGTTTATCCGATTCTGTTGTTCCTTGTTTGTAATACACCACAAAAGCAAATACTTCCGTCCTTGCCCATGCCATCAAAGAGCCCGGATCTTTGTACGCATGACGGATAGAGACATTGATAACATTCGGATTATGCCGCTTGAAAATTTCGCGCATGCCAGGAGTGAATGCATTGATTTGATCTACGGGTACAAAATACTCTTGTAAAACATACGTATCGTTTTTGCGGGACGATGGTTCCAATTCTTTTACATTATAACTCGCTTCGTAGTTTCTCCATTCCACTACTCCATCTCCATTGAATATGGGATCTAAAATAGTTTTCCTGATCCATCCTCCGCAAGGTGTTTCGGAAACAACCCACATCGCAAATTTTTCAGGACGGTAATTTTTATCTGTCGGACGCAATCGGTCTTCGACCGTCAACGCTTTTGTTGTCCTTACATACGATACCGATTGAATCTCATCATAACTACCGGGATAAATGTCTGCATTATGAAATACAATGCTGGTGTCATTCCGGATCTTATCAAAGAAAAAATCGTGATAATCCTCGAGTGACATTCGCTTCGTTATCCGTTCTACTTTAACATTGTCATCCAAAGATAGCGTAGCTTCTACAATTATTCCTAAAGCGCCATACCCCCCGATGGCACCATAAAATAATGTTGCATTTTCCTGAGGAGATGCAGAGAGCAATTGACCATCAGCCAATACAATCTTGATCGATTTGACCGTATAAATAATTGGCCCCAAACCCAAGTAACGACCATGCACGTTTACACTCAACGAACCCCCTACTGTGAAGTTGGAATACGTCTGCATCACTTTCAGTGATAAATTATGAGGATCAATGTACTCCTGAATTTGCCTCCAAGTTATTCCCGCTTCTACCGTGATTTCTTTCTTCTCTTTTGAAAAAGTAACAACGCGATTGAATTGACGCAAGTCCAGTTGTAAAGCCTGAGGTGATGCCGTTTGCCCACCCATGCTGTATCGACCGCCACCGATAGAGATTGGTCCTTCGTTCGTTTTAACCAAGTGAACGATTTCGGGGACGCTTCGCGGTTGTTTTACGCCCAGGACTTGAATCGGATTTAATTGTGTGACATCATTAACTAACCTGGGATCGTCGGAAGTGTTTTCTTCTGGAGTAGTGACTACAACAAATAACACGGCAAGTCCAAAAAAACAAAGCAAGAAAAAACACAAGGCCCAAGTGATTAGTCTTTTGAGCCAAAGGAATAATTTCATGTGGATGAGTTTAAATCTTAGTTAAGTTTTGTTGTGAAGCAAAAGTATCTGCTATTTATGATTTTTTGATTTTGCATTTTTTTTAGGCTGAATTAATTTCCCCTGATCATATATTTCCTCTTTAACCAAAATTCCTTTTTCATCCCAATATTTCCATACTCCATGTTTCGGTCTGATGTGAACAAAATTGCCAGCCGAGTATACTTGTTCATCGTTATCTTTTTCATGAGGGTCATCAATAACATCGATTGTACAGGGATGCTCTTTTAAATACTCTTCAAAATAAGTGCCTTCCATTTTTTTTATACCATTCTCATGATACCATTCCCATTGGCCAATTTCTAAACCCAGATGGAAATTCTTTTTTGCTCTTACATTCCCAGCAGGATAAAATTCAATCCATTCACCGTGCGGAACCGCTTTAAAAGAAAATACAGAACCTGCTGACAAATATTTAAAGCCATCCGATACACCTATACTATATTGATCACACAATAAATAAATGCAGCTATCCACGGGATAATTTTCAATGCTTTCAATCTCTCCATTAGGATAATAATTTATCCATCTTCCTATGGGGACATCAAAAAAATAATGGCCTATTGACTTCACTTTTTGGCTACTATAAAACTCAACGTAAGGTCCATTTTTTTATAATCAACTATGATTAAACTAGAATCGTAAGGTGCTTTTGTAAATCCATATCCAATATAGGAATATAAAGAGGAAATATGATTTAGCGTATCATAGCGATGCGTCACTTGAGTTAAAGAGTCTGAACTGAAATAATTATACCAATAACCCCCTTTATAATTCTTCCACCCAACTTTTTCAATCCCTTTCCATTTCTTTAATACATCTTGTGCATGAACCATTGTTGATAATTCAATCATCACCAATAAAAGAACAGCTGCCAATTTCTTCATATTGATTTTTATCAAGAAAGGGTTAGAGTAAGTACAGTATAAGAAAAAAAAGTCAATTTTGATTCGAAGCTCAGTAACTATTAATTAGACTAAAACAGAAAACCCGGCTGCTCGACCGGGTTTTCCTTGTTAACAAATCACAAAAAACTAAAACTTGTAAGCCACGGTACCTCTAAGATTTGTACCTGGTTCTGTTTGCGAGAAATAGAACGTTCCATAGGGTGCACCAGAATATAGATAAGCATCCAGGATGTTGTTTACATTTACACTTGTGCGGAATTTTTCCGTTTCATAAGAAACCGAACCGTCTAAGCGAAAGTAATCGGGCAATTCATATTTCTTACCGTCAAACGCATACCATGAACAGCGATCACCCTGAAACTGGTAACCAATCGCTGCGCCAAAGCCTTTCAAGTTTCCACCCTGAACAACATAAGACAACCAGCCCGCTGTAATGTGTGTAGCCGATCCAGGTGTGGCAATGCCTACTCGCGTTGGGTCTTCGTGCTTGCTCACTTTCGAATCAAGGTAGGCGTAGTTAAGGATCAAGTTCAATCCTTTAAATACCTCTCCTCTTAAATCAAACTCCACACCTCTCGCTTGCGTCTGTCCGTCCAACTGAATACTGCGGAACATGTGGACAGGATCTGCAGTAATTGCTCCATTCTTTGTCAATTGAAACGCAGATATGGTCGTATTCCATTTGCCATCGAACCAATCTTTCTTAATACCGGCTTCAATGTTGTCTCCTGTAATCGGACGGAATTTATTGCCGTAAAAATCTGAACCCGGCTGAGGAAGGAATGCCTGGTCATACAATCCATAAATCGTAGTACTCTTCGTAATAGAAGCACTGATTCCTACTCTTGGTGTAATTTGTTCATCGACAGCATCTCCGCCTGTAGCATAAGGATCTACGGATCTTGCTTTGGTATGGCGCAAAGCTATTGTAAGACGGATTCTATTTTCCAATACAGACAATTCATCCTGTGCGTACAAACCCGTAGACTTTATACCGTATCTCGCACCACGCTCGCGGATATCTACAGATCTGTCGAATTGAGGAGCAGGTATCACATCCTGTGTTGGCTCCATGGTGTAAATATTAAAGCGGCTCAACAAACCGCTTTGACTAAAGTCTGCAAAATAATCTTTGTCGTACATGTCAAGACCTGCTAACACTTTGTGGTTGATAAAGCCTGTTTGGAATTTACCATTTACAAAAAACTGGCCCTGTTTGTTTTCGCCCAATGCATCCCAAAGACTCAATCCAAGATTCAATGTATCACCTGAGAAGGGAGGGTATGGACCATACGGAGGCTCAGAGGTTGGCCAGAGCGAAGATCCTACCTGCTTATAATTAAGGTATGCCAATTGTCCGGTTACTTTCCAGTTGTCGTTGAGTTCATGTGTCAGGTTCACAAATATGCTTTGGTCTTTGATGGTCGTAGGAGCCACTCTAGCGGTATTCAATGACCAGTTTTTTGGCAAGTCTTCGTACCCTTTTTGAGAAATCGAGTTGGATGATCCAAACGGAGACATTTGCATGTATTGCATCGTGTACTCAGCAGTGACTGCAGTTCTGTCGTTGATCTGGTATTTGATCACCGGCACAACAGAATAACGGTTGTTGAACTCGTTGGCTCTTTGCGTTCCTTTGGCTTGTCCCATTACATTCAATCGAAAAGACAGCTTACCGTCTTTCGTAAGTTTACGATCCAGGTCTAATGTACCTCTGTAGGTTTGAAAACTTCCCAATGTAAATGCAGCAGCACCTTTGTTGCTACCTGTAGGCTTCTTTGTAACGACATTATACAATCCGGCAGGGTCACCGTTGGCCATCATGAAGCCAGCAGGTCCTTTTACAAATTCAATTCTTTCCACCATCGACATGTCTTCAGACGTAGGTCCCCATGGCATCTGTACATTCATCCCGTTTCTGAAGGGATTAACCTGAGAACCTCTTACATAAATTAACGCATAATTCTCCCAGTGTTCCTGACGTCTCGCACCACTCACGTTGCGGGTCACCCCTTCTGTCATGTCAAATATCTGCTGA
>Ga0247813_10001313_pt1 | contig 19240 bp, 21 predicted proteins | sample UWRJL169409C1_FD_180719 | JGI IMG/M metagenome (GOLD analysis project Ga0247813, IMG submission 180719) | Plant litter microbial communities from Arlington Agricultural Research Station in Wisconsin, United States - UWRJ-L169-409C-1 | ecosystem: Environmental > Terrestrial > Plant litter >... | reverse complement strand
TCAGTGGTAAGTACCGCAGAGATCAACCATATCCTACAGATGCCCGTGTAGCACAGGGAGGTAGTCCTGTAGAATCTGTTTCAACAGATGATGCGCGACTTTACGATATCGTTGACGTATTGGATCAGTTGGTGGAAGAAACAGGGAAAACTGCAGCACAGATTTCATTGAACTGGGTTTTACAGCGACCAACTGTAGCTAACGTGATTATTGGTGCAAGGAATGAAGAGCAGCTGACGCAAAATCTTGGTGCGGTAGGATGGAACTTAACCGCAGATCAGGTGAAGAGACTGGATAAAGCGAGTGAAATTCGCCCGGCTTACCCTTACTGGCACCAACGTCAGTTCCCAATGTTGAACAATTCACCAAAATTATACGGGAACAGATAAATTAATTTATACGCTGCACAATATTTGACGATTTGATTCGTCTTTATATAGAGAGCGTTAATTTAGAAAAAGCGGGAAAGGACGGATGTGCCATTTCCGCTTTTTCATTTTTATCCTTTTGTTGTGCGCTGTTTGTATTTCAGACCACCGTTTAATTTAAAAGGTGATCAGCTTTTGAATACTATAAATAGACACTTCGCTACGTACCTCAAAGCCCAGATCTTTATATACCTTGACTGCACGCTCATTGTCGGCTCTTACGTGTAAGAAAGCAATATTCCCGTTTTGTTGTATAAGCCTGATCTGGTTTTGCAACAGCATTCTTGCATAACCTTTACCTGAATGGCCGGGGTGGCAGCATACTGCACTGATTTCTGTGTAATGGAATGGATGCATCCTGTTACCTGCCATCGCTACCAATTCATCTCCTTCAAAAATGCCGTGGTAATTTCCAAATTCAATCGTGTTCGCAAAAAATGGTCCCGGTTTAGTCAGTTGTGTCAATGCAATCATTTGTGGTACATGCATGCTTTGCAGAGTAATAATTCTGGCATCCATCATTACTGGCTGCAGGACGGTGTTAAATACCATCTGTAAACACTTCAAATGATTCAGTACTTCCCAGGGATGAGCAATAGTTATTTCAGTGGGACTGAAAAAAGCGAATGTACTTTCAGAAGGCAACATATGGTATAACTGGTCGAAGTTTTCAGCTGTCGCTTCTTTTAGCCCTACAAAAGGGGCAACGTCATTGGCGAAATGTTTTGCATTCTCAGTGCCATTTGAAAGCTCTTTATTACCAGAAATAAGTGCGTTGTATACAGGGTTGTCGAGTATGTGTTCCATTTTTTAATGATTATTGCCGGATTAAGCAGCATTACAATACTGGCAATTTGCCAGAATGTCCAAATTTATGATAATTCAGTTTCTGATTTATTGTTAGACTCAATTTTTATACTAAATAATTGTATTTTGCATAATTCACTGGTAGGCAGCAGGCATAAAGTCTCATTTAAATTATGACAAAATCTATAAACGAACTTTCAAAGGAGGAGATAGCGCAGTTATTTCCGGTTATATTAGCTAATTACGATCCTCTTTGGGCAAGGCTTTTTATAGAAGAACAGCAAATAATTTCAAATGCACTGGGGGAAATCGGATTGAGGATAGAACATTTTGGGAGTACTTCTATTCCAAATTTAACAGCCAAGGATACGATTGATATATTAGTCGAAATCCCTGATGAGCAAGGTCTCAACGATGAAATCATTGCACGCATGAAAAACATTGCCTATGATTTTATGTGGCAGACAGATGGTGAGCCTCCTTATATGGTGTTCGTAAAGGGCTACAATACCGATGGTGTCAAAGAGCAGACCTTTCACATCCACATGGGGCCGGGTCACCACAAAATATGGGATAGAATTTATTTCAGAGATTACCTGATTGCCTTTCCTGAAGTGGCCATGCAATACGAAGCTTTGAAATTAGCATTGGCACAAAAGTATAAATACGATCGTGTAGGCTATAGAATTGCAAAAACAGATTTCGTAGTCAGCGTCACCGATGAGGCCAAACAGTATTACCTACCTGTACATCGCGATAGCTAATTAAACTTAATACTAAAAACGGAAATAGAATGAATGCAGAAACAACGCTTAAAAATCAGGAATTAATCAGATATGCATATGCTGCTTTTAACGCCAGAGACATTGATGCCATACTAAAAGTGATGCATCCTGATGTAAAATGGTCAAGAGCATGGGAAGGTGATTATGCTGAAGGGCATGATGAAGTCAGGGCTTATTGGGAAAGGCAATGGAAAGAGATTGATCCACATGTTGTACCAGTGGGTTTCCATGAAAGACCGGACGGCATTTTAGAAGTTGAAGTAGATCAACTGGTGAAAGATTTAGAAGGCAAGATTTTATTTGATGGAAAGGTGAAACATCTGCACATTATCACAGATGGTATGATGCAGCAGATGGATATTGAACAACCTGAACAGTCTTAAGACCAAATATAATTTCAATCATGATTTTTATAAACCTTTGAGCCGATGAGGTGTTAATAATTCGTATTGCGCGAAATATCATATGTGCTATTTAATTTGGAGAGATGCAGAAAAAAGAAATTAAACTTCAGGTAAAAAAAGAAGGAAAAAAAACCAAACGTTCTTTGAGCGGATTTATGAAGAAAGGTGACCAGGAGAAACTGCATCAATTCAGGGTCGGGATTAAAAAGTTACGTGCGGTCGCTTCACTGATTGAGCAAACAACTGAGCTGATCCACGTTCGCACTGAACTGAAACCGGTAAAACAAACTTATCAACTCAGCGGTCAGGTAAGAGATAGTTATTTGCATGTGAAATTGGTTAAGACGCTGCCGACAACCGATAAGGAATACCTCTCTCATGAAAAATTAGTAATGAAAAAATCCGCGCGGAAATTACGTAAAGACAGACCTCATCATTATAAAATGTTACGTCGCGCTCAAGGCAGATTGTTGAAAAGCATTCCGAAAGTTAAAGACAAAAAGATTAACCAATTTTACGAAATGGAACTTCTTGGGATCGGAGGATGTTTGAGTTCCAGTACCGGAGATGAGCAAATGCATGAGTGCAGAAAACGCCTGAAAGTATTATTGTATAATCTGCCGCTGGTTGCAGCTACACTTGACATCACTGTGAATAAAGACTATCTTCAGCAAGTGCAGACTGTTATTGGCGACTGGCATGACCATGTTCTGGCAGCAGAACAGTTTCCTGAACTGGGGGGTAAATCGGAACAGTTGATGCAGGAGGTTAAGGCACTTACGGAAGATTTTTATGATCGTGCAACTACGATTAGTAAGATGTTGGTTCACAAAGGAGCGTAAAATATGGGTGTAGAAATTGAGCGTAAATTTTTAGTTAAAAAGGAACTTTGGGAAGCGCTGGAAAAACCAAAGGGAAAATACTATCGTCAGGGATATTTAATGAACAGTAAGGATCGTGTAGTGCGCGTCAGGATTGCGGGCGAACAGGGTTTCCTGACCATCAAGGGTGCTGCAGAAGGGATCAGCAGATTGGAGTATGAATATGAAATTCCGAAGTCAGATGCGGAGGAGATGTTAGACAGGTTTCAGCCCGAAGGAACCGAAAAAATCAGGTATCGCATTCCGGAGGATAGTGGTTTAGTATGGGAAGTGGACGAATTCCTCGGTGCAAACGAAGGTCTTGTCGTGGCCGAGATCGAGCTTACTAATGAAGATCAATCATTTACCCCTCCAAATTGGCTGGATCAGGAAGTGACCCATGACGAGCGTTACGCTAATTCTAATCTGGCCTTACGGCCGATGAATTCTTAGCTATGGTGTTTCCATTGTCTGCAATCAGCCTTTCATGAGACGGTTTATTGTCTGTATGTTTTGTGTATGACCTCTTTTACCAGAATAAAATCCTGACTGTCTTCAGGCAGTATTTGCTTTAATTCTTTAAGCATTTCGGGGAGAAATCTGGTTTTAATCGCGTTGTAAAGCGCATCAAAATCTTTAATTTGTGCTTCAATATTGATCAGCATCTCTTTGTATCTGATATGTTTATCCCGGAGTTTTATTCTTAAATCTTGTAATTCCTGGCTATCTGAATTTTCATGGCCTATTTGAGATCTGATCATTTCAAGATTATCCAGTGCATCAATCATGTGCCCAACCTTACTGTTACTAATTGCTTTTAATCCCATTCCTCATCTGTTTAATCAGTCTGCAAAAACCGGGGGAGAAATCCGGATTGTTGTAAAATTAAAACAGGGAGATTAAAGTGGGATTAAAAACAAATTTAAATGGAATTAAAACCCAAATTCTCCCGTATTTCTTTTGCGGATAGCCTCTTCGGTTCTCGGAACAAGCACATCCAGTCCTATGGTCAAAACTCTTTCCTGTACACCTGCTATGAACGGGCGGAATGTTTGGTTATACTCCTGGAAGGCGATTTCGTAATTTCCCCCGGTTTTTTCGAAGGCATCGGCCAATGCTGCGGCACCATCAATGGCCAGCGACCCCCCCATTCCTGCAGCAGGAGAGGCGCAGTAGCCTGCATCGCCGACCAGTGCAACCCTGCCTTTTGTCCAGGAAGGCATCCTGATCTGGCAGAGTTTATCGAAGTAAAAGGTTTTGGAATCCATCATCTCCTGTAACAGTTCTTCGGTTCTCCAGCCTTCGCCCTTAAAATGATCCAGAATGATATTTCTTTGCTGGGCTTCATTACGGTAATCATATGGAATCTCTTCTGCTGAACGGAAACACAGCACGATGTCTGTCTTATTGTTGTAGGCATTCAGCATGATGGCCTTGTCCGGCACATTGAAAAATTGTGTGGTGTTTTCTTTGATCAGTAATTTATTGACGATAGTGATGGAAAAATATTGACCCAGAAAATGGGAATATTCTTCCTGGTGACCAAACCAGATCTTTCTTACTGAAGAATGGATACCGTCACAGCCCAATACCAGATCAAAATGCTGCATTGAACCATCATTAAAAGTAACCTCCATGTGGTCACTCGTGTCCTTCATCAAGGTAACACTGGTGTTAAAAATGAATTGGGTATCTTTTTTAACCAGCTCAAAAAGCATGTTCAGTAAGGTATTACGTTCAATTTCAAATCCCTCATCTGTTGACTGTTCACTTCTTTTCCCGAGTTCCATTGATCCTTCCGTTATGTCATTGGCATTTTTGAATTCCAGCAGTTCCATAGCAATACTGTTAGCTTTGATTTGCTCGAAAAGTCCCATTCGTTTAACAATGTCTATCGTATTGCTCTCAATGTTTACCGGCGTTCCGCCCAATTTTATTCCTTTGGCGATTTCTACGACAGTTACCTGGTAACCTAAGCTATTCATCCAATAGGCTGCCGACAAGCCGGCAAAGCTTGCGCCGGAAATCAGTACTGTTTTTTCTGGTGATGTTTTCATATTTGCATTTATTGTGATGCAAAGGAACGCTGTAACACAGTGAAAAAAAATGGTAATATAGCGTGATTATTGGATTATTCGCGGTTTCTGCCCCGGAAAGCAAGGGCAGACATTCCTGTGATTTTAGTGAACAGTCTTGAAAAATAAGGGTAATCGTCATAGCCCAATTGGTTTGCGATTTCCTTGACTGATATACCAGAATGATACAGCAGGCGTTTGGCCTCCAGGATGATGCGCTGCTGGATATGATACGAAACAGGATGTCCCGTGGCATTTTTAATACACTCATTCAAATAAGGAGCAGAAATGCTCAGCTTTTCCGCATATTCCGCCGGACCTTTCAGCTTGCTGAAGTTTTGTTCCAGTATTTCCCGGAAAGCTTTGGCAATGGTCTCGAATCTGGAAAGTTTATCCGCGGGTTTTGTTTGCTCAAGGTATTGTGAAATAGTCATTGATACCAATATATTACAACTATCCTTTAGCAGTGAATGGTATAACCTGTCGCTTTTACGAATTGAAAGCTTCAGGCAGAGCGATGCCGCATCCTTTAAAAGTGAAAACGTTTCTTCGTTCAGCGGTAATGGCCGCAACGGAGCGAGTTCTTCCAAAATTTTAAGGTATTCAGGATGCAGATTTTCATTGTCGATTGCCCAGCTGTTAACCGTTACGTTTTCAAAACTAAGGATGCGATGCACCTGGTTTGGATGCATGTAGATGACAGCAGGAGCAGTCATCTGATGGGTCTGGAAATCTACTTCAATAGTGATGATGCCTTTTTCCAGCAGATGGAAGCTATGGCGGTCGTGTCTTTCGGCATGTTGTGCAGTGCCTGCTGGCAAATCATTCAGGCACATTTTTTCAATAGAAATACCGCTGTGGTACTCGCCACCAAAATCATTTACAGGAATAGAAGTGTGTTTTTTGCGCATAGCTATCAGGCTGTGCAGGCAAAGATATGGAATCAATTGAGATGCACCTGTTTTGCTAAAAAATCATTTTATTTTTAGATATGGAATAATTATCTACTTTTGTAATGATCAATACAATATTGGAGTAAGGTATAAATGAGAGGCAGACCAAGCATATTCGACAACGATACAATTATTAAAAAAGCCCAGCAAGTCTTTTGGACAAAAGGATATACGGCTACTTCTCTTGATGATCTGCTGCAAGCAATGGGTATAGGCAGCGGAAGTTTCTATCACCAATTCAAAGGTGGCAAAAAAGAACTTTTCTCCCTGGCGCTTAAACAGCGAAGAGCGGCTTTTCGGGAATTTGAAGAGCGCCTTCACAAGGCTGAATTTCCAGTTGAATTGATCAGGGATTTTTTTTTAGGTATCGCCCGTACAGACCTGGGCAGTCATGTTTGCGGATGTTTAATCAGCAACACAGTAGTGGAAATGGCTTCATTGGATGCAGATCTTGAAAGAGAGGCCGTTGCAATTATGAAAGATGTGGAGCAGTTATATACAAATGCGATAAAAGCAGCACAGCAAAATGGACAATTGAGCAATCAGACCGATCCGTCGTTATTAGGAAGATACCTTATTACTTTTTACAATGGACTCAATATTACCAGACGGATGTATCCTGATCAGGATCAGCTCAGCGCACTTATAATATTTCAGCTGGAAATCATCAGATAATTTTTTTATCCATTTTTGTAGTGTTCAGCACAAAATAATAGACATATATAATGAATTTACATTTATCATCAAAAACAGCCTTTATAAGTGGTTCTACACAAGGAATCGGCTTTTCTATTGCCAAGAAATTACTCGGGGAAGGAGCCCGTGTTATCATCAATGGCAGACTGGAGAGCAAAGTGAATACAGCGGTAGAGAAACTACAGGCAGCAATACCAGGAGCTGTAGTTTCCGGGATTGCTGCTGATTTTGGCAGCGCAGATCAAATCAATCAGCTAATCTCACAATTACCTGAGATTGATATTCTAATTAATAACGTAGGTATTTTTGAATTGAAAGATTTTGAGGATATTACAGATCCGGATTGGTTTAGATTCTTTGAAATCAATGTGATGAGCGGTGTGAGACTTTCAAGAGCACTGTTACCAGGTATGATCCAAAGAAATCAGGGTAGGATAGTTTTTATCAGCAGCGAATCCGGAATTAAAATCCCGGCAAATATGATACATTATGGAATGACTAAAACGTCAATGATCTCTATTGCCCGTGGTCTGTCTGAACTCACCAAAAATACAGATGTCACTGTAAATTCAATCATTGGCGGACCAACCTATTCTGACGGGGTTTCAGCTGTAATTGAAGAAATAGCTTTATCAGCGAATGAAGATGTAACGCAATTCAAAAATAATCTCTTCAAATCCTTGAATCCGTCATCCCTGTTACAACGATTTATAACACCTGAAGAAATTGCTAATTTGGCCGTATACCTGGCAAGTCCATTGTCGATTGCTACCAATGGAGCAGCATTACGCGCAGATGGAGGGATGCTTGCTCAGCTTTAATATTTTATCGTTGCTGGCGCATTTAATATGCTGATAAGTAGGTTAAATCTGCTGCTGCAGATGGTTAGCATGGTCATCGTGAGCTTCCGCTGATCATGCTAACCCTGGTGCACATTTAGGATTTAAATGCCGCCATCACTACAAAGTTATTAGATTTATAAATGCAGTCAGTTTCTGAAAAACCAGCCTTTTCCAGCATCTGTAATTGCGTTTCCAATTTCCCGAATTTGTCCAGCTTAATCCGTTCAAAGGCCTGGTCAATCGCTGTCTGATCCAGACCAGAATCAATCACCGCCTGTTTCCAATTCGATTTATAATAGCTGTCAAACCACTGCGTTCTTCCTTCTACCTGGTCTGCATTAATAAATACACCTCCTTCATCCAGCGCGTCAAAAATGCGCTGGTAAAGCGAGGCTTTTTGCCCATCGTCCAAATGATGTATCGCTAATGCTGAAATAATCAGATCATATTTTTTATTGATGGGGCCGGAAGAAAAGTCATATTCTTCAAATTCAAAATTATCTAAACCGGCAAACCGCTCTTTTGCTACTGCAAGCATATCTCTAGAAATATCAGTTAAAGTGAAATGAAGGTCGTTCCTTTGCTGATAGATATATTGACTAAAAAGTCCTGTTCCTGCTCCAATATCCAATACCCGTTTTGCAGTAGTGAGTGTGTTCACAATAGGTATGCAGCAGGTATAAAAATCATCGAGACAGGGTATCAGAAATTTTCTCTGGCCATCATACTTTTTAGATACGCTATTAAATTGCGCGCTGATATTCTCCATGATATATTATCTTTTACTGTAAACGATTAACGATGCTTTTGCCAATAGGTTTTGATTCATTATAAATCCTGCTAAAGCTGGTGTGGCATTTTTGTCAATACCAAGATTTGCCACTTTCAAAGCATAAAGCGTAATTATATAGGCGTGAGGTTTATCGTTTTCCGGTGGGCAGGGACCGCCGTATCCGATTGTTCCAAAGTCGGTTAGGCTTTGAATAGCTCCCTGTGGTAGTGCTGGCATTTGTGCATCGCCTGCGTTTTGTATTAATTCACTCACATTGTGAGGAATATTGAATACGATCCAATGCCACCAGCCACTACCAGTTGGTGCATCAAGATCATACATCGTAACTGCAAAACTTTTTGTCTCTGGAGGAGCATCGCTCCATGTTAGCTGTGGTGATTTATTCTCTCCGTTACAACCAAATGTTCTGGCGATGAATGTATTGGTGAATTGTCCGCTCACATCCTTACTTCTCAATGTAAACGTTTGTGATACAGCACTAAAGTGAAAGAGCATGAGCAAGCCTGACACAATTATAATTTTTTTATAGTTCATTGTACAAAAATCTGCGATGATCTCGTTTTTTAATAGTGAATTAAGCTCAAAATACATTGTTTAGAGCTCAAAATCAGGAAGCAGTCTGATAAGACTTTGGAGTTTGACCAAATCTTTTTTTGAATGCAAGGATAAAATTTGATACGTTATCATAACCTAATTGCAGCGCTATATTGTGGACTGCCTTACCTTCCCGAATGGAATGCATTGCAACATCCAGTTTCCTTTCCCGCATGTATTTTCCTGGCGACATGCCATACTCTTTTTCAAAATCCCGTTTAAATTTTGCCAGACTTCGATGTGAAAGAAATGCCAGCTCCTTTAATGTCAGGTTATTTAAAATATTATTTTCTACGATCTGTCTTATAATATTATCCCTGTTAAGGTCTTGAAATGTAAATATTTGAAAAAATTCCTGAGGGAATTTCTCCAATAATATCAAAAAAAGCTCTTCCAATTTATGGAGTAATAAACTCGGGTGTACTGGAATCTGTCTGTCAATCAGATGGATTAATGCATTTATATATTCATTGATGTATGGTGTCTGATGAAATTTAAGGAAAGGACAGCTTTTAGATAGTGTATTTCCCGCGTGAGACAGATGTGGTTTTATCGCCTGTTTTATCAAAAAATCCTCAACTAATTCAGGACTGAAAAAAACAACGAGGCTACTGTATTTTTCAGCATGAAGTGTTCGCTCAGCTATAATAGCATTTCCGCTGGGAATAAGAACAATGTCCTGATCGCCAAGAAGCATACAGTCTGCACCCCGGTAGAGTTCCTTTTGCCCGCTGAGAATAAAGCTTACTGCATATTTACTAAAAGAAATCAAGTTCCTTCCAACAGGTTTATACTCATTGTAGTACACAAAAGAAAAATCTTTGTTTTTCAGCTGTTTATGTTTCGTTAAAATTTCGGGCACCTGAATGTTTATCATGTTGAAATCTGAGTTGGTCTTTCACAAACCAGTATGTTGTCTTCCAAAATTAATATTCTTTTATTATTCTAATCATCATATTTGAGGTTAGGTATGCGGTGAGAAAGAGATTAGGACACCAGAGGTGTCATTCATACTATATATTTATGATGGACAGCAACATAATCGTATATAAAAGCTTTTACAATCCAATTGAGGCCAATATAGTCCGTGCTAAACTGGAAGATAGCGGGATTCATTGTTTTTTAACAGATGAAAATATTTCCATCCTTCAACCACTTTACAATCAGGCCATAGGAGGGGTAAAACTGCACGTATTCGAGCAGGATAAACCAGAAATTGATCTCTTGCTTGCTAAGGAGCATGGTCAGGTAATCTACGAAGAGCTCAGTCCGGATAAAACAGCTGGAGAAAGTATTACGATTTGTGCAAAATGCGGTTCAACAAATGTCGCATATGGCCAGGCAACCAAAAACAGGTACAGCTGGTGGGTCGCAATTGTCGCTCTAATGCTCGCTGTGTACCCCTTCAAAGTCAACATGTGCTTTCATTGCTATGATTGTGGGAATGAATTTCTTTAATATCTGTTTGTCACGATTACTTCAAATTTATAGTATTGTACCGATCGTTCTAATTAGATGATTATGTTTGTAGACCAATTGGTACAGAATATGAAAAGATTAGAAAATAAAGTTGCGTTGATCACCGGTGCTTCCAAAGGTATAGGTGCCGCAATCGCAAAAAAACTGGCCGGGGACGGCGCAGCAGTTATTGTAAATTATGCTTCTTCTCAGGCAGATGCCCAAAAAGTAGTTGATTCGATTGTTGAAAGCGGCGGCAGGGCCACTGCTGTACAAGGGGATGTTTCCATTGCTGATGATGTGAAAAGAATTTTGGCTGAAACTGTCCGGATCTATGGAAAGGTTGACATCCTGGTGAACAATGCTGGTATTTATGAATGGGGACCGCTTGAATCCGTTACAAAGGATGGATTTCACCGCCAGTTTAACATCAACGTACTGGGCTTGTTACTGGTCTCACAGGCTGCGGTAAATTACTTTGGCGACGAAGGCGGAAATATTATCAATATCGGGTCTGGCGTTTCAACCGCTCAGCCTGCCGGGAGCGCACTTTATACCGCCACAAAAAGTGCTGTTGATGCGATCACGAGAGTGCTTTCCAAAGAACTAGGCGCGAGAAATATACGTGTGAACTCTATTAATCCGGGAATGGTCGATACCGAAGGATCACGGGCAGCAGGGTTTATTGGCAGCGATACAGAAAAAATGTTTGTAGGAATGACTCCTTTGCTTCGCGTGGGTGAACCAGAGGATGTGGCATTGATCGCCTCCTTCCTGGCATCTGATGAAGCACGCTGGTTAACTGGTGAACTCATATCGGCAAGCGGTGGTCTCCGCTAGTCATTTAACTGTTACCTGTTTCTGAACTGAAAACCGGATAAAATCAATAGCTTTGCTGCTGTAGGCAAAGCTATTGATCGTTATGAGAAGTAAAGATTTTGATGAAGAGGAGATACTGAGGAAGGCCATCTATATATTTTGGGAAAAAGGCTACAATGCGACATCCATACATGACCTTATCGATGGACTCGGAATCGGCCGTTCCAGTATTTACCATGCATTCGGAGACAAACATCAACTTTTTGTAAAAGCGCTTGAACTTTACCAATCTATAGGTACTGCAAAAATCATAGGTGTGATCGAAAATGCACCCTCTCTAAAAATTGCGCTTCAAACATTGTTGAACACAGTAATTGACGACGTACTTCAGGGTGCCTGCCCCAAAGGTTGTTTTAAGGTTAACACCGAAGTAGAGATAGCGGCCCAGGACGAAATTGTTAAGCAGCTCGTTTACGATGATGATTTGCTGATTGAAGATGCATTATACAAAGCCTTTAAAAAAGCACAGCAAAATGGGGAAATTGATCCCGCTAAAGATCCATTAGCACTCGCCCGTTTTTTCTGCAGCACTATTGCCGGAATGCGTGTATATGCGAAATTCAGGAGCGAGCGCCAGTTTTTTGAAGATATTGCAAAAACAGCACTTTCAATTATAACGTAAACATTCGCTATCTTCACTTTTCCCCAATTATAAAATAACATTATTCCGTTGTTTTTCGATAAAGCAAGTTCTTCATAATACTTACTAAGTCTTTGCTGTAATCTTTTCTCGAAGAATCTTACACTCACGTTCGAAATCCGGAAGCCGAAAGGAAAGATTCTCTTTAATCAAAAGAGCACTATCAATGGCTACTAGTGCTTCTTCTAGGTTGTTTAACAAAAATAGGATTTCTGCTAAATTCTGATAGGACTTTGCCAAAGGCAGTTGACGTGCATATCCTGGGCTCGTTCGGATTTCAATAGCCTTATTCTGGTAGGAAAGTGCGTCAGCATACTGCTCTTCCTTTTTACGGATAATTGAAACGTTGTCATAAGAAACTGCAATATCAGAACTCAATGGGTTAAGCTTATCCAATCTGATTTCAATTGCCTTTTCAGAATAAAAATTAGCTTTCTCGAGTTTACATGCCTGACAATAAATAACAGAAAGGTTGTGATAAGACTGGGCCATATCCAAACTATCGGGATTCTTTGACTCCAATCGTCCAAAATAGGCTTTTAACTGCCATTTCAGAGCCTTCTTAAGTTGTTTTTTCCTGACATAGATAATGCTTAGGTTATTATAGGATTGGGAAAGATAGGGATGTTTTCTATCATGATATATCCTTTCCCTGATCTCGACTGCCATTATTGACATTCTTCTGCTGCATCCATGAGCATCATATCCCAATAAACCAATCCTAGATTGTTATAACTCGAAGCAATATCCTCTTGATATTTTGAGGCACCAAGATAATTAAAGATTGTATAGCTTTTTTGGTTGAGGGCAATTTACTTGGAGGGGTTCCTATATAGCGTTTTATTACTTATTCAAAATCTTTTTGGTTACAAACTCGTTAAAAAAGAAATCCCTATAGATATTGCCAATCGGTACTTCAGTTTTTCCTATATACACAGTGTTGTTATCTACAGCATCTATTTTATTTACATTGATAATGTATGATTTGCTGACTCTTACAAAGAAACTTTTCGGAAGTAAATCATGGATGGTTTTAATATTCATCAGTGTGACCACTTTTTGGTTTTCTATGTAAATAATAACATAATCTTTTAACCCTTCAATATAAAGTATATCACTAAAATGCACTTTGAACATTCTGCGGTCAGCCCTTACAAAAATATAATCATCGGTTATATTTTCTATGTTACTGTTTGTATAATCAGTATGGAATAATTTACAATACGTCTGCGCTTTTTCAACTGCTTTTTGAAAGCGCTCTAACTTTACAGGTTTGATCAGATAGTCAATAGCGTCGACTTCGTAACTCTCAGAAGCAAATTCATGAAAAGCGGTAGTAAATACCACGAGCGTTTTTTTAGGAATAGTTCTGGCAAATTCAATTCCATTCACTCCTGGCATTTGAATATCAAGAAACACTAAATCAACAGCATTTTTTGCCAGAAATTCTCTTGTAGTTTCAGCTCCGTTAAATGAAGCTACAGATTCTAGATTTTCTGTCTCATTAACCAGTTTTTGGATTGCTTTTCTTGCTAATGGCTCGTCATCTACTATAATGCACTTCATTTTTATAATTTTAAAGTTAAGGTAACGCAATACGTTTCCGAATTGTCTTCAATTTTCAAATCATGTGAAGAAGGAAACAGGAGTTCTAATCTTCTTTTAATATTGGCCAGACCTAATCCCCCGGATTTATTAATTGCTTTTACGGCAGGTTTTGAGTTTATGCATTTGAAATAAAGCTCAGTACGGCGAACATCGAAAAACAAATTTACATAGGATAATTTCGCTGAGTCATTATTGTGTTTTACAGCATTTTCGACAAATGAGATAAATAATAAGGGCGGAACTTGTACACCGCTCAATTCACCTTCTTTGGATATTAAAAAATTAAAATTATCTCGTCTAACTTTTTCCAGATTTAAAAAATCTTCTAAAAAATGGATTTCTGAAGTTAATAATACTTTATCTCTCGAGCTGTCATAAAGCTGATAACGAAGTAGATCACTTAGTTTCATCAATACCTGCGAGGCTTTTTTAGGGTCATCTTCAATTAAAACATTAGCATTATTGAGCATATTAAAAAGGAAATGCGGATTGATCTGATTCTTGAGCTGTTCCAGTTCAGCATTAGTTTTTGCCAGGTCCAGATCATGAATGAGTTGAGCATCCAATATCCACTGCTGGAATAATTTGACTGCTGCCGATGCAATAATAAGCATCATGATCATAAAGGAAAAGGTAAAAAAATTAATACTGTCATCCTGGTAAGGCAGTAAATCAGGTTTGAAACACCAGGAAAAAACTTCATGAATGTAAAACGAAAGAATCATGCTTGCTAGCACAAAAAGACCATAACTCATGTATTTTTTACTAAACAAAAATTTAGGTACAAAAAAATACATATTAATGTAGGCTAATAAGATAATCTGAAAAAAGATAACTACTCGATTATAGGTCTCGAAAGGTTCTACATAGTCCGGCGGACTGTAATACAAAACGACAATACAAAATGCGATTAATAACAAATGGCGTTGAAATCGGTATTTTTCTGAAATTATTAACTCCAGCATCCAATTGGCATCCATAGTTTTTCTGTGTAAAGTTTTGCTCATAAACCTATTTTAGATTCGGGCAAATTTAGCAACCAGTAAATTATATATATGTATTTAATATACAAAAGCACATAGATTATATACCAAAATATGATTAGCCTTTTAATTATGGGCTTTACACGTAGTCAATGCCTTTGATTCGGTTGATATGGATAGAAATGTCCAATGGTCCGGTTTTTTCATTAGTGAGGAAATACGATTTGGCCAAACCTCAGCCTCTTCTACCGAAATATTAGTGTTCAATTATTTTACTATATGCAAAAGCTGCTTTAATATATTAAGTAAGGCATTTTGTATATATAAAATATGCGGGTTAAGCAAAAATATACTTTAGCCAATAATTGTAACATTTAACTCAAACATTAATAAATGAAAAGTAGAATCCTATCCTTACTAGTACTCTTTTTTGCTTATGCAGGTCATGCATATTCGCAGGAAAAAGTTACCCTCAGCGGCACAATATCTAATAAATCCAATACCGAAACATTAATCGGCGTGACTATTTACATTCCGGAAGCGAAAGTAGGTATTACGACCAACTCTTATGGATTTTATACCACAACATTACCCAAAGGGACTTACACCATTATCATAAGCCATGTGGGTTTTGATAATATAGAAGAAGCTATTAGGCTGACCGAAAGCACCAAAAGGAACTTTGTGATGACAGAAAATAGTAAAACATTGGGTGAAGTTGTGGTCAAAAGCAACACAGCAAAAGAAAACATCCGAAAACCTGAAATGAGCACCAATAAACTGGCTATTGCAACGATAAAAAAGATGCCGGCCGTTCTGGGTGAAGTAGACGTCTTAAAATCAATCTTGCAGCTTCCCGGGGTTACTAATGCTCAGGAAGGTGCATCGGGCTTTAATGTAAGGGGAGGCTCCGTTGATGGAAATCTGGTGCTGCTTGATGAGGCCGTTGTTTATAATACCTCGCATTTATTCGGATTCTTTTCTGTTTTCAATTCAGATGTAATCAAAGATTTAAAACTTTACAAAGGGGGTATTCCTGCTAATTTCGGAGGACGTATCTCATCAGTACTGGATATTTATCAAAAAGAAGGAAACAACAAGGAATATCATGTTAATGCAGGTATCGGATTAGTCTCCAGCCGGTTGCTTGTTGAAGGGCCTATTGTTAAAGAAAAAAGTTCATTTGTCGTTGCGGGAAGAGGCTCCTATGCTCATCTTTTTTTGAAAATGGCGAATGAACCAAATTCAGCTTATTTCTACGACCTGAACACCAAGTTCAATTACAAAATCAACGATAAAAACAATGTCTTTGTATCAGGATACTTTGGCAATGACTATCTGAATTTTAATAACAGTTTTGTAAATACCTATGGTAACAAACTTTTTAATCTCAGATGGAACCATATATTCTCAGACAAGATTTTTTCTAACGCATCTGCTATTTACAGTGATTATGACTACCAGATCAAAGTAAAATCCGCTGGTCTCGACTGGAAAGCAGAGGTTAAAAATTACAATTTTAAATATGATTTTAAACATTATGTTTCAAATAACCTGACCTTAAATTATGGCATAAATTCAGTTTACTACAACTTTAATCCCGGAACAATCAGGGCGTTTGGAGCAAGTTCAGGTGTAAATCCGGACCAGTTGGCTAGAAAATACGCTTTTGAAAATGCCACCTATATCAGTGCTGAACAGAACCTTTCCGACAAATTATCGCTGAATTATGGACTTCGCTACAGTAATTTTCAAAGATTAGGCGCGCAGGAAGTGTACACCTATGCTAATAATCAACCGGTGGTTTACAATAAGGAACTTCATATTTATGAAGAGGCCAGGCCAACAGGAACAATCAACTATCTGAAAAATAAAAAGATTGCAAGTTTTGATAACCTGGAACCAAGGCTTGCCTTAGCTTATTCGCTAAACAATGACCAATCTATTAAGACTAGTTATAATAGAATGAGCCAATATGTTCATTTAATTTCCAATACTGCTTCTGCAAGCCCACTTGATATTTGGGCGCCTTCTGATCAATTCCTTAAACCGGAGATTTTAGACCAGGTAGCTCTGGGCTACTTTCGCAATTTTAAAGACGGTAAATATTCTTTGGAAACCGAAACATTTTATAAAAAGGTAAAAAACAAAGCGGATTACATTGACGGAGCAGATTTACTTGGAATCGATGCTGTAGAAAGCGTGCTTTTAAACGGAGAAGGAAGAGCGTATGGATTGGAAATGATGCTCAAAAAAAATACCGGAAAGCTGACGGGCTGGGTTTCCTATACGCTTTCTAAGGCACAACAAAGAACTCCAGGCAGAAATGCAGATGAACCAGGTATAAACAACGGGGAATGGTACAGGGCAAATTATGACAAATTGCACAATATATCTGTTACAGGCGCTTATGCTGTAAGTCCGAAGTGGTCTTTTGGGGCTATTTTAACCTTCCAGAGCGGTAAAGCAGCGACATTCCCTGATGGAAAATATCAATATCAGGGCGTTAAAGTTGCGAGTTACGGCGAAAGAAATGGAAATTCTTTAGCCGCGTACCACCGTATAGATGTATCTGCAACTTATACGCCTAAACCTTACAAGAAAAAAGGCTGGCAGGGTGAATGGAATTTCTGCATCTACAATCTTTACAACAGGAACAATGCATCATCGTACGCTTTCAGACAGAATGAAGATACTGGGATAAGTGAGACCAGAAGAGTATCCATTTTCGGTATTGTTCCTAGTGTAACCTACAACGTAAAATTTTAAAAGCAACTCACACATTTATAAAAGATAAATATGAAACTACTACAAAAAATTATAATTATATCCGTTGGACTGTTCATGACAGGATGCGAGAAGGCTATCAATGTGCCTCTTCAAACGGCATCGCCAAGACTGGTAATCGATGCGTCTATCGATTGGATAAAAAACACAGCGGGCAATGAACAAAAGATCGTATTGTCCACAACAACTGGTTATTATAGTTCTGAATTTCCAAGCATTTCCGGAGCAGTAGTTACTGTAACAAATGCATCAAATACGGTCTTTAATTTTGTAGAAACTCCCGGAACGGGGCAATATGTTTGTCACAATTTCCTTCCCGTTATCGGCCAGACTTATAACTTAAAAATTGTATTAAACGGAGAGACCTATACTGCATCAGAAACATTGACCCCTGTTCCAAAAATTGAAGATAATATTGATCAGAACGACAAGGGAGGTGAAATGGGTGATGAAATCGAAGTGACATTTTCTTATAAGGATGATGCAAGTCAGGCAAATTGTTATTTAAACAGTATTACCCAGCCACACTCACCGTTCCCCGAGCTGGAAGTAGAAGACGATGAACACACGAATGGTAATTTAATGCAGGAATCCTTTTCGCATGAACACTTAAAACCAGGGGATCAGGTAAATTTCAAGCTGTACGGAATTTCAAAAAGCTATTACAATTATATGTTCAAATTAACACTGGCTACCGGCAATGATGGCAACCCTTTCCCTACAATCCCAAGTGCTGCCCGCGGTAATATCATTAATCAGACCAATAATAATAACTACGCGTTTGGTTATTTCAGACTGGCAGAAATGGATTCTAAAAGCTATACGATTAAGTAATTAAATTTTGTGCATGAAGTAAAAGCGGGAATTTTTCTTTGAGTCAATTGAAGCGATGCCATAAAGCATATGCAAACAACATTTTTTGTGTGTTATTGAATAATATAAATGAATAAAATAATAATTGTGCGGTTTCTTTTTCTATTCGTTTTAAAGGTTAACGGACAGAACGCTTCGGTTGACTCAACAAAAAACAGTGAAAATATTCACTTCAAATACAAATCGCTCATCATTCCGACTATTTTAATCGGGTATGGAGTTGTTGGTCTTACAAGCCCTGCTTTAAAAGATTTTAACATCAGTGTTAAAAATGAATTTAGGGATCATGATGATAAGAGAGTAAACTGGGACGATTATGCTCAATATAGTCCGTTTTTATCAGTCTATACCATAAATGCGTTGGGGATACAAGGAAAAAATAATTTTAAAGATAGAACTATTGTTTTGATAACGGCGTATCTCATTGTGGGCGGCTCTGTAAACATCATAAAAAAAGCGTCAAAAGTTGAAAGACCAGATGGCTCAGACGCAAGGTCGTTTCCTTCGGGGCACACCGCTACGGCTTTTATGGGCGCCGAATTTTTACGTCAGGAATATAAAGATGTATCGGATTGGTATGGTATTACCGGATATGTGGTCGCTGCTGGCACAGGTTTTTTTAGAATGGCCAACGAAAAGCATTGGCTTACCGATGTTGCCACAGGTGCGGGAATAGGAATTTTAAGTACAAAAATTGCTTATTGGGTTCATCCATTAATTAAGAAAGCAATTTTCAAAGACAAGATTAATAGAGTTGTTATGCCTTTTTATAATG
>Ga0247813_10001312_pt1 | contig 19246 bp, 16 predicted proteins | sample UWRJL169409C1_FD_180719 | JGI IMG/M metagenome (GOLD analysis project Ga0247813, IMG submission 180719) | Plant litter microbial communities from Arlington Agricultural Research Station in Wisconsin, United States - UWRJ-L169-409C-1 | ecosystem: Environmental > Terrestrial > Plant litter >... | reverse complement strand
CGGCCGCAGGCCTGCAGACCGCCATGTTCGCTGGTGGCTGTTTCTGGGGCGTGCAGGGTGTTTTCCAGCACGTCAAGGGCGTGCGAAACGCGGTGTCAGGGTACGCCGGCGGCAGCGCCAAGTCGGCCAATTACGATGCAGTGGGCATGGGCGATACAGGCCATGCCGAGGCCGTGCGCATCAGCTTCGACCCCAAGGAAGTCAGCTACGGGCGCTTGCTGCAGATCTACTTCTCGGTCGCGCACAACCCGACCGAATTGAACCGCCAGGGCCCCGACACCGGCACGCAGTACCGCTCGACGGTCTTCCCGGTCGATGCAGACCAGCAGCGCGTGGCAAAGGCCTACATCGCACAGCTCGACAAGAGCCGCGCGTTCGACAAGCCCATCGCCACGACACTGGAAACAGGCAAGACCTTCTACGCTGCCGAGGCCTACCACCAGGACTTCCTCACACGCCACCCGGACCACCCGTACATCGTCATCAACGACCTCCCCAAGGTCGACAACCTGAAAAAGGTTTTCCCCGCCGTATACCGCGCACAGCCGGCGCTGGTGGGTGACAAGGTGTGAGATCGCCGCCGGGCCGGTCGGTCTGCTACGTGGACTGACTGTCGAACAATGGCGCCACTGCCTGGTACAGCGCCCTGAAGCGCGCATGGCGCACACGGTGCGATGCCGCCTGCGTGGCATCAGGCAAGAAACGCTGGCGCAGCGCGGGCTGCTGGCACACGTGAGCGATGTCGCCGCCGTCCGCCAGCCAGGCCAGGCGCGCGGCGCCCAGTGCGCCACCGGCCTCGCCGCCTTCCCCCAGCGTCAGCGGCACTTCGAGTATGTCGGCCAGCAACTGGGCCCACCACACGCTGCGCGCGCCGCCGCCCACCAATGCCAGGTCGCCCCGCGGGCGCTCCAGCGTGTCCAGGCCGTCGCGCAAGCCCAAGCTCACGCCCTCGACCACGGCATAGGCGATGTCGGCCGGTCCGTGGGCGTGGGTCAGCCCGAACAGCAAGCCCTGCGCCTGTGCATCGTTGTGGGGAGAGCGCTCGCCCGAAAGGTACGGCAGGAACAGCGGTGCGCGGGCCCGCGCGGCCGCATCGAGCGTGGCCGCGGCGGCGAGCAGCGTTACCTCGTCAGTGAGGCTGAAGCTGCGCGCGGCCCATGTCACCGCGCTGGCCGCGGACAGCATCACGGACATCTGGTGCCAGCGCCCCGGCAGCGCATGGCAGAACGCGTGCACAGCCTGCGCCGGGTTGGGCGCAAAAGCCGCGCCGCAGATGAAGATGACGCCCGACGTGCCGAGCGAGACAAAGCCCTGCCCCGCTTCCACCAGCCCCATGCCGACTGCGCTCGCTGCGTTGTCGCCCGCGCCGCCAGCGATGCGCACGTCGGCGGCCAGGCCCCAGCGCTGCGCAAGCGCACGCTTGAGCGTCGCCGATGGTGCGCTGCCCTCGACCAGGCGCGGCATCTGCGCGCGCGTGAGGCCCGAGGCCCGCAGGAGGATGTCGGACCAATCGCGGCGTGCGACGTCCAGCCACAGCGTGCCGGCCGCGTCGGACATGTCGCTGACCGCCGCGCCGCTGAGCATGTAGCGCAGCCAGTCCTTGGGCAGCAGCACCTTGTCGACACGGGCGAACAGGTCGGGCTCGTTCGCCTGGACCCATAGCAGCTTCGGCGCGGTGAAGCCGGGCATCGCCAGGTTGCCGGCGATGTCCGCCACGCGCGGCACGGCGGCCGTGAGCTGTTCGCATTGCGCGGCGCTTCGGCCGTCGTTCCAGAGGATGGCCGGGCGCAGCACTTCACCCGCGGCGTCGAGCAGCACGGCACCGTGCATCTGACCCGACAGGCCAATGGCACGCACGGCGGCCAGCGCCTCGCCATGCGCCGTGCGCAAGCTGCGCATCACCTCGTCGAGGGCCAGCCACCACTGTGAGGGCGCCTGCTCCGACCACAACGCCTGCGGCCTGCTGACACTGAGCGACGCGCGCGCCATGCCAACGATGCGGTGGTCGTCGGCCAGCAACAGGCCCTTGAGTTCAGAGGTGCCGAGGTCCAGTCCCAAATACATGCATCGCTCCTGCGCGCGTCGCCACCGCCGCCGCGGCCGCTGGCCTGCAGCGGAATTCGCCGGGCGTCCTGCCCCGGCTTCGAATCAGCCCGGACGAAGGCGTGCAAGCAGCCCGGCGGTCGATGCGTCGAGCCCGCTCGCATCCCCAGATGCCAGGCGCGGCTCGATGTCGCGCGCCAGCACCTTGCCGAGCTCCACGCCCCACTGGTCGAAACTGTTGATGCCCCACAGCGCGCCGCTCGTGAAGACACGGTGCTCGTACATCGCGAGGAACGCGCCGAGCACTTCGGGCGTGAGCTTGTCGAACACGAAGAAGGTGCTGGGCCGGTTGCCCGGAAAGTTCTTGTGCCCGCCCGCGTCGGCCTGCCCCAGCATCAAGGCCTGCGCCTGCGCGAGTGCGTTGGCCAGCAACTTCGAATGGTGGCCTTCGAGCTGGTGAGTGGCGTCGCGCACGGCGACGAATTCCAGCGGCGTAACGTCGGTGCCCTGGTGCAGCATCTGAAAGTACGCATGCTGGCCGTTGGTCCCCGGCTCGCCCCACAGCACCGGCGAGGTGCCGAAGGCCAGCGGCTTGCCGCCCGCATCGACCTGCTTGCCGTTGCTCTCCATCTCCAGCTGCTGCAAATAGGCCGGCACGCGCTTCAATGCGCTGTGGTACGGCGCGATGCTGCGCGTGGTGAATCGGTGGAAGTTGCGATACCAGACGTCGAGCAGGCCCAGCCGCACAGGCAGGTTCTGCGCAAGCGGGGCTGTGCGAAAGTGTTCGTCCATCGCATGTGCACCCGCGAGGAACGCACGAAAGCCGTCAGCGCCGATGGCCAGCGCAATCGGCAACCCGATGGCAGACCACAATGAATAGCGGCCGCCCACCCAGTCCCAGAAACCGAAGGTCTTGTCGATGCCGAAGGCGCGCGCGGCCTCGACGTTGGTCGTGAGCGCGGCGAAGTGGCGTGCGATGTCGGTGCCACCGGACTGCGCATACCAGCGCTTGGCCGACTGCGCATTGGTCATGGTCTCGGCCGTCGTGAAGGTCTTCGAGGCGATGAGGAACAGCGTGTGCTCCGGCGCCAGGCCTTTGAGGACACCGGCCAGTTCATGGCCGTCGACATTCGACACGAAGTGAAAACGCTTGCCGGGCGCGACGTACGCGTCGAGCGCCAGCACCGCCATCTGCGGACCGAGATCGGAGCCACCGATGCCGATGTTCACCACGTCGGTGATGGTGTGATCGCTGCGCACCGATTCGGCATACGCGAGCATGGCGTCGAGCGTCTCGTGCACCTGGGCCAGTTCGGCACGCCGCGGCGTCTGGGCATCCGCCGGCGCGCGCAGCAACCAGTGCATCACGGCGCGGTCTTCGGTGTTGTTGATGTGTTCGCCTGCGAACAGGGCGGCGCGGTGCGTTTCCAGGCCCGCCTCGCGCGCCAGCGCGAGCAGCAATTCCTCGCTCTGCGCGTCGATCAGGTTCTTCGACAGATCGGCGAACACGTGCGGCGCCGACTGGCTGAAGCGCTCGAAGCGACCGGCGTCGGCAGCAAACGCGCGGCGCACGTCGAAGCTGCTGCCAGCATTGTCGTAGTGGTCCTGGAGTTGCCGCCAGGCCGCGGTGCGGTCGCAGCGCACGCCGCGGTCGCTCACAGGACCTCCATCAGCTTTTCAAGCTTGACTGCATCGGCGGCGAAAGCGCGGATGCCTTCGGCCAGCTTCTCGGTCGACATGGCGTCCTCGTTGAGCGCGAAGCGGAAACCGGCTTCGTCGAGCACGACCACGTCGCTCTTGTTCGATGCAGCCGAATTCGGATCGAGCGCGCGGGTGAGCGGCGCGTCGCTGGCGGCCAGTTCGGCCAGCAGGTCGGGGCTGATGGTCAGCAGGTCGCAGCCCGCGAGCGCGGCGATCTGGCCCACGTTGCGAAAGCTCGCACCCATCACCTCGGTCTTGACGCCGTGCTGCTTGTAGTAATCGTAGATTTCGCGCACCGACTTCACACCCGGGTCCTTCGCACCCGCGTTGGCCGCCTCGTCCCACTTGGCGCCTTCGGATTTCTTGTACCAGTCGTAGATGCGGCCGACGAAGGGCGAGATCAGCTTGACGCCCGCGTCGCCGCAGGCCACAGCCTGGGCAAAAGAAAACAGCAACGTCAGGTTGGTGTGGATGCCCTTCTGCTCCAGCTCACGGGCGGCCTGGATACCTTCCCAGGTCGACGCGATCTTGATGAGCACGCGCTTCTCGACGTCGATGCCTTCGGCACGATAGAGCGCAACGATGCGGTCGGCACGCGCCACGGTGGCGGCGGTGTCGAAGCTCAAACGGGCATCGACTTCGGTCGATACGCGGCCCGGGATGATCGACAGGATCTCGGTGCCGAAGCGCACCAGCAGCCGGTCGATCACCTCGTCGACCGGCTTGCCCTTGTGCTTCTTCACGCCTTCGTCCAGCAGCGGCCGGTAGTCCGGCTTCTGGACGGCCTTGAGGATCAACGACGGATTGGTCGTCGCGTCCTCGGGCTTGAACTGCGCGAGTTGACGAAAGTCACCGGTGTCGGCAACCACGGTGGTCCATTGGCGGAGAGCGTCGAGTTGGTTCATGCGATCATTATCTCGCCGGGAAACTACAACGTGTGTGGTCCCCGACTGACGGGCAATGTCGGGCGGTGCCCCTACGCTGGCGTTTTGAACGCCGTCGGAGGACTTTTCCCATGCCATTTCGCTCCCACAGGGCCCAACCGCCTGCACTGCCTGCACCGCAACCGGCGTTCGACGATCGCGCCCGCAGTGCTTCTATCGGCACGCTGGCCACGGCGTTCTGCATCGGCGGCGCCATCGCGCTGGTGGCGCTCGGCAGTGCGCGTGCCGCACGGGCGCAGAGCAACGCCGGCCCGGCCGATGGCGCGCCGCTCATGCGTGCGCCGCTGCAGGTGGTCGCACCCGTTGACCTGAAGCGCTACGCCGGCATGTGGCACGAACAGGCCCGGCTGCCCAATCGGTTTCAGGACAAGTGCACGGGACCGGTATCGGCCCACTACACGCCGCTGCCCGACGGGACCATCGAGGTGCGCAACCGCTGCATCAAGTCCGACGGCAGCTTCAGCGAGTCGGTGGGCCAGGCGCGAACCGTGCGGGTCGCCGGCCAGCCCGGGGCCGGACGGCTCGAGGTCCGCTTTGCACCCGCATGGCTGAGCTGGCTACCACTGGTCTGGGGCGATTACTGGATCCTGCGGCTGGACCGCGACTACGAAGTGGCGCTGGTCGGTACGCCCAACCGCGACTATCTGTGGGTGCTGTCGCGCGACCCCGTGCTCGATGAGCGCCGCCTGGGCCTGGAGCTGGACTATGCCCGCAGCCTGGGCTTCGACCTCGACAAGGTCATCCTCACCGGTCGATAGTCACGTAACGTGAGAGCTGCGTAGGCAGCGAGGGCGGATGCGTGCAATGGATCGCATGCCAGCCCGAGCCACGCGCAGCCTCGACATTGGCCGGCATGTCGTCGATGAAGACCGTGTCACCGGGCACCAGGCCGTAGCGCACTTCCATCAGCTCGTAGATCTCGCGGTCGGGCTTGATGTACTTCACGTCGCCCGAGAAGACACCGCCGTCGAAACGCTGCATGAACCCGTGCAGGCGTTCGAGGTCGCGCGCATAGGGCGCCGGCATGTTCGACAGGTAGTACACGCGAAGGTCGGCCCCTGCATCCCTCTGTGCAAACAGCTGCTCGAGCAAGGCGACGGTTTCGGGAATGGGCGCCAGTTGTTCGCCGAGCGTGCCGAGCATCTCGTGCAGTGAAGCCAACGGCAGCGTCAACCGTGCGGCCAGGCGCTCCAGGGTGACGTCCAGCGCTCGCACGCCACCGTCGAAGGCTCTCCAGTCGTCGTGGTGAAACATCGAGCGCGCCAGTGCAGCGCCGCTCTGCGCATCCGGCGCATGGCTGGGCAGATGCTGCTGCAGGAGCTGCGCGGGCTCCCACGTGAAAACGATCGCACCGAGGTCAAAAACAACATTCATGCAGATATTGTTTCATGCCTGCTCGGGGGCTTGCCAGACCGGTGGCCGAGCGCATGCTGCATGGCGGTGTCGCTACCATGGGCGGCAAGGGCTTATCCTCGGCCCTCAACCCATCACGGACCATTCTTTCCATGAGTTTCGACCTCGTTCTCTTCGGCGGCACCGGCGACCTGGCATGGCGCAAATTGATGCCTGCACTTTTTCAGGCCTTCCGGCACGGCAGCCTGCCCGAGGGCGGCCGCATCATCGGCGTGGCGCGCGATGACAACCTCGACGACGACAAGTACCGGGCGCTGATCCAGTCGCGCTTCGATGCCGTCGAGGGCGCCAAGCGACCGAACCCCGAGGAATTCAAGAAGTTCGCGTCGATGCTGCACTACCTGCGCATGGACCTGTCCAAGCCGCAGGACTATGCCGCGCTGGCGGAACTGCTGAACGCGCGCAATGCCGACACCGTGGTGATGTACGTCGCGACGGCGCCCAACCTGTTCACCCAGGTGGTCGAGCAGATCGCCGAAGCCAAGCTCAACACGCCGCGCACGCGCATCGTGCTGGAAAAGCCGCTCGGCCATGACCTGGCGTCCAACCGCGCCATCAACGAGGCGGTGAGCAAGGTGCTCGACGAAAAACAGGTTTTTCGCATCGACCACTACCTGGGCAAGCCTTCGGTGCAAAACCTGTTCGCGATGCGTTTCGGCAACGCGTTGTTCGAACCGATCTGGCGCCGTGAGCACATCGCCAATATCCAGATCACCATCGCCGAAGACCTGGGCGTGGAAAAGCGCGGCGCCTTCTACGACCAGACCGGCGCGTTGCGCGACATGGTGCAAAACCATGCGCTGCAGCTGGTCTGCGCCATCGCGATGGAGCCACCGATCAACGCGCATGCAGACGCATTGCGCGACGAAAAGCTCAAGGTGCTTCGTTCGCTGAAGCCCTGGACGCCGGAAACGCTGGGCCTGCATGCGGTGCGCGGCCAGTACACGTCCGGCACGGCCTACGGCGAGCGCGTGCCGGGCTACAAGGACGAGCCAGGCATCGACCCGCAAAGCCGCACAGAAACCTTCGTGGCGCTGCGTGCAGAAATCGCCAACTGGCGCTGGGCGGGCGTGCCCTTCTACATTCGCACCGGCAAGCGCCTGGCCTCGCGGGACGCGCGCATCGAAATCAACTTCCGCCCGACGCCGCACGCGATCTTCCGCGCGCCGGCCGGTGCGGTGAACAAGCTGGTCATCAACCTGCAGCCCAAGGACGGCCTCGAACTGCACCTGCTTGCGCAGGCGCAGAACAACCGCAAACGGTCAAGCGGCGACGCCGTGCAGCCGCTCGCGCCCGTGCAGCTGGACCTCGACTTCGACAAGCGCTTCGGCAGCGAGCGAGTGGGCGCGTATGAACGCCTGCTGCTCGACGTGATCGACGGACGGCTGAACCTGTTCGTGCGCAGCGACGAGCAGGAAGAAGCCTGGCGCTGGGTCGAACCGCTGATCGACAGCTGGGCCACCGACGGCGGCCCGCGCCCCTACGCTGCAGGCACCTGGGGCCCGAGCGCATCGAGCGCGATGATCGCCCGGGACGGCTTCGCCTGGGGCGAAGAGCAGTAGCTCGTTGCCCCCAGGGTCAGATCCGGCCCTCTTCCACGGCGTGGCAGGCCACCTTCACGCCACGCAGCATCTGCAACGGCGGACGTTCGGTCTTGCACCGCGCATTGGCGTGCGGGCAGCGCGGATGAAAGGTGCAACCCGTGGGCGGATTCAGCGGATTGGGCACTTCGCCCTGCACCGGCGTGCGCTGGCGGCCGGTGTGCTTCATCTGCGGGATCGCGTCCAGCAGCATGCGCGTGTACGGGTGTTGCGGCTCGGCGAAGAGCTTGTTCTTGTCGGCCACCTCGACCAGCCGGCCCAGGTACATCACGCCGACCTCGTCGGCCACGTGCCGCACCACCGCCAGGTTGTGCGAGATGAACAGATAGGTCAGCTTCTGTTGGCGCTGCAGGTCTTTCATGATGTTCAGGACCTGCGCCTGCACGCTCACGTCGAGCGCCGAGGTCGGCTCGTCGCACACCAGGAATTCGGGCTGCGTGGCCAGTGCGCGCGCGATCGATATGCGCTGGCGCTGGCCGCCCGAGAACTGGTGCGGGTACTTCGACATGTCCAGCGGGCTCAGGCCGACCGACTGCAGCAGCTCGCCTACGCGCTGCTTGAGCGCGGGTCCGGCCTGCAGGATGCCGTGCTCGCGCAGCGGCTCGCCGATGATGTCCTCGACGATCCAGCGCGGATTCAGGCTCGCATAGGGATCCTGAAAGATCATCTGGATGCGCCGTCGCAGCGTGCGGCCGGCCGGCGTCTTGAACTCGGCGTGCGCCTCGCGATTGTCGAAGAGCATGTCGCCGCGCGTGGGCGCGTAGAGCCCGACCATCAGGCGTGCCACCGTGCTCTTGCCGCAGCCGGATTCGCCGACCAGCGCGAGCGTCTTGCCGCGCTGGATCTCGAAGCTCACGCCATCGACGGCGTTGAGCAGTTGGCGCGGCTTGCGTTCGAGCACACGGTTGAGCCACGGGGGCGAAACGTCGAAGGTCTTCGCGAGATCGCGGACTTCCACCAAAGCTGAACTCATGCGCGGGCTCCTTGGACGACGGCGGTCTTCTCATGCGGGTCGTGCGCATCGTGCAGCCAGCAGGCGGCACGCGTCGCGCCTGCGTCGATGAGGTCGGGACGCTCCTGCAGGCAACGGTCGAACACGCGCGGGCAGCGCGGGTTGTAGGCACAGCCGCGCGGGATCGCGTTCAGGCGCGGCATGGCGCCATCGATCTGGTTGAGTCGTTCGCGGTCGACCTCGATGTCGGGGATCGCGGCCATCAGGCCGACCGTGTACGGATGCGCAGGCTGGTGGATCACCTCGTGCACCGGACCCATTTCTGCCACCCGGCCCGCATACAGCACGGCCACGCGGTCGCAGGTCTCGGCGATCACGCCCATGTCGTGGGTGATCAGCATCACAGCCGCACCGCGCTCCTTGCAGATGCGCTTGAGCAGCTGGATGATCTGGGCCTGGATCGACACGTCGAGCGCCGTGGTGGGCTCGTCGGCCACGATCAGCTTGGGCTCGGCCGCCAGTGCCAGCGCAATCACCACGCGCTGGCGCATGCCACCGGAGAACTGGTGCGGAAAGTGGTCGATGCGTTGCTCGGCCGCCGGAATGCCGGTGTCCTGCAGCAGGCCGATCGCCCGCCGCCGCGCTTCTGCCGCATTCACGGGCAGGTGCGCCTGGATGGTTTCCGTCAGCTGGCGGCCCACGGTGTACAGCGGGTTCAGCGAGGTCAACGGATCCTGGAAGATCGCACCGATCTTGCGGCCACGGATGTGGCGCATCTGGTCGTTCGACAACTGGTCGATGCGCTGGCCGTCCAACAGGATCTGGCCACCGGCCACGCGGCCCGGCGGCTCCAGCAGGCCGATGATGGCGGCGCCGGTCAGCGATTTGCCCGCACCCGACTCACCGACCACACCCAGGATTTCACCGGGCGCGATGGAAAAGGAAATGTCGTCCAGCGCGCGCAGCGTGCCGTGACGGCTGGGAAATTCGACGACGAGATTGCGGACTTCGAGCAAGGGAGTGGACATCAGCGAAGCCTCGGGTTCGTTGCATCGCGCAGCCAGTCGCCCAGCAGGTTCACGCTGAGGGCGATGAGCACGAGCATCAGGCCGGGAAACACGGTGATCCACCATTCGCCCGAAAACAGGTAGTCGTTGCCGACACGAATGAGCGTTCCCAGCGATGGCGAGGTCGGCGGTACGCCCAGCCCGAGAAACGACAGCGTCGCCTCGGTGATGATCGACGTCGCGACCTGGATGGTGGCCAGCACCATCACCGGGCCGGTCACGTTGGGCAGCACGTGGCGCAGCATGATGCGAAGGGGCGCCACGCCGGTCACGCGCGCGGCCTGCACGTACTCCTTGTTGCGCTCGACCAGCGTGGAGCCGCGCACCGTGCGCGCGTACTGCACCCAGCCCGTGAGCGAAATGGAGACGATGAGCACCGCAAAGGCCAGGGATTCGTGCGCGTTCGGAAACAGCGCACGCCCCACGCCAGAGATCAACAGCGCCACCAGGATCGGCGGAAAGGACAGCATGACGTCGCAGACGCGCATGAGAAAGGTGTCGAGCCAGCCGCCGAGAAAACCTGCCAGCAGTCCGAAGAGCACGCCCACCACCACCGACAGCACGACCGACACCACGCCCACCACCAGAGAGATGCGTGCGCCGTAGATCACGGCGGACAAGATGTCGCGCCCCTGGTCGTCGGTGCCCAGCAGGTACTTGCGAGAACCTTCTGCCACCCAGGCGGGTGGCAGGCGCGCGTCGCTCAGTTCCAGCGTGGCGAGGTCCGCCGGGTTGTGCGGCGACACCCATCCCGCGAACACCGAGCAAAAGATGCAGACGAACGCGATCACCGCAGCCACGACGGCCACGGGTGATGTGCGAAAGCTGTAGCCGACATCGCTGTCGAACCAGCGTGCGATTGTTTTTTTCATTCGTGAGGACAAACGGGACCGAGCCCCTTATCGATAAGCCGGGGGAAAGCCGCGGAACACCGCGGAACCGGCTGCGCCGGGCCGCTGGTGTTGCCCCTGGTAGGGGTAGGAGGAACGACACGCAGTGCGCGAAGCCTGGGGTAAGCCTATGTTATGGCTTGATGCTCATCCACTTGAAGGGCATGTAGTTGTCGGCCATCTGCGTGAGCTCGACCTTCTTGCTCACACCCCAGGCCAGCGTCTGCTGGTGCAGCGGCAGGTGGCCCACGTCGTCCGTGTGCAACGCAAAGGCTTCCTTGATCATCGCGTCACGCTTGGGCTTGTCGGTTTCCGACTGGATCTTCTTGGTCAGGTCGTCGACCTTGGCGTTGCAGTAGGCGCCCAGGTTGAACTGACCGGAACCGGTCTTGTCGTCCGGGCAGGCCATGAGCGCCGTCAGCGCGTTGTGCGAGTCGTAGGTGCTCGGCGTCCAGCCCAGCAGGTAGAAGCTGGTGTCGCGGCGCAGGATCTTGGGGAAGTAGGTGCCCTTGGTTTCGGTGGCGAGATTGATCTTCACACCGATCTTCGCCAGGTTGGCCGCCACGCTCTGGCAGATCTGCCCGTCGTTCACGTAACGGTCGTTCGGACAATTCATGGTCACTTCGAAGCCGTTCGGGTAGCCGGCTTCGGTCAGCAGTTTCTTGGCGGCATCGACGTCGTAGGGCAGGCGCTTGTCCTGCTCGGCGTTCCAGCCGTTGATGCCGGGGCCGACCATGAGTGCGGTCGGACGCGAGGCGCCGCGCATCACGGTGCGCTGGATGCCTGCGATGTCGATCGCCTGGTAGAAGGCCTGGCGCACCTTCTTGTCCTTGAACGGGTTCTTGCCCTTGACGCTGGAGTACAGCAGTTCGTCGCGCTTCTGGTCCATGCCCAGGAAGATCGTGCGCAGTTCGGGGCCGGAGATCACGCGGGCTGTCGGGCTGGCGTTGATGCGTGCGATGTCCTGCACGGGCACGGGCTCCATCACGTCGACTTCGCCGGACACGAGTGCGGCCACCCGCGTGGCCGGGTTGGCGATCGGCGTGAAGACGATTTCCTGCGCGTTGCCGTCAATCTTGCCCCAGTAGGTCGCATTGCGGACGAACACGGTGCGCACGTTCGGCTGGCGCTCGCGCACGCGGAACGGGCCCGTTCCGTTGGCCTTGAACGAAGCCGTGTTCTCGATGCCCTTGCGACGGTCGACCGGAATGGTGGCCTTGTTTTCTTCGCACCACTTCTTGCTCATGATCATGAGCGTGGTGATCACGTCGGGCAGGATCGGGAATGGGCCCTTGGTTTCGATCTCGATAACGTGGTCGTTGACCTTGCGCAGTTCCTTGATGTCCGTCGTGTTGGACTTCAGGTCGGAGCCTTCGCCGGCAGCGCGGGCGAAGCTGAAGAGCACGTCGTCGGCCGTGAACGGGGTGCCGTCATGGAACTGCACGTTCTTGCGCAGTTCGAAGCGCCACACCGTCGGCGAGGTCTGCTTCCAGCTCGTCGCCAGCACGGGCGCCACGCTCAGGTCCTTGTTTCGGCCGACCAGCGTTTCGTACACGTTGTTGGTCGTGCTCAGTTGCAGCGATTCGTTCAGCGAGTGCGGGTCGAGCGACAGCGCATCACCTTGATTGGCAACGCGGATCGTCTGCGCGTGGGCCACGCTGCCAACGGCGCACAGCGCGGCCAGGATCGAGGCGGCGAGCACGGTGGATTTGTATTGCATAAGAGACTCCAGCTGCGTTGAAAAAAAATCGTCAGGAAGAAAGGAGCGGCATCGCCTGCTCCACGAGACCGGCATGCAGGGCTGCACCCAGTGGCAGGATTTCGTCGTTGAAGTCGTAGCGGCTGTTGTGCAGCGAGGTGCTGCCCACGCCACCGGTGCCGCCCTGGCCGATGCGCAGGTAGGCACCAGGTTTGACCTGCAGCATGAAGGAGAAATCTTCGGCGCCCATGCTGGGCTCCATGTCGCGTTCCACATGCTCGGCACCCACCAGCCGCTCGGCGACGTCGGCCGCGAATGCGGCTTCCCGCGGCGTATTGATGGTGGCCGGGTAGATGCGTTCGTAGTTGACGCTCGCACTGGCGCCAAAGCCCAGCGCGACGCCGCTGCACAGCTCGCTCAGCCGGCGCTGCAGGGTGTCCTGCACTTCGGCGCTGAAGGTGCGCACGGTACCGACGAGCGTCGCCTTGCCCGGAATCACGCTGAAGGCGCCCAGGTCGCCCGCCTGCATGGCGCACAGGCTGACCACCGCGCTGTCGATCGGCCGCACGTTGCGCGACACCAGGCTCTGCGCGGCGGTGATGATGTGCGCCGCCACCAGCACCGGGTCGACCGTGTTGTAGGCATGCGCACCATGGCCGCCGCGGCCGGTGATGTCGATGGTGATGCGGTCGGCAGCCGCCATCATGGCGCCCATGTTCAGGCCCACGGTGCCCGGCTTCATGGCCGGCCAGTTGTGCATGCCGTAGACCGACTGCACAGGAAAGCGGTCGAAAAGACCATCCTCGACCATCACGCGCGCGCCGGCGAAGCCTTCCTCGCCCGGCTGGAAGATCAATACCGCGGTGCCATCGAAATTGCGGGTGGACGCCAGGTAGCGCGCCGCACCCACCAGCATGGTGGTATGGCCATCGTGGCCGCAGCCGTGCATCAGGCCGTGCTTGGCCGACTTCCAGGTGAATTCGTTGTGCTCGGTCATGGGCAAGGCATCCATGTCGGCGCGCAGGCCGATCATGGCGCCACGCGTGTCGCGCTGGCCACGGATGACGGCAACGAAACCGGTCTTGCCGATGTGCTCGTGGATTTCATCCACGCCGCAGGCGCGCAGGGCCTCCTTCACGCGGGCGGCGGTGTAGACCTCCTCGAAGCCCAGCTCGGGGTGCGCGTGCAGGTCGCGGCGCAGCGCCGTGAGTTCGGAGTGGAAATCGGCGATGTGCGCGAAGGCACGGCCTCCGGCGCGGATGCGTGCGGTCTGCATCAATGGCCTCCCGACTTGCCCACGCGCAGCCGCGGGTCGACCGCGAAGTACAGCAGGTCGACCACCAGGTTGATGACCACGAAGATCAACGCAATCAGGCAGAGATAGGCGGCCATCACCGGGATGTCCGCAAAGGTGACGGCCTGGATGAACAGCAACCCCATGCCCGGCCACTGGAACACGCTCTCGGTGATGATGGCAAAGGCGATCAGCCCGCCCAGCTGCAGGCCGGTGATGGTCATCACGGGCACTAGCGTGTTCTTGAGCGCATGCCCGAAATGGATGGCGCGGTTGCTCAGGCCACGGGCACGGGCGAACTTGATGTAGTCGGTGCGCAGCACTTCGAGCATCTCGGCGCGCACCAGCCGCATGATGAGCGTGAGCTGGAAGATGGCCAGCGTGATGGCCGGCAGCACGATGTGCATCCAGCCGTCCGCCTTGAACAGTCCCGACGTCCACCAGCCGAACTGGACCGTCTCGCCACGGCCGAAGCTGGGAAACCAGCCCAGATGCACGGCGAAAACCAGGATCAGCAGGATGCCGATGAGGAACGTGGGCAGCGACACGCCCAGCAGCGACACCGTCATGAACACCTGGCTCATGAAGCTGCCACGACGCAGTGCGGTGTAGACGCCCATCGGAATGCCGACGGCCAATGCGAGCACGGCGGCGACCATGGCGAGCTCGAAGGTGGCGGGGAACCGCTCGCCGATGAGTCGAGAGACCTTGGCACCCTGACGCAGGCTCAGCCCGAACTCGCCGCGCACCGCATTGGACAGAAAGTGCCAGAACTGCACGATGAAGGGTTGGTCGAGCCCCAGATCGGCGCGCAGCTGTCGAATCTGTTCAGGCCGGGCGTCCTGACCCAGCAGGAAGACCACCGGATCGCCCACGAACTGGAACAGCAGGAACGAGATGAAAGCCACCGCGACCATCACGATCACAGCCTGTATCAGGCGACGCAGAACAAAAGCAAGCATTCAGTGGGGGCACATAGAAGCGGATGAAGGGCAGATGCTATATCAGCAAGGGACGTGCCCGAAGCGGGGTGAACGTCATTGACAACTCGATATTTCAGTCGTCAAGCAAGCGATTTCATGCACCGTCATGGCGCACGCCCATGAAAAAAGCCTCCACGCTTTCGCGAGGAGGCTTTTTGAGTCTTTCAACCTGCGCTGGCGTAAGCCAGCGTCAGATCAGAAAGCGTGACGGATGCCGAAGTCGTAGCCGGTGGAGCTCTTCGTTGCCGTGGTAGCCAGGTTGCCGCTGGTCGTGATGTTTGCGCCATCCTTGTTGGAGATGTGAGCAACCGTTGCGTACAGCGCGGTGCGCTTGGACAGGTTGTGCACATAGCCGAGGGCAAACTTGTTTGCCTTAGGATCGTCGCCCGACACCTTGGCCTTGACGGTCGAGTACGAAGCGCGGATCAGGCCAGCGCCGATCGGAGCGGTCACGCCGATCAGAGCACCGTCGAGGTCGACGCTGTCGCTACCGAAGACAACCGAACCAGGCGAGAAGTCATTGGTGACGCGCGACAGTTCGCCGAACAGCTTGACAACGCCCAGATCGTACGAAACGCCCAGGTTGGCAGTCTTGGCCTTGACTTCTTGAGCAGCGGTGCTCACGATGGTCGATTCGCCGTAAGCCAGTGCGACGTCCAGAGGACCGTTGGCGTAGCCGAAGCGGGCGCCAGCGTACTGGTTAGCCTTGCTGTCGAACGTAGGGCCGTCGGTGTTGACGTTTTCGTGGAAAGCGTACTGTGCTTGACCGTAGAAGCCGCCCAGGTTAGCCGGCAGGAAGTAGCCGATCATGTTGTTCGAACGAACGGTGGTCGGGTCGGCAGCGAAACCAGCGCCAGCCAGCACGGAGCTGTGAGCAGCGTTGATGACGTTGGTGCCGACGCCGTTGGTGCCGAACGGATCGAACGTGGTGTCGTTCCAGAAGGTCGCGGTGTAGTCGCGGCCGATACGGAATTCACCGAACGGGCCCGACAGGCTCACGGTCGAACGACGGTTGAACAGTTGCGTGCCGCCACCACCAGCTGCGCCGGTGTCGTTGCCGACAGCAGCTTCGAGCCAGAAGCCAGCAGCCAGACCGCCGCCCAGGTCTTCCGTACCGCGGAAGCCGATACGGCTCGAGTTGTAACCCGAGTTCGACTGTTGCCACGAGCTCGTCTTGCCGCCGCCTTCAGCCTTGTTCGAGTAGTAGCTGACGCCAGCGTCAACGATACCGAACAGGGTGACGGACGACTGAGCAGAGGCGACGCCGGCGACAGCCAGGGCAGCCAGAGCAACTAGAGATTTTTTCATTGCAGGTTTCTCCAAGGTTAAACATAGGGCTCCGGTGCAGAGGGCTCACTGTGCATCGCACTTTGTGCTCCCACCGGACCCCGGGCCAACCTCCTTTTGGGAAGTTGTTGCTATTGCACCAGAGGCGACGCACCAGAGCAAAAGAATTCACCCTAAATCGCTGACGGTCTGCATGTTTCGTTGCAGAAGCACCACAAGGTCATTTTTCGTATGGTGAAATTACCCGGCTTTTGCGTCAGCACCGCAGGGGCCGAGCGTTCAAAATGCAGTCATGACACGTTCCATCGACTCTGTACTGACCGCCGCCGACGCTGCGTTGCGCACGGTGTTCGCGCGCCCGCATGCCACGGCCCCTTCGCCACAAGCGGCACAGCCGCCCATGGCGCTGACCGATGCCGAACGCAAAGAGGCAGGTGCGTTGATGCGGGTGAATCATGTAGGGGAAGTCTGCGCACAGGCCTTGTACACGGCGCAGGCTGCCGTGACACGCGACCCCAGGTTGCGTGCACATCTGCTCGAATCCGCCCGCGAAGAAGGCAACCACCTGGCGTGGACACAGGAGCGACTCGATGCCCTGGGCGCCAAGCCATCGTTGCTGAATCCGCTCTGGTACGCAGGCGCTTTCGGCCTGGGATTGGTGGCGGGCCGCTTTGGCGATCCGGTGAGCCTCGGTTTTGTTGCCGAGACGGAACGCCAGGTCGAAGCGCACCTGGACAGCCATCTGGGGCGGCTGCCTGCAGGCGATACGGCCTCTCGCGCAGTCATCGAACAGATGAAGGCCGACGAGGCCCGCCACGCCGCGCAGGCACGGGATGCAGGTGCAGTGGAATTGCCTCCGCCTGCCAAGGCCTTGATGCGCCTGGCATCCCGTGTGATGACCACGGTGGCGCACCGCATCTGAGGGCGAACGAGATCAGGTCTCTATCAGATCGAAGCTGGTGGTGATTTCTGCGGTCTTGGCCAGCATGATGCTGGCAGAACAATAGGTTTCGTGGCTGAGCGCCACGGCGCGCTCCACCGCAGCTGCCGGAATGCCTTTGCCTGCGACCGTGAAGTGCATGTGGATCTTGGTGAACACCTTCGGGTCTTTTTCTGCTCGCTCGCTCGTCAGCTTGACGCTGCAACGCTCGACCTTGTGACGCCCGCGCTTGAGGATCAGCACCACGTCGTAGGCGGTGCAGCCGCCCGTGCCGGCCAGCACCGTTTCCATGGGGCGCGGCGCCAGGTTCTGCCCCCCGTTCTCGGGTTTGGCTGCATCGGGCGCGCCGTCCATCACAAGGACATGGCCACTGCCCGTTTCAGCGACAAAACCCATGGCCGAGCGCGTGCCCGCATCGCCAGTCCAGCTCACCGTGCATTCCATTTTTGAAGCTCCAGAGGGCCTGGCGAGACTCAAAGTCACGCCAGCACCCATTTTTGTGTGTGAAAAACGCCACTGCGTGTTGCATTGCAGCAAACAGTCGCTATACTTTATTTCATCGCGGACCTAAGGGTTCGCACCAGTTGTCTCCTCCACCCTCTCAATTGGTGGATTTAGCCCCGAGTCGCAAGACTCGGGGCTTTTTTCTTGCCTGTGCCACGCGCGCCGAGCGAATCCGGCTACCTGCCCTTGCGCACCAAAGGGCAGCTGCTCTGGCTGCCCTGGCTGTCGCCGGCATCGCCTCTGCTCAGTCGTCCGTCACCCTGTTCGGTGTCGTTGACGCCGGCGTCAGCTACTACGACGCCAAGGGCGGCAACGTGAAGCAAAGCCAGTGGACACAGTCCAACTCCGGCTACAACACGAGCCGCATCGGCTTCCGCGGTACGGAAGACCTGGGCGGCGGTCTGGCTGCTGGCTTCTGGCTCGAAGGCGCCCTCGGCAACGATACCGGCGGCTTCAGCGGCTTCCAGCGTCGTTCGACCGTGAGTCTGTCTGGCCCGTTCGGCGAAGTCCGCGTCGGCCGCGATTACACCCCGACCTTCTGGAACGACACCACGTTCGATCCGTTCGGCACCAACGGTGTTGGCACCAACATCATCAGCCGGCAAAGCGACAGCATCGGCAATACTCAGTACGTCCGCAGCAGCAACTCGCTGGGCTACTTCCTGCCAGCCAATCTCGGTGGCTTCTATGGCCAAGTCCAATATGGTTTCCACGAGCAAGTGAAAACCACCGGCACTGAGCAAGAGAAGAACGGCCAGTATGCAGGTGCTCGTTTTGGCTACGCCAACGGCCCTCTGGACGTGGCGCTGGCCTACGGTCAATCCAAGATCGCAGACGACGGCATTGGCAACTCGAACGATGCGAAGACCCTCAACCTGGGTGCTTCCTACGACTTCGGCGCAGTCAAGCTGTTCGGCGAGCTGTCGCAAGTCAAGAACGAATTCGGTGTTACCGGCTTGGCCGACACCAACACGAAGTACGACGGCGCGCTCATCGGCTTGAGCGCACCCGTTGGCGCTGGCCTGATCCGCGCCGCGTATTCCACCGTTCGTGCCAAGACCAGCCTCATCGGCGACGAAGATGCCAAGTCGAGCAAGCTGGCGATTGGCTATGTGCACAACCTGTCGAAGCGCACTGCGCTGTACGCCACGTACGCGCACATCTGGAACCGCAATGACGCCACTCTGACCACGTCGGGTCCTACCTCGTCGATCGCCACAGTGACGCCTGGCCTCAATGGCAAGAGCAGCGCCAACGGCTACGACTTCGGCATCCGCCACGCTTTCTGATCATCATGCTGGCTTGTGCCAGTTTGAGTCGAAAGACTTTGACGCCGCCCAGCGAAAGCCGGGCGGCTTTTTGGCTTTCTTCATGTCGGTCGGCCACGGCGGCTTTGAAGCAGACCGACATTCATTTCCCCGCTGAGCGCCGATGCATAAAAGCGCTCAACCATGTTCACGCTCGTGCGCGCATTGCGCGCCAAGGTCAGCATGTCGATGCCCTGCCCATAGAGCAACCGCAAGGTAATGGCGGTATGTCGCAGGCAGTACAGCGTGCGTGTCTGTCCCAGCGGCCCCTTTTCGAGGCCCGTGGTCTTCAGCACCCACTGAAACAGAAAATTGAGAACTGCCAACGCGTGTTCGCGGTTCTTCAGCTGCGGCATGAAGAGGTAGTCGTCGGCACCGCCCTGCCCTTGGCTGCGCCTGTAGGCATGCAGGTTTTCGTAGACGCGCACGGCGGGCCGCAGGCTCACCATCGCTTGGCTGTGCCGCTTGGTTTCCGGCAGGTTCATGCGCAGGTACACATGTTTGCCGCGCACGATCTCGATGTGCTTGTGCTTCATCAACTTGATGTCGCTTGGCCGCACGAAGGTGTTGACCATCCAGCGGATCAACCAAGTCAGCTCCTCGGGCATCACCAGCAGTTCG
>Ga0247813_10001310_pt1 | contig 19268 bp, 9 predicted proteins | sample UWRJL169409C1_FD_180719 | JGI IMG/M metagenome (GOLD analysis project Ga0247813, IMG submission 180719) | Plant litter microbial communities from Arlington Agricultural Research Station in Wisconsin, United States - UWRJ-L169-409C-1 | ecosystem: Environmental > Terrestrial > Plant litter >... | reverse complement strand
ATCGCCTACCTCGCCGCCCAGCGCGCGGCCGGCGCCCAGGTGCTGCAGGTGTTCGACACCTGGGGCGGCGTACTCAGCCCGACCATGTACCGCGAATTCTCCCTGCGCTACCTGACCCGCATCGCCCAGGAACTCGAACGCGGCGACGGTGCCGAACGCACCCCGCTGATCCTGTTCGGCAAAGGCACCGGCCTGCACCTCGGCGCCCTCGCGGACACCGGCGCCGACGCCCTCGGCGTCGACTGGACTCTGGACCTCGCCGATGCCGTCGCCCGCACCGGCGGCCGCGTCGCCCTGCAGGGCAACCTCGACCCCACCACCCTCTACGGCAACCCCGCCGCCATTGAACGCGCCGCCGGCCAGGTGCTCGACAGCTACGCCCAAGGCAACGGCGGCTCCCGCGAAGGCCACGTCTTCAACCTCGGCCACGGCATGTCGCCGGACATGAATTCCGACCACGTCCAGGTTCTGGTCGACGCCGTACATCGCTTGAGCCGACGCTGATCGCCATTGGCAGGTAGCCGGCCAGCGCCCGGCACTACCCGGGCACGACCGACGACGCACGCGTTCTGCATCCAGAACGCGTGCGCTCGTTTCCACCCTCGATACGAACCACACGTGCCGTCCGCAGGCGATGGGTGCCGATCATTGCCGCTCTGCGCGCGGCCATCCACGCATGGCGTGGATCTACCGATGGCATTCCCGGCATCACATTCATTGCCGGCATCACATCCACTCGCGCCATCAAGACGAGCGCGTGATTGCCAGCACTTCCCGTGGCAGCCAGCCCACTGTCATGGGTGCGGCACGGGTGGGTTGGCGGGACCATGAGCGCCATGGATGGCGCGACATGAGCCCCCAGGGGTGAAGGCGCATTGCTTGCGAGGCACTGCCTCGCATGCGACTGAACGCACAGCCGCCAGCGGCTGGGCCGGGCCGCGGAGCGGGGTTTACGGCGTGTCCCGCCAACCCACCCGTGCCGCAGCCTCTCCGCGACACCGACCGAGCCAATGCTTCGGCTTCGGCTTCGGCTTCGGCTTCGGCTTCGGCTTCGGCTTTGACCACACCCTGATCCCACATCGGCGATCATATCGCCCTCGTTGACGAAGGCCCCGCACCATGACCACCAGCAGCTACGCCTCGATCCGGCCCCTGTTGTGGCTCGTATCGCTGGCCATCTTCATGCAGATGCTGGACTCCACCATCGTCAACACCGCCCTGCCAGCCATGGCCCGCAGCCTCGGCGAAAGCCCCCTGCAGATGCAGTCCGTCGTCTTCAGCTACGCACTGGCCGTCGCCACCTTCATTCCCGCCTCCGGCTGGATAGCCGACCGCTTCGGCACCCGACGCACTTTCCTCGTCGCCATCATCCTGTTCACCCTCGGCTCGCTCGCCTGCGCCCTCGCCCAGACCCTGCACCAGCTTGTCGGCGCACGCGTCCTGCAGGGCATCGGCGGCGCCATGCTGCTGCCGGTTGGCCGCCTGGCCGTCATGCGCTCGGTCTCGCGCGAAGAATTCCTGCGCGCCATGAGCTTCATCGCCATTCCCGCCCTGATCGGCCCGCTCATCGGCCCCACCCTGGGTGGCTGGCTGGTTGAGGTCGCCTCCTGGCACTGGGTGTTCCTGATCAACCTGCCGATCGGCATCATCGGTTACGTCGCCGCCATGAAAATCATGCCGGACCACTACGCCGAACACCGCACCCGCTTCGACATCGCCGGCTACCTCATGCTCGCCTTTGGCATGGTTGTGCTCTCCCTCGCGCTGGACGGCATCTCCGGCATGGCGACACCGCATGCGCTGGTGATGCTCATGACCGTCGCCGGCCTCGCCGCGCTGGTCGGCTACTGGCTGCATGCGGCCAACTCCACGGCGCCGCTGTTCTCGCTTGCGCTCTTCCACGTGCCCAGCTACCGCATCGGCATCCTGGGCAACCTGTTCTCGCGCATCGGCAGCAGCGCCATGCCGCTGCTGATCCCGCTGCTGCTGCAGGTCGGCATGGGCATGAGCCCGATGAATGCCGGCCTGTTGATGATCCCGGTCGCCGCCGCCGGCATGGTCTCCAAGCGCTATGCGGTCAAACTCGTCGAACGCTTCGGCTACCGCCGCGTGCTGATGGTCAACACCGTGCTGGTCGGCCTGGCGATGGCCAGTTTCATCTTCATGACGCCCGGCCAGCCCGTGTGGGCCCGCGTCATCCAGCTGGCCTTGTTCGGCGCCGTCAACTCGCTGCAGTTCACCGTCATGAACACCGTCACCCTGCGCGATCTGGATCGCGACTTCGCCAGCGCCGGCAACAGCCTGCTGTCGATGGTGATGATGCTCGCCACCGGGTTTGGCGCCGCCGCCGCTGGCAGCCTGCTGGCCGCGTTCAACCACCTGGATGTCGCGCACGGTGCCACGGCGGCCCTGCACGCCACGTTCGTCTGCGTTGGCGCCATCACGCTGACCTCCACACTGATCTTCTGGCAGCTGCCCGATACCCGGCCTTCGCCGCGCGATGTGGAAGAGGTTGCCGAGTAACGGCGGACCAGCGGTTCGCGGCTACCGGGTGGCGTGCAGGACGCGCGCGATCGCTTCCACCAGCAGATCACCGGTCACCGGCTTGCGCAGGAACCCATCGAAACCCGCCGCGCGGGCCTGCTCCTCGATTGCAGGGTCCGTGCGCGCCGTCACCGCGATGAAGGGCATCTCGAAGCCTTGGCTGCGCAGGTGTTCGGCCAGCGCGATCCCGCCCAGCCCCGGCAGATCCAGATCCATCAGCACCACGTCGAACTTCGCCTCGCTGACCTCGCGCAGTGCCGACAAGGCATGCTCGGCATGCACCACGTCGTGGCCGCGCGCGGACAACAAGCCGCACACCACCTCGGCCACGGTCAGATCATCCTCGACCAGCAGGATCCGCAGGGGGGGCAACACCCATCGCTCGCCATCGGCACCGATCACTTCGGCCGCCGTGCCCGAGTGCAGCGGCAACGGCAGGGTCACCGTGAAGCGGGTGCCGACCCCAAGCTGGCTGCGCACCCCGATCTGACCCTGCATCGCCAGCGCCAGCTCGCGACAGATCGCCAGGCCCAGCCCGCTGCCGCCGTACTGCGCGGCCGTTCGTGCGCCTTCGGCCTGCTCGAACCGCCGGAACAGGCGTTCCTGCTGATCGCTGCTGATGCCCGGCCCGGTGTCGGCCACCTCAATGTGCAGGCCCCGTTCGGCAGTGATCCCGCGCACGATCAAACGTACTTCGCCATGGCGGGTGAACTTGACCGCGTTGCCCAGCAGATTGAGCAGGATCTGGCGCACGCGCAGTTCGTCGCCCACCGTGCTGGTGCCTGCCGGCAGCGCGTTGTCGACCACGAAGCGAAGCCCCTTCTGCTCGGCCAGTGCCGCCATCAAGGTGCACACATCATCCACCAGACGTTGCAGATGGAACGGCTGCGCCTGCAGCTCCAGACGGCCGGATTCGATCCGCGCCAGGTCCAGCGCGTCGTTCACCAGATGCAGCAGATGCTCGCCCGCGTGCCGGATCGATTCGGTGTAGCTGCGCTGCTGCGGATTCAACGGCGAGGACAGCAGCAGCTCACTCATACCCAGCACGCCGGTCATCGGCGTGCGTACCTCGTGCCCCAGGTTGGCCAGGAAGCGGGTCTTGGCCATTGAGGCCTGCTCGGCCAGCTCCTGCTTCTGCAGCGCCAACTGATACGCATGCCGGCGCTGCAACCGGCGCCGGTACAGCCACGCGAACAGGCTCAGCAACAGCAGCACCGCCGAGGTGAGCAGCAGCAATCCCGTCAGGCTGCGCCACCACGGGGGCTGCACGCGGAACTCCAGAACCTGCACGCGTGACCAGATGTGATCGGCCGAACGCGCCTGCACCTCCAGCCGGTAACGGCCGGGCGGCAGGCGCGAGAACAGACGCTCGCCCGCCGGGCCCACTTCCACCCAGTCCGGATCATAGCCGGCCAGGCGATAGCGGTAATTGTTCGAGGTGGAATCGGCGAAGGACAGCAACCGCGCCACGATGCGTAGATCGCGATCACCATCGGCGATGTCCAGCGGTGCTACGTGAGTCAGGTCCAGCACCTTCTCACCGCGACGCACCTCCACGCGTTCGATCACCAGGGGCGCACGGCGCGTGGCCGGCTTGACCTGCTCGGGATCGAACACCACCACGCCGGCCGGGGTGCCGCCGACGATGCGCCCGCTCGGTGTCAGCGTGAGCGTGCGGCGGCGGAATTCCTGGCTGGGCAGGCCGTCATGCACGCCGTACGGGCGCACGCTCCCGGTGACCGGATCGACGCGGATCAGCCCGCGCGCATTCGCGGCCCAGACCACGCCCTGCCGGTCCACCACCAGCCCGGTGGCGGTCACCTCGGGATACCCGGCACTGCTGCCGATCACCGATTGCAGCGTGAGCCGTCCGGTGTCCCAGCGATACTGCGAGAGTTTGCCTTCTTCGGACAGCCACACGCTGTCATCGGCCGCGAACGCCAGCGCATGCACGCCACCGGCCGGTCCTCCGGGCACGGGTTCAAAACGGGAGCGCGACGGCACCCAGTGCAGCAGCCCCTGGCCGGTCGCCACCCAGAGCCGGTCCTGCGGACCGCACTGGATGTCCTGCGCGATCTGGGTAGGCGCCAGCCCGGCATGGCCCAGCGTCACCCGATGCAGCACATGCCCATCCAGATCGCGCTGCTGCAGCCCGGTGGTCGAGGACGTCCACAGCCGCTGGCCATCGCACAGCGCCATCGATTCGATCGCGCCCTCCATCGTTGCATCCACCGCCGCGTCGCGACCCCAGCGCTGGATCCGGTCCTGCTTGGGGTCATACCGCAGCAACGCGTCCCACGAGCCGATCCAGACCTGACCGCGCGGATCTTCCAGCACCGACTGAAGCCACTGCGTGCCGTCCACCCAGGTGCGATGCTGCTGGATCTCGCCGCTGACCGGGTCGAACTTGTCCAACGCACCGTGGGTACCGACCGTCCACACGCCGCCATCGGCGGCCGCGCCCATGCCGAGCACATAGGCATTGCGCAATGAGGCCGGATCGTCCTCCAGCCGCGACAGCACCGAAAACTGCCACCAGCGCGGCAACAGATGCCACAGTCCGCCATTCGTGCTGGCCAGCCAGATGCCGCCTTCGCGGTCTTCGTAGGCACCGGTCCAGTTGGGCCGCACCTGCCCACGCGCCACCGCGCTGTACAGCGGTACCTGCTGGTACTGGTTGTTCATGGCCCGCCCCAGCCCGGAACGGGTGTCGAGCCAGTACCCGCCCTGCTCATCGCGCAGCATCATGCCCAGGATCTGGTCGCCCTCGCTGACCTTCCACGGTGCCGGCTCGAAACGGCCGTCCGGCCGCCGCACCGTGACCCCGGCATTGCTGCTGATCCACAAGCTGCCATCCGGCTCGGCGGTCAGGCCGTTGATCACCCGTGGCGCCATCTGCGCGTCCGGGACCGGATCGAAATCATGGCCGGTCCAGCGTGCCAGCCCAGCCTTGGTGCCCACCCAGAGACTGCCATCGAGCGTGGTGGCCAGATACCCGACCGATGCTGCCGGCAGGCTGCGCGGGTTGCCCGCTTCGGGCATGTAGCGGGTCAGCGTGCCGTCGCGATCCAGACGATGCAGGCCGCCTTGGTAGGTCCCAAACCAGATTGCACCGTCCGGCGTGGAGGCCAGGCTCCAGATCGTGTTGCTGCCGATCTCCGGATGGCTGTGGCGATCATAGAAGCGGATCTCGCGCCGATCGGCCGACATCATCGCCAGCCCGGCATTTTCGGTGCCGATCCAGACCTGGTTGCGCGCATCCACGTGCACGGTCCAGACGTGGTTGTCGCGCAGGCCGTCCTCGGCACGCCAGATGCGGTAGTTGCGGCCGTCGTAGCGGGCCAGGCCATCGTTGGTGGCGATCCACAGATAGCCGAAGCGATCTTCGGCCATGCGGTTCACTGTATTGGAGGGCAGACCATCGAACACGGTGAGCTGCCGCGGCGTCGGCGGAACCGGCTGGGCCGACACGCAGGTCGACCAGAGCACACACAGGCCGATCAGCAACGGCCACAGCACACGCAACACCAATGGCTCTCCCGGGTCTGTCAGTGGATCCCCTGCCGCCGCCCGGCAATGCCCCGCATAGTAAACGGTTCCCTGCGCCGGCACGATCCGCTCAACACGGTCGTACCCGCCGTAATGCCGCCTGCAGTGCATCGCCGGCCAAGGGTTTGTGCAGCAGGCCCTCCGCGCCGACCAGTGTGACCTGTGCGACCAGGTCCGGATCGCGGCGCGCGGTGACCACCAGGACCGGCTGGCAATGACCCTGCTGGCGGATCAACCGCAGCAGCGACAGCCCATCGATCCCGGGCAGGTCCAGATCCAGCAGGATCAACTGCGTCCCGGCCTCCGCCAGGCGCGACAGCGCGGCGAGCGCATGGGCTGCATGGTTCACGGCATGGCCCTGTACCTGCAGAAGCCCGCAGATCACCTCGGCGACAAGTGGATCGTCCTCCACCAGCAGGACCTGCAGCGCACCGGCCGGGGACGCGTGCGCCACGATGGGGTCACGCGTTGCCCAGGGCATTGGCAGGCTGAGCCCCACCTGCCAAGTATGGTCGTTGCGCGCGGACACGTGCAGCCGGCCATGCAGGGCGTGCATCAGGATGCCAGTGTCGGCCAGCGCGTCGCGCAGCGTCGACAGCGCTGGCGCCGGACCCGCGCCGACCGTGACGATCACATCGATCAACAATCCCGCGCGCCCCGGCAGCGACGCTGCGCGCAGCACGATCCGCGCCGCGCTGACATGCGCAGCAAGCACCAGCAACAGGCTCTCCACCACCTGCTGCATGCGCTCCGGATCGCCTTCGCCGTGTGCCCCGGCCGGAAGCTGCCGGGACAGGGTGAGCGCACAGTCGTGCGGGGCCATCACGCGTTCCAGCGCCACGTGGAGGTCGTCCAACCACGCGGCGATGTCGAAGCAGCGTGGCTGCAGCGGCAGCTTGCCGGCCTGCAGGCGCGCGGTCTGCAGCGTACCATCGACCACCTCCAGCAGGTCGCGCCCTCCCTGCTGGATATGCAGCACCTGCGCACGCGCCGGCGGCGGCAACGGCGCCGTCAACAGCAGCTCACTCATCCCCAGTACGCCGGTCAGCGGGGTACGTATCTCATGGCCGAGGGTGGCCAGATACCGTGCCTTGGCCTGGGCCGCCTGCTCGGCACGCGCCTGCCGCCGCGCGACGCGTTGGCGTGCGAGGTGTCTGGCGCAGTGACGACGCACCTGCCAGGCAATGAGCGTCACCGCCCCCAGTGTTGCGAGCAGCAGCAACGCCCAGGCCCCCGGATGCGCCCAGCCGCTGTAGGCCACCTGCAGCCGGGTGGACTGCAGTGGCGACCAGCGGCCATCCACGCCGCGAGCCTGGTACTCCAGCACATGCTCGCCCGGTGGCAGCCGTGGGAATCCGCGTGTGCCGCGCTGCCCCGCGCGGACCCAGTCCGGGTCTTCGCCGCGCAGACGGAACCGGTAGTCACGCCCCCCACCCTGACCTCCGGTGAGCAGGCGCGCGGAAAGTTGGATGTCGCGATCATCGGCATTGAGCCGTAGCGGGTCGGCTGCAGGCAGCTCGATCCAGCGCCGGTGTCGACGCACCTGCACCCGGTCGATGACCAGCATCGGCGGCACCGTGGCAGCGGCCATTCCTGCCGGATCGAGCACCAGCAGATCGCCCTCCACTCCCATCGCCATGAGGTGTTGGCCTGCCACGATCAGGTCGCTGGCCAAGACCATCATCGGCATTCCATCTTCGGCGGTGTACAGCCGGATGCTGCGCTGGTCCGGCTGCAGACTCACCACACCGCGTGCGGTAGTGGCCCACAACGTCCCGTCGCCGGCGTCGGCCAGACCGCGCGGTAGTACCGCTGGAAGCCCCTGGGCCGCATCGAACTGGTGCGACCGTTGCAGGCGGCCGGCGTCGTGCCGGTACGCCACCCAGCCCTCTGCATCGGCCACCCAGAGCCGACCATCGGCTGCCAGATGCAGCGCGCCGGCCTGCCGCCGGGGCGCACCGGGCACGGGAACGAAGCGTCCAACGGCCGGTTGCCACCGCTTGAGTCCATCCCGGTCGCCCAGCCACATCTGTTCCGTCGCATCACAGTGCAGGACGAAGGGCGCGCCCCCCGGACGCAACTGCACCGCATCGTAGGACCAGGTGCCGAGCACGGCGCCGGCCCTGGTGCGCTGTTCAAGCCGCCCCAGGCCGGCGAGCCAGAGATGATCCCCACAGATGCGCAGCACGGCGTGGCCGCTTGATGGCGGATCCTGGAATGCGCCGTGTTCGTCGGCCACGCGCCAGTGCTGCTGAGGGCCCCGTGCGGCATCGATGCGGGTCAGCCATGGTGCGGCGAACACCCACACCTGGCCGCGACCATCGTCCGCCACGGCGTGGCGATCGGTCCGCGCAGGATCATGCGCATACGGCCAGCGCCGCCGGTCGAATCCGGATGTCGGCGACACCCTGGTCAGCCAACCGCCCCACGCCTGCCACGCCGTACCGTCCGCCGCGGCAGCCAGGCCGGCCGCGGCGGCGCCGCCCTGGCTGGACGGAGCCGTGAACCGCTGGACATGCCGCCATTGCGCGCCGAGGCGCCACAGGCCTTGATGGCTGCCGAGCAGCCAGGCCCGGCCCTGGCGATCTTCCACCACGCGCGCGATGCCTGGACGGGTGCGTCGGTCCGATCCAGGCAACGTGATCGCATGGGTGTGCTGCCCCGACCGATCCTGCCACCACACCCGCATCCCATCGGAGAACCATTGCCCGCCGTTCCGGCTGTGACCCAGCCAACGGTGGCCTGCGTGAGCCCGTCCCGCATCGGGCTGCAACGACGGCAACTGACGGACGTCGGTGCCCTCGGAAGTGCTGGACCACAACGCCCCCTGTGCGTCGAGCCCCAGCGCGGTCACCGGCAGCGCGTCCGCACCGAGCATGTCCGGCGGCTGGAACCGGTCGTCCTGCCAGCGCGCCAGACCGGCAGCCGTGCCGAGCCACACGCCCCCGGCGGCATCTGCAACCAGCTGGTCCACGCGGGCCGACGGCAGGCCACGGCCATCGGCCGTCGGCAGAAACTGGCGCAGACGCCCATCGCCGCCCAGTCGATAGGCCCCCGCATCGCGGGTACCGAACCAGACGCTTCCGTCGGCCAGCGGCTGCACCGCGAGCACCGGGCTGGCGGCAGCCGCCTGGGCGCGCGGACCTGCCCAGCGCGCCAGATGCTGCCGGTCCGCCGAGAGGCGCTGCAGATAGCCATTGCCAGTGCCGATCCAGAGCTGGTCCTGCCCATCCAGTGCCAGGCTCCGCACATCGTTGTCGGCCAATCCATGTTCCATACGCCACACGCGGAAGCCGCTGCCGTCATGCCGGGCCAGACCATCGGCGGTTGCAAACCAGAGGTAGCCATGGCGATCTTCAACGACCTGGTTCACCTCGTTGGCGGGCAGGCCGTCGGCCGTGGTGATGCGCTGTGCGGGACTGCACAGTGCCAGCACCGGAACCCACGACAACAGCCAGCCAAGCACGACGCCCCCCCATCGCATCGGCACCTCCCTGCTCATGCGCGCTTCCGGTATTGCGCCAGGCACGCCGCCAGCCGCTCCCGGCTCGCCGGCAGCCGCAGGAACAGATCGAACCCGGCGGCTGCCGCGTCACGCTCGGCCGCCATGTCCGCGCGCGGGGTCAGCGCCAGGCGCGGTATGCCGGGCCATCGACGCTGCAATGCCACGGCACTGCGCTCCGCGCCCAGATACAGGTCAGGATCACTGACGACCAGATCCCAGCGCGCGTCGCCCACCGATGCAGCGGCAGCGTCATCAATGCTGCTTGCCGTCGCCACCGCGTGCCCCATCGAAGTCAGCAACGCCTGCAGCACCTCGGCCACGGAGGTAGTCGGCAACACCAGCAGCACACGGAGACTGTCCTCCCGCCCTTGGTCGACGACGTCAGGGATCACCGGCTCCGGCAGGTCCGCAGGGCAGCACGACAGCGGCAGCAGGACCCGGAAAGACGACCCCTCGCCCGGCCGGCTCGACACGTCGATATCGCCGCCCATGGCCCGCGCCAGATCGCGCGAGATGGCCAGGCCCAGGCCACTGCCCCCATAGCGCGCCAACGTCTGCGCGCCATCAGCCTGTTCAAACCGCTGGAACAGACGCGCGCACTGCGCTGCACTCATCCCCGGGCCGGTATCGATCACATGCAGCATGACCCCTTCGCCCTGGCGACCAGCGCGCACCTCCAGCCGAACCGTACCGTGTGCGGTGAACTTGAGCGCATTGCCCAGCAGGTTGAGCAGGATCTGACGCAGATACCGAGCATCACCGTTGAAGCGTGCAGACGCCGGCAGCGTGCTGCGCCACGCCAGCACCAGCCCCTTGCGCTGTGCCACCGGCAGCAACAGGGCATGGACCGCTTCGAGCAGCGGCTGCAGCAGGAACGGCGCCGCCTGCGGTTGCAATCGTCCGGATTCGATGCAGGCCAGATCAAGTGCGTCATCCATCAACCGCAGCAGATGGCCGCCGGCCTGACGAATGCTCTCAACCCGGCTGCGTTCGGCGGGCGCCAAGGCTGTGCGCGCCAACAGTTCACTCCAGCCCAGCACCGCTGTCATCGGCACACGGATGCGTGCCCCCAGCTCGGTCAGGAAACGCGTGCGCTGCAGTGACGTCTGCTCGGACTGGCGCTGTCGTTCGCGCAGTGCGCGCCAGCGCTCCCGGCGTCTGCGCCGCGCATGGGCTGCCCATGCACCCAGCCACAGCAGAGCCGCGCCGGCCGCAGCCACGCTCCAACGGGTCACAGGGGTCTGCCACCAGGCAGGACACACCTCCAGTGCGATGTGCCGGATGGACGACCAGTCGCCATCGCCCTTCCGTGCCTGCACGTCCAGCGTATGCAGACCCACGGGCAATCGCTCGAAAACACGCTGCCCGGCCGATCCGCTGTGTACCCAATCCGCATCGTGGCCCTGCAACCGGAACCGGTACTGCACGCTGGTCGGTGCGCCGCCCAACAGCCGCACCGCCACCCGGACATGCCGGTCAGCACCGGAGAGCGGCACCGGCGCAGTGCCGGCCGGCAAGCTGATCTGGCGGGTGCCTCGCCGGGCCGTGATCGCGTGAACCACCAGGCCGGGCATGCGTGCCGGGGCCTGGACCGCGCCGGGCTCGAACAGCAGCAGCCCGCCTTCGTGTACGGCCGCAGCGACGCGCCCGCCGGGGGTGCGTATCAGCCGCCGGGGCAGTACCGCATGCGCGGGCAGGCCATCGTCGCTGCCGAACTGGCGGACACCGCCTCCGTGCGGATCGACCCGGATCAATCCGCGTGCGGCTCCCGCCCAGGCAACCCCATGTTCATCCACCGTCAGCGCCCGCGCCAGCAGTTGCGGATAGCCATGCACCGCGCTGAAGCTGTGGGTTTTACGCAACTGCTGCCCATCCCAGCGATAGCGGCGCAGTACACCGGGGCTGCTGGCCCAATAGTGATCATCCCGCCCGTGGGCGATGGCACCCACTTCCTCGACTGGACTGCCGCCGACCGCCGCGAAACGCTCCTGCGCCGGCAGCCAGCGTTTGATACCGGCGCGATCGGTCGCCCACAGCGAGCCGTCCTCACCACACAGCAACTGCGGCCCCGCAGCGGGCGGCACCAACCCCAGCGTCTGCGGTACCGCCGACAGTTGAAGCACGCCATCGGCATCGCGCCGTTGTATCCGGTCCACCCGGGCCAACCACAGCGAACCATCGTTGCATGCCTTCAGATCCACACCACCTGCGGTGCTGCCCAGATCCAGCAGCCAGTGCCGCATCCCGCCGGTGGTGGGCTCGTAGCGGGAGAGCGTGTTGCCGCTGGCCAACCACAGACGGCCGCGCAGATCCTCGGCCATGCCGACTGCCGCCTGCCGCATGCCTTCGGGCCGGTAATCGATACTCAGCCGGCTGGTGCCGGTGCGCAGATCCACACGCTGCACATGCCCGCCATCGGTGGCGACCCACAACCGCTCACCGCGCGAGGGCGCCACTGCCCACACGTGCCCGCTCTCCAATCCAGGGCGGCCGTTGCCGGCCGCCGGGAGCAGCGCGAACTGCCGCCAGCGTGCAGGCAGATGCCACAGGCCTTGAACGTGCCCTGCCCACCACAATCCACCCAGACGGTCCTGGAAGGCCGTCACCACCCGCGTGCGGGCCGGTGTGCCGTCGTGCCCGGGGAGCGGCACCGGCTTTGCAGTGTCGCCAACACGATGCCGGACCAATCCGGTCGGGCCGGTCGTCCACAGCTCACCCTCGCTGCTGCGCAGCACCGGCATGCCCCGCTGCGGGGGCGATGCAACGCGTGCGCCGTCCTCCCCCCAGCCGAGCACATCGCAACAGGTATGTCCCCAGACGCCGCCCTGCGGATCGGCCCACAGCGATGCAAGGCCCTGATGGTCGCCTGCCGGCAGCGGCAGGGCGGTGAACCGCACGTCATCGCGGCGCATGAGGGCATGCGGCGTGCCGACCCAGAGCCGCCCCTGGCGATCGACCACCAAGGCGGTGATCCGGTTCACCGGCGCGCCATCGTGCTGCAGCGGAACGCTGTGCCAGCGGCCGTCGGCCTGCCGTGCAAACAGGCCGTGGCCGCTCGTCGCGATCCACAGGGTGCCATCGGGCGTGCTGGTGACCTGCACGATACCGACGCGTGGCTACACGGCGCCACGCTCGCCGGTCTCACTATGGAAGACGCGACGATCCGCCGACAGCGCGACGAGCCCCTGCGATGCCGTGGCCAACCAGATGCGCTGCTGCGCGTCCACATGCAAGGCGCGCAGGTCGCCGTCCGGCAGGCCCTGCTCGCGGCGCCACGCGCGGAAGCGATGACCATCGAAGCGCAGCAGGCCATCGTCGCTGGCCATCCACAGGTAGCCGTCCTGGTCTTCATCGATCGCCCGGATCGCCGCCGTCGGCAACGCATCGGCCGGGCCCAGCCGCCGTGGCCACGGCAGGGTAACCAGGCCATCGGCCAACGCGCGTGCGGGCAGCAACAGCGCAACCACGAGAATGAAGGCGATCCAGCCCTTGCCTGCATGGCCGCACTGGGCTCCTGCCACGTGTACTCCAACCATCCTCAGCTGCTCGAACAGCAAGGTATGACGAAGCCATCGCTGGACAGCCGCTCAGAACGTGCGGCCGTCACATCCCAATCAATGAAGTTTTAGATTGAAATCTCAGGTTCGAGACGCAAACGCGATGAACGCCTCACGCCGCCCGCCTCAGGATCTGTAATGCAGCGCCCGACCGGCCCGTGCCTGTGCAATGGCATCCACGAGCAGGTCGCCGGTGACCGGCTTGCGCAGGAAACCATCGAAGCCCGCCGCGAGCACCTGCTGCTCTGCATAGGCATCCGAGCGTGCGGTGACGGCAATCAACGGCAGTTCATATCCCATTGCACGCAGCTGTCCGGCAATGGCGATGCCATCCAGCGCCGGCAGATCAAGATCGAGAAGCCCGACATCGAAGCTTCCCGCCGCCACTTCGGACAGGGCCCCCAGGCCATGCAGAACATGCACCACGTCGTGGCCACGGGTGCGCAGCAGGCCGGCGATCACGTCGGCCACGGTGGGGTCGTCTTCGACCAGCAGGATCCGCAGCGGCGGCAGCTGCGTGCGGGGTTCCGCGCCCGCTTCGCGCGCCATGCCCGCAGCGGACAGCGCCCACGGCAACGGCAGCTCGACGGTAAAGCGTGCGCCATGGCCCGGGCGGCTGTCGATGCCGATGCGACCGCCCATGGCCACCGCCAGCTCCTGGCAGATCGCCAGCCCCAACCCGCTGCCGCCGTATCGCGACGCCGTGCGTGGCCCATCGGCCTGCTCGAAGCGATGGAACAGCCGCGCCTGCTGATCCTGATTGATGCCCGGTCCGGTATCGGAGACCTCAAACACCAGACCTCGCCCGTCATCGCACAGTTCGACACCCAGACCGACATGGCCCTGCTCGGTGAACTTGATCGCGTTGCCCAGCAGGTTCATCAGGATCTGGCGCACACGCATTTCATCGCCACTGACCTGCACCGGGCCGGGCAGGTTGAAGCTGCGCTCGAACGCCAGGCCGCGGTGATGGGCCATCGGCTCCATCAGCGCATCCACCTGTTCCATCAGCGACATCAGGTCGAACGGACGCAGGTCCAGCTCCAGGCGCCCGGCTTCGATACGGGCCAGATCCAATGCGTCGTTGACCAGTCGCAGCAGGTGCTTGCCGGCATGCTGGATCGATCCGGCATACCCGCGCTGCACCTCATCCAGCGGGGTGGCCAGCAGCAGTTCACTCATGCCCAGCACCCCGGTCATGGGGGTGCGCACTTCATGCCCCAGCGTGGCCAGGAAGCGGCTCTTTGCCTGCGAGGCCTGCTCGGCCAACTGCTGTTTGTGCACGGTGAGCTGCCATTGCTGGCGACGGCGAAGGCGTACGCGCGCCACGTACGCCAGGGCTGCCACCGTCATCAGGCCAAGCAGCACGTAGCCCACGATCGCCCAGCCGCTGCGCCACCACGGCGGCCGCACGTCCAGCGTCAGGGTGCTGGGCGGCGTCCAGGCTCCCTGCGACGTCGCCGCCTGCACCTCGATGCGGTAATGCCCGGCCGGCAGGCGCGACAGCAGGCGCTCGCCATCAGCCGCCTGCATCACCCAGTTCTGGTCATAGCCGGAAACACGGTAGCGATAGCGGTTGCCGTGTGGATTGGCGTAGGACAGCAGCCGCGCGGAGATGATCAGGTCGCGATCCTGTGGCCCGAGCACGATCGGCGCGTGCGTGGACAGCATCTGCTGGCCTTCGGCGTCGTCGCGGCGCACCTGCACGCTGTCGATCACCAATTGTGAGGGCGGCAGCACCCGGTCCGGCACATCTGGATCGAAGCCGACCAACCCGGTCGCGGTCACCGCGAGCACGCGTCCATCGCGCGCCTGCACGGGCGGGCGATTGCTGAACTCCACGTCCGGCAGCCCATCGCGTTCGCCGTACAGCCGCAGCCGTCGCTCATCCGGGTGCCAGCGGATCAGGCCGCGTGGCGTGGTCGCCCACACCTGGCCGTGCTTGCCCAGCGCCAGCCCACCCATCGATATGGCGGGCATGCCCTGGGCTGCGCCGACCCGCTCGCGCAGACGCATGGTCAGCCCATCCCATCCATAACGCTCCAGCGCCCCCTGCCGCGCCAGCCAGACTTCATTCGGCCCGGTCCACGCCGCGTCGTAGATGCTGCCTTGGGAAATACCCGGCACCTGCTCGAAGCGCCCCTCGCGCCAACGTTGCAGACCCGCACCGGCGCCCATCACCCATAGCTGGCCGCGCGGATCGAACACCATCTGCTCCACCGGCTCCTCGCCCAGCCCACGGTTCTGGTCGTTGCGGATCGTGTCCAGCACGTTGCCCTGCGCATCGCGGCGCTGGATGCCGAAATTCATGATCGACAGCCACAGCTCGCCGTTGGGCGCCTGCCGGATCAGATCGATGCGTTGGCGCACATCCGCGCCCCCGCCGATCTTCCATTCGCGCAGTGTGTGCGTGGCGGGGTGGTACAGGCTCAAGCGACCGGCACGCCCGATCCACAGGGCCCCGTCTTCGCGCGGCAACAGCGACCAGGCTGCCCCGACACCGATCTGCTTGTCGTCGGCGATCTGGCGCAGCTCGCCCTGCGCATCGAGACGGTAAAGCCCGTGCGCGCCGGAGATGTAGTAGTCATCGTCTGCTGCGGCCGCACCGAGCAGATAGACGCTGTCCAACGGCTTTCCATCCAGCTGGTACCAGCTGGAGAAGCGCTTCCAGTCCGGTGGCAGATACGCCAGGCCCTGGGTCAGCATCGCCACCCACAGGCCACCCTCGTGGTCCTGCAGCATGTCCAGCACGCCACTGCGTGCGGTCAGGAAGCCGCTGCCGGCATCCCCGGCAAGCAGACGCATCGCACGGTCGTCGCCTCGGTACAGCCCATCGGCCGTGCCCAGCCAGTAGCCGCCGTTGCGATCATGGATGACCGTGGCCGCACGCACGTCCGCACTGAGCGTCCAGGGCGCGGGCCGGGCCTGGTCATCGGTACCGATCTGGAACAGGCCGCCTTCGGTGCCGGCCCACACCGTGCCGTCAGGCTCACGGGTCAGCCGGAACACGCTTTTTCCACTGAGCAGCGCAGGCGCGATGCGGGTGAACCCATCGCCATCCCAGCGCGCCACGCCATTGGATGTGCCGATCCAGACCCGCCCCTGCGGGTCGGACAGCAGGCTGTAGATGGTGTTGTCCGGCAGGCTGCGCGGATCGGCCGGGTCTGCCTGGTATTTCACCAGCGTGCCGTCTTCGCTGCGCCGGCACACGCCGTGCTGGTTGGTTCCGATCCACAATGATCGCGAGGCGTAGGCCAACGACCAGAATTGACCTTCGCACGCCTCGTTCAAGCCGGGAAACCGCACGAAAGCCGTGCGATCCGGCCCGAGCATGCTCAAGCCAGCACCATTGCTGCCCACCCATACCCGGTCCAGCGGGTCCACCAGCAGGGTTTCCACCTCATTGCCGGGCAGCGAGCCCGGATCGGCCGGGTCGTTGCGCCAGACTCGCAGGCCGACACCGTCCACACGGGCCAGGCCATCATCGGTGCCCGCCCAGATATAGCCTTGGCGATCCTGGGCGACAGCCAGCACCATGCGCGACGGCATGCCTTCGGCCGCGCTCAGACGGCGCAAGCGTGGCGTTTCTGCCGATGTCCCTGCGGCTCCCAACACTGACGGCGCTGCGCACAACCACAGCACCAACAGCACGATGCCTGCACCCCAGCGGCGCGTGCTCATCGATCCGGATCTCCCTGTTGATGCGGATTGTCACACAGCGATCAGGACGGTGTCCGCATTCTGGCCCGGCTGCCATGGATGGAACGGGCTGTTGCCGTCGATCAGAAGGCACGCAGCACAAGCGCTCGGCGCTGTTGCCGGGCGCACCACGATCTGTTGCAGCCATGACGCTGCGCCCCATGACATGGCTGTGCGTATGATCGCCCCAGACCCTGATGGAGGCTGCGACGTGTTCAAGCGCCTGACCCTTTCGCTGCTGCTGGCCGCCACCCCGCTGCTTGCCCTTGCAGCACCCGACAGCTATCGGCTGGATCCGGTGCACACCCGTGTACTGTTCGCGGTCGAGCATGCCGGCTTCTCGCATGCCTTGGGCACGGTATCCGGCAGCGAAGGCGTGCTGGTGTTCGATCCGGAGGACTGGCGCACGGCGCGGCTGGAGGTCAGCGTGCCGATCCAGCGGCTGGACCTGGGCGATCCCAAATGGAATACCGCCACGCTGGCGCGCAACCTGCTCGACGGCGAGCGCTTTCCGGAGGCACGTTTCGTCTCCACGCGTGTCGAACCGATCGATCCGACCCACGCCAACGTCATTGGCCAGCTCACCGTGCGCGGCGTGACCCGTGAGGTCACTCTGGCAGTCACCCTCAATGCCCTCAAGCGTCATCCGCTGCCGCCCTTCCGCCGCACCGCCGGTTTCTCGGCCACCGCCACGCTCAGCCGCAGCGCCTTCGGCGTGGATGGCTGGGCCTCGATGATCGGCGATGAGGTGCAGCTGCGGATCGAAGCAGAAGCCGTGCGTGATCGCAACGCCGGCGATGCTGCCGATGCCGCCCCCACCGAGGCGCCGGGAACTCCCACCGCCCCGGCCCACTCAGATACCCCACAGCCGGTCCAGGAGACCACGCCATGACCGCCAAGAACACCCCGACGCGATGGGGTGGCGTCAGCCAGACCCTGCACTGGCTGATCGCCGTGTTGATCCTCGCCCTGGGCATCGTCGGGCTGACCATGGGCGAACTACCCAGGACCCCGAAGTACTTCTGGGTCTACACCATGCACAAATCGATCGGCATCACGGTGCTGGCGCTGGTCGTGACCCGCCTGCTGTGGCGCCTGTACGCCGGCGCACCACATCCGGTGCCGGGCACGCCGACCTGGCAGGAACGCATCGCCTCGGCAACCCATTGGTTGCTGTACGTGCTGATGTTCGGCATTCCACTGTCGGGCTGGCTGTACGACTCGGCCAGCGGCCTGCGTCCGTTCCGCTGGTTCGGGCTGGTCGACGTACCCAAGCTGAGCCCACCGGACGAACGGGTCACCCAGATCTCGCACGCCATCCATGAGTGGGGCTTCTGGCTGCTGATCGCCGTGGTCGTGGCCCATGCCGGTGCGGCGCTTTATCACCATTTTTACCAACGCGATGCCACGCTTGCGCGCATGCTCCCGCAGCGCTGGCTTGCCTCCCCCCAGAAGGATTGACCATGAACATCAAGCTCACCTCTCCCGCCGCCGTCGCTGCCGCCCTGGCCGGGCTGCTGGCCACTGCCCCGGTACTGGCCGCCGACTACGTGCAGGCCCCCGGCTCGGTGCTGGCCTTTGCCACCAAATACGACGGCGAAGTGTTCACCGGCACCTTCCCGGGCTTTGATACCAAACTGAGCTTCGATCCGGCCAAGCTGGATGACGCCAAACTGGAAGTGACCATTCCGCTGGCCAGCGCCAAAAGCGGCAACAGCGACCGCGACTCGACCCTGCAGGGCGCGGACTTCTTCAACGTGGGCAAGTTCGCCCAGGCCAAGTACAGCGCCAGCAAGTTCCGCTCGCTGGGCAACAACCAGTACGCGGCCGACGGCACGCTGGAACTGCGTGGCGTCAGCAAGCCGGTCACCCTGACCTTCACCTGGACCCCGGGCGCGCAGCCGGTGCTGGCCGGCAAGGCCACGGTCAAGCGCCTGGACTTCGGCGTGGGCGGCGGCGACTGGGCCGACACCAAGACCATCCCGAACGAGACCGCGATCAGCACCAAAGTGGTCCTGAAGGCGAAGTAAGGTCAGATGGCGGTAGTGCCGGCCGCTGGCCGGCACTACCGCATCCAGCACCGCCAAGCGGCGCTGGGTGTCAGCCGATCCAGGTCTCTACCGCCGCCACATCGAACGGCCAGTCCAGTTCCCGCCCCTGCGCATCACGCAGCACCGGCACCCGCAGCCCGTAACGGGCCTCCAGCGCGATGTCGTCATCGATGAACACACTGTCCAGATCGGCCACCCGGGCCTGGGCCAGCACCGCCAGGGCCTGGTCGCACAAATGGCAGTCATCACGCTGGTACAAGGTAAACACCGGCCCACCCGCCTTGGGAAATGTTGCGCCGCACTCAAGGCTGGCGCCTGCGACAGCATAGAATAGCGCTCCATCCGATACCCGCAGTTTGGCAA
>Ga0247813_10001307_pt1 | contig 19301 bp, 19 predicted proteins | sample UWRJL169409C1_FD_180719 | JGI IMG/M metagenome (GOLD analysis project Ga0247813, IMG submission 180719) | Plant litter microbial communities from Arlington Agricultural Research Station in Wisconsin, United States - UWRJ-L169-409C-1 | ecosystem: Environmental > Terrestrial > Plant litter >... | reverse complement strand
GCGCAGGCCGAGGCATTGAGCCGACAGTCGACTGCGCGCCAGACCCGTTTCATTGCCGAACTGAGCGCAGCCGATCTCGTGTCGGCTGGCGACCAGGCGCACGTCCTTGCCGGAACCTTCGGCATGCCACGCATCGATCTCGATACGATCGACTCGGCCCAACTCCCGACCGACCTGCTCGATGCCAGGCTGTGCCGCGAACTGCGCATTGTTGTGCTGGGCAAACGGGCAGGACGGCTGCGTGTGGCCACGGCCGATCCGACCGATCCGCAGGCGCTGGACAAGGTCAAGTTCGCCTCGCAGGCGGGCGTCGACTGGGTCGTGGCCGACCACGACCAGCTCGCGCGCTGGTTCGACGACGCACGGCAGCGCGCGCCGGCCTTCGACCCTGCGCAGTTCGATTTCAAAGAGGCCGATGCCGCGGCCGGCAGCGAACTCACGGCCATCGAGGCCCATGCCATCGACGACAAGCCTGTGGTGCGGTTCCTGAACGGCATGCTGCTTGACGCCCACCACCAACAGGCATCGGACGTCCACTTCGAACCCTACGAGCACAGCTACCGCGTGCGCTTTCGCATCGACGGCCAGCTGCGCGAGGTCGCCCACCCACCGCCGTTCGTCAAGGACCGTCTGGCCTCGCGCATCAAGGTGCTGTCGCGGCTGGACATTGCCGAAAAACGGGTGCCGCAGGATGGGCGCATGAACATCGCGCTGGGCGATGGCCGGTCGGTCGACTGCCGCGTGAGCACGCTGCCCACGCTGTTCGGCGAGAAGATCGTGATCCGGCTGCTCGATGCCGGCACGGCCCGGCTGGACATCGACGCACTCGGCTACGAGGACGACGAACGGCAGCGCCTGCTCCATGCCGTGTCGCGGCCGTACGGGATGGTGCTGGTCACGGGGCCGACCGGTTCCGGCAAGACGGTCTCCCTGTATGCCTGCCTGCACCGGCTCAACACGCCGGGCATCAACATCGCCACGGCCGAAGACCCGGCGGAAATCCACCTGCCAGGTGTGAACCAGGTCAACGTGAACGAGAAGGCGGGGCTGACTTTTGCCGCCGCCCTGCGCGCCTTCCTCCGGCAGGACCCGGACGTACTGATGGTCGGTGAGATCCGCGATCTCGAGACCGCCGACATTGCGATCAAGGCCGCACAGACCGGCCACCTCGTGCTGTCCACGCTGCACACGAACGATGCACCCTCCACGCTCACGCGGCTGCGGCACATGGGCATGGCGCCGTTCAACATCGCGTCGAGCGTGATCCTGATCGCCGCCCAACGGCTGCTGCGACGGCTCTGCACGGCCTGTCGCGTGCCGCATGCGTTGTCGCGCCAGGCGCTGTGCGACGCTGGCTTCGACGCCGATGCGCTGGACGGCCACTGGCAGCCGTATCGCGCGGTGGGGTGCAGCGCCTGCCATGAAGGCTATCGAGGCCGCATTGGCGTCCACCAGGTGATGCCGGTGAGCGATGCGATCCGCGCCATCATCCTTGCCGAAGGCAGCGCGGTCGACATCGCACGGCAGGCCGAGGCAGAGGGCGTCCGGTCGCTGCGCCAGTCGGGGCTGCGCAAGGTGCGGCAGGGCCTCACCTCGCTCGAAGAGGTGATGGCCGTGACCAACGCCTGAGCCGGCCGACGCAAGCGCCATGGCCAAGGAACATCTCTACGCGTGGCAAGGCCGCGATCGCGCCGGCAAGCCCGCGCAGGGCGAGTTGTACGCGGCAGGCGAGCATCACGCGCAATCGGCGTTGCGGCGCGAGGGCCTCCAGGCCGTGACGCTGCAACGTCGGCGACGGGTGGCCGGCCGTGCCATCCGGTCGCGCGACGTCACGCTCTTCTTTCGCCAACTGGCCACGATGCTGCAGGCGGGCATCGCGCTGCTGCAGGCCTTCGACATCCTGGCGCGCAGCAACACCAACCCGCGCTTGGCCCGCCTGCTGACCAGCCTGCGCCTGGACGTGGAAAGCGGCACCGCGTTGTCGTCCGCGCTGCGCAAGCATCCGCTGCAGTTCGACCGCCTCGCCTGCAACCTGGTCGAGGCCGGTGAAACGGCGGGCAAGCAGCAGGAAATGCTCGACCGCCTCGCCACCTGGATGGCGCAACGCGAGGCGCTCAAGTCGCGGCTGCGCGCCGCGCTCATGTACCCGGTCGCCGTGCTGGCGCTTGCCGCGGCCGTGCTGACGCTGGTGATGGTCTTCGTCATCCCGAGCTTCGCCGAGGTGTTCCGTTCGTTCGGCAGCACGCTGCCCACCCCGACCCTGGCCGTCATGGCGGTGAGCGCATTCCTGGTCGCGCATGGTGCACCGCTGCTGGCGGGCCTGGTTGCGGTTGCAGTGCTTGCCACCCGGGCCTGGCGGCGCAGTGCGCATCTCCAGCAAGGCACCGACCGCCTGCTGCTGCGTCTGCCGCTGGTCGGTTCGCTGGTCAGGCAGGCCTGCGTGGCGCGGTGGACGCGCACGCTCGCCACGCTGTTCGCGGCGGGCGTGCCGCTGCTGGAAGCGCTGGACCCTGTCGGCGGCGCCACCGGCAACGCGGCCTTCGTCGACGGCACGCGCCGAATCCGGCAGGACATCGCCACTGGTGCGAGCCTGGCCACTGCCATGACGGCGTCCGGGCTTTTCCCGCCGATGGTGCTGCAGATGACAGCCATCGGCGAGGCGTCGGGCGCGCTCGACCATCTGCTGGACAAGGCGGCCGATTTCCACGAAGCCGAAGTCAACGACCGGCTGGCCGGCCTGTCGAGCCTGATGGAGCCCGCGATCATCGCTTTCCTCGGCGTGCTGATCGGCGCTATCGTCGTGGCCATGTACCTTCCCATTTTCCAGATCGGCCAGGTGGTCTGATGCTGATGCCCCGAGGCTTCGACGCCGCGCTGGCCGGCCTGATCGGCCTGCTCATCGGCAGCTTTCTCAACGTGGTCATCCATCGCCTGCCGAAGATGCTGGAACGCCAGTGGGCGGCCGATACCTGCGACGCATCCGACCCCGACGCGCCCGCCCTGCCGCCCTACAACCTGATGACGCCGCCCTCGCACTGCGCGGCATGCAGCCATGCCATCCGCTGGTACGAGAACCTGCCGGTGCTCAGCTACATCGCGCTGCGCGGGCGCTGCGCCGCCTGCCACGCGCCGATCGGCTTGCGCCACCCGCTGGTGGAGATCGCCACCGCAGCACTCTTTGCGTGGTGCGTCTGGCACATGCCGGACCCATGGGCTGCGCTGGCATGGTGTGGCTTTGCCGCCGCCTTGCTGGTGCTGGCGCTGATCGACTGGGACACGACGCTGCTGCCCGACGACCTCACGCTGCCGCTGCTGTGGGCGGGCCTGCTGGCCGCCCTGGCCGGCTTTACCGGCGTGGACATCGCCTCGGCCGTGATCGGTGCGGCTGCCGGCTACCTCTCGCTGTGGAGCGTCTACTGGCTGTTCCGCCTGGCGACCGGTCGCGAAGGCATGGGCTACGGCGACTTCAAGCTCTTCGCGGCACTGGGCGCCTGGTTCGGCTGGCAGGCACTGATCCCGATGATCCTGATGGCGTCGGTCATCGGCGTGGTGGTCGGCCTCTGCATGAAGGCTGCGGGCGGTCTGCGCGAAGGCGGCTACATTCCCTTCGGGCCCTTCCTGGCGGGCGCGGGCTTCACGGCCATGCTCTTCGGCCCGAACGCGATCCTGCGCGCCGTCGGGCTTTGAGGAGAATTGCATCATGCGCATCGGACTCACGGGCGGCATTGGCAGCGGCAAGAGCACCGTCGCCACCTTGCTGGTGGCGCGCGGCGCCGTGCTGGTCGACACCGACGCCATTGCGCGGGCCATCGCCCAGCCGGGCGGTGCAGCCATGCCCGCCATCGCCGCGGCATTCGGCACCGACGTGATCGCGGCGGATGGCGGCCTCGACCGGGCCCGCATGCGCCAGATCGTGTTCGCCGATGCCGATGCCAAACGCCGGCTCGAGGCCATCCTGCACCCGCTGATCGGCGCCGCCTGCGAGCAACAGGCTGCCGCTGCAGGGGCCGCAGCCACGATCGTCTTCGACGTGCCGCTCCTGGTCGAGTCGCGCCGCTGGCGGGCGATCGTCGACCGCGTGCTGGTGGTCGACACGAGCGAAGCCACGCAGTTGCAGCGCGTGATGGCACGCTCCGGATGGTCGGCCGACGCCGTGGGCGCGGTCATTGCACAGCAGGCGCCGAGAAATGCACGCCGTGCCGCTGCGGACGCAGTGATCTTCAACGAGAATCTGTCCCTTGACCAACTGGCGGCCGAGGTCGACGGTCTCTGGCACCATTGGGGCTTGCAAGCGCAAACGGGTTGACGACGTTCGTCGGCCCGAATCCGACGCGCTTCAGCGGCCCTCCAGTTTTTCCCCTCACTTCGCCGCCCTCCGAAATGCCTCGCGACATGTTGCAGGCGTTACCTAAGGTAGTGCGGCCCCACCATTGCACCGTTGCGGCGGCTATGATCTTCGCGACAGGAAATCCACACGCGTGATTCTTTACGAGTACCCATTCAACGAGCGCATTCGTACCTACCTGCGACTCGAGCACCTCTTTCGCCGTCTTGGAGAACTGGTGCCGGCCGACTCGGCCCTGTCGCATCACTATGCGCTCGTGACCATCTTCGAGATCATGGACGTGGCTGCACGCGCCGATCTCAAGTCCGACGTGCTGCGGGACCTCGACAAGCACAAGAGCGTCTTCAACAGCTACCGCGGCAACCCGGCCATTTCAGAGGCGGCGCTCGACCAGATCGTGGCGCAGCTCGAGCGGCATTTCGCCACGCTGAACGCGGTGTCGGGCAAGGCCGGCCAGTCGCTGACCGAAAACGAGTGGCTCATGAGCATTCGCAGCCGCGCCGGCATCCCGGGCGGCACCTGCGAATTCGATCTGCCGGCCTATCACGCGTGGCAAAACCATCCAGCCAGTGAACGCAGGGCCGACCTGGAGCGCTGGTCGTCCACCCTGTCGCCACTGGCGGCCGCGGTGTTCCTGCTGCTCAAACTGCTGCGCGACGCCGACGTGCCTTACAAGGTCATGGCTGCAGGCGGCCAGTTCCAGCAGAACCTGCCGCAGGGCCGAAGCTTTCAGTTGCTGCGCCTGCGCATCGACCCGTCGCTCGGGTTGGTGCCCGAAATCAGCGGCAACCGCCTGATGGTGTCGGTACGCCTGATGCGCCACACCGCGGACGATCGGCTGCATGCGAGCGTGGAAGACGCCCCTTTTGAACTGACACTCTGCGCATGAACTCGGCCGCGAACGACATCGGCGAACGTATCGTCCGCTGCCCGGCTTGCGGGCACGACTGCATCTACGCGGCTCGCAATCCCTACCGGCCCTTCTGCAGTGCGCGCTGCAAGGGCGTCGACCTGGGCGCCTGGGCCAACGAAGACTTCCGGATGCCGGCAGAAACGCCACCCGACGACCAGCCTTTCGGCGACCCGCACATGCGCTGAGGCGCACGGGCAGGCGGTCTTCTGCTCAGTCGATCGATGCTGCGCTGGCCGCCAGCCCGCGCTCTTCGGCCAGCCAGACCAGCACGGGCTGCGCGCCCGGCAGCACCGGACGCACGTCCAGCGGCAGTTGCTGCCAGCGCATGGCCTGGCCCTCGCGCATCTCGAACTCGCCGTCCCACTGGCGCACGCGGCACCAGTGCAGCCGCACCAACGCATGCGGATAGTCGTGCTCGGTGACCTTCCAGACCTCGGCACCGGCGATGGTGATGCCCAGCTCTTCGTGCAGTTCGCGCCGCAGCGCCGCCTCGACCGTCTCGCCAGCCTCCAGCTTGCCGCCCGGGAATTCCCAGTAGCCGGCGTAAGGCTTGCCCTCTGGCCGCGTGGACAGCAGCAGCGCGTCGTCTTCCTCGCGGATCAGGATGCCGACGGCCACCTCGGTGTGCTTGCGCGAGCCGGTCGGGGTGGTCATGCGGCGCGTCCTGCGTAATCGCGGGCGAACTGGTAGGCCACCCGGCCGCTGCGCGAACCGCGTTCCAGCGCCCACACCAGCGCCTCGGCACGCGCGGCCTCGATCGCACGTGCATCGACGCCGAACGACGAGAGCCACTGCGCGACGATCGCCAGGTACTCGTTCTGGCCGAACGGGTAGAAGCTGACCCACAGGCCGAAGCGCTCCGACAGCGAAATCTTCTCCTCGATCACTTCGCCGGGATGGACTTCGCCATCGTCGGTGTGGGTGTAGCTGAGGTTGTCCTTCATGTACTCGGGCAGCAGGTGGCGCCGGTTGCTGGTTGCGTAGATCAGCACGTTGGGCGACGCCGCGGACACCGAACCGTCGAGGACCGACTTGAGCGCCTTGTAGCCGGGCTCGCCTTCGTCGAAGCTCAGGTCGTCGCTGAAGACGATGAACTTCTCCGGCCGCGCGGCCACCACGTCGATGATGTCCGGCAGGTCGGTCAGGTCGGCCTTGTCGACCTCGATCAGGCGCAACCCCTGCGGCGCGTAGGCCTGCAGGCAGGCGCGAATGAGCGACGACTTGCCCGTGCCCCGCGCGCCGGTCAGCAACACGTTGTTGGCCGGCTTGCCTTCGACGAACTGGCGCGTGTTGCGCTCGATCTTGTCTTTCTGGACGTCGATTTCCTTCAACGCGTCCAGCGGCATTTCGCCCATGTGGCGCACCGGTTCCAGCGTGCCGTGGCCGGCGCTGCGGCGACGGTAGCGCCAGGCGATGGCGGCGTTCCAGTCGGCGGGCGCCTGCAGCGGTTGTGGCAATACCGATTCGATGCGCGCGATGAGTTGCTCGGCGCGCTCGATCAATCGTTCAAACTTGTCGTTCATCCTGCGATCAGGAACGGTAGTCGGCGTTGATCGACACGTAGTCGTGGCTCAGGTCGCAGGTCCAGACCGTGTCGACGGCGTCGCCGCGACCCAGGCCGATGCGCACGGTGATCTCGCTCTGCTTCATGACGCGCTGGCCGTCTTCCTCGCGGTAGTTGGGATTGCGGCCGCCCTTCACTGCCACGTGCACCTCGTCGAGGTACAGGTCGATGCCGGTTTGGTCGAGGTCGCCAATGCCCGCATAGCCAACGGCCGCCAGGATGCGGCCCAGATTGGGGTCGCTGGCGAAGAAGGCCGTCTTGACCAGCGGCGAATGCGCCACGGCGTAGGCCACCTGCCGGCATTCGGCGGTGTCGCGCCCGCCTTCGACGCGGACCGTGATGAACTTGGTTGCGCCTTCGCCGTCGCGCACGATGGCCTGCGCCAGCTGGCGGGCCACGCTCTGCATGGCATCGACGAGCGCACGCCCATCGGCGGAATCCAGCGACGTGATGGTCGCGTGGTCGGCCTTCTGCGTGGCGATGACAACGAACGAATCGTTGGTCGAGGTGTCGCCGTCGATGGTCACGCGGTTGAAGGACGCGTCGGCCAGTTGCAGCGCCAGCGGCTGCACCAGCGCAGCATCGATCCTGGCGTCGGTGGCCATGAAGCCGAGCATGGTGGCCATGTTCGGACGGATCATGCCGGCGCCCTTGCTGATGCCGGTGATGGTCACGGTCGCGCCGCCGATCTGCACCTGCTGGCTGAACGCCTTGGGCACGGTGTCGGTGGTCATGATGCCCTCCGCCGCGCGCGCCCAATGGTCGGGCGCCGCATCGGCCAGCGCGGCCGGCAGCCCGGCCTCGATGCGCTCGACCGGCAGCGGCTCCATGATCACGCCCGTGGAGAACGGCAGGATCTGCTCAGGCGCGATGTCCAGTTCGCGCGCCAGCGCCACGCAGCTCTGGTGGGTGCGCGCCAGCCCGTCCTGGCCGGTGCCGGCGTTGGCGTTGCCGGTGTTGATCAGCATCGCGCGGATGCCGTAGTTCCTGGCCAGGTGCTCACGGCAGACCTGCACGGGCGCGGCGCAGAAGCGGTTGAGCGTGAATACGCCACCCACGGCGGCGCCTTCGTCGATCAGCACCACCGTGAGGTCCTTGCGGTTGGCCTTGCGCACGCCCGCTTCGGCCACGCCGATGCGCACGCCGGGCACCGCATGCAGCGCGGCAGGATCAGGAGCGGAAAGATTCACTGGCATGAAAGGATCTCTGGTCGGGAAAGTCTGAGGATTCAAGGCGCCTCGGGTCGGAGAATTCTAGTCAGTAAAACCGATCCATCCTGCGAGCAACACCGACTTCGACCCGTTCCTCGCTGGACTGGATTGCAACGCCCAAGATCAGAATTCGCAGATGGAAACGTTGCAGGAAAAACTTGTCTGCGCGGGAGGTTGCCATGTGGACGGGCATTTTGTCGGCGTACAAAGATCGTTCGTGAACCTGCATGCAGCACACGTCAAGGTGGCGAACACCGATCGTATCGGCTCGATCAGCGTGAACCGGCTGTCCGCACTGCTGCACGCCGAGCCCTCACGAACAACGTCGGCCGTCGTCATTCTCCAGTTGGGACATTACGAATCGACGAAATCGCTGAGCCTCATGGGTCGGCGGTCAGGAGCCACTCCGCCAGACAGCGCCCGGAAGAAGTCTTCGCAACGCCCCAGCACGCCCTACGAAGGCAATCCACCGGTTCGGGAACTCGTCAAGCTGATAGGTGTCGCGGCAAGAGACGCCTTGAGCAGATCCGCCTTCGACACGGCCCGCTTCGAAGCGCAACTCGACGTCTGCCTTCAACGCCTTCGGCAAACCCGGCCACGGGCGGTTTTTCTGCTGTCGACTTTCCCGACCCAGTCCCGGGCAAGAAACATCTACCGGCGACGCGCCAACGAGATTCTTCGGCGACAGGCCGCACGCCATGGCGTCGAATTTCTCGACGTCTACGACACGCTCTACGATCAGCAATTCGTTCATCGAAGCGACCTGTTCATCGATGAAGGCCACCTCAACGAGGCGGGACACGCACTGCTGGCCGATCTTCTAGACCGACATCTCGCGGCGGCCTACTGAAAAGCACGGGCGCGGGACCAAGGGCCAAGGCGCCCTGGCCCGCACCGGCTCAGAGGATCAGTTCAACTTGCCGTGGCACTGCTTGAACTTCTTGCCGCTGCCGCATGGGCAGGGATCGTTGCGGCCGACGCGGGCAAAGGCCGCGGCCTCGGCGCCCAGGGCGCCAGCAGCGACGCGGCGCTGGCTTTCCTCGTCGACACGCACCTCCACTTCGCCCGTTTCGGTCGGCGCCGTGTAGGTGATGTTGGCGATCGAGTCGGCGCGGTTCTCCAGCGTTTCGGCGGCCTCGTCGAGCTGCTCGGTCGACTGCACGCGCACCGTCATCAGCTGGCGCGTGACCTCGTTCTTGACCGAGTCGAGCAGCTGGCCGAAGAGCTCGAAGGCTTCGCGCTTGTATTCCTGCTTGGGCTGCTTTTGCGCGTAGCCGCGCAAGTGGATGCCCTGGCGCAGGTAGTCGAGCGAGGCCAGGTGTTCGCGCCAGTGGGTGTCGATGCTCTGCAGCAGCACCATGCGTTCGAACTGCGTGAAGTTCTCGCGGCCGATCTGGGCGACCTTGGCGTTGAAGGCGGCATGGGCTGCGGCGACCACCTTCTCGACGATCTCTTCGTCGGAAATCGCGCTGGCGGCTTCGACCTCGTCCTGCAGTGGAATTTCCAGGCCCCATTCGGTGCCGAGCGTGCGCTCGAGCGCGGCCAGGTCCCACTGTTCCTCGACCGACTCGGCCGGCACGAACTGGCGCGACAGGTCGGTGAAGCACCCTTCGCGCAGCGCCTCGATCTGCGGCTCGAGGTTGCTGGCATCGAGGATGTCGTTGCGCTGCTGGTAGATGACCTTGCGCTGGTCGTTGGACACGTCGTCGTATTCGAGCAGTTGCTTGCGCACGTCGAAGTTGCGCGCCTCGACCTTGCGCTGCGCGCTCTCGATGCTGCGGGTCACGATGCCGGCCTCGATGGCTTCGCCGTCGGGCATCTTCAGGCGGTCCATGATCGCCTTGACGCGGTCGCCCGCGAAGATGCGCATGAGCGGATCGTCCAGACTCAAGTAGAAGCGCGACGAGCCCGGGTCGCCCTGGCGGCCGGAACGCCCGCGCAACTGGTTGTCGATGCGGCGCGATTCGTGGCGCTCGGTGGCGATGATGCGCAGGCCGCCGAGCGCCTTGATGGCCTCGTGGTCCTTCATCCATTCGGAACGGATGCGGGCGATCTCGGCTTGCCTGGAGGCCTCGTCGCGCGTCTCGTCCTGCTCGACGGCTTCGATCAGTTTCTCGATGTTGCCGCCCAGCACGATGTCGGTGCCGCGACCGGCCATGTTGGTCGCGATGGTGATCATCTTGGCGCGGCCGGCCTGCGCCACGATGTCGGCTTCACGTGCGTGCTGCTTGGCGTTGAGCACCTGGTGCGGCAGGTCGGCCTTGGTGAGCAGCGCGTCGATGATTTCCGAGTTCTCGATGGACGACGTGCCCACCAGCACCGGCTGGCCGCGCTCGTAGCACTCGCGGATGTCCTGGATGGCGGCCTCGTACTTCTCGCGCGTCGTCTTGTAGACGCGGTCGAGTTGATCCTCGCGCTTGCTGATGCGGTTCGGCGGAATGATCACGGTTTCCAGGCCGTAGATCTCCTGGAATTCGTAGGCTTCGGTGTCGGCCGTGCCCGTCATGCCCGACAGCTTGTTGTACAGGCGGAAGTAGTTCTGGAAGGTGATCGACGCCAGCGTCTGGTTCTCGGCCTGGATCTCCACGCCTTCCTTGGCCTCGACCGCCTGGTGCAGACCGTCGCTCCAGCGGCGGCCCGTCATCAGGCGGCCGGTGAATTCGTCGACGATGACGACTTCGCCCTGTTGCACCACGTAATGCTGGTCGCGGTGGTACAGATGCCGCGCGCGCAAGGCGGCATTCAGGTGGTGCATCAGCGTGATGTTGGCCGGGTCGTAGAGCGACGCGCCGTCGGGCAGCAGCTTGAATTCGGACAGCAGCTGCTCGGCCTTCTCATGGCCGTCTTCGGTCAGGAACACCTGGTGGGTCTTCTCGTCGACCGTGAAATCGCCCGGCGTGGTCACGCCCTGGCCGGTCATCGGGTCCGCCTCGCCGATCTGCTTGGTCAGCAACGGCACGACCTTGTTGATCGCCAGGTAGGTGTCGGTGTGGTCTTCGGCCTGGCCGCTGATGATCAGGGGCGTGCGCGCCTCGTCGATCAGGATGGAGTCGACCTCGTCGATGATCGCGAAGTTCAGCTTGCGCTGCACGCGGTCCGACGACTCGTAGACCATGTTGTCGCGAAGGTAGTCGAAGCCGTACTCGTTGTTCGTGCCGTACGTGATGTCGCTGTTGTAGGCCCCCTGCTTTTCGTCCTTGGGCGCCTGCGGCAGGTTGATGCCCACGCTCAGGCCCAGGAAGTTGTAGAGGCGGCCCATCCAGCGCGCGTCGCGGCTGGCGAGGTAGTCGTTGACCGTGACCACGTGCACACCGTTGCCCGACAGGGCATTCAGGTACACGGGCAGCGTGGAGGTGAGCGTCTTGCCCTCGCCGGTGCGCATTTCGGCGATCTTGCCGTTGTGCAGGGCCATGCCGCCGAGCATCTGCACGTCGAAGTGGCGCATCTTCATGACGCGCTTGGAGCCCTCGCGCACCGTGGCGAAGGCCTCGGGCAACAAGTCGTCGAGCGACTCGCCCTTGGCGAAGCGGGCCTTGAACTCCTCGGTCTTGGCGCGCAGCGCGTCGTCGGTGAGCGCCTCGAAGCTGGGTTCGAGCGCGTTGATGCGCTCGACCGTCTTGCGATACTGCTTGAGAAGACGGTCGTTGCGACTGCCGAAAAGTTGGGTCAGGAAGTTGGTTGCCATGTGTGGAGGATCGACGCGCGCCCGTTATGGGCAGGCGCTGTGACCGAAATCCCTAAGATATGGTGTGAGCAGATGGGTGCACTTCCCCGGAAAGCAAGCGGACCCGGCCAGCCCGAAGACCGACAAACCGCCCATTTTAGCCACCTGGTACCCTTCCCCTTGTCCGCATGAACCGACGATTCGCACCCTTCACTCTCCAGCAGGCCGCCGACGGCTCGCCGACCCTGGCCGGGCTGCTGGCACGGGCGCGCGACACGACCCACCGCCTGCAGGCCGTGCAGGACCTGATTCCCGAAGCAATGCGGGCGGCCGTGCAGGCCGGCCCTGCCGAGGGCGACGTCTGGTGCCTGCTGGTCACCGGCAGCGCAGCGGCGGCCAAGCTGCGCCAGCTCACGCCTGCCATCGTGCTGCGGTTGCGCAACAAGGGCTGGGACGTCGCCACCATCCGGCTCAAGGTACAGACGCGGCGCTGAGCGAGGTCGCCGGCACGCGCAGCACGGGCAGCGGCGTCGACCGTCCGCGGACGGTCACCTGCTCGATGGGGCCGAACTTTTCTGCCACGCCCGCCTGCGTGGCCACGAACAGCGACACCACCAGGCGCGCATCCGCCGTCTTGGCGTGGTCCTGCAGCCGGCTGGCCGTGTTGACGACCTCGCCCACTGCAGTGAAGGTGGTGGTCTCCAGGTAGCCGACCTCGCCGATGGCCGTGCGCCCCGCATGCAGGCCCATGCCGAAGTCGAGCCGGTGGCCGAATTGCGCCGCGAAGCTGGCTGCCCAGGCGTCCATGCGCTGGCCGATCAGGTCGGCCGCACGCAGGGCCTGGCGGCAGGCGGTCGGCAGGTCGACGTCCAGCCCGAAGATCGCCATCACGCTGTCGCCGATGAACTGGTTGGGCAGGCCGCCGCTTTCGCGCACGGCCTCGCCGACGATCGCGAAGTAGCGGTCGAGCACGTACACCAGGTCGGCCGGCCACTGGCGCTCCGACAAACCCGACCAGCGCCGCAGGTCGACGAAGAGCACCGCCACGTCGCGCTCCCGGCCGAAACGGCCGAACGGCACACTGCCAGGTGCTTCGGGCAGCGCCGAGAACAGCGGCGTGACCTGCAGGTCGCCGCTCGGCCGCAGCTGGCAGGCGAGACGCACACCTTCGGGTGCATGCACGCGCGCCAACGTGCGGAGTTCGTCTCGCCCTGGCGGATTCATGTGCGCCGCCGGACCTTCGACACGCACCCGGCAGGTCGAGCAGCGGGCGCGGCCGCCGCACACCGACAGGTGCGGCAGGCCGTGGGCACGGCTCGCCTCCAGCACCGACCCGCCACGCGGCACGCGCAGCGCACGTCCCGGATACTGCAAGGTGATCCAGGCCGCGTCGGCGCGCCAGGCCCAGCGCCGTCGCGCCCACCAGGCAGCCCATAGGCCCACCAACGCCAGCACATAAAAACCCTCGAACCGGTTGCCGGCCGCGTCGATGGCCACGCTCTGCGCCGGCGTGGGCAAATGGGCGCTGCGCAGGTCGCTCCATTGGAGCTCTCGCCCCATGGAAAGGAAACCCGCCGCAGCCAGCACCGGCAGCAGCACCGCCAGCGCGAACCACAGATGAAAGCCACGCCGATAGGCCGGCCGCGCACGCAGGGCCAGATGCAGGCCCAGGCAGCCATGCGTCCACGCCGCCGCCATCAAACCGAACTGAAAACTGGCGCCCTCCACGCTCCAGAGGCCGCGCACGACACGGGCATACGAGCCTTCGAGCGCAAACACCTCGTAGGCCCATCGCATGGCGGCAAGGTGCCCCGCCATCAACAGCGGCAGCGACAGCCCCAGCGCCACGCGAAGCGCCTCGATGAAGGGCATGCGCAGCGTGCGGCGCTCCCAGAGGGTCGAGAGCGCCAGTGCGCCGTGGGCCAGCGCCGCGCCGTAGAGCAGCAGGCTGCCCGGCAGGCTGTGCCAGAACCCGCGCGCCACCGTCAGCACTGCTTCGGCAGCTGCCAGCGAGACCAGGCCCAGCGCATGGTTGAGCAGGTGCAGGGCTGCGTATGCCAAGAGCACCAAGCCGCTGGTCCAGCGCAGGTTGCGGCGCGACGGCAAGCGGGCGAGAGAGCTGAAAGAAAAAGGGGAACGTCGGGCCATGCGGGGGTTCAAAGCGGCACCCGAGCATAATCCGCGGCCCCAGCCGTCTTGCATGACCGACCCCATTCAACGTTCCAGCCTCGCCCTGCGCCGCATTGCGCTGCTCCAAGGGCTGTCCGACCAGCGTCTGGACCGCCTGGCCCAGCAATGCCTGTGGCACACGGTGGACGCAGACCACACGCTGATGGCGCGCGCCGACGATCGCGGCGAGGTTTGCTTCCTGGTGTCCGGCAGCGTGCGCGTGACCACTTATTCGGCCCAAGGGCGGCAGGTCACCTTCCGCGACTGCGAAGCAGGCGAGATGTTCGGTGATATCGCCGCAGTTGACGGCCTGCCGCGTTCGGCCGACGTGGTCACGCTGCAGCCGAGCGTGGTTGCCAGCCTGGACCGCGCTGCATTCCGCGCACTGCTGCGCGAGGAGCCGGACGTGGCCGAGCGCGTGATGCTGCGACTCACCGCGCTGGTGCGCCAGCTGTCCGAACGCGTGATCGACCTGAGCACGCTCGGCGTGCAGCACCGGCTGCATGCCGAATTGCTGCGCATCGCGCGGCTCGCCGGCGTGGTCGACAACCAGGCGCGCCTGTCGCCGCCGCCCCGGCATGCGGTGCTGGCCAGCCAGATCAGCACCAACCGCGAACAGGTCACGCGCGAACTCGGCGTGCTGGCGCGCGAAGGCCTGCTGCGCAAGGAGGAACAGGCGCTGGTGCTCACCGACGTGCGCCTGCTGGCCGACCGGGTGGCGCTCGTGCGGGGCGAAGCCGTCTGAGGACACGCCCCTGCACACCGAGCGGCGGCGGGAACTCGAAAGCTCAGGAACTCAATTGAAGCGGCCGTACTTGCCGCCGATGCTCAGGCGACCGGCGCCGAGCAGCACCACGGCCAGTGCACCGAACAGGAACAGGCCCTGCAGCTCCAATGCCCAGCCGCCCTGCTTGCCCATGGCGAACAGGCTGCCCATGTGCACCAGCGCGAAGGCCACGACCATGTTGAATGCGACCACCGCAGACGCCGCACGGGTCCACAGGCCGACGATCATCAGCACCGGCGCGATCAGCTCGCCCACGTACACGAGGTAGCCGATGCCGCCCGGGAGGCCGGCCTTCTCGAGCATCGACACGACGAAGCCGGGGCCCGTCGACAACTTGGCCACGCCGTGCAGCAGCATCAGGAAGCCGATGGTCACACGCGCCATCAGCTTGCCCGCGTCGTCCAGGCGCTCGACGGTGGCCGGCGCGAGAACGCCGGTCGTGGAGGTTGCGTTGCTCATCGATGCGCCTTACTTGACCGAAACACCGTTGCCGACCGATGCTTGGCGCGCCGTGGCGAGCGAGCCGTGCGTGTAGGCGGCGGGCACGACGCTGTTCACGAAGGACTTGCGGTCCAGATTCTGATTGGGTGCATGCGCGGCAGCCACGGCTTCGGCACGCACGTCGGTGCGCGCACGGTCGGCCGGCAGTGCGGCGACGCCGTAGGAACCATCGATGGCTTCACCGGCGCGCAGCAACTGGCCGCTCTTCTGGGCCGCAACCAGGTCGGCCTGAACGCTGGCGCGCTGCAGGACACCCGTGAACGGAGCCTGCTTCTCAGGGGCGAGGTCACCCTCGCCTGCGGCAAAGGCGGAACCGACGAACAGAACGGCGGCAACGGCGCCAGCAACGATGGAGAGCTTCTTCATGGTCATTTCCTTCAGAAAGGGTGGGAATGACCAAGTCTAGAAACGCGCGCCACCGCTGGAAGTGCGTTTACGCACACGTTGGCGCTGCAGCCTCTTATCTGACGTCAACAGGAACCCTCTGTCATATCGATCTTTGTGCGGTCGGCAGGACAGACGGCAATGGGCGCGTTGCCATCCCGTTCGTCGGCGCAATGAAGACCGTGGCCTACACCGCGCTGCAGCAACACAGGTTCATCCTGATTCCTGACGCTTTCTCGGCGTGGTTGGCGCGGTGACAGTGCGGCTGTCCTGCCCTCCGCGTGACGGCGGTAACTGCATAAAGGAGTCTTCCATGACCAATACCCATTCCAAGCCTTCCGACCACAAGGTCGAGAGCGAGCCCTATGTCTTCCCGACGGCAGACCGTCATCCAGCCGTTCCCGAGGAAAAGATGAAGATCGCCGAGACGGAGCCCAGCGAGTCAGCGCTGGACCATGGCGTGGACGAATCATTCCCCGCAAGCGATCCCGTGTCCATCACCGTGACCAAGGCCGTCACGGAACCTGCCAAGACCGCCGCGAGCGTAAAGCCTGCAGCCGCCGCCGACGAAGACACTGCGCCGAGCACGGAGTTCGACATGCGCAATGCGCGCGCGGGCGACCGTGGCGATGCGTCCGGTCGCAACATCGAGCAGGACCGCGAGGTGCGCCAGCACGGTCCGAAAGCGGGCAAAGACTGACGGAGCACGGCACCTCGTCGGGAATGGTCTTCGACATGCGGCGCAGTGCGGCTGCTTGCGCGGTGGCGGGTGCAGCGGGGGACAGGCGACGGGGGACAGGCGACGGGGGACGTTGGCCTACCCGGGCGGCATCTCGCAAACCAATGCGAGCGAAAAACGCCGAGAAAGAAAACCCCTGGGTCGAGAGCCGACACAGGGGTTTTGGACTGTCCGCAGGCGTCCCGGGACGTTGAAGATGGTGCCGCTTGTCGGAATCGAACTGACGACCTACCGCTTACAAGGCGGTTGCTCTACCAACTGAGCTAAAGCGGCGTGGGTGGGCATTCTAGCCGCACCCGATGGGTCACTTGATGCGCTTGAGCGACGGCCTGGCGCCACCTGCAGGGGGGCGCGGCGGCTCGTCGCCATCAGGGCTCGCATCGGCGCCGTCGGCGTCCGACAGGTCCGTCGCGTCGTCGGCGACCAGATGGACGACCTTGGCTGCATCGCCCTCGGCACCGCGCGACGCATCGCGCAGCGGCATGCGCGCCGGCCCGCTCACCGAAGCGGCGGTGGGCGGCGCGCCACCGGTCGAAGCCGACGCCGGAGGGGGTGCCGGGAAAGCCATGCCCTGGCCGTTCTCGCGGGCGTAGATTGCGATCACGCGCCCGATGGGCACGTTGATTTCGCGCGCACTGCCTGCAAAGCGGGCCTTGAACTCGATGAAATCGTTGCCCAGCTTGAGCGAACTGGTCGCATCAAAGCTGATGTTCAGCACGATCTCGCCGTTCTTGACGTACTCGCGCGGGACCTGGACAGTGTCGTCGACCTGCACGGCGACATAGGGCGTGAACCCATTGTCGGTGCACCATTCGTACAACGCCCGGATGAGGTACGGGCGGGTCGAGGATGATTCGAGCGCGTTGATCATGACTTGCGGGCGAACCCGTTTTACTTGCGCATGACCTTTTCGGACGGCGTCAGCGCTTCGATGTAGGCCGGGCGCGAGAAGATGCGCTCTGCATACTTCAACAGCGGCGCCGCGTTCTTGCTCAGGTCGATGCCGTAATAGTCCAGGCGCCACAGCAGCGGCGCAATGGCCACGTCGAGCATCGAGAAGTTGTCGCCCAGCATGTACTTGTTTTTCAGGAACACCGGCGCGAGTTGCGTGAGGCGGTCGCGAATGTGGGCGCGGGCCTTCTCCAGCGCCTTGTCGTTGCCCTTGGCCGTGCGGTTCTCGAGCGCCGAGACGTGCACGAACAGTTCCTTCTCGAAGTTCAGCAGGAACAGGCGCACGCGCGCGCGGTCGACCGGGTCGCCGGGCATCAGTTGCGGATGCGGGAAGCGCTCGTCGATGTACTCGTTGATGATGTTCGACTCGTACAGGATCAGGTCGCGCTCGACCAGGATGGGCACCTGGCCGTACGGGTTCATCACGCTGATGTCTTCGGGCTTGTTGTAGAGATCCACGTCGCGAATCTCGAAGTCCATGCCTTTTTCAAATAGAACGAAACGGCAGCGGTGGGAAAAAGGGCAGGTCGTACCTGAATACAGAACCATCATGGCGAGAGACTCCTAAAAATCAAAAAGAGTGGGCTGCGTTGGCAACCCACTCTGAGGGACCAGGCACGCCGTGCGTGCCGATCGGTATCGGACCGGTTACTTGACGTCTTTCCAGAACGCCGCGTTCAGCCGCCAGACGAAGACCACTGCCATCGAAAGGAACAGCAGCACCCAGACGCCGATGCGCACACGGGTGTTCTGGGCGGGTTCGGCCATCCATTCCAGATAACCGACCAGATCGCCGACGGCCTGATCGTACTGGAGCGGCGTCATGGTACCCGGCTTGACCTGTTCCCAGCCCTTGAACACTTCGGCTTCATGGCCGTGTTGCTCGACCTTGGTGTAGACGGGACGGCGTTCGCCCTGCAGTTCCCAAAGCGCATGCGGCATCGCTACGCTGGGGAAAGCCAGGTTGTTCCAGCCGGTGGCCTTGGTTTCGTCGCGGTAGTAGGTGCGCAGGTAGGTGTACAGGTAGTCGGCACCCGTGCCGCCGTGGCCGGCGCGCGAGCGCGCGACCAGCGTCAGGTCGGGCGGCGTCGCGCCAAACCAGTCTTTTGCCTGGCGAGCGTCGATGTTGGCCTTCATGGTCTCGCCGACCTTGTCGGTCGTGAAGAGAAGGTTGTCCTTGATCTGCTGCTCGGTGATGCCGATGTCCTGCAGGCGGTTGTAGCGCATGAAGGCCGCCGAATGGCAACCCAGGCAGTAATTGACGAACAGCTTGGCACCATTCTGCAGGGCTGCAACGTCGTTCGTCTTGTTGGGCGCCTTGTCCCAGGCAATACCGCCTTCGGCCGCGTGGGCGCCCGCCAGCAAACCCAGCGAGGCGATCAACGTGAGGATGAGTTTTTTCATTCTTGGGGCTCCCGATCAGTGGCCGGCGAAGACCACGCGGTCGGGCACGGGCTTGGGTTCACCCAACTGGCTCCACCATGGCATCAGAAGGAAAAAGCCGAAGTACAGCAGCGTGCCGATCTGGGAGATCGTCTGCGCGATGTCCAGCGCGAACGAGCCGATGACCAGGTTGCCCCATACGCCTGGCGGCTGGATGCCCAGGTAACCGAGGATGAGGAAGAAGAACACGAACACGCCATACACGTACTTGTGCCAGCTCGGACGGTAGCGGATCGACCGGACCGGGCTGTGGTCCAACCATGGCAGGAAGAACAGGATGATGACCGAACCGCCCATCACCACCACGCCCCAGAACTTGGCGTCGAAGGACTTGAGCAGGAAGATCACGATGGCCGCGGCAATCACGATGGCCACCTTCAGGAACATCGCCGACTTGCCCTTGACGAGGTTGAAGATCGCCGCGCCCCCGATGATCAGCGCGAACACGTTCACCATGTCGTCGGTGGTCGCACGCAGCATCGAATAGAAGGGCGTGAAGTACCAGACCGGCGCAATGTGGTTCGGCGTCTTGAGCGAATCGGCCGGGATGAAATTGTTGTACTCCAGGAAGTAGCCGCCAGCCTCCGGCGCGAAGAAGATCACCGCCGAGAAGATGGTCAGGAATACCAC
>Ga0247813_10001306_pt1 | contig 19306 bp, 17 predicted proteins | sample UWRJL169409C1_FD_180719 | JGI IMG/M metagenome (GOLD analysis project Ga0247813, IMG submission 180719) | Plant litter microbial communities from Arlington Agricultural Research Station in Wisconsin, United States - UWRJ-L169-409C-1 | ecosystem: Environmental > Terrestrial > Plant litter >... | reverse complement strand
GACTGATGTATCTGGTTTTGCTTCTGATTCTATTACTTACATTCTTGTTCTTGCAGGATTGGGTATGGTTGTTGGAAATGTGATTGGAGGCAAACTTGCAGATCAATATTCTCCGGCTAAAGCCTCAATTATGCTACTCCTGGCTATGGCTGTTAGTTTGGTGGTTGTTCATTATGCATCGTACAATCAGACGCTTTCTTTAATCATGACTTTTATAACTGGTGCAGTAGCTTTTGCCCTGGCCGCACCTATACAAATGCTGATGATTAAGACAGCTAAGGGCTCGGAAATGATTGCGGCTTCAGTTAGTCAGGCAAGCTTCAATGTAGGTAATGCCTTAGGTGCATTTTTAGGAGGATTGCCATTAGCTGCTGGATATGATTATACTTCTCCAGTTTGGATCGGCACAATCATGGCGCTAATAGGAGCAGCATTTGCCTGGATGCTCATTGCCAGGACCAAGCGAAACATCCTTGTTCCACTGGTTAATTGTTAATACAATCCTTAACTTGCGCATTTAAACATTCACGCTGTTTTTATTTACAGCTTATACTATTTTCATGGAATTAAAAGACCTGTATCCCCAAGAATTATGGAGTAATTTTTACGCGCTTAATGCGATTCCCAGGGCATCGAAGAAAGAGGAGCGAGTAAGAGAATTTATGCTAAACTTTGGCCGAAACCTTGGCCTGGAAACACATAGTGATGCGATCGGAAATGTGATTATAAAAAAAGCTGCTACACCTGGCATGGAATCTAAACAGACCGTAATTTTGCAGTCGCATTTAGACATGGTCCATCAAAAAAATGCAGAGACTGATTTCGACTTTTCATCACAAGGTATCGAGATGTTTGTAGATGGAGATTGGGTAAAAGCAAACGGGACTACCTTAGGAGCAGACAACGGAATAGGGGTTGCAGCGATTATGGCCCTTTTGGGTGCTACAGACATCGTGCATCCTAATCTGGAAGCGATGTTTACCATAGATGAAGAAACCGGAATGACAGGAGCAAAGCAGCTTGATCCGTCCTATTTTTCAGGTTCAGTACTATTAAATCTGGACACAGAAGAAGATGATGAATTAACAGTAGGTTGTGCTGGTGGTATAGATACCAATACACATTATGAGGCAAACTTAGAGCCTACACCAACTGAGCATTCGGCATTTGAAATTAAAGTTAAAGGGTTGCTTGGCGGCCATTCTGGTACAGATATACATAAGGGTCACGGAAACGCGAATAAGCTAATTACTCGTCTATTATATACAGCAGCAAAAACGATAAGGGTTCATCTTTTTAGTATTGATGGAGGAAGCCTGCGAAATGCGATTCCACGAGAAGCAACAGCTACTTTTATCGTTAAAAACGCTGACGTTGATGCTCTTAAAACAATAATTGCTGCTAAGACCGAATCCATCAAGCAAGAGTTTCAGACTTTAGAATTATCGCTGTCTATCGAATTGAAAACAGCTTCATTACCATTTTCTGTTGTTACTAATAAAGATTCTCAAAAAATCATAAATGCGTTATATGCGGCTCCCAATGGAGTGTTTAGAATGAGTTTGGATATTGAAAATCTAGTCGAAGCATCAACCAACCTGGCGAGAGTTATTTTAAATGAAGGTGTATTTACGACAAAATCACTGCAGCGAAGTAGTGTTGAAAGTACCAAGGAAGATGTCTCCAATGCAGTGCGCGCATGTTTTGAACTCATTGGTGCAACAGTCACACAAGGTGGTGACTATCCTGGTTGGAAGCCTAATCCAGATTCTGGATTGTTAAAATCCATGGTTAAAATTTATAGAGAAATGTTTAATGCTGAACCCAAAGTTGAGGCTTGTCACGCAGGCCTGGAATGTGGTATACTTGGTGCTCACTTGCCCGGAGTAGAAATGATTTCTTTTGGTCCGACAATCAGAGGGGCGCATTCACCGGACGAGCGTGCACAAATTTCTTCAGTTAAAAAATTCTGGGAATATCTCCTGGTCGTATTAAAAGAAATCGACTAGTAGGTTTATCGCGCTTTGATCATATGTATATGGTCTATGCCATCCTCGTCATAAATGTCGCCTACGATTTTAAAACCAAACGACTCATAAAAATTTTTAAGATACAATTGTGCTCCGATTTTTATCGGATGCACACCATGTAAACGGATACAGTTTTGAATGGCTAACTTCATTAATTCTACCCCAAATCCCTGACCTCTGTAATCCGCATTACTAATTACCCTTCCAATTGATGCTTCAGTATAAGATATCCCTGGCGGAACAATTCTGGCATAAGCAACCAATTCTTTGTTCTTTACCAACATCAAATGCTGACAAAACTGATCCTGATCATCAGCATCAAGAAATATACATTTTTGTTCAACCACAAAAACCTGACTCCTCAGCTTTAAAATATTATACAATTCATTTACTGTTAACGCTTCAAAAGGCTTACAAATTTCAATAAAGTCCATTTGCAATTATACCCATAATTTCACGATTGCAGAATGATTTATCAGCCTTTTCTTATGCAACTAACTTTAATTTTATTCTTAATAATGCTCAAGTCCTAATTAACTTAATGCTTTTTAACTTAACTAGAAGTGGCCGAATGAATCATTTCTTTAATAAATAATTCATTCAATTGAACTTGAACAAAATGAACAGAATTATTTTTTATACACTTGCAACAGAGTTTAACAGCGAATAAAGTTTTTCACTAATTCTGTTACAAACTTTTTTTTATAGTGATGGTTATAGAGTTAATTCATAACAATAATCATCAACTATGGAAACTAATAAAGAAATAATCAGTGATTTAAAAGACCTGTTATCGATAATTAACGATGGTAAAGAAGGTTACGAATCAGCTAGTGAAACAACTGACAAGATAGAGCTGCAAGGTGTATTTTTGAAATATTCTGCACAACGTGCGGCATATGCTGATGAGCTAAAAACACATATTGCAACTCATGGAGCGCTAGCAGAAAATGAAAGCGGGGGAGTGTTAGGCGCACTTCACAGAACCTGGATAGACATTAAGCAGGCATTAAGCAGTAAGGAAGATACAGCAATATTAGAAGCGATTGTAACTGGCGAAAAGTCTGCAGTAGAGAAGTTTGATAAATATATCGCCGATTATGTAGATCATGCTGATCATTTAGATTTACTTAAAAGACAACGGGAAGGTGTCTTAAATGCTTTAAAGGAAATTGAGCAATTACTTATTGAAAGAAGGACATAACATCTAAGGTAAAAACTTATTTACTGAAGAGGGATTCCATATCGGTTTCCCTTTTTTATTAATAAATATTTAACTATACACAATAAATTAAAAAATCTTTTTAACCAAAAATGAGGCTAATGTGCGGTTTACTTTGTATTATCGCCCGATTTTTAAGATTTACAAAATAGATAAATATATTTTTTTTGTAACTTTCTATAACACCTTTCCTCACAAAAGCTAGTTTATATATGACAAAAACGAATACAAAACATACACTAATAACATGAAACACATAGGTCAGAACATCAGACGCCTTCGCCACAAAAGCGGAATGAGCCAAAACCAGGTTGCTCAAGGTCTGAAAATTTCAATCCCTGCATTTTCCAAAATAGAAACTGGAATAACAGACATAAATATTCAAAGATTAAATCAGATATCTGAATTATTTCAGGTTCCAATCACAGATATTCTTCTCGAAGAAGGCACTAATCCACAATCATCAAATTTGCAAGAAGTCGATGTTTTAAAAGAGAAGTTATATTTAATGGAACAAGAAATCATTGACCTTCAAAAAAGACTTATTGATCTTTATGAGGAAGTAAGAAACAAAAACAAACAATAAATTTCAAAATTCAATGTCCTAAAGCATTTTTTGAAATTAATCAGTATAACAATTAGTAAAACTTAGCGCTCTGCTTTTTTCTTTGAAGTTTTACTTGGGTCAAATAATAAACCCGCTCTCTTTTTTGCCTTTTAAAAGTTGTTTGTTAAGTCCTTGTTTAGCCAGAGCCGCCTATATTTTCCTTCAGGATCATAAACTTCCGCCTGTTTATCTACGTTAAAATAACGGTTGCCCCTTGGATCATTTCCTACTCCGGCAACATATGCCCAATTTGCCCAGTTACTACATACGTCATAATCGATCAGCTGTGCTTCAAAGTACGCTGCTCCATACCGCCAATCAACCATTAAATCATTGCATAAATAGCTCGCTACAATTTGCCTGGCCCGATTGCTGATGTATCCTGTTAACTTAAGTTCCTTCATGGCCGCATTAACGAGTTCTGCGGGTGTTTCACCGTCAATCCAAGTCATAATTGCCTTTTCATTAAATGCTCTCGTTAAACCTGCCTTTTTTTTAATTCCATTCTTTTGAAAAAACTTCACATAATGTTTTTGAATCATGAGTCGGAAGTAGTCACGCCATAATAATTCAAAAGTGATCCAATAAGTAGATTCATTTGCACCAAACCTTGTTTCATATTCCTTAACCTTCTCATAAATATATTGCGGAGAAATACATCCAACAGCCAGCCACGCAGAGAATTTTGTTGAAAATTCTGTTCCAATCATCTCGTTACGTGTTTCTTTGTAACGTGCAATATGATGTGATTCAAAGAAGTAGGAATTAAGTCGCGCTAAAGCCTGCTGTTCTCCGCCAGTAAAAGGAAATGCAGAACGCTGATCTTGCAACATAATAGGAATCCCTAAATCTTCAAATGTTGGTAACTCAAACTTTGTAGAAATAACTGAAGCCGCAAAATCTGGAACTGGAAAAGACGGTTTCACCACAGCACTTTTTTCTACTTTAACTCTGTAATTTGTAAATTGGTCAGGCGTGTCCATTATAGAAAAAGGAAGATCCTCATCAGCGTACAATGATCCGGCAGGAAAACAGTGTAGCACACAATCAATTTTATATAATTCTTTGCCAACTAATTTCTCTAATGCTACTTCTTCAGGCGCGATTTCTTTTTGTGAATAAACATTTTTTACGCTGAATGCCATAGCCAGTCTTACAATTTCTTCTTCTGTCTTACCGTAAACAACTGTCAAGCCAGCTCCGAGCGACTCTAAAGAAGCTTGCAAATCTTTCAAGGACTCCATAATAAATTTCGTCTTAAAATATCCTGTTTTCTTAAATCCAAGCGATTGCTCTTTATAATGACGCTCATCAAAACAATAGACCAATATTAATTGATTGCTCGTTTCAAGGGCTTTTACTAACGTTTCATTGTCGTGTAGTCGCAAGTCTGTTTTTAACCAAAAGATGGCATTATTCGTCATAACTCATTTATATGGTCTAAGTAATATTTCGCTTGTTCAAGGATTGCTGTATGATCTTTAGCAGGCATTTTTTCCCAAATCCTATACATCATACTGATACGTGGATTCTTTAAGAGCTTATTCTTATGCTGATCATAAAAATTCCAGTATAAGCTGTTAAACGGGCATGCTCTCTCACCAGTTTTCTTACTTTTATCATAGTAACAAGAACCACAATAATGACTCATTTTGTTAATATATGCCGCTGAACTTACATAAGGCTTTGTCCCAATAATTCCGCCATCAGCAAATTGACTCATTCCACGTGTATTGGTAATTTCAACCCATTGCAAAGCATCAATATAGATTCCTAAATACCATGCGTCTACCTCATCAGGGTGAACTCCTGCCAGAAGTGCAAAATTACCGGTAATCATTAATCTTTGAATATGATGGGCATAAGCGAAGTTAAGAGACTGATTAATAGAAAATTTCAGGCAGTTCATCTTCGTGTTTCCAGTCCAATACCATTCTGGTAAGACATTTTTATTGTCCAGATAATTCATCGACGCAAACTCTGGCATCTTAAGCCAATATATTCCACGCATATATTCCCGCCAGCCTATAATTTGCCGAACAAAACCTTCCAGCTGATTGTACTGAATTTCCTGTGGCCTTTTTATCCACTCTTGTATGGCTCTTTGAATGACTTCACCGGGAGCAAGCTGTTTTGTATTCATTGCAAAAGATAGCCTGGAATGGTATAGTGACCATTCATGTGGGGTCATTGCATCCTGATAGGTCCCAAAAAGGGGTAAGCAATTGTCGACAAAAAAATCTAAAAGTTCTAGGCATTGTTCTCTAGTCACCGGCCAGATAAAATCTTTAGCATTGATGGTACCGATCGTTTTTATGCCGGAATTAATAATTAAGTCAACAACATCAGATACATCATTATCAAACGTAAGTGGTATGGTTGCAACATGGTTCGTTGGAAGCTTTTTTCTATTATCTTCATCATAATTCCACTTTCCGGTAAGGGGATCTGAATCTTCCATCAATACGTTATGCTTTTTTCGCATGTATTGATAGAAACGTTCCATAATAAATGTTTTCTTACCATTAAAGAAGTCGCCCAGTTCTGTTCTGCTAGTCAGGAAATGTTCGGTGTCCTGCACACTATGCCGAATGGACAGTGTTGCCACGAAATTTTTTAATACCTGATCTACCCGATACTCGTCTGGGAGTAAGTATTCAAATTTATCAAAACCAGATTCAGCTATTAATTGAAGAAGATTTTTCTCAAAGCATTGCTGATTATTAGCATCATTCAGCGTAAAATAAATTACTTGATGATTTAAGGCCAGAAGCTTATCCTTAAAATTACGCATTGCTGTAAAGAAACCAGCGATCTTCTGAATGTGGTGCCACACGTAATCCGTTTCCGTTCTAATTTCCATTAGTACGTAAGTGACGTCATTGTTTACCTCCTTAAACCAGGAATGATTTATATTTAACTGATCACCAAGTAAAAGTCTGATTGTTTTCATTCAGAGAATATTTGCAATATTAGGTTATACTGAACGCTTAGAGGCGCTCCTACACCTATCGCTGCAAAATTTCACCGCTTCCCAGTCTTTCTCCCATTTTTTACGCCAGCTGAAAGGCCGTAAGCATTGTACACAGATTTTGAAAGGAAGATTTGTTTTTTTAACACCGTTCATCTATCAGATAAACCAACATGTGTCTATTTAGTTTTTAAGATTTTAACGGTAACATATAATTGTCCGGTATGCCTCATTGTATGTTCCGCTCCATGGAACAATAAGCCAATCAGTGTAGTAGGAATGCGTTGCCTTCCCAAATATCGAATGTTGGTCAGTAATTCTGGTAATACCCCTGATAGATCCCGAACTGATTGATCAACCTGATCATTAAATTCTTGAAGTAATTCCCTTAAGGTACGTGTAGGCTGTCCTTCTTCCCCTAAAGACTTCAACTGAGCTTCATCTAATGCCTTTTCTTTACTATAAGTAAATAACCTATCCAAAACACCTCGTAAATGTTGCAAATGAAATCCTGGCGAAGCAACATTAGCAGGCCTTTCCCAAAGTAAATGCTCCGGAAAATCTACCATCATTTCATTAACTTCCTCCTTTGCCTGCAATAGTGCATGTGCTACTGGTTGCAGCAAAGCAGGAATGTGGTCAATAGGACCACGCATCCAAACTTCGGTCATAACAATTTTCTAAGCTTCTATCGCATCATAAACAATTACCTTTTCCCACAGGTGACTGCAATTCTTTATAAACTCCAGATGTATTGGGTGAGTCTGATAAACTGCTTGCCCTTCCACATCACTAAAAAACATGAGTTCCGAAACTGCCCAACTGTTGTCTACAACGTCTCTTTTTTCAGTACTTGCTACAATTCCAACATGAAGTTCACGAACGGTTTCAATTTTAGATAAGGTTTTTACACCAGCTGCCAGTTTATCACGGTCTTCTATAGAACCGGGATTTTTTAGCCAGAAAAAAACATGATGTACAACAGGGAATTTAGGTTTCATAATTTTTGTAGGTATTGCAGCTGCAGCAGTTCCAGCAGCCAAGGTTGCTGTTGTTCCTAAAAATGCTCTTCTATTTAATTTGCTCATATTTTCAATGTGATTACCAGGTAAAAGTCTCCATGATCAGAACCTAAATTAAAAAATTAAATTAAGACTTCAGGATATTAAAACACTGACTCGCGATTTCGTATTCTTCATTAGTCGGTACCACCAAGATCTTAACAGCAGAATCCTCCGTGTTAATTTCAGTGAGCTCCCCTTTATAAGTCAGGTTTTTTTGAACATCTAATTTAATATTTAAAAATTCCAGATCAGCACATACAGCGGCCCTCATCTTATGATCGTTTTCACCAACACCAGCTGTAAATAATATGACATCCAAACCGTTTAATACGGCCATATAAGAACCAATGAATTTTTTAATACGATACGCATAAACTTTTACCGCTAAAGCCGCCGCAGCACTATCATTGTCAATTAATTTCTGAATATCTCTCATATCACTTGATCCACCCATACCCAGCAATCCGGATTGCTTATTCAGTAAAGAACTTAACTGTTCCAATGTATAGCCGGAATGCTCCATTAAATGCAGAATAACAGAGGGATCTATGTCACCAGAACGTGTTCCCATCATCAATCCACTAAGCGGACCAAATCCCATACTCGTATCTACAGATTTCCCATCTTTAATTGCGGTCATACTGCAACCATTACCAAGATGAATACTTATAATCTTGGAAGATGGTTTATTTAACCATTGTATTGCTTGTTCAGATACGTATTTATGACTGGTACCATGAAAACCATATACCCTGATTCCATGTTCCTTATAATACCATTCTGGAATAGCATACCGGTAAGCTTTCTCAGGTATAGTTTGATGAAAAGCGGTGTCAAATACAGCGATTTGAATAGAGTCAGTAAAAGTTTGCTCAGCTACCTCAATACATTTGTAATTGACAGCGTTGTGAAGCGGGGCAAGGGAAAAAAGTTTTTTTATTTCTTTCTTAACATCCTCTGTAATAATCGTTGCACCAGAAAAATGCTCCCCACCATGTACAACCCGGTGGCCTACAGCACTAATATCTCCAGGACTGGAAATCACTGCCTGATCACCTTCTGACAATAAATTCAGGACTTGCTTTAATCCTTCACTATGGTTGGCAATAAATCCATCCTTTTCTCTACTTTCTTTTTGGCCGTTTATAAAAGTTGTATGTTTAATAAAGGAACCTTCAATTCCTATTCGTTCAACCAGTCCGCTGCAAAGGGGCGCTTTGGCAGGCATTTTGAAAAGTTGATATTTTAAAGAACTGCTTCCAGAATTAATTACCAGGATGTTCATAGTTATAAGCGTAATTTAGTTTATTTGTTGGTTAAATGTCCTGACATTGGATTGCGGTAATCACAACCGTGTTAAAGATGTCATCAACAGTACAGCCTCTGCTCAGATCATTAATTGGTTTGTTTAAGCCTTGTAACATCGGTCCGATTGCCAATGCACCGGTTTCTCGTTGTACGGCTTTATAGGTATTGTTTCCAGTATTCAAATCAGGAAATATTAGCACACTGGCTCTACCGGCCACTTCAGATCCGGGAAGTTTTTGTTGTCCCACAAGTGGGTCAACTGCAGCATCATATTGTATTGGTCCTTCAATTTTTAGATCCGGACGTCTTGCTCGTACAATGGCTGTTGCTTCTCTGACGCGTTCTACATCTTCGCCTTCGCCGGAAGTTCCGGACGAGTAGGAGAGCATTGCGATTCTAGGTTCTATACCAAACCTTGCACTGCTTTCTGCAGATGAAATGGCAATTTCTGCCAATTGTGCTGCCGTTGGATTAGGATTTACCGCGCAGTCTCCAAATATGGCTACCCGTTCCGGTAAGCACATGAAAAATATAGAAGAGACAACAGATACACCTGGTTTTGTTTTTACAAATTGAAGAGCAGGTCGGATGGTGTGCTGAGTGGTATGGACAGCGCCGGAAACCATTCCATCTGCGTGTCCTTTAAAAACCATCATCGTTCCGAAGTAAGAGACATCGGTCATCATATCCCTGGCCATCTCCATATTCACATTTTTGGTTTTACGAAGCTCATATAAGGCTTCCACGTATTCTTCATAATATTCAGATGCAGCGGGATTATGAATCTTTATGGAATTTAGGTCTAAATTTAAACCAAGCCTTTTTATGGTCGTGCCGATCTCTAAATGATCGCCCAGTAACGTAATGTCAACCACTTCCTGACTAATCAGTCTTTCTACCGCTTTTAATATTCTTTCATCATTACCTTCTGGTAAGACAATGTGTTTACGCTGACTTTTTGCCCACTTAACCAGTTGATACTGGAACATGTGAGGGGTAATTCCCTCATATTGAAAAGTGATAATCTTATCATCCAGCACCTGCATATCTACATATTTTTCAAATACATCAATGGCAAGTTCTATTTTCTTCTTATTATCTTTAGTAATCTTGGAATGAATTCCTCCTATGGTAGTGGTCGTTTCGAAGGTTCCTTTTTCGACAGATATTATTGGTATAATCGTTTGCAGACCTTCAATAAGTCTAATCATCGGTTCGTCTGGTAAACTACCTGCAGTTAGTACAATTCCCGCTACTTTTGGATAGTTCGCCGAAAGGTTAGCCTGTAAAGACCCAATTATAATGTCACCACGGTCACCCGGGGTAATAATCAGCACATTTTCTTTTATGTGTTTTAAGAAGTTAGGTAACATCATGGCACCTGTAACAAAATTGTCCACCTGGTTAGACATTAAATCTTCCCCAAATAACACTTTTGCACCTAATGCATGAGTAATCTCTTTCATCGTCGGACTCTGTAAACCACCATCCATCGGAATAACCGTCACCAATAAATCCGCTGGTAATTGTTGCGATAAGGAAACTTTTACTTCATCTGCATCTTCTGGGGTAACCATATTGGCCACAATCCCCAGAACTTGCACGTCTCTAAGCAAAAAGTTTCGATATATATTAATTGCTGTGTTAACGAGCTGCGCGGCGGTTTTGTCTTTTCCGGTAACAACAATGATGGTAGGGGCACCCAGATTTTTAGCGATCAACGCATTTGACTCAAATTCAAAGGCAATTCCTTCACCTAAAAAATCGCTTCCTTCTATAACAGTAAAGTCGTAATTATCCTCTAGCTTTTTGTATTTACTAATGATCTTATTAATCATTTCTCCAGTGTTCTCTGACTCAGATTGACGGAGTAATTGCTGACGGGTAAAAGCAAAAGTATCTGTATAATTTATTGGAAGTGTAAAGTAATCAAGAATCGCTTCAATGTGTTGTTCCTTTACTAAAGGATCATCCTGGGCAATGATCGGCTTAAAGTATCCTACTTTTTGTGTTTTGCCGAGTAACATGTTTACCATTCCGAATGCAATGACCGACTTACCAGTATACGGTTCTGCTGATGCTATAAAAATGTTTTTGGTCATACGGGAGAGTAATAAATATAGAATGATAACGAAACAAAGCTAAGATAGTTGTAAACTTTTAAAACAGTAGCGATAAAAAGTAAATATTCCCAATAGGAAGCTCAAACAATATATTATGCGCTCATGTTCCTTAACTATGCGTAGGATTCTTCAAAAAATGTTTAGCAATCCCCTTATCAGACTGTCTAATAAATATTCCTCCAGGCCAGATCAGGAACGGGTTCATAAAGCTTTAACTACTCTGTATAAGAAAATACAAATGACACCCAGTAAAAGAGGGCTTGAGATTGAATATACCAGCTCTTCCAAAATTATTGTTTTCTCGGATCAGCATAAGGGCACCAGAAACAACGCTGACGACTTTGCCATGTCAGAAAAAAATTATATTTCCGCCCTTAATTATTACAATTCACAGGAGTTTGTATACTGTAACCTGGGCGATAGCGAAGAGCTCTGGAAAAATCTAGTCGTCAATATTGTCAAGCACAACAAAGCAACTTTCGAAGCTGAAAAACTTTTTATAAATCGAAATGCTTTTATCAAAGTTTTCGGAAACCATGATCTGTACTGGGATAATGATCCATTGTCTGGAATCACACTGGAGCGTATCTATGGAAAAAAAGTTAAGATTTATGAAGGCGTTATTTTTAAAATGAAAGTTTATGACAAGTTGCTCGCCATCTTGCTGACACACGGCCACCAGGGAGACCTCCAAAGCGACGGAAATTGGTTTAGTAAATGGTTCGTTTCAAACATATGGGGTCCGATCCAGGGATACCTTCAAATCAACCCCAATACACCCGCTTATGATAATCAGCTTAAATCAGAGCATAATGCCTTTATGTATAACTGGACAGCCAAGCAATCAAACCTGGTATTAATTACTGGCCACACCCATCAACCTGTATTTAATTCTTTGACACACTTAGAAAGGTTGTATCTAAAGCTGGAAAATGCCCGACGCACGAATGACCTAAATGATATCACAAAAATAGAAGATGAATTAAAACTGGGAAAGGTAAGTGGTGACACCTCACCAAGATTAGAAAATTCTAAAAACACCTATTTTAATACTGGTTGCTGCTGTTTTAGTGATGGAGACATTACCGGAATTGAGTTAGAAGGAAATAAAATCAGGTTGGTTAAATGGAAAACTCAGGAGGATGGCAGTTCCAAACGTTTTGTGTTGGAAGAAAATGAATTTGAGAATTTGTTGGACCCAATACTAAAGTCCGATTCTATAATAACGTCTTAAAGTATATGATTTAATTCCGCCGTTGGGATTACCCGCTTAAAGCTGATTACAAATTCGGTACCTTTTCCTTCTTCACTCAAGATATTCAGTGTTGCATTATTCTCCTGCACAAATTTATTCACCAACATTAACCCTATCCCAATACCTTTCTCGTTTTGTGTACCATAAGTAGAAATCTCCTGACCAGCAACGGTAAATAATAAAGCCAGCTTCTCAGGTGAAATCCCAACACCGCTATCTTTAATATGCACTTCAACAAAGTCACCGTCAATTTTGTAGAAGACCTCAATGTCACCTTGCTCGGGGGTAAATTTAATCGCATTGCCGATTATGTTTTGGAAAATTACCCTAATGTGATCTATATCTGCGTTAATGATCGCATCATCATTTAAACTGTGGTGTATGGTAATCTTTTTTTCAATAGCAATGAGGCTTAGCAGATTTAACAACTGATTAATAACAATAGATAGACTAATTGCTGTCATATTTGCTTTAATTCCATTCTGTTGACTATTTGCCCATAAAAGTAGATTATCTAACATCGCAGCAGTAACCGTTATTTTCTCAAAGAATTTATCCATAACGTAAGCAATCTCTTCCTGGCTTAGGTCGTTGTCTTTGATCAGCTGCATTGTCTGAATAATAGATGCAAAAGGGTTTCTTAAATCGTGTCCGATGACAGAAAATAGTTGATCTTTTGTATAATTCAATTGAGATAGTTCTTCATTTTGAGCAACAATCAGTTTATGCTGCCTTGCAATGTTTTCTGCATTCAGTTGTAACTTCTTATTGGCCTTTGACTTGATCAGGTAGTTTCTATAAATCAAAAAGATAATCACCAATAAAAACAGACTAGTCACACATGCAGCGACAATGATCAGGCTGTTCAACTCAATTTTTTGTTGACTAATTTGATCTTTTTTTATTAGATCCTGATTTTCTATCTGTTCTTGTTTAAGGTATAAGGCATTAATTTCCTTCTCACTTTTTTCATTGAAAAGCAGTTCGTTGTATTTCTTGTTCAACTCAAGATGCAGAAATGCTTGTTTATAATCGTTAATCGCGGCATAGCTTTTATAGAGTACATATAGGGCCCGTTCAATATCATAATTTGCATTTATCTTCTTTGCGAATGATAATGCGATCTGTCCATGACTTATTGATAGTATATATTTATGTTTTGCATAGTTGGCATTAGCAAGGCCCGTATGTGCAAAACTGTTTTCCCAGTCGTTTAAATAGCTTTTATTATTAACTACAGAATTAAAATAGCCAATAGCCTCATCCTGTCTTCCTTTTGTAAGATAAATTTCTCCTAACCTATTTTTGGCTAGCGCAATCAGGTGGAAGTCGTTTACTCTTTTACTCAACTTCAACGAATTTAGAAGTGGTATGATGGCCGAATCATATTGTTTTAATTCGCTGAAACATATTCCTATATTAACATAGTTTGCAGCTAATTTGGAGAGGTTGCCTAATTGTTTATTAATTTTTGCAGCATTTTTAAAGTGCTTTAACGCAGCTTGAATATTATCTTTTGTAAGATATATTAGTCCGAGACTATTGTAAGAGGAAGCCTTTCCAGTTTCATATTTAATATCGTTGCTAATTTTTAACCCTTTTAATGCCGCGCTCAATGAACCATCGTAATCGCCTTTTACATAATTAGCCCGTGATATAACGTTGAGGGCTTCAACCTGTCCCAACGCATAATGGTTTTTTAGTGAAAAATCCAGGGCAAGTGTCCCATAATAGATCGTACTATCCGGAATAGTTTCAAAGTATGCCTTGGCAATTGAGTTTAAAATATTTACGGTATTGTTTGTTATAGAAGGGGAGTTAGATCCGCTGATTACCTTCCACTTGTGTAGTAATTCCGGGAGATTTGGGCTTGTTGCATAAACGTTCCCTGTAAATAGAGCGCACAGACATAACAGTGATATTGCCTTGGAAAACATATTTGATAAATCTAAAAAGATTTATCGATAACAGAAAAAAATATTAAATAGCAATAATTGATTTTTTTCCCCTCAAAAACATCGTACTAATAGTATTAGGCATGGTAATTGGTATTTGCCAGCTATGAAAAACATTTATTTTTTAATCCCTGTTCTTTTAATCTTTGCAAACTTTTTTAGCAGCTGTTCTCCAACAGTTTATAAAACTGCAACAGATACGGTAAATCTTAACAAAGAGTATCGCGTTCTGTTAAGGGATGTTGTTAATCTACAGGGAGACATCAATAAAACGAAAAGTAACATACCTGTATATGAAGCCAAATTACAGAAGGCAAATGCTCAGTCTAAAGAATCGCTGGAAGAAAGTAGAGCGCAAGCTTCAGTAGCAACCGGAGGTAACTTAAAGCAAATCCGTAAATCAGAAAAAAAAGCAGATAAGGCGCAGGATCAGGCAGAGGAAGCACGGGATGCCTCAAAGCGTTTATCAGCGTCGCGGGATGATTTGAAGAGTTTACAAGCAGAATTAGCACAAAAACAAAGAAGATTAGAAGATCTAGATACCCAACGTGCTGCAATTAACGCATCTGTAAATTGAAATTAAACCACTTCTTTAAACTTTGATTATGACCAACATTGCGCTGATCTTTGATCTTGATGAGACTATTCTTCCTTCAGGAGCCGTTCCTGATGATACGTTCAATCCCTTACAAAATGCAATTAGAAATGCAAACGAAGGTGCCTTATCGGATAATGATCTGGAAAAAGCCTTTGAAGAAATGAAAAGAATTTCTATTGATGTTGTAGCTGAAGAATATGGATTTAGCAAAAAGATGAATCTGGCTGCTAAAGAATCCCTGATTAAAACCGACTACCAATTTCAACTCAGCCCATTCAATGATTACAAAGTAATTCAGGAACTACCTGGATTGAAATTTCTAGTCACAACAGGCGTAACTAAATTTCAGCAGGCAAAAATTGATGCACTCAATATCCAAAACCATTTTGAGGAAGTAATTATAGATGACATATATCAGCCTGAGCGTTTAGGTAAAAAAAAGATTTTTTCTAGAATAGCTCATAAATACCAGTTGACTCCAGAACAAGTATGGATAATCGGCGACAATCCGGATTCAGAAATCAAGGCTGGTATAGAACTTGGAATGAATACCGTTCAAAGACTTTCAAAAGGTATGAAAGTTTCGGAAAATGCAAATTATACGATTAGCTCCTTTTATGAATTAAAGGAGATTCTAAACAATAAGCTCCCGCTGTAGCAATGAGCTTATTGTTAAATTATTGATTCCAAGCCTGATTAAGCGCCGCCAAAAATGTTTCCGGAGGCTGAGCACCAGATACGCCTAACTTCTCATTTAAAACGAAAAATGGAACACCCTTAATTCCTATGGTCTGAGCCGTCTGTTCATCAGCCCTTACTTCCTTTGTAAAATCGTCCCCTTTAAGCATTGTGAGTACAGCATCTGCATCCAGTCCTACTGCTATTCCAATTGCTAATAGCGTTTGTTGATCATCAATATTCTTACTATCTGTAAAATAGGCTTTAAAAAGTTGTTCTTCTGCTTCGTCCCCAAGATCAACCGTTTTTGCAAGTTGAATTAACCGATGCGCATCAAAAGAATTTGCAACAACTGCGTTATCAAAATTAAAATCCAATCCAACTTCGGCAGCAGTTTCCGTAATTTGAGCATGGGTTTGTAACGCCCATTCTTTCGATTTACCATAACGTGTCGCCAGGTAGTCGTAGACATTCTCATCCGGAAGTGTTTCTGCATTTGGATCCAACTCAAAACTATGCCATTCCACCTCAATCTCCTCTTTGTGCTCAAAACTGGAGAGGGCAGCTTCAAATTTTCTTTTTCCTATATAACAAAACGGACAACGAATGTCAGACCAGATATCAACTTTCATAAAGCAAACATATGCTTCTTTTCACAATCACGATGTTTTAGAAGTTAAAATGATTTTAAACTGATATTAATTCTTACTATTTCTTAACTTGTAGTATACCAATTATATAACTCGTGTATGAAAATAAAATCTGTAATGGCTTGGTCTATGGTTGTCGCCTTGGGTGGCTTTTTATTTGGGTTTGATACTGCTGTAATTTCAGGAGCTGAAAAGGCAATTCAGCAACACTGGCATTTGTCTTCCTTTGCACATGGTTTTACGATCTCAATCGCGTTAATTGGAACTGTAATTGGTTCACTGGTCGGTTCAAAACCATCTGATCAATTCGGACGTAAAAACACACTTTATTTTGTAGCTATCGCATATTTATTATCTTCTCTGGGAACTGCCTTAGCAGAGAACTGGTATGTCTTTTTACTGTTTCGCTTATTAGGCGGGTTGGGAGTTGGTATTTCTTCCGTTACCGCACCGATTTATATTTCAGAAGTTTCCCCCGCAGAACGAAGAGGCAAAATGGTTGGTTTGTTTCAATTTAATGTAGTTCTAGGTATCTTAATTTCCTATCTCTCCAATTTTATGCTTAGCCAGTTTGGTGAAGCTTCATGGCGTTGGATGCTGGGCGTTCAGGCAATCCCATCTTTAATATTTTTAATACTGATCTTCTTGATCCCAGAAAGCCCAAGATGGTTAATTCTAAAAAGAGGAGCGACGGAAAAGGCATCAGAGATCCTAAAAATGATAAATCCATTCAATTATGAACAGGAGCTCAAATCTATCCAAAACTCCGTTCAAAACGTAGATCGTAAAAATGATGTCTCCAAAAGCCTTTTTTCTGGTAAGTATAATAAGCCCGTGCTACTTGCTACCTTATTTGCTTTTTTTAACCAGGTTTCCGGAATCAATGCCATCATCTATTATGCGCCGAGGATCTTTGAAATGGCTGGTTTAGGCGCTCATTCTTCACTTTTATCAACGGTTGGCATCGGACTTATAAATTTTGCATTTACACTACTGGCAATAAATTTCATAGACAAGGCGGGTCGCCGGTTACTCATGTATATTGGAACAGTAGGATTGATAATTTCCCTCTTACTGGTAAGTTTTACTTTTTATACCGGTAAATTCAGCGGCTATGCAATTCCAATTTATATGATGTTTTTCATTGCATTTTTTGCCTTTTCCCAAGGCGCTGTTATCTGGGTTTTTATCTCTGAAATTTTCCCGAACCAAATTAGGGCTAAAGGACAGACACTTGGGAGTTCCACACACTGGATTATGGCCGCTTTAATTGCTTTTTCATTTCCATACTTTTCTGAAAAGCTAGGAGGAGGGACTACTTTTCTCTTTTTTGCCATTATGATGATGTTGCAATTTTTATTTGTATGGAAACTTATGCCAGAGACAAAAGGCAAGTCTTTGGAACAAATTGAAGGGAATATTGTATTACATTGATACAGAGTTATTGAAATTGTATTAATTATTTAACATGGAAAAATTTGCATTATTAGCCAGAGTAGAAGCAAAACCTGGTAAAGAACAACAGGTACTAGATTTTTTAAAAAGTGCTTTGCCACTTGCACTGGAAGAAATAGAAACCGTACGTTGGTATGCCCTAAAACTCGGTCCTTCTACATTTGGAATTTTCGACACTTTTGAAACAGAGGAGGGAAGGCAGGCACACCTTTCTGGAAAGATAGCAGCAGCCCTTATGGCAAATGCCTCAGAATTACTTTCCGTTGATCCGGTAATTGAAGAAGTAGAGTTGATCGCATTGAAATAGTAGCTAAAGAACATTTATGAACCCCGTTTACATTGCGTAAACGGGGTTTTTTATTTTATAAACTTGATTTATAACATAATAACAGGGAATGATGAAATACATATACTCTTATTTATAATTAGTCTAATTTAATAACTATACTTGCATTATTATTTAAAACGATTCTAAATACTCTTCATATGCGTGCTTGTTTGATTCTTCTTGGTGCAATTTTTATTGTTGGAAAAGCTACTGCTCAAAACGCCTCCACACAAACGAAAAAGAATCAGGATAGTATTGCAAGAAAACTTTCAGAAGTGGTTATTACCGGTGAATATCAACCTCAATCCTTAAAGAACTCTGTTTATCAAACCAGAATTATCAATGCAGAAAAAATTAGGTTAAGAGGGGCAACCAGCGTTCAGCAGGTACTTAGTACTGAACTCGGATTTCGTTTCTCTAACGACATGACATTAGGCACCAGCGATATTCAAATGATGGGTATGACCGGTAGAAATGTTAAAATTTTGCTGGATGGCGTCCCATTGGTTGATAGAAGTGATACTCGTGAAAGTCTAAATCAGATCGATATCAATACAATTGAACGTATCGAAATCGTTGAAGGTCCATTATCCGTTTCATACGGGTCTGACGCACTTGCAGGTGTAATAAACATCATTACAAAAAGGCCAGGTAAGGAATCACTTAACATCAATGCAAGAATACAGGAGGAAACTGTAGGTAAGGAATATTCGCCTTTTTCCAAGTCTGGATTGCATGTACAGCATATTGGTGCTGGGCTAGCTTCAAAAAATTGGAGTATCCAGGGCGGTCTAACACATAATGAATTTAATGGATTTAATAATCCTGCCGCTACAGAAACAGCTGATCAAATAGCTGCACTTGTTAATCGTTGGAAACCCAAAGAACAGTGGCTTGCTAACACCCGGTTGGGTTACCATAAAAATGATCTTAACGTATGGTATAAAGTAGATTATCTTGATGAAGTTATAGACAGTAAAGGTGGTTATAATCCAAATAACTATAAGGCCACGAATCAGACCTATAAGACAAATCGTCTGAATCAAAAACTTCAGGGCGATT
>Ga0247813_10001305_pt1 | contig 19310 bp, 22 predicted proteins | sample UWRJL169409C1_FD_180719 | JGI IMG/M metagenome (GOLD analysis project Ga0247813, IMG submission 180719) | Plant litter microbial communities from Arlington Agricultural Research Station in Wisconsin, United States - UWRJ-L169-409C-1 | ecosystem: Environmental > Terrestrial > Plant litter >... | reverse complement strand
CAAAAAAGCTTAACGCTGCGCTACTTTTTTGGGTAACAATCCCAAGGGACAAAGCGCTCCAGCGCATTGAGCCAAGGTCTTTCATTAAAGGTGTTTTGAAGATGGAAAAAGAAACCAATATTATCCTTAGGGTATCCCCATCGGATAAAAAAATGATCCAGGATAAGGCTAACGAAGCTGGCGCATCGGTGAGCGAATATGCCCGGAAGATGCTGCTCTCAGGCAGCATTATTAAGATCGAAGGGGAGGAAAAAAAGATCCTGAACGGGATCGCAAATAATTTAAACCAGCTCACCAGGCATGCCAATTCCACCGGTATCATACCGGTAGAAGTTGCTGCTACTTTAAGAGAGCTGATAGAGAAAATACGCTATGCCTACCGCAAACGCTAACACAGGAAACGGCTTTGCCAAGGCGATATCCTACGCCCTTCAGGAAACTAAAAAGTATCCTGAGGAGACGCGCGCAAAGCTCTTGGAGCTGAACCAGGTTTACGGTTCGAGCAGGGAGATGGGAAAGCAAATGCGAGAAGTGGCCGATGAACGGAAGACTGCCCAAAAACCGGTGCTTCATGTGCAGATCAATTTTCATCCGGATGAAAAATTGAGAAGAGGTCAGGCAGAGCAAGCGATCGAAAGTATCCTAAAAGATATTGGTATAGAAAGAGACAACCACCAGTATGTGGTGGTGCAGCATAAAGACAAGGCGCATGACCATTACCATGTTGTGGCCAACAGGATCGGGATGGACGGGGAGCTATTAAATGATCACCGGATCAAGGACCGTCTGCAGGTGGCCTGCGATAAGGTGGAGCAGCTGCAGCAGCTCAGGCCAACAACCGGAAGGACCGTGGTCTATGATCCTTCCTTAAAGAAAGGCTTCCGGTATGTAAAAACCCAAAAACAGCAAAAAGAACAAAAGCCGGTCAGAGATAAGAACCCGGTTATTATGGATACAAAAAATGAGATCTGGATCGCAGTGAAGGAAGTGCTTTCTAAAGAAGATGTAAGGAACCCGGAGCAGCTAAGGGAAGCGCTCAGTAAAAGGGGAATTGATGTGCAATTATCCCAGAACAAGAACGGGATATCAGGGGTGAGTTTCCGGAAGGATGAGATTGCAGTCAAAGGATCAGCAGCCGGGTACCGGTGGGCTGATATCAACAAGGCGTTATCAGAAAACCAGGCTAAGGCAGAACGGCTAGAAAACGTTAACCCACATAAGCTTAAATCTTCGCTGGACGTTCACATAGAAAGTCAGAAGGGGAAGAATTTATTTATAAAAGGAAACAGCAAGGCACCAAGCATACAGGCGCCAAAATTTGAAAGCCATTCTGCAGGGATCAAACCTGAGACTAACGAAAATCCAGCTGCAGGTTTACAGCCGACCAAACAGGAACAGCAGGAAATGGATTTTGCAAAGGAGTACAATCCTAAAGCACAGGGTGCGATCCGGGAAATAAAAGCTGAGCTTGAAAAAGGCAATACCTCTTTGGATGTAAACAGCGTTATGGAAAAGCATGGCTTTAAGGCTAAGAAGGATCAGTTTGTTTATTCAAGCAGAGGAGTAGAGAAAGGGATACCTAAGAATGCTTTTGACTATGCAATAAAAGGAGTAAAGCAGCAGGAGCAAATTTTCAAGGGCATTGAATCTAAGTACAATGAGCTGATCAGAAAGCAACCTGAAAAGATTAGTCTTCTTGATAATTTATCTGGTAAAGCCAGCGAAAAGGAAAAAGCAAACAGCAACTTAGAAAGAGAGAAAAGCAATGCTATAAAGCCAGAGTTTAAACCCAGGGTATATGGCCTTGAGGAAAGGGATTTTGAGGTCAGGCCGAAGTTTGAGCAAAGGCAGTTTGAACATAACCGGCAGCAGGAGTTTAAGCGAAGTATATCACCATCAAAGGAGCAGGACCAAAACAAAGAATTAAGCAGATAAGAAGTTATTCTTATCTGGCTGTGGTGCTATAATATTAGACTTAGGTTCGCCTAAATTTTAAAATTATTTTAATAATATATCTGGTAGTCAATGCCTTGGGTAGTATTAGAATTATATCTAATTATATTTTGTACATAAATCTTTAAATACATAAATATGTATTTAAAGATTTATGTAATTTTGTATTATGAGTAAAATAATTACAATTGCGCATCAAAAAGGTGGAGTAGGAAAAAGTACTCTAGCTCTCAATCTTGCTTTATGTTTCCAGGATCAGTTGAAAGTAGCACTAATCGATACTGATTTACAGGGAAGCATTGCAGATTTAAAAGATGATTTGCCAGAAATTACTATTATACAAGAAGATAATTTTAATAAGATAAAGGACTTACAATACGACCTTATAATTATTGATACACCTCCTTATTTGTCTAACCGACTTCCGGAGCTGTTTTTAATTTCAGACTATGTATTAGTTCCTACCAAAGCAGGATTTTTTGATGTTATGGCTATTAGATCTACAGTTGCATTAGTTAATGAAGCTAAAGCTAAGAATAGCCATCTTCAAGCTGGTATTGTATTAAATATGATTAAACATAGATCAGGTATAACTGGAGAGGTTCAGGAACTTCTTAAGAGTTTTGATTTATCTGTTTTAAAAACAATAATACATGACCGGGTAAGTTTTACAAGATCCCCTATTACAGGTGGTGTCCTTGCCGGTGATGATAATAAAGCTAAAGAGGAGATTATTGCCTTAGCAGAAGAAATCGTAAATAGTATTGGCGTGTAGAAATACATAAATATGTACTTTTGTATTTACATAAACATATGACTGATTATAAAAACAAATTAGGAGGGTTAGCTAACAGGCTAAAAGAAGAACAACCAAAAACTCCTATCCAAGAAGTTAAGCCTGTAAAGAATTCTACTTTAGAAAAGTTACCGGAGGGACAATTGAATGTATGGATCCCAAAGACACTATTGAAAAGGATAAAAGGTTATGGTGTAGAAAATGAGCTTACACAGAAAGAGATAACAATTCTTGCATTAGAACGTCTTCTAAGTTCTACATAATTACATAAATACATATTTATGTAATAATAAAAAACAGGTTTTATAAGCCAATTATCTTTCTAAAGTATCCGCCTGGGTTACTAATCGTTTTATTAAAGGCCATGTCATATAATGCTTTATTTGCTTTAATTCTTAGTTCGGGATCGGCTAGAATACTTTTCACCAAATTACTATCAACTACGCCAATAGCACGCATTCGTTCTTTTAATCTGATTGCTTCAATATCATCTGTAGTATTATCTTCTAAACCGAATGGAATTAGTGGTTGAAATTGTTTTCTGCTTTTTATGTAGAATAATATTTTATTTATTTTTTTGCCGATTTTCTCTGTCGTATATTTTATTTCCAAGTCCGAGTGTTCGTTTATTTGACGCATTGAAGGCTCCAAAACATTGTCTTTAAATTGGCCCCATTGCTTATATTGTTCAGGTGCTTTACCAGCTGGATCTTTTAAATTTAATTTGAATTTTAATTCTTCGAGCTCAACCTTTAACACTCCAATATCTTTCCATCTACTAAACTGAACATATAGCCACTTGGCATATTTAGAGGACATTGACAAGACGCTATATAACTGAAAGCTTGTAAAGTTGTTTTTCAAATCAACTAAATAGGGTTTTAGCTCCTCGGCTATAGTCAGTTGTATCTTTCCTGTACCTTTAACATATTTTGCGCTGGAGAGCATTGAGACCTGAAGAAGGCCATCAGGCTCTTCTATTTCAAAAACCTTTCCTATTAGATCTAAAGTAGCATCTTTAAGTTGCTGATAGTTCCAAGATCGCCCAGTTAGATTTTCTATTTGTTTTACGCTAATCTCATACTTATTAATATGATTTGGTTTTAACAGACTTAATAACATAAAATAAAGATCTAGCTGGGTTGCAGATAATTCATGTCTGGCGCTGGTTATAGCGTTAGAATGTCGTACTTGACTAATCTTACCCTCTTTTATAGTATCCATATTACAATATTATAAAAAAACAGGTTAAAAATGAAATCTGTTTTTTGACTTATAAAACCTGTTTAATAAACTTATAAAACCTGTTTTTATGACTTATAAAACCTGTTCTTTAACTTATAAAACCTGTTTATTGACTTATAAAACCTGTTTATTTAACCAGTTAAACACCTTGATTACAAATGGTTAAGCCTCTTCCAAATAACATAAATAATATAAATATTCACAAATTGTGATGTTACCCACTACTTAAGAGAATATAAAAAAACAAAAAACATTAATACGGCAAAAAGAAAAACAAAAGCGGGGGAGAATGCCTTGAGACTTGTTCTCGCAAAAAACAGGTTTTATAAGTAAATAGTCTATTCTAATGATGAATTGTTATAACATAAATGGCTATATTTGCTAATAAACTGCTGTAATGTTATAACATGAAAACAAATATTATAAATATAGGAAATAGCCAAGGGATAATTCTTCCTTCGATGCTCTTAAAAAAATTAAAATTGTCTAATAAATCAACAGTTGATATTGAAATAAGCGAAGGAAATATTTTAATTAAACCAGAGCCCCGCCAAGGATGGGCAGAAGCTGCAAAAAAGATGAATGCTGCTGGAGATGATGATCTTCTTTTGCCTGATCATTCTAATGAATTTGAAAATGAAGAATGGACATGGTAAAAATACATCAATATGAAGTTTTTTGGATTTCTTTAGATCCTACCCAGGGAAGCGAAATGGCAAAGACACGGCCATGCGTAGTAGTAAGCCCTGATGAAATGAATGAATTTTTGAAGACCTTGATAATTATTCCCATTACATCTACCATTAAAACCTATCCTTGGCGCATATCCTGTGTTATTTCTAATAAGCAAGGTTCAATCGCCACTGATCAAATAAAAGTAATAGACAGGGCTCGGATTGGGTCTAAAATTGGGAAGCTTTCAAAGGGGGAGGTGATCCTTTTGAAAGATGCTTTACATAAAATGTTAATTGATTAAGTTTTTATTTAAAGACGTTTTATTACAAATTTAAAAAGCGCATATAGATCCTATCATAAAACGACCATTTTTTGATAGAAATTGAGATGAGTATTTGGTAAACAGTTATAGAATTATTATGTCTTTTCTAGCAGGCCAGCGATGAAGTAAAGTCTACAGATGTTTCCTTTCAACCATCAAGAAAATGGAAGAATACAAGTTATCCTATGAGAGATTTTTGGCTATATTGTAATCACTTACATTTATTGAAATGAAAAACGACAAAACATCAAAAAGCTACACGTTAAACAGACGTAATTTTGTTACTGGAATTATCCCGGTGATAGCTGGCGCGACAATACCATCCTGGGCTTCCGCGAAGGAGATTCAACAAACCAGTGAAGACAATGAATTTCCAGGACTTATTACGCGAGAGAAAAAGCCATTAAATATGGAGTTTCCATTTCCTACGTTAAAAAACAGGATTACTCCAAATAACCAGTTCTTCATCAGGAGTCATTTTAACATTCCCAATATTGATGCTGCAAATTGGGAATTAGAGATTGGCGGCAACACCAATCGTGTCATAAAGATCAATCTGAGCGAACTTAAAAAGCTTCCTGCAAAAAAGGTAATGGCTACTATAGAATGTGCCGGAAACGGACGTGCTAACCTCGCCCCAAAAGTGAAGGGTTTAGGATGGGAACAAGGTGGGATCAGCAATGCTGAATGGACAGGAGTACCTTTATCCGTATTGTTAAAGAAGGCTGGCATAAAGGTGGGTACGGTAGACATTATTTTGGAAGGGAATGATGAGGGGATGATTACAGAAGAGCCGAAATCACCAGGAAAAATCAAATTCGCCCGAAGCATTCCGTTAAATATAGCAATGCAGGATCACATCATCATCGCCTATGAAATGAATGGAAAACCATTGAGTGCTGAACATGGTTTCCCGGCAAGGGCAATTATTCCAGGATGGTATGGTATGGCATCTGTGAAATGGCTGATGAAAATTACTGCATCTGAAAAGCCGTTTGATGGCTATTGGCAGACGATTGAATATGCTTACTGGAAGCGTGTTGAAGGACTACCTACCTTGACGCCCGTAACCACTACATTGGTTAAGTCTGAAATATCAAGGCCGGTATTGTTTGAAGCGGTGCCGGCTGGAAAACCTTATCAAGTAAGGGGTGCAGGATGGTCAGGTGATAGTAACCTATCGAAAGTAGAAATAAGCACGGATAAAGGAAATTCATGGCAACCAGCAAAATTAATTGGTCCTGCTATCCCTTTCGCCTGGCAGCTATTTGAATTTGAATGGGTGGTTCCTGCTAAGACTGGAAGATATAGTTTAATGGCTAGAGCGACAGATCAAAATGGCAAAACGCAACCCATGGAGCATGATTTAGACAGAAGAACTTACATGGTTAATTTTATCTCGCCAATTGATGTAGATGTAATATAGCTCAATAAGAACAAATTTCAGGATCTTGCGGTTATCGCATAAGGCTTGTTTGGCATAAACAGTTTATCACAATTAATATTCTACATCAAACCATGATCAGATTCACGTCTATACTTCTACTATTTGCTAGTTTCTCTGCACGAGCACAACATGAACACATGCAAATGGCAACTAAAAAAAATGTCTTCCTTGGGCAAATGGCTCATATGATGATGAAGATGGATGAAATATCAGCTACCACATCTGCAGACAGAGATTTCATACAAATGATGATCCCACATCACCAGGGTGCTATTGATATGGCAGAAGAAGAGATTAAGACCGGAAAAAATAAAGAAATGATTCAGCTAGCTAAAAGTATCAAAGCTGAGCAACAAACCCAGATTCAGCAAATGCGACTCCTGCTCAGCCATCCTGAAGGATTTATCGCTACAGGCAACCAACATCAAAACGCCAACCAGAAGATGATGAAAGTGATGATGGAACAAATGCCTGAAGAAAAACAATTGTCTGATACTGATCTGTCCTTTGCAAGGATAATGCTTCCTCACCATCAGGCTGCCATCGACATGGCTAAAGTTGAGTTGCGGTATGGAAAAAATAAAAATGTAAAAAGACTGGCCGAGAATATTATCTCAGATGAACAGATAGAAATCCAACAAATGAAGACATTTACAAACTCCCATTAACATATGAAAAAGATATCCTTGTTTACGCTATTAATATTCAGTTTTGCCCTACAATCAAAAGCACAATCAATCTATGCCCAAGACAGGGTTTATACAGGCAATCAGATATCTAATACGGTTTCTGTCTTAGATCCCTCAACACAAACGCTATTAGGAAATATTGTTCTTGGTAAACCCCAACCTGATATCTTAAGTCCTCTATATAAGGGACAGGCCCTGGTTCATGGCCTGGGTTATTCCCCTAAAAGGCAATTACTAGCAGCGGTTTCCATTGGATCAAATTCAGTAACCTTTATTTCAACAGCAAAAAATAAAGTTTTAAAAACTGTTTATATCGGACGTTCACCGCATGAGGCAACCTTTAACCCTTCAGGATCACAGGCATGGATATCGGTAAGAGGAGAATCGTATATCAGCGTAATTGATGCAAATAAACTGATTGAAATCAAGCAAATTCCAGTAGCCGACGGCCCGGGAATGGTTGCTTTTACTCCAGATGGAAAATGGGCTTATATTTGTTCCAGCTTTACTGCAGAAGTGGATGTAGTGAATGCAACTTCTTATGCTATTGTAAAGCGTATTCCAGTAGTTAGTCCATTTTCTCCAAATATATTCTGTAGTCCTGATGGGAAATGGATTGCATTGACACATAAGGATGTAGGGAAGATCACTGTCATCAGCACGGAGACAAATACGATACATACAGTACTAAATACAGGTCCAATTACCAACCATGTCACTTTTACTTTAGTTAATGATTCACCTGTGATGCTGGCAACCATTGGCGGAGAAAACAGCTTAAAAGTATTTAGTGTTTCACAAGATTTCAAGCTTACTGATAGCGTTGCGACAGGATCATTGCCACATGGCGTCTGGACTTCGGCAGATGGTAAATTTGCATATGTCGGATTAGAAAATGATGACCAGGTACAAGTGGTTGATCTGGTAAAAATGGCCGTTGTAAAAACCATTGCTATTGGACAATGTCCGCAAGCATTGTTGTACGCCGCTAATGCCAGCCCTGCAAATGCCTCAAAAGAAAATTTAACCCCGCTTAATCTTGCAGACAAAAGTCAGGTGATTAAATTGATGAATAAGGATAATTCAATGTCATCAGGCATGCTAAACGTAAGAAGCGTAGGCTTGACTGATCTTGTCCAACAGGACTTTAAAAAACTCGAGCCAAATACTTCGTATACTTTAGCGTTAACCAACTCCTCAAATGATACGTTTAACGCAGATTATGTCATCAATTCTTTTAAGACCGATGAAAAAGGAGCTTTTAGCGGTCAATCCTCGGGGATAATTAAGAGTGTAGGAACAGGTGGCGCCGATTATAAACATGTGGTTCTTATTGATGATCTTTCAAAAAAGCTGGTGATGATCAGTAACTAATGTATTTTAAACCAAAGATATAACTGCCCATAATGCAGCACTTGAAATTACTATCCATAAAATTACGCCTTGTAACAGTGGCATTATCCCCACTGCTTTCAAGATAGTAAATGAGAGTCCGCTTCCTATCAGGAACAAGGTTAAAGTTAAGCCTACTTTTGCTAATGCTACAAAGTAGGGCGCAAAAGGCTTAATAAAAGGTAAGTAGGTGTTGGCGATCATTGCCAGGATAAATAGCCCTATAAAATAGGGTATACTAACTTTGCTATTGTTGCTTTTGAACAGGAAAGATGTACCAAACGCTACGGGAACAATCCATAGTGCTCTGGCTAACTTAACAGTTGTGGCTATCTGTAGTGCTTGTTCACCATATTTACTGGCTGCCCCAACAACAGAACTGGTATCGTGAATAGCAATGGCACACCACATACCAAATTGTGACTGTGACAAGTTAAGCGCATGTCCGATAGCGGGGAAAAGAAATAAGGCCACCGAGTTGAGTATAAAAACAGTACCCATTGCAACGGAGATCTGTTTTTCTTCTGCGTTCATTACAGGCGACAATGCAGCAATAGCACTTCCACCACAGATCGCCGTTCCAGCTGATATCAAAAAAGATGTTTTACGTTCTATTTTAAATACTTTTCCCAGGATAAAACCAATGATAAGCACTCCGAAAATAGAAACTACGGTAAACAGTACGCCTTCTTTTCCTGCTTTCATTGCACTGAATACATTCATTCCAAATCCTAGCCCGACAACAGAAATTTTTAGCAGCAGGTTTGTGGCCTTGTGATTTAAATGCAGATAGGGATGTTCCATTAGTTGCGCCAATACTAATCCTAGCAATAAGGCTAAAGGAGGCGACATAAATGGAAAGAGGCACAGCAAAACTGCCAGGATGAAGATAATTTTACGGGTGTTTAAATTTAAGTTTAGCAGGTTACCCGCCTTTATTTTAGAAGAATTTGAATTGTCTTTGATTTGTGTCATAATTTTGATTGTCTTTATTTTCTAATTCAAAGATCCATAACTAATAAACCCCGATCAAATCATTAAAACTTATCTTCCATAACTTCATGTTATAGAAGATAAGTTTTTAGACATTATTTATTCCCAACCCCATTTTTTGAAAATGAGATGTCCTTTATCGGATTGCATAAACTTGATAAAATCCTCAGTTTCCGACTTATGCGTACCAGTGCTACCCCTCACTACAGGTGTACCTCTATAGACTGTTTGTGTAACAGGAATCCTAACCATTGAGGTGAGGTCTGGTAAACGGTTATGCCAGGAGCCAAATGTTATCCAGGCATCATATTGAGGATCATTTTTCCATGCAGCAATACCCAATGCCGAATTTGCAAATGTACCTGCTATACGCTGCTGTATGTTTGCAATCAGATCTTGTCGACCTGCCAAATCTTCCCAAAGCCCCATTTGCCCAGCCCCATTCACATCAAGAATTTTCACACCTGGTTTACAGAGATCGCCCAGATTTTTGATGTTTTTAGGATTGCCGGGCCGTACCAGGATCGCTGCCGCACGTTTATATAACTCTGTCCGAGAGTTCGCCACTATCATGTTTGGGTGGTCAGACATGAATTTTGAAAGCATGTATTCTGCTCCTCCAAAGAACAGATCTGCATGTTTCATTGCATCCGGCATCCATTCATTATCTGGCCCGGCAGTGACTTTAATTACGATATCATGCTGCTTTCCAAAAACCTTCGCACATTCATTGATCGGTCCGAGCGGCCCACCGGGACCATAGACATATAAAGTATCGTTTGGGATTTGTGCATTCCCAATGGTCACTACAGCAACGACTGACAATATGGTTAAAAATATATTTTTCATTGTGTTTATGTTTAAGGTAAATCAAAACCAAACTTTTTGTAGATGGCAGCAGCCTGCGGACTGATCAAAAAATCCATAAAATCTTTTGCAGCGGCCGGATGTGGCGCATCTTTTAACTGTCCCGCTATATATTGCGCATGGATATTCTCTTTTTCAGGAATTTCAATGAGCTCAACAGGATGGCCAATCATTTTCTGATAGTAGGCCTCAGTATACCATACTGGAGCGGCGTCACTTTCGTTGTATAGGATCCTCATTGGTGATTGGCGATGATGGATCATGGTAAGATAAGTAGTCTTATCTTTAACTTTATCTTCCATGATGGTAGATTTTAATGTTTCCCCTCCAGCTTTCACATAGGCTTCTTCAATACGTTTACCGATCCCTTCATTCTCTGGATTGGGCATACTGATCCTCAGCTCTTTATTTGCTAAATCTTTGAGTGACTTCAATGCCTTCGGATTTCCCTTTTGGACCATGATTGCCAACCTGTTTCTAGCATATAAAGTCGTTTTGCTAAACCATTCAGGGGTCATGTCTATCCGGTTCTTACCAGCTGTATAAACATCCGGCTTTAAGGTAATTCTCATGTTGCCCACCACAATGCTACCGGTTTTTATTTGTTGGGCTAAAATGCCTGGGGGAAGCGTTTCGGCAAATACCCGCTGATAATGTGGATATGACTTTTTAAAGGCTGCAATTAATTCGTCAATGCACATAAACTGGTTACCGGCAAAGAAAACCACCAGTTGGGGATCATTAATGTCTCCAAAAAGATCAGGCACATTGTCTACTCCAGGTACTGTGAACTGAACTTTACTTTCAGGTGGAGTATTCCAGGGCGGATCAAAGCGATGATCCTGGGCCTTAACATTTCCACAAAGCAATAAAAATGCAACTGTGGCTAAAAAGGTGTGATTTATATATTTCATGATTTTCTAATTATTTGGTTTAAGGATGTACAACTGCCCATCCCTGATATTGACGGATGATGATTTCACCATTGCCGCTGGGTACATAACTGATAAAATCAAATAAGGTATTTTTTTCGATTTTCCTTTCTCTGACGGTATTTTCACATTGTGCAAGAATTACTCCTCTGGATTGCAGTTCTAACAATGTTTTTTCAAAAGATCCGTTCTTCTGGTAAACAGCTACGCCATCTCCAAAGGCAATAAGTTCTGCATTGATTTTCCCTTTTAACCTGGGATCGTCGAGTGCATTTTTTAGGTTTCGAAGTGTTCCTGCAATCTTTTTCTCATCACCGTTATTGATTACATACAGTGCCTTATAATTTTTCAGGGTGGCTTTTGCCCCTGTAAAATTAGCAGGTGTAGCTTGGGCAAAAGTGGCCGAGGTTGCTGCGATCAGCAAAAATAATGTACAGATTAAGGTTATTTTTTTCATGATTTTAGATTTTGATGATTTATTTAGTTGTTAGTTTTACTTGTTTTTCGGATGTTACAATTGGTGCAAATGGACCATACTTATGTTGATTTTCAGAAAATTTGTCGGCATATGGTCCGTATGGCGCATCAAAAGGTTTTTTTAACAAATCAGGGTAATCTTTTCCCTGATCTTTATGTGGTCTTGGCTGTGAGTTCACAAAAGCAGCGAGATCCCAGGCCTCCTCATCACTTAACTGCGCATCTCCATATCTGGCACCATATGGCATATTGTTCTTTACGAACCCCGCAAAGTTACTGAGTCTATACATCCCTGCGCCATCATTGTAGCTGTGTTTGCCCCATAATGGCGGATAAACATAAGTTAGTTTGTCTTCTGCGAGTATTCCCTCACCAGTTGCACCATGACAACTTTGACATTTACTGGTATATAAAATCGCTCCATGTTTGACATTCGCTGCCCTATCCAGGTATTTTAATTTTTCGGTTCCCGTTCCAAACACTTTCTTCCCTTTTTTTACACCTGTTCCAAGCCATTTCATATAAGCCAGCATTGCCTGTATCTCTTTACCAGATTCGTCTGGTACTTTGCCTGCAAGACTTCGATTGAAGCACTCTGCAATACGTGCCGATGCAGGTTCAACCTTTCCTGATCTGCCACTCATTTTAGGAAAACTGGAAATAAAACCAGCATAATTATTTCCGAACAGTTTGGTTCCACCCTCGAGGTGACAATTCTGACAATTCATACCATTTGTAATACGGGCTATGGATCCATTTGGCCCAAAATATTTGCTCGTATGTGCTATTAATTCTTTGCCATACCTGATCATCTGGCCGTACTTGGTGTCCGCCGGAATCGTATTTTCATCAGGCGCTTTCCAGGCATCAGCAGGTACAACCTGGCTTTTGACGTTAACAGCAGCTATACCGGTTTCCACATCCTGTTTGGTTTTTGCTGTCAATTCTACATCTGGCTGCCCATTAAAAAATAAAGTGCAGATGAAAATGGTTCCACAAGCAACAAATAGAAACGCAATGATAGCCGTTGTCCTGGCTGTATATATAAGTGCTTGTCTGATTTCTTTTTCTGTTGATTCCTTATTCATAACCAATGTTTTTCTGTTACAAATGTGCATTTAGTCTACACATCAGAAAAAGCATAAAAAGTTATTGATGATAACATAAGGTTATGATTTTAGTACCTGTTGAAACAAATTGTTTTTATTTTAGCTTATCTACTAAAACTGTCTATGATAGATTTCCGTTTGCAAGTATTTTATGCTGTCGCTAAAAGGCTGAATTTTACAAAGGCCTCGGCAGAGTTATTTATCAGTCAGCCTGCTGTAACCAAACACATTAAAGAATTAGAGCAGGAGTTCAAAATGTCATTATTTGAACGCAGTGGAAACAAAAAAATCAGCCTCACCCCAGCCGGCGAATTATTGTTGCATTACGCAGAACAGATTTTTGGAACCTACCGGGAACTGGAATATGATATGAATCTACTTACTAAACAGCATAAAGGAATATTGAGGATTGGTGCCAGCAGTACTGTGGCACAATATATCATTCCACCTGTATTGGCACAGTTTCACAATAAGTTTAAGGATATACAAATTCAACTGGTTACCGGAAACACAGAAGATGTAGAGCAGCGTTTGATTGCTAAGGAAATAGATTTTGGAATCATTGAAGGCATCTCCCGGAACCCACAGATTAAATACGAACAATATCTAAAAGACGAGCTGGTGCTGGTGTGTTCTGGTCACAATTATGCCATGAAAAAGGAAATGATCAAACCGAATGAGTTGAAGGATTATGATTTATTACTTCGTGAACCTGGTTCTGGTACACTAGATGTTATTGCATATGCTTTAAAAGCACACCAGATAAAGGTGGGGGACTTAAATATAGAAATGCAGTTAGGTAGTACCGAAAGCATTAAATCCTATCTAATTCACAGCAAATGCCTGGCTTTTTTATCTATCCACTCCATATTGAAAGAGCTCAAGAATAATGAATGCCGCATCATAGATATCAAGGATATGGTTATCGAAAGGCCGTTTCATTTCATTCAGCTTCATGGTCAGCAGGACGCTCTGGCGGAACTATTTATGCGCTTCGCTAAAAGCTACAACTATAATGTATAGTGTTACCGAAATTTCGAGGCAATATCAGCCAGCTAAAGTGCTGCTGCTCTTTGTTTCTGAAGCTCCTGGAGGTGGCGATAAACATTTTTACCTGGGAAATACTAATCTGTTTCGAACAATTTATCTTGCATTTAGTGAGGTATTTGGCGATTTTAAATCTGTAGAAGATTTTTTGCAGTTCTTTAAAGGCACGGGATGCTTTTTGGAACATCTAACTTGTACACCTATTGATAAATCGTCAGTTAAAATCAGAAAAAACCAGAGGCAGGGGGGAATAGAGCAATTAGCTCATAAAATCAGAACATATCAACCCCGATTAATCATGATCCTAATGAAAAGCATTGAACAAGAGGTTAAAGAATCTATTGACCTATCAGGCTTATCGTTTATCGAAGAAATTGCAGTTACCTGCTATCCTGCCGGCACTGAATCAAACAGGCTTACTTGCATCCGGGATACCAGGGTTATCATCTCCAAACTGGCATCGATATTGACATAACATGCAAATATATTGCTGTAATATACCGATACAGAACAAGATGAAAATTCAAGATCAGGAAAACACCAAACAGCATGCAGGAGACCATTTGGCTAATGAAAGAACATTTTTGGCCTGGATCAGAACCAGTATTGGTATCATGGGATTTGGCTTCGTGGTGATGAAATTCTCGCTATTTATCAAGCAGATCAGTGCCGCACTGGGGAGTAAAGTGCCCCTGCACCAAACCGGAGATTCCCGCATTATCGGGATTTTTCTAGTTGCCCTGGGAGCAATTACTATCATTTGTTCTTACTTAAGATATAATTCAACGAAAGAACAATTGAATCAGGGGGTGTATTACCATTCAACACTTTTTGTTAAAGTTTTAACCGCTTTAGTTTTCATAGCTAGTATACTTTTACTGCTCTACCTTATTAAAACAACATAGGCAGTTAAATCATCTGTACTTGATGCTTTAGAAAAGAGAGGAAGGAAAGCGGTCGATATAGCGTTGTTTTTTGATATAAATTGCTGATTGCATTGGTCAAGGATCTTATAAAAATTTCACCTCTTTATGATAATCCACAGGAACAGGATAAGTCAATATTTTATGTTCCCGTAAATATTTTGGGTACCGCAATACGCTGTGAAGAATATATACCTGAATGGCCACTGAAAAAATAGGCTGTAAAACAGGCTACCGCAAAAAACATGGTGTATTCACTACCAAAAAGTTCTATACCCATAATCGTACAGGCAAGGGGTGTATTCGTTGCACCAGCAAAAACAGCAATAAATCCAAGGGCAGCAAACAAACTAACTGGAGCATTTAATAAGGTCGAAAGTGCATTGCCTAATGTTGCGCCAATATAAAACAAAGGCGTTACCTCACCACCTTTAAATCCAGTTCCTAATGTTAAAGTTGTGTAAATGGTCTTCCATAACCAGCTCCAAGTATCTGCTCCACCAGGCTGAAAAGCAGAGGGAATTGTAACGGCTCCTTGGTATTCGCTATCCACGCCCAAACTTAAGTAATCCGGTTTCCCGATGGCGTAAGTCAAGCCTATAATAATCAGACCACCGATAACAGGAATAAGCCACTGGATCTTACATACTTTAGAAAAAAAGGCCTTGATCTCATGCACCATTACAGCAAACAGGTAGCTGGCCAGACCAAACAATGTGGATGCTAGAATAACCTTACTAAGCAGGAGTAGGTTTACCGGCAGGTATTCAGATAGAAAGTAGGCACTTTTCTCTATGAGATCGATGTGATAAGCGGTATGATGGATGCCCCAGGCAGAGACAGTAAGATCACCAAGCACGCTGGCAATTAATGCGGGAAGTAAAGCCTTGTACTCTATTCTTCCAATGGCCAGAACTTCCATTGCAAATATGGCACCGGTGAGCGGTGTTCCGAACACCGCCCCAAACCCGGCTGCAATTCCCGCGGTAAGGAGCATCTTGGTGTCTACCTCATTTAGCTTAAACCAGCGGCTAAACATTCCTGCGATGCTTCCTCCGATTTGTACCGCGGTTCCCTCTCTTCCAGCCGATCCGCCAAACAAATGGGTAATCACTGTAGTTATTAAGATTACTGGCGCCATCTGCCTGGGCACTCCACCACCCGGCCTATGGATTTCATCCATGATCAGGTTATTTCCTTTTTCTGAGGACCTACCAACTGACTGATAAATCAGGTGGATCACAATACCTGCTAAAGGTAGCAGAAAAATGAGACAGGTATGCTGAAAGCGAAAGTGAATGGCCCAGCCTAGCAGCCAAAGGAACAAGGCAACCATACTTCCTATTGCAATGGCAACAGGAAGTATAAGCAGCGTCCATCGAACCGCATATTTAAAAACCGAAAGGTGTTCAAATAAAAATTTATTATGTTTCATTGTAGGTTAGCGGCTGATTTATAATTTTTTATAAAAAGTATTGATTCCTGCAAATGATGCCCTATCACCAAGTTCTTCTTCTATCCGAAGCAACTGGTTAAATTTAGATACCCTTTCAGAGCGGCAGCCACTTCCTGTTTTGATGTGCCCCGCACCGGTAGCGACAACCAGATCCGCAATTGTCGTGTCTTCAGTTTCACCACTGCGGTGAGAAATAAAGCAATTGTAACCGTTTTTTTGGGCTAGTTCTACGGCCTTTAGCGTTTCGGAAACTGTACCGATCTGGTTCAATTTAATCAGTACGCTGTTTGCAATGCCCTGGTCGATTCCCTGCTGGATAATACTCGGGTTGGTGCAGAATATATCATCTCCAACCAATTCCACTTTGTCTCCCAAAAGGCTGGTCAGCTTTTTCCATCCCTCCCAATCGTTTTCGCCCAACCCGTCTTCCAACAGGATAATTGGGTACTCTTTTAACCATCCTTCCCAAAAGCCAATCATTTCATCTGTTGTGATCCGTTCTTTAGAACTTTTATAAAATTCATATTTTCCATTATTCCACATTTCGCTGGTCGCTGGGTCAAGACAAAGGGAAATATCCTTGCCTGGAGCAAAACCGGCAATATGTATCGCTTCCATGATGATTTGGACGGCTTCCTCATTAGAACTCAGATTTGGCGCAAACCCACTTTCGTCACCAACTCCGGTATAATAGCCTTTCGCTTTTAGCAGACTTCTCAGGGAATGAAAAACAGCTTCGCCCATACGGATACTTTCCTTAAACGAGGGGGCGTTATGAGGGGCAATCATAAATTCCTGAAAATCGATGTTGTTATCAGAATGCCTTCCCCCATTAATGACATTCATGCACGGTACGGGCATTACGTAACCTTCCCTTTCCACTAGCTGCCTATACAAGGGAATCCCTTTTGCAACGGCCGAAGCCCGGGCGAAGGCGATTGAGGCCGCAAGCATCGCATTTGCGCCGAGCCTTGATTTATTCTCGGTTCCATCCAGACCAATTATATGATCATCGAAGGCCTGCTGACCCTCAAAGGATAAGCCGGTGACTGATTTGCCGACTTCGACGTTAATCCCTTTTACTGCTTTTTCCACGCCTTTACCATTATAGCGCTCTGGATCACCATCTCTAAGCTCTACGGCTTCTTTTTCACCCGTACTTGCCCCGGATGGAGAAATACCCCTTGCTGTTGTTCCGTTAAGAGTGACTTCTACTTCTACTGTCGGATTGCCCCTGGAATCCAAAATTTCACGGGCATGAATTTTAGTTAATTTCATAGTTTTTTGTTTTATATTGATTTTTAGTATTTCGGTTGCTTACAAATAATTGAGTTTCTCAAAAGATCAAAACCAGTGTTCCCCCAATGATCAGCAGGGCACCAAAGAATACTTTCAGGGTAAGAGCTTCTTTCAGGAACACCATTGCAAGTATAATAGTTAGGGCAACACTCAACTTATCAACAGGGGCGACCTGGGACACTTTCCCGATCTGCAAAGCCTTGTAGTAGAATATCCAGGACAAGCCGGTGGCAAGGCCAGATAAAAAAAGAAATAGCAGGTTATGCTTTGACAGTTCCGTAATTCCTTTAAGTTCGCCTCTGGCCATTACGATCCCCCAGGCTACAATCAGTATTACCACCGTTCGTATGGCAGTAGCCAAATCAGAATTGACATTGGTTACGCCGACTTTTGCAAAGATGGCCGTAAGGGAAGCAAAGAAAGCTGATAATAGCGCGTAGATCCACCACATAGTTTTATGTTAATTTTCCGTTATTGAATAATTCCAAAGTAAATGAGTACAAGAACCGTTGCTCCGGCAATGATCCGGTAAATGCCGAACCAGCGGAAAGAATGCTTTTGAAGATAGGTGATGAAAGAGCGGATGGCCATCCATACATCCCACCCGCACCTGCTTTACTTAAATGAATGATCGTAGTTAGATTCGGTTCATGGGAAGGGCGTAGACGCTTAACGGTGTTTTTAATCAGTCCTGAAGCAATCTGATCTGCACTAGCAACTAGTAGCGCAATGGTAATAAGAACCTGCCAAATTTTTTTGCAGAAATTCTGGAAGAGGCAATAAATAATGAAGGCATAAAAAGGAAGCCAAAAACGCTTATCACTGGCCCAGTACATGATCGTATCCCAGAATGCATTATGGTGCTGATTTATCCACAAGAACCATTCAGTTTCAACCGGCAGGACCATTGCTAACACTGATCTCACTTTGGCAGACAGACAAAGTAAGACAAGCGCAATTAAGATAGCTGCCAGCAATAAGAGTTGAGAATTTATTTTTAATTTTTTCACCTACAATACTTTGACCGGCAGATTTTATTACCTGCTGGAATTTCTATTGTAGGCGCCATCAGCTTTTGAAAAAAGCGGTTGAATCGGAAGGACACCATTTCCGTATTGCAAATATAATACTAATAAAATGATGTGCAAAATCTTAAAGTAGGTGTTGAGAATTTAATTTATCACTATTCCTCCTTATTTGAATACGAGAACCAGTTTCTTATTCTTCTACCGTTTAAACAAGCATCATATCACGGGATTAAAGCTTTTCTTAAACAAAATGAAACCGCCTGGAAATAACCATGTTATCTATATAGGAATTTTTTTTATAACCCTAAAAAATTAAAGTTATGGGATACCATGAATGGAAAAACTGTATTGATGCATGCTTAAAGTGTGCTTCAATTTGCAATCATTGTGCAAGTTCATGCACTCAGGAAGAAGACGTGAAAATGATGGCGCGGTGTATTGAGCTTGATATGCAATGTGCAGCCATCTGCTACTCTGCCGCTCAATTGATGAGTATGGGTAGCTCTTTTGCTCAAGACATTTGCCGTATTTGCGCAGATATTTGCCAGCAATGCGGAGATGAGTGTAGTAATCATCATACCCAGCATTGTCAGGAATGTGCAGATGCTTGTAAGGCTTGTGCGGAAGAATGCAGAAGAATGACAGGAGTAGCTGCTTAAG